>Ga0075418_10001155_pt1 | contig 29681 bp, 21 predicted proteins | sample SoiMetdeltSBSDD2_FD_81776 | JGI IMG/M metagenome (GOLD analysis project Ga0075418, IMG submission 81776) | Bulk soil microbial communities from a Populus tree surrounding site in Tennessee, USA - Soil MetaG P. deltoides SBSDD2 | ecosystem: Environmental > Terrestrial > Soil > Tree plantation... | reverse complement strand
GGTGGAATACAACGACCTGTTGCGCGACACGGGCTGGCAACCATTGGGCGCGCCGGTGACCGCGATTGGTTCCAGCATCACCATCAACGACAACGTTGGCGCGCAACCCCAGCGCTTCTATCGCGTCCGGCTGCTCGATTGATTTGAGAGAACAACGAAAAGCCCGGCAACAATGTTGCCGGGCTTTTCGTTGTTGAGATTACCTGGTTACGAAGCTGGCGGTGGCGGTGGCTCGCTTTCGGCGGCGGCTTCGTTGGCTTCGCTGATGACTGGCGCGATGGCCTGGAGCTTGTCGCCGGCGTCGAGGTTGATGAGTTTGACGCCCTGGGTGTTGCGGCCGGCTTCGCGGATGTCGTTCACGCACGTGCGGACCATTTGGCCGGCGAAGGTGATCAACATGATTTCGTCGCCGTCCTTCACCGTGAGAGCGCCGATGACCTTGCCGGTTTTGTCGGTGGTCTTCATGGTGATGATGCCCTTGCCACCGCGCGACTGGACCCGGTATTCCTCGAAGCTGGTGCGCTTGCCGATGCCGTTCTCGCCCGCGACAAGCAGCGTCGCGCTGGACTCAACGACCGCGAGCGCCACGACGGCGTCGGTGGGTTCCAGGTTAATGCCGCGCACGCCGGTGGCGGGCCGGCCCATCGCACGCACATCGTTCTCGGCGAAACGAATGCTCATCCCTTCGCGAGTAATCAGCACGACTTCGTTCTCGCCGCTGGTAAGCTTCACTTCGATTAGCACGTCCGCCGGCTCGATGGAGATCGCGATGATGCCCCCTTTGCGCACGTTGGCGAAATCCGACAGGGCCGTTTTCTTGACGGTGCCCTGCTGGGTCGCGAAGAACAGGAAGCCAGGCTGGTTCCACGTCATGTCGTCGCCGGTCGGACCCGTTTTGGAAACGATCCTGATTAGCGCGGCGACGCTCTCGCCGGACCTGAGCTCAAGCAGGTTCGCGATGCTGCGGCCCTTGGCGGCGCGCCCCATGTCGGGAATTTCGTGGACGCGCTCGACGTAGACGCGGCCCATGTTCGTGAAGAACATGAGGTAATCGTGCGTGCTGGCGGTGAAAAGCCGCTCCACGAAATCGCCGTCGCCTTCACTGCCGTTGCCTTCGCGCGTGGTCATCCCGATCACGCCTTTGCCCCCGCGGCGTTGCGCGCGATAGGAACTGACGTTGGTGCGTTTGATCAAACCCTTATGCGTGAGCGTGATGATCACGCCTTCGTTGGCAATCAAATCTTCGATCGCAATCTCGCCTTCGTCGGGCACCAGGTCGGTGCGCCGCGGTGTCGCGTACTTTTCTTTGATCGTTTTGAGTTCGTCCTTGATGATCGCAAACACGCGCGACTCCTTCGCCAGGATATCCATCAAGTCTTTGATTTTTGCTATGACCTCTCCGTATTCGGCCTTGATCTTCTCCCGTTCCAAGCCGGTCAATTGGTAGAGGCGCAAGTCCAGGATGGCATTAGCCTGACCTTCGCTGAAAGCGTAGCGGCCATTGACCAGACGCGCTTCGCTGCGAATCAAAATGCCGAAGCCTTCAACCTGTTGCCGGCTGAATTCAAAAGCGAGCAGTTTGATGCGCGCCTCGTCGCGGCTGCTGGACGTGCGGATGATCCGAATGAATTCGTCCAGGTTCGCGAGTGCGATGAGATAACCGTCCAGAGTTTCGGCGCGCTCTTCGGCTTTGCGAAGGTCAAACCGCGTTCGCCGCATGACGACTTCGCGGCGGTGCTCAATATAGCAATTGATCAACTCCTTGAGATTAAGCGTTTTCGGGCGCCCGTGGTCGATCGCCAGGGCATTCACCGCGAAACTCGTTTCAAGCTGCGTGAACTTATAAAGATTGTTAATGACAACCTTGGGGATCGCGTCGCGGCGGATCTCGATCACGACACGCGTGTTTTCGTCCGACTCGTCGCGCACCCCGGTAATGTCAGTGAAGCCAGGCGTCTTCTCGTTTACCAATTGCGCGATCCGCTCGACCAGCACCGCGCGATTCACCGCATAAGGAATCTCGGTGGCCACGATCTGTTCGCGTCCCCCCTTTAGCTGCTCGATGCCAACCTTGCCGCGCACCCTGAAACTCCCTCGCCCGGTGTTGAAATACTCTTTGATGCCCTCGAGCCCGCAAACCATGCAGCCGGTCGGGAAGTCGGGCCCCTTGACGTGCTTCATCAAGCCCGCGACTGTGATGTTCGGGTCATCGATCTGCGCGCAAATGCCGTCGATCACTTCGCCGAGATTATGCGGCGGCATATTCGTCGCCATGCCGACCGCGATTCCCGTACCGCCATTGACCAATAGGTTAGGAAACGCCGCCGGGAATACGGTGGGTTCCGTGCTCGTCTCGTCGTAGTTGGGAACAAAGTCGACCGTGTCCCGGTCCATGTCCTGCATCAGGGCAGCACCCAGATGCGTCATGCGCGCTTCTGTATACCGCATGGCCGCAGGAGGATCGCCTTCCACAGACCCAAAGTTGCCCTGACCGTCGACCAGCGGTTCGCGCATCGCCCATGGCTGGGCCATGTGCACAAGTGTCGGGTAAATCACGGCCTCGCCGTGCGGGTGATAGTTACCGCTCGTGTCGCCGCAAATCTTAGCGCACTTCCGGTGCTGCCGGTTCGGAAACAGCGACAGATCGTGCATCGCGTACAGGATGCGCCGCTGTGAAGGTTTCAGCCCGTCACGCGCATCCGGCAAAGCGCGCGAGATAATCACCGACATCGAGTAATCGAGGAATGAATTCTTGATCTCATCGGCAACGTTAATCTTCGAGATCTTCTCCTGGGCCGCATAGAGCGGCGTCCCTGCTAACGAATTGTCCTGTGGTGTGTTCGGATCTTGATCAGGCATACGGGTACGGTGGCCGGTTCGGCTAATTAAATATCCAGGTTGCGCACGTTCAGGGCGTTGTCTTCAATGAACTGCTTTCGGGGTTCGACCCGCTCACCCATTAATTTGGTAAACATCTCTTCCGCCTCAACGGCGTCGGTCAAATCGATGCGCAGAAGCTTGCGCTTAGCCGGATTCATAGTGGTCTCAAAGAGTTCCTTTGCGTTCATTTCACCCAGGCCCTTGAAGCGCTTGATTTGCAATCCGCGCTTGCCGACTTCCAGTACGCCGCTGAGGATTTCCGGGATGGCAAACAGGGGCTTCACAACCTGCCTCTCGCCCTCACCCTCAATCAACTCGAAAAGCGGGCTGTCCTGGGCGGCGTAGTGATCCACCTTGAGGCCCTTGCGTTCCAGCTTTTCGAGCAACTCCTCAATCGTCTTGCTCTCGTGCAGTTCGACGTGCCGCGCCCGGCGCGTGTGGCCGTTGCGCGTCCGCTCCAGCAACGTTGTGTCGCTTTCCTCGCCGAACAACCCGAGGTCGGGGTTATCCCGGCCAAACTGCGCCAATTGCTCTTCGGTTTGGAAATAATGCACCGTCTCGTTATTACCCTGGCGCACCTTTACCAGGTGGCGCGGCAGCGTGTTGTTTTGTTTGTCCCGATGGTCGATATAATCCGCGAAATCGCCGCCATGCCGGCGCAGCGCATTCGCGTATTTGTTCAGCGACTCGAGCAGTTCGAGAATTTCTGCGAGTTGATTTTCGGTCAGTTCCTTGTCGTCGGCCAAATTACGCAACCGCACTTCCTCCGTGCCTAGCTGGATAAGGATCTTATTCAACTGCGCATCGTCCTCGACGTATTCGACGCGCTTCTTGCGCGTGATCTGGTAGAGCGGCGGTTGGGCAATGTAAACGTATCCCCCCTTAATCAGCATCGGCATCTGCCGGTAGAAGAACGTCAGCAGCAGCGTGCGGATGTGCGAGCCGTCCACGTCGGCGTCGGTCATGATGATGATTTTGTGGTAGCGCAGCTTCTCGATGTTGAACGCGCCTTCCCCCTCACCATCGCCGATACCGGTGCCGATAGCGGTGATCATCGTGCGGATTTCGTTGTTCTGGAGAACCTTGTCGAGGCGCGCTTTCTCGACATTGATGAGCTTGCCGCGAATGGGCAGAATCGCCTGGAATTTCCGGTCCCGCCCCTGCTTCGCGGAGCCGCCTGCGGAGTCACCCTCGACGATGTAAATCTCGGTGTTCGCCGGGTCGCGATCCGAGCAATCCGCCAGTTTGCCCGGCAGGCCGCCGCCCGTGAGCGCGCCTTTGCGGACTGTCTCGCGCGCTTTGCGGGCCGCTTCACGGGCGCGCGCGGCGAGCAACGCCTTTTCAATGACCTTCTTCGCCATCGACGGCGTGTTGTCAAACAAAGTCATCAGCCCGTCGTAAACGATGGACGACACGACGCCATCGATCTCAGTGTTGACGAGCTTGACCTTGGTTTGCGACTCAAACCGCGGGTTTGGCAGCTTTACGCTCAACACGCACACGAGGCCTTCGCGCACGTCATCGCCGGAAATCGCCGGGTCTTTCTCTTTCAACAGATTGTTCTGCTTGGAATATTGGTTGATGGCGCGGGTCAACGCGGAGCGAAACCCGGTCAGATGCGTGCCACCGTCGGGATTCGGAATCGAGTTCGCGAAGCAGAGAATTTGGTCGTTGTAACTGTCTGTGTACTGCAACACGCAATCCACGAAGGCATCTTCGTCGCGGCCCTCGACCTTGATGGGCCGTTTGCCGGTGAGCATGATCGGTTTGGGGTGAAGCGGTTCCTTGTTCTTGCTGAGCTGCCGCACGAATTCCTCGATGCCGTCCCGATAGAAAAACGTCTCGCTTTTGGCTTCCTCGCGCTCGTCGGCGAGGGTGATCTCAACTCCCGGGTTCAGGAAGGCCAGTTCACGCAGGCGATTGGCCAGCACGTCGAACTTGAACTCCGTCGTGATGGTAAAAATCGTCGGGTCCGGCTTGAACGTGATCAACGTGCCCGTGCTCTTGGAGGTGCCAATGACTTCGAGTTTTTTCGTGGTGTGCCCGCGCTCGAACGCCATGTGGTAGACCTCGCCGTTGCGCGAAACCTCCACCTTGAACCAGTCGGAAAGCGCGTTGACACACTTTGCGCCGACGCCGTGCAAACCGCCTGAATACTTGTAAGCGCCCTGGCCGAACTTGCCGCCCGCGTGCAGGTTGGTCAGCACCAACTCGACTGCTGGAATTTTAAATTTCGGATGGATGTCGACCGGGATGCCGCGGCCATCGTCACGGATGGACACGGAGCCATCCACGTGAATCGCCACGTTGATCTTATTGCAATAGCCGGCGAGATGCTCGTCGATCGAGTTGTCGAGCACCTCAAAAACGCAGTGGTGTAACCCGCGCTCGTCCGGGTCGCCGATGTACATGCCGGGCCGCTTTCGCACGGCCTCCAACCCCTCCAATTTATCGATCTTGGAGGCATCGTATTTCTCGACGACGTCCGGCGTTTTGGTCTTAATTTCGTCTTCCATCAGAGCAGACTCATTCGACATAAAGTGGTGGTAAAAATGGCAATTCTGCCTTGCCTGAACTCACCCTTAGATTTTAGAAAAATCAGCCAAATCACACAACCTTTATTTCCGCCCCAAAAGCGGCAAAAATACCATTAGTTGTGGTGTCAAGCCTTATTTCGCCAAACAGGCGGGGTACTTACGATTTCCTAAGTAATTCGTTAAGATTTAATGTCGCGAGCGTGAAAAACTGCGCATCCGATCACTAAAAATGAAACGTTGAAGGCCACCAAAACACTCAACGATTGGCCTACTTTCCACCACGGAATCGGCTGACCGAACATCAGTTGCCATATGTTAAGGTGGTGCGTGAAAAAAAAGTGCCGATAGTCGCGAAAATATGGAATCTCCTGCAGCACCGCATTCACAAAGAAGAACGACAGAGCGAGGATCGTGGCCGCCGCGGGTTTGACGTTAAAGCAGGAGAACATGAAAGCAGCGCTCATGATTGAAATTGCCTTCACCATGAGAAGCGTGTTTGAAACGCCATAGTGCTGCCACCCGTCGGCAGCGTCGAAGACAGAAAAGAGTTCACCAGGAATAAACACAAAGAGACTTCCAAATCGAAAAAACAAGTGAGCGAAGCCGACCCCGAACGCCGCGAGCGCGGCCACCAGCAAAACGGCGAACACCGCCCCGGCGAGCCACTTCACAATCAGGAGCCGCACACGCGAGATGGGCCGCGCCAGGATCATCCGCAGCGTGCCGTCTTCAGCCTCCTTCGCGACCATGTCCCCGCCAATCAACGCGACGTAGAGCGGCAGCAGCACATAGGCGATCGGCACCAGCATCACAGTGGCCACCGTCAGTCCGGAGAGGAATTGCTCGGCGGCGTAGCCATTCCCTTCGAGTGTGCGGATCATGTTCGCGGCGCCGCGCGTGTACTTGAACACGACGGTGACGATGAGTTGCGTGAGCAAAATGATGGTGAAGCCAATGTAGGTCCGCTTCTTGCCGAACAATTTCCAAAGCTCGCCGCGCAGTTGCAGGTAAAGCATGTCAGTTCTTTGCGGCGCGGCCCGCGTTCATTAATTCCAGATAGAACTCCTCCAACGTTTGCCGCGTTGGCGTCACCTCAAACACGGGGATGCCAAGCTCGACCAAACGCTTCACGACTTCGGGCGTGTCGATATCGTTTGCCAGTTCAACGCAGTCACCTGTTACGGAGGTGATCAGTTGCCCCTGACGCAACTCCCTTGTCGCCGTATCGAAATCCCCGACTCGCAGGCGAACCAATCGGCGAGAGTTCCTGGTCTCGGCCACGCTGCCGTCGAAAACTTTGTGACCGGAGTGCAACACGGCGATGTGCGTACAGATCTGTTCCACCTCGGTGAGCAGGTGCGACGAAAACAGGATCGTCAGGCCAAGTTCGCGATTGAGCCTCACCACCGTCTGGCGCATTTCGTGAATGCCTTCGGGGTCGAGGCCGTCGCCGGGCTCATCCAAAATCAACAGCCTGGGATTCGGCAGCATCGCCTGCGCGAGCGCAAGCCGGGCGCGCATGCCGTGTGAATAGGTCTTCACGGCTGACGTCTCGCGTCCGGTCAGGCCGACCCAATTCAAAACTTCGGCGACGCGCTGGCGCGGCACCGGCCCCGTGTAGCCGGCGAGAATCTCCAAATTGCGCTGTCCGCTTAGGTACTCGTAAAAGGCGGGCGTCTCGAAGATCGCCCCGACCTGCGCCAGCGCGTGCCGCCGGTCTCGTGTCACATCAAACCCGCACACGCGCACGTCACCGGCGGTCGGCCAGACCTGGCCGAGCAAAATGCCGATCGCGGTGCTTTTGCCCGCGCCGTTGTGACCCAGTAGTCCGTAGATTGATCGTTCAGGCACGCGCAAGCTGAACGCATCGAGCGCCAATCGCGGGCCAAAACGCTTGCTCACGTTGCTCAAGTCGATCACTGTGCCGCATTATGCAAACCTCACCCTCGCGCGCCAACGATTTGCGACCGCAGCTTCCAAAACACCGGCATTGACTTCGTGCGTTTCATCGCGCTCATTCAAGCCAACGAAGGGATTTATTGTGAGCGCGACAAACGAAGTAGCTGTTATCAAAACGACTGAAGGGGAAATGACCATCGCATTCTGGCCCGAGGTCGCGCCCCAAACAGTCGAGAATTTCAAAAAACTCGCCAAAGAGGGCTTTTACGACGGCACGGCTTTCCACCGGATCGTCAAGGGCTTCATGATCCAGGGCGGCGATCCGTTGAGCAAAAAGGACGACCCAATGGTCGGGACAGGCGGGCCCGGCTACAAAATCAAAGCGGAATTCAACGACAAGTCGCACGTGCGCGGCGTCATCTCGATGGCCCGCTCGCAGAACCCCGATTCGGCGGGCAGCCAGTTTTTCATTTGCCTCGCCGACGCGAAGTTCCTCGATCGCCAATACACCGCGTTTGGCCAACTGACCAAGGGCGACGACGTGCTGAGCCGCATCGGCGATACCCCCACCGCCGCCGGCGGCGGTGGCGAGCGGAGCAAGCCAACCAAACGCATCGGTGTTGAGTCGATTCGCATCGTTGCAGGGGCCTAAATGGACGAATTGGCCTCCTTGCTCGTGAGCATGGGCTGCCCGCAGGAAAAATCAGATGAAATGGCGGCGCAGCTCGAGAAGCGGGCGCGGCAACTCTCCGAGGGCACGGGACGCACTTACGAAGAAGCCATGGCGCACCTCTTGAAGCTGATGAAGCAAGGCTGGGCGGCGAAGGAGAAAGGCCTTTGATGCTCAAACCGTGGCCGACCATTCGGAAAAAGCAGCTTGGCGATTACCGCATCTTCAGCCTCCGCTCCGAAGAGAAGCTCTCCCCGCGTACCAATCTTACGCACGAGTTCTTCATCCTCGACTGCGTCAATTGGGTGAACGTGATCGCGGTCACGCCGGACAATCACCTGGTGATGGTCGAGCAATTCCGCCACGGCTCGAATACAGTGGAATTGGAGATACCCGGCGGAACGATGGACGCGAGCGACGCGTCGGCGGTCGCGACGGGTGTGCGCGAGTTGCAGGAAGAAACGGGCTACGCGGGCGAGAATCCGCAAATCATCGGCCAGGTCTTCTCGAATCCAGCGATTCTCAGCAACACAACGTTCACCGTCCTCGTCCGTAACTGCAAACTTCAGCACGAGGTTCAACTCGACAGCGGCGAAGACCTCGTCACCCGCCTCGTCCCCATCGCGGACATCCCCGATCTCGTACGCAATGCCAAAATCCGCCACTCTCTCGTGGTCGTGGCACTCTATCACTTCGACCTCTGGCAGCGCGGCCGTTAAGCGTAATTAAAGCGGCAATTTCTGCGGCGTAGTTGTCGGACCTTTGCACCGCGGACCATCGGGCGTCCACTCAATCAGATCAATGCACAATCTGCGTGCCTTCATGCCCGGATCCCACGCGTGGTAAACCATGAAATCGGTCTTGCCATCGGGTGCGAGCACAACGGAGTTGTGGCCCGGGCCGAGCGCGTGACCCAGCGCCGTGCGAATCACCCGCGGGCCGGTTGCCAGCCCGGTGTCCCGATACGGGCCCAGCGGTGAATCGGCCATCGCGAAATCGACGCCGTAGCTTTCCGTTTCCCAGCGCCCCCCGCTGTAGAGGCAATAGTACTTGCCATTGCGCTTGCAAACGAACGGCCCTTCCAGCGTGTGCCAGTCGTAGATACCCCCGTACATCGGGCGGTTCGCAAGAAAACGCTGCCAATCAAACTGGGCACGCAACACGACCTTCCATTCGCCCGCTACCCGCGTCATCGTTTCTAACCGCGACACGGCCAGCGCTGTTCCCGCGCGGCCTTCGTCCAATTCCAAAAAGTCGCGCGCGTAAAACAAATACCATTGTCCGTCGTCATCACGAAACGGATGCGCGTCGATGGCAAACGGGCACTCCGGATCAATCAACGGGCCCGCTGTGTCGCGATACGGACCCAGCGGCGTATCACTGATCGCGACACGCAGTTGATGCTCTTTGTCAGCGTGGCCGACCGAGTAATACAGGTAAAAGTTTCCATTCTCGAACGCGACCTCCGGCGCCCAATACGTGTCGCCAAAAGACTTCGGCAAACGTTCCAGCGCGCGCCCTGCCGCTTCCCAATGCACCAGGTCGCCCGACTTCAGCAGCGGAAACACCCGCTCGTGCACGTGCCCGCTCGCCTCATCCGCTCCCGTTCCGATCGCATAATACGTCCCCTCGAATCTCCAAACGAATGGGTCCGCGAAATACTCCGGGTAAACCGGATTGGTGTACGTGATCTCCCTCACTTCCCGCGCTGGCGCACTTCCTCTTTCTTCTCCTCCAGCTCGGCCTGCAACTTTCTGCGTTCAGCCGCGAGTTGCTGCTCCAGCTTCTCCATCGCTTCGTAATCGCCCTGCACCGCGGCTTTCCCAATCTCGTCCTTCAATCCGATTTCACGCTCGGCGATCTTCGCCTGGTACTTCGAATCGAGTTCGGCCATCTCCTTTTTCTGTTTGTCGGTCAGCTTGACCGTCGGCGACGTTTTGTTCAGCCGCTCCATCGCGAGTTCGTAAGCGCTCTTCATATCATTTCTTTTTCTTCCACGGCATTTCCGGAAACTTCACCGGCGCCGGCGGCGGTTTCGGTTTCGCCAGTTGCAACTCCCGGTCACCCGCCTGCTCCCCGCTCGGCGGTGCCATGTTCTCGCGCCACGACGCGATCCGTGCCTGCAAGCCATGATGCTCCGCGGTCTTCTTGTCACCGGCTTTCATGTAAAACAGCGACAGGTTTGTGTGCACCAACTGTTCGTTCGGACGCAGCTTTTCCGCTTTGTGGCCCTCGGCTATGGCCGTCGTGTAATCCCCTTTGCGATATTACGCCATGCCCAGCGAAAGCTGCGCGTCAAAGTGGTCCGGATGCTCCGCGAGGATGGATTTCAACTTCCCGATACTCGCGTCATATTCAGCGCGGCTGAAGTCGAACATTGCATCGTCGTATAGTTGCTGGGCTTCCGGCATAATCCTTTGACAATTATCGATATGACACGATTGTTTAGCCCGCGCAAGGCCGGCGCAAATGCCGCCTTGGAAGAGCCCGTTGATCAATGTCGTTGCCAATCAAATTAATCTCAACCGATTTCGACGGAACGTTGCACGCGGAATTTGAAAATCCGCCCGTGCCGCTCGATCTGCAGCAACTCATTGGCGACCTTCAAAGTCAGGGCGCCAAATGGGTCATCAACACCGGGCGCGACCTCTCCAGCGTCATGGAAGGCATCGCCCGCGCGCGCCTCACCATCAAGCCCGACTATTTGGTCGTCGTCGAACGCGAGATTTACTCCCACGAAGCCTCTCAATACATCAGCAGCCACGCCTGGAACGACGGCTGCAAGCAGGCTCACGCCGAGCTGTTCGCCCGCGTTCGCCAGGATGTCGCCCGCCTCATTGATTGGGTCAACAAGCGCTTCACCGCCACGCTCTACGAAGACGACTACTCGCCGTTTTGCCTCATTGCCGATTCCAATGATGACGCCGATGCCATCCAGGCATTCCTTGAAGAATACTGCGAAGAAGTCCCCAACCTCTCGCTGGTGCGCAACGACGTCTATGCGCGCTTCAGCCATAGCCGTTACAACAAAGGCACCGCGCTCGCCGAAGTCGCTCGCCAACTCGGAATCAAACGCGAAGAAACCTTCGCCGCCGGCGACCATCTTAACGACATCCCCATGCTCTCGGGTGACTACGCGGCTTGCCTCGTGTGCCCGGACAACGCTATCCCCTTCGTCAAAGAACTCGTCCGCAAAAGTGGCGGCTACATCAGCCATCAACCCTGGGGCCACGGTGTCGCCCGTGGGCTCGAACACTATCTGGCGGGAGCGAAGAAATAGATGTAGCGCAGCGTGTTCGCGATTAATCGGGATTGTATCGCAGGCTGCTAGCCTGCCTCCTTTTTGGGCCTCACCACCACAGAGAACAGCGGCTCCGCGATCCACGTCCCCTTGCATTCTGGACATTTCGACGGCCGCCGGAACTTCTCCGTCCGAAACTCGAACCCACATCGCCGGCACTCCGCAGGATCGACAACAAAATCGTACTCCGTGTGCCTCAAACTCTGCGCCAGGTGCGCCAGCGCATCGCTGATCTCCTTCGGCTTCTCTCCCACCGCGCGCGCGATCTGGCTCAACGACCTCGGGTGATCCAGCAGCAGCGGAATCAGATTTCGCCGGAACATGGCTACCGAAGCTGACCTGAAACAACAGCAACGTCAAATCTCGCCTAGCGCGCTTTCGCCGCCACGCGCTCCTTCAACCAATCCCCGACCTCACCATCGCTCGCACCCGCCGCGACGAAATCCCGGAACTCCTCCGCGCTCACGCCGGCCTCGCGGAAAAATTCCTGATCCATGGGACAGCCGAATCGAAAGTCTCCTTCGTGCCCGAGGAGCGAGGCGCGGCATTTGTCCAGGGTGCGTTTGCCCATGGGCAACCCCGCCAACTCTTCGTGCGCGCCGCGCGGCTCCTGTGTTCGCAAGTCGCGCGCGTGACTGCGCACTTTCTCGAGATCAGCCCTCACTCGCTACCCTGCGTCGAAGATTCCCGTTCCAACGCCCCTCGGTCCGCCGGTGGCTCTGTTCCCTTGTCGCGCATCTTCCTGCTTAAACTGCGGCGCGAACGGGCCGCACGCCGATGGTCGTCGGCCTTGCGCAGCTTTGCGTAGTTTTTGGATCGTTGCACCATAAGCCGAATATCGCCCGCGCACATCCAACCGCCATTGGGGTGCACGCCCCTTACCACACTTGCACGGAATCAGCCGCCGCAATTGCATCCAGCAACTTCTCGTAATCCACATTTGCCGCACTGAGATCAAATGTCTCCATGGCGTAATCGCCCAATCCCTTCTCCGCCGAGATCACTGCCTTCGACAACTCGTCTTCACCGGACGTCAGAATACACAGCACCTTTCGCATTAAAACCTCAACAGGTAGGCGCTCTGCGCCGCCAACTCTGCCAACGCCGCGCGATCCATCGCCTCAATTGGCATCGCCGTCTCCGTCAACCCGGGTTTGAACGTGCCGTCGATATAGACGGGCCGCCCGAGCTCGCGCAACAGCGGCGTGTATCGCACCAGATTGTCCGCGTCCATAAGGTCGTCCACGTTCTCCCCCGCCGCGAGCACCGCCGGCCCGCCAAGGTATACTGCCACCTCGACTCGCTTCCACGCGGCAACGCCCACCGCCACACGAATCGCCTCCACCGCGCGCCCATCTTTTCGCGGGTCCCCGCCAATGATAAACAGCGCTAGCGGCTTCATGCGTTGAAACTTACAAAGCGATCGGTCGAAGCTATCAGATCGCTCACGACCGTCAGCCCGGAGTAAGTAGCCAGATCGTCGATCGGCAGATTCCGCGTGCGCGCACTAAAAGCGCACCCATAGAGCACCGCCCCGTCCTTCTTCAGCTTTTGCACATCCTCGCGCGCAATTCCACGCACCGCCTCGTCTATGCAATAGAGATACACCTGCACGCCGCGACCGACCGCTGCCCGGGCGACGCCCACAGCATGACCAAAGTTGCGGTGCGTCGGAGCGCACGAAACGAGGATGCCCAGTTTTTTCACGCTCCCTCGCGTTCGGCCAGGACCCGCCGCACCAACTCCAGCAATGCTTCGGGCTGGTACGGCTTTGTGATGAAGCGGTCCATTTTCGTCGGCGCCTCGAACACCACCTCCGCGCCCACGGTGCCGCTGATCAGCACACACTTCACGTCAGGCCGGTGGGCCTTGCATTTCTCGAGCAGTTCCAGGCCGTTCATCTTGCCCATCGCGTAATCAGTCACCAACACATCGGGTTTAGGCCGCGCCTTCGCGAATGCCTTGAGCGCCTCTACAGGATCCAGAAATTTCTTCACCGCATACCCTCCCGGTGCGAGGCTCGCTTCCGCCAGATCAACCAGCAACGGTTCGTCGTCCACGATATAAATAAGGGGCGGCTTCGGACCTTTCCGCGAGCCGGTTTGCTGGCGCATGCGTGAAATTCAACTCTGGCAGAAGAAAAATGCAATTTGCAATTTTCGCGCCTCCAGCCCATCCATGGGTTCTACTGCCCAGTTTTGCCCGCGAATTTGCCATTGCGCCGCCTTCCCTCGCGGCTACAGTGGGCAAGGATTTCTCTCCTTTACAGCATGAAACCAGGCAATCCAAAGAAACCAAAGGCCGCTAATGGCCGCGCGAAAACGAAAAAGGCCCCGCCCGTACCCGCAATTCTGCTCGAGGGCGACACCACGCCTGCCCCCGCAGCCAGCGGCCCAGGCCGCCGTTACGCGACACCACCCACATCACAGCCTGCGACAGCCCCGCCGCCCGCCGCGCAATTGCCCGAGGCTTACGGCACGCGCAAACTCCTCCTCACCGCGCGTGATCCCCATTGGCTCTATGCGCACTGGGACCTCACCAGCGACCAACTCAAGGAGTACAACAAAAAATCAAGGGACGGCCACCTCATCCTGCGCATTTACCGCGACCTGGTGGACGGCGATATTGTCACCGAAATCCACGTCCATCCCGAGTCGAGGAATTGGTTTGTGAATGTCCCCTCGGCGGCCACGAAATACGTCGCTGAACTCGGCTTTTACGAAAAGCCCAAAGCATGGTCGCGCATCTCTGTTTCCGCCGCCACCCTGACGCCGCCCGACACGATGTCCGAAGACGTTTCCGTGTGGTTCGAGACCTTGCCGGCCGATCTGCAATTCCAGCAACTGGTCCAGCTGGTCAAAGCCGCCGTTTCGGAAAACGTCCCGCTCCTCGAAGCCGTTCAGCAGTTGCGCGCCACCGGCTTCAAGGGGCTGCCCGATTCTCGCGCCGCCGCCGCCGGCAAATGGACCCGCGAGCAGGAACGTGCTTTGGCCGAACTGGTCACGATGGATTCCGTGCGGCGCGTCTGGATCGGCTCCCTCGAAATCACCGAACTTATCCGCCGCCAACTCCAGCAACAGATTTCTTCAGCCATGGCTGCGGAATTCTCGCTCCCCTCCTCGTGGAGCGGCGCAGTCGGCAGCGTCACCAGTCCGTACGGCCAACCCGAGCGCAAAAAAGGTTTCTGGTTCAACGTCAACGCCGAACTCATTGTTTATGGCGCGACCGAGCCCGACGCGGAAGTGAGCATTGGTGGCAAAAAAATTCGGCTGCGGCCCGACGGCACCTTCAGCTATCGCTTTGCTTTGCCCGATGGACGCTACGGCTTGCCTGCCGTTGCCCGTTCCTCCGATGGCACCGACGCGCGCAGCGCCGATTTGCGCTTCAGCCGCGCCACAGAATATCAGGGCGACGTCGGCAAGCACCCGCAGGACCCGCGCCTCAAAACTCCTCACGTCGAAAATGTGACCTAGCCGTTGCAGCGCGGCCTGCAAATGACGTGCCGTTCAAGAACAAAATGGATGCTTGCGCTAATGCGACCAATTCCGCTCGCGCTTCAGTCATTTTAAATTTTTCAATTTTCCATTTTTCATTTCTCTCGTGATGCAAGGCTACATGTCACTCGTGCTCCACGCGCACCTGCCATTCGTGCGCCACCCGGAACACGAGCGCTTCCTCGAAGAAAACTGGCTTTACGAAGCCATCACGGAGACCTACCTGCCCCTCATTCAAATCATGGACGGCTGGTTGCGCGACGGCATGGACACGCGCCTGACCATGACTCTCACGCCCACGCTCTGCTCCATGTTGCTCGATCCTTTGCTGCAGGAGCGCTACCTCCGGCACCTCGACAGTCTCGTCGAGCTCTCGGAGCGTGAGATTCACCGCACTTACTGGGACAAGACCTTCCAACCGCTGGCGTGGATTTACCACCACCGCTTTGTCTCCCTGCGCAAGACCTACGATTCTTACGCGCGCAATCTCGTGGGCGCCTTCCGCAAATTCCAGGAAGCCGGCAAGCTCGAAATCATCACCAGCGCCGCCACGCATGCCGTCCTCCCGTTGCTGGTCAATCATCCCACGTCAATTCGCGGTCAAATCCTCACTGCGCGCGATCATTACCGCAGCTGCTTCGGGCGCGATCCCACCGGCATTTGGCTCCCCGAATGCGCCTACGTCGATGGCGCCGAGAAACATCTTCAGGAAGCCGGCATTCGCTGGTTTATCATCGACACCCACGGTCTGCTTCATGCCCGCCCCCGACCCCGCTACGGTGTTTTTTCGCCCGTCTTCAGTAAGCATGGCATTGCGGCCTTTGGTCGAGATCTCGAGTCCGCTCGCCAGGTCTGGAGCAAACACGAGGGTTATCCCGGCGACCCGCGTTATCGCGATTTCTACCGGGATATCGGTTTCGACCTCGATTACGACTACGTCCGCCCGTATCTGCCCGCGAGCGGCATCCGAAGTTTCACCGGCATCAAGTATCACGCCATTACCGGCAGCGACGCTGACAAAAAAGTCTATGATCGCGCCGCCGCGCTGCAGACCGTCGCCGACCACGCCCAGCACTTCATGCAGGTGCGCATCGAACAGATTCAAAAGCTGGCTGGCATCATGGACCGTCCGCCGCACCTTCTCTCGCCCTACGATGCCGAACTTTTCGGCCATTGGTGGTACGAAGGCCCTGAGTTCCTCGACTACTTCGTCCGCAAGGTCTACTTCGACCAGGACGTCATCAAACTCACCACGCCATGGGACTACCTGCGCGGCAATCCGACCCAGCAAGTCGCCACGCCGAGCGCTTCAAGCTGGGGCGAAGAAGGCTACTGGCGCGTCTGGCTCAACGAAAAAAACGAATGGATTTATCCGCACCTCGACGTCGCCCAGGAACGCATGACCAAACTCGCCCGCAAATTCGCCGACGGAACCGGTTTGATCGAGCGGGCCCTGAAGCAAGCGGGTCGTGAACTCCTTCTCGCTCAATCCAGCGATTGGCCTTTCATCCTCCGCACCGGCACCAGTCCCGACTACGCCCGCCGCCGCGTCGTCGAGCACCTCGCCCGTTTCCTTTCCATTTACGACCAGCTCATGGCCGGCCAGATCGACGAGCCTTGGCTCACCTCCATCGAATCCCTCGACAACATCTTCTCCAACCTCGACCCGCGTTATTGGGCTTGAAGCAGCGCAGCGATTACGGCGGCAGGAACAGCCGGTAAAAGCGATAAGCAGATCCGGATAGCTCAGTGTAATCAATCACCCCAGTTGCGGGCACCACGCCGGCGGCTACGTCAACCCATGTGATCAGATCGACCGATGCTTGAATCACATAGCGCGCGCCCGGCTCGCCCTCAAAGGAAAAACCGAATGCGCCACCAGTGGAGAATTGAATCCCGCCGATACTCGGCCCGCCGGCGGGCACAATTGATAGCGTGAAAAACGCCTGCCGGTTGATGCTGTCCACAACGATCGCGTAGCTGGTCCCACCCGCGGCCGCGAACGTGACTGCCACGCTTGAAAAACTCGCGTTCGTCTGGACGGTGCCCACCGCGCTTTCAACTTCAGTCAGCGAAGCGAGCGAACTTCCACGGTAGACTGCCGCCACCAACGGCGCCGTCAGGTTGGTCGCAGCCGCCCGCAGCCGGAAATTCCCGCTCGAAGGCGCGACCCACGACCACCACACACTTTGCCCATTGCTTATTCCAGCATGGCTTGGCTCGCCACTTTCGGTGTACGCGCCATGCGTGTATCCTATGGCGAGATTTGTCCCAATCAGTGCCGTGCGGCTCGCAAAATCGTTATTCACGGGCGGCACCGGCAGAATTGTTAAGACAGCGTTTGAACTGGTGACCGCCCCAAGCGAATTGCTGATTCGCACCGAGTAGGAGCCGGCATCGTCGGAATCCACAAAGCTAAGGTTCAATGAAACATTGGTTCCCTGTGTCCCAAGACTGACTCCGTTTCGGAACCACTGATAAGACAACGGCGGCGTCCCGCCGGCGTTGACAGTGAAGAAAACCGGCTGGAATTCGAGAGCTGCGACGTCCCTGGGCTGCTCGAAGATTCTTGGCGCGATTGTCCCCGGCGTAAGACTGACCTGGTCCACCCAAATCCCATTCGTGAACGAGACGAATGTCGAATTATTCGTGTACACCCAGCGCAAGGCGTGCGTGCCGGAGTCGATGAAATGAGATTGCACGTGCCAATTTGTCGGCGTGGAAATCCTCCCCGCCTGCTCCGCGCCGTCAATCAAGAAGCGCGCGAAACTCAGCGCGGGCGCAGACGCCTTCCACCAGTACATCAACGTCGCCGGGCCATCGACCGTCGTTTCCATCCAACTTTCCTGTCGAAAACCGACCGGCCCACTTTGCGCCGCGTCGATCCTGTCGCGCGATTCATTCGTTTGCCCAAACCAACCCACGTGTCCCCCGCGCACCCACGAAAGCTCAGGTGTTTCCAGCGCAATCGGCAGAGGCAGACCGAACAGGGCGATAACAGTCTGGTGACGGTTCATCAAGACACTGTTAGTCGTGTTGGTTCCGGCAACCGCCCCGCCCCACGCGACGAAATAATTATCGGGATCCGGCACGGCTTGGAGCTGGACGGTCTGGCCGAGGGTGTACTTCGTCGCATTGGGCGTTAAAGCAACGGTGCCCCCGCTGCTGACAATGGTTAGCCGCGGCAAATACGAGCTGTTGTTGTCCGGGTTCGTGCCTTCAAGAAACTCGTCGAGATTGGAGACGCCGTCGCGATCGGCATCCGCATTTGGAGCTGTGCCGATGTCGTCGAAGTAGCGCAACTCCCAGATGTCACGCATGCCGTCTGAATCGCTGTCGCGCGAGGGATCCGGCCAGACCGCATACGTCACGTCGTCCACCCAGGCTGCGTCCAGCGGCGCGTAGAAAAGACCGTTGTATTCCGAGACTTCATCCCCGTTCTTGTCATAAACCCAGCGAACGACATTCGTGCCGGCAGGGAGATAATACGTTCGCAATTGCCAATCCGTGTTGGTGCCAATCGCGCCGGTGCGCACCGTGTTGTTGCGGTAAAAGCGCAGTTCGTCTGCGGTGGTGCCGTCAACTTTCCACCAGAACGTGATTGTGCCTTCGGCACTGAGCACGACGTTGCTCAATTCCAACCACGCTTCTGGCGCCCCCAGCATGCGCGCGGACTGCATCGCATCGACGCCATCGTGCGTGATATTCGTCTGTCCGAACCACCCGGCCTGATCGATGCGCCAGGCATTTGTCACGTCGAGCGAATCGGGAACCGGCAATCCGAAAATCGCGCGCACCGTCAATGAGCTGGTCAATCTTACCGGCGCCGGGTTCGTTCGTATGGCGAAAATGTTGAAGGACGGGGCGTTGGCGAGATACGCGAGAAATTGTATACCGGGATCGGGAACGCCCGTGAGCGTCGCCACCTGGCCGTTCGTGAACAGCGGGACATTGGGCGTCACGAACACTTCCCCGTTGTCACTGATGATCGTCAGCCGCGGATTCACTACGCTGGAGAAACGCGGATGCGTGCCTTCGAGAAACTCGTCGCGATCCGAAACGCCGTCCTGATCGTAGTCTTCGGCGCCGCTTCGATTTGTGATGCTCGTGAAGTAATTCGTCTCCCACGAGTCAGCGATGCCGTCGCGGTCCGAATCGATTTGCAGGAGGGCGTTGCTGCTGGTGACCGAACCTGGCGCATTGCTGACAACCACGCGGTAAGCGCCGAAATTATTGCTCGCGAGATTCGACAGAACCAATGTGTCAGCATTCGCGCCCGGAATGTTGTTGCTATTGAATTGCCATTGATAAGTCAAAGGCACAGCGCCGACCGCCACGACCGAAAAGGCCACATGATCACCCGTGGCGGCGGTGGATGACATTGGATGGCGCAGTATTGAAAGTGCCTGCGCCGCCGGACTGTAGGATCGCACCAGGTTGCCTGCGGCGTCGTTGGTGAAATAAAGGGCCGGCTGCGCTTCAACCGAGAACGTTGCTGACAGAATTCCGAACGCAATCCACAGAGCCAGTTGTCTCACCGCGTTGGTGAAAGAGGAGCCTGGATTTGGCTGCGATCTCATTTCGGCAAAGGTGGAAATGGCCGGGGACACACCAGCCAGCCTCGGGCTGCAGCCTCCCGTAACTGCGTGGCGGCCTGCTGCTCAAAAGTGCTATCGGAAGTACCTCCCCGTTTGTACACCCACTCGTTTATAGCGGCTTGTCGTCGCGCTTCATAGCTAAAGTCCGGTTTCCACTCACTTTGCGCGGTATCGTAATATTCTACTTCAGCAACAGAGGAAGGGTTTTGGCTGCATCGCCTCGGGGGTTCCGGCGGTTTGCCTTGGTCACCTAGCCACTTGAAGAATCGATCCACAACCCTCGGCGCATATCTGGCACTGAGAAAGGCAAGTCCACTCCCTCCAGTTCTGATGCTGTTGCGGTTTTTGATCATCTGATAGTCGAGAGGACCAGTTGACCGCGACCATCTGAGCTGGCGCAATTCGTTTGGAACAGAAGCTGTTACGCGCGGCAGGGGATGCATTGTATCTCCAGAAAATGGATGCACTCGAACAGACGGATCCAAACCCAATGGGTCGTTGAGGTTGATCGGATCGCCGAAGACATAAGCGAACAGATTTGGTCCGCCGGCCTCTCCGATGGGATCGCGGCTAATCCAGCGGGCGAGGTTGGCGTCATACGCACGGTAAGGCGCCAGGCTCAGTTCGCTGGCTGAATGAAAATAAATTCCAGTGAATCCAAAATCTGCATCCAGATCACCCGACAGACGCGATCGTTTCCCGTACGGCGTGTAGTCATAGATCGCTCGCGACTGGCCTGCCGAATCCGTGAGTTCACGAAGGGAAGAAAGATGGTCCGCCGTATAGAAGTAATTGCCGGGAGGTGGTCCCGCCAGAGCGCCCACCTGAACGCCAGATGCCTCGAATCTTTTCAACACGACGGCGCCCGTCGCATCCCGTTCCTCGCACAGGTCCATCCAGCACCAGACATAGCGCCGGTCGGTGACAGTTGTGCTGCCTTCGATCTCGATGATACGCGTGCGTCGGCCCAAACCGTCGTAACGGAATTCTGTTCGATGCGTGCCCTGATTGAACGCCACCAACTGATTCTCCGCGTCCCATTCGTAGGTGCGGAGCGCATGCGCATCGCCCGTCACGGCCACGAGTTCATTCAGCGCATTGTACGAAAACGCCCGTGGCGTGCCGTTAACCAATTCGTTCGTGAGGTTTTGAGAGAGGTCATAGCCGTAGCGGTATGACCCGGCAGGAGAATCGTTTTGCGTCGCAACGGCGTTGGTCAATTGGTCTGCGGCATCATGATCAAAGTGAAACGAGACAGGACTCATGACGCCTCGTTCTTGCGTCCAGTTCGTAATCTGGCGAACGGCATTGTAATCGTACGTAAAACGCGAGAGGAGCGTCGCGTCCGGCTTGAGATGCGTGATCTGATTCAGCAACCGGTCTTTGAGATTGGAGTAGTAACTGAAAGTGGTCCGCTGCCCGTTGGGATAGTTAACGGCCGACGGACGAAAGCTGGCGCCCTCCCACTCGAATGTGAACAAGCCGAGCACATTGGTTAACTGTTGCAGGCGACCGCTCGCATCCCACGTCCCCGCCACAGCAGTTCCGTTGATGCTTTGCCGGCTGATTCGGCCCAACTCGTCATACACGAAGGCAATTGTGTCGTTCGCCAGCGGACCATCAATCGTTGCCAGTTCGCCCGCGCCCGGGTTGGTCGAGCCAGTGATGGGGTAGTAACTAAACATGGTCAACCCCGTGCCATCCTCCATTGTCACCATTCGGGGGTAGTTCGGATCGTAGGTGAACTTGACGTTCACCATTGGGATGGAGGAATTGAAATAACGCTTTTGGCGAAGCGTGCTGTCGAGATTGTAATCGAACACAGTCACCTGGTTCCGTTCGTCGCGGACCGATTTCAGCCAGCCCGTTGCTTTGTCGTAATCGTACTGAATGCGGGAGCCGTCTGGGTAAACCTTCGCCATCACCCGGCCCTGAACGTCGCGAATCCACGACGTCGTCCGGCCCAACGGATCAACCAGTGCGTCCAGTGCGCCGCAACCGCACCAGTCGTAACGTGTGACCCGTCCCAGCGGATCTTCAACGGAGACCAATTGGCGCAGGCTGTCGTGCATCAACCGCGTTTCACGCCCGGCACGATCACGCACCACTTCGGGATCGAGGCGGTTGTACGTAATCTCCTCGTACGAGCTGTCGGGATACGTGCTTCTGGTCAGCCGATCCAATGCGTCGTAGTCGAACGTCAGCGTGTAACCATCCACATCGCTGGCCGTGCGTACGCGGCCGACGTTGTCGTAGGTAAAACGGCTCGTGTCATTCGTGCCGGGCAACGGGCCATCAACGGCGAGCAGGTATCCGTTGGTGTCGTAAGTAAATGCCGCCACATGGCCGAGCGGGTTTGTGATCGCGAGGGTTTGGCCGCGCGCGTTGTAGCTGAAGCGCGTCGTTTGCCGCGCGGCGTCGGTAACCGTCAACGGCTGGTGTTGGGCGTTGTACGTGGCGCTGGCGAGCAATTCGTTCTGGCCGGCGCGGGTTTGGCGAACCTCAAGCAAGTCCACTTCATTCGTGCCGTAGATGAAACTGATCTCGCGACCGAGTGGATCAATCGCTTTCGTCGGCTTGCTCAGCGAGTTGTATTCGAACTGGTGAAGCTGCGTGGTGCCATCTTCGAGAGTGCGCGCGATCTTTGTTGGCTGGTCAGACGTGCCGACAAACGTCGCGTTCACTTGTCCGTCGTAATTGAACCAGACACGATGCTCCAATGGGTTCTTGTAGCTCTCCAGAATTCCGGAAGCCGTGTTGTAATTCTGCCCGTGCAGCCAGTGATAAATGCGCGCTTTCGTGTAATCCAATTGGGCGTAACCCTCCGCGTAGGCTTTGCGGTCCCAATGACAAGTGTTGCGCGCCCAGAGGACGTAATTCCGGACTGGGACTCCCTTCGGGACGATGCCGAGCGGTTCGCTCCAGGGGAGGTTCAATCCTTCGGAATATTCGACGCGCTCCTTCTCACCGTTGGGATGCGTGATCTCCACCCAGTTCGCGCGGTATAATCCGCGATAACTGCCCTGTTTGAACACCGTGGTTCCGTAGGGCGTGATCAGGTTCGTCATCCCGAGATCGAGTTCGTTGGTTTTGTAGTCGTAGAGAAAACTGGACGTGAGGCCAATCGCATCGGTGATACTCGACAGCCGCGCGTTGATCGATGAACCGTAATCGAATCTGGCCGTGCGACCGAATGGGTCCACGACGCGCGTCACGATGAAAGGAGGAACCCAGGCGACTGACGGATGAATGAACTCGTTCGTCAACGGACGCTCGTAAAAGAACCGGGTCTTTTGTCCAATCGCGTCAGTGATGCTGGCGATTCTGCCAGGCTGATCGAACTGAACGGTCGCTGCGTTTCCGGCGGCGTCCACAACCGCGCTCATGAAAATTTTCCGCGCTGTGCCGACGGAGTTCTCTGGCTGATCGAAAAGCTGCTTCGAGCCGTCGGGATAACGGATTTCATAACTATTCGTGCCGGTGCGGACCAGGTTGGCGCGGTTGCGGAACAGGTTTCGGAACACTTTATTGGTGGGATTGAAATCGGTGAATGTCATCGTCCCGCCGCCGTTGGCCGCAAATTTGACGTCTCCCGCCGGGTTCAGCGGATCGTCGGTGAGGTAGGCCAGCCAATTCAGCCGCCACTCCTGGGAAATGTTCGAATAAGGCAACCCGAAATCCGGCCAGCCGTTGACTGAGTTGTAGGTAGCGCGGATGTAAACAGGCGGCCCGACCGGCGGCGTGTAGCCGACCGGGGTGTCTTCGACGCGGTGGCTGGCGAGCAAGAGGTGGACGTTCCATTGCGCCATGCCGTGTTCGCGACTCTGATTGTTTTCGCGACAAGTCTGCTCGGAATGATCCGTCGTTTCGTCGTGGTCGCTGATGTGCGTCGCGCCCTTTCCCCAAACCCGGCTCGCTTCCGTGGCCGAGACTTCTCGCCAACCGTTTGGCAAAGGGCCGGAACGCACCAGGAAATAGCCGCTGGCTTCCTCCTCCAGAGCGTCGTCAGACAACCAAACCTTGGTGTTGCCAAACGTGGGATCTTCCGCCCGCAACAAATTTCCATCACGCGCAATCAGTGCCGCATAATGCCCCACTTTCCAATGCACCACCGCCGGCAGGATCACCTCCGCCCCCGGCGCGCGAAACGCCACTTGATAATTCATTCCAAGTTGGCGCGACAACCCTGCCAGTTCCCTCGCCGAGAACCCATTCGTGGTGGATTGCGAATCCTGGATCAACTGATTGCCGGCTTTGCTGCGGTCCGTCGCGAAGCAGATCCGGTCCAACGCCAGCGGCCCGCAACGGAACGACACTTCGGGCCGGTGCTCCATGCTCCACAGCCCGTCGCGCGCGCCACGAAGATTACGCGGAATCTGGCCACGTCCCGGCCGCTTCTCCAGTTGCCCGAGCAACGGTCGCAACTCCCACATCCGCCCCAGGCGCGCATACATCATCGCCAGCTCGCTCCCGGCGCGATTGGCGCTCGCCACTCGATCGTCTTCCGCCGCGTCGTCTCGCGCCGCCCATGCCTGGTTCCACGCGTCGATCGCTTTCGAGTAACGCCCCACCCGGTAATACTCGCTTCCCAACTGTGTTCGTAAGGCCAGCGCCCACGGTGAGTTCGGATTCGTTTCCAGATAGGCTGTGAGACTTGAAAAGTCATCTCGCACCGTACGCGCGGCGAACCGCTCCACGGCTGCGATCAACGCATCATTTTCCGACGCTGTGGGTTCGCGAGTTGCAATCAAAGGCGCGTCAAACCATTGCGCCTGCAGGATCTCTATCGCGGTCGGTTCCGCGCTCGGTCCGACCCTCGAACGCGGCGAGGCAGGCGCCGCATCAGTAGCTGGTTGCCACAAAACATAAACCAGGAGAAGAACGGCGCTGTTAGGGGATTTCATGGAAACGCCAGGGATTTTAACCGGGCCTTACCCTGAGCAGTCTGGCCTCAAATTGCAAGACCAATAGCTGCGAGTTCAACGTGCGAAATCGGTCAAGCACTTTTTCATCAAAAAAATGTCCTCTCCTGTCCGCTCGTGTCCTCTGGTGTCCTCTCCTGTCACATTGAGATCCCCCAGTCCGCCAAAATCGCTAAAAGCCCATGCTATAATCGGCGCATGAGCAAGAAGTGTAACTTGATACCGCACGCTGGAAGCGTGCGGTATCGCCGGATGGTATCTGGCAACCCTCGCCTTGTTCGCTTTCAGGAATTTGGAGCTCGGTGCTTTCGGTCTTTCGACATTCCCTCGTCATTCATCATTCGCCAATTCCTCATTGGCCCTCCCCTCCGCACCAACCCGGAGAAAACCGGAATTTTCCGGAATTCCGATTTCCGGTTTCCGGAAATCCACTCGTGCAAAATCGGCGCATGCGCCGATTTCCGACCGATCCGACCCCGCTGTACCAACGACTTACGCAAATCAAAATCGGCGGTTCGCCGATTTCCGCCGATTTTCCCCGGCTACAGCGACCCGTTTTTCATTTCCGATTTTGACCCGAACCCCTAGCCTTTAAGACTCTATGTCCGACAAGTCCTTCCAGTTCGTCTCAAATCTGTGGAACGATGCTGAAGCCGCGAAGCTCGATCCCGTCGCCCGCCTGGTTTACCGCTCCAACAAGCTGGGCGCTGACCTGCGCGTCACCAACACCGGCGGCGGCAACACCTCTGCGAAACTGCCTGAGACCGACCCTCTTACCGACGAAAAAGCCGACGTGCTTTGGGTCAAGGGTTCCGGCGGAGACTTGCGCACCTCCACGAAGGAAAATTTTTCCTCGCTCTACCAGGACAGGCTCATCGGACTCCAAAAGCTTTACGCGTCGCGCCCCGAACGCGGTCCAAAAGCCCCTGCGGAAGACGAAATGGTCGCGATGTACAATCATTGCACGTTCAATCTCAATCCGCGCGCATCGTCCATTGACACTCCCCTCCACTCCTTCATTCCGGCCAGGCACGTCGATCACACGCATCCGAATGCCGCGATCTCTGTCGCTGCGTCGGCGCGCTCGGTTGAACTCACCAAAGAGATTTACGGCGATGAAGTCATCCACACGCCCTGGCTGCGTCCAGGTTTCGAGTTGGGGTTGATCATGCAGGACATTTGCCGCAAGCACCCGCACGCGCGGGGCATTATGATGGGCCAACACGGCCTCATCAATTGGTCCAACGACGATCGCGAATGTTATTTCACCACCCTCGAACTCATCGAGCGGGCCGCGGGTTTCATCGAGAAAAAATACGCCGCCAAAGGCGGTGACGCCGCCGCATTCGGAGGCCAATTGCACATTACGCTTCCCGAACCGCTCCGCCGCAGAGTCCTCGCCCGCCTCTTGCCGTGGTTGCGTGGCCAGGTTAGCCGCGAGCGCCGCTTCATCGGCACAGTCCAGGACGACGAAAGAATTCTGCGCTTCGTGAATTCCAAAGATGCCGCGCGCCTCGCAGAACTCGGCACTAGTTGCCCCGACCATTTCCTCCGCACCAAAATCAAACCCTTCTACGTTCCCCTTGAGCCTGGTAGGGTCGCTGCTCCGTCTGCGACCGAAGCAGACGATTGGATTTCCAAACTCCTCGCCGACCTCAAGCAAAAACTCACCGATGGCCTGAAGAAGTACCGCGCCGATTACGCCGACTATTACAACCGATGCAAACGGCCAAACTCACCGGCGATGCGCGACCCGAATCCCACCGTGATTCTCATCCCGGGCCTCGGCTTGATCGCCTGGGGCAAGGACAAGAGCGAATCGCGCGTCACCGCCGAATTCTACAATTGCGCCGTCGAAGTCATGCGCGGCGCTGAAGCCATCGACCGCTACATCGCCCTTCCCCAACAGGAAGCCTTCGACATTGAGTATTGGTTGCTCGAAGAGGCCAAGCTGCGCCGCATGCCGCCCGAAAAAGAGTTGGCGCGGCAGGTCACTGTCGTCGTTGGCGCCGGTTCCGGAATTGGTCGCGAAGTCGCGCATCGCCTCGCCAAAGAAGGCGCGCATATTGTTTGCGTGGACGTGAAACTCGAAAGCGCCCAGGCCACCGCCAAAGAATTAACCGACAAACTCGGCCTTGGAATCGGCGTCGCGGGTACCGGCATTTCCAACTGCGGCCCGGCCGTGGGCCTGGCCTGCGACATCACTAATCGTGCTTCGGTGCGCGCGATGCTCGAACAGGTCGCCCTCGCTTACGGCGGTTTCGATTCCATCATTGTCACTGCCGGCATCTTCTTCTCGCCGGACACGACCGGCCACATCCCGGACGATAAATGGGACATCACTTTCCGCGTGAACGTCACCGGCAGTTACATCGTCGCAGACGAAGCCGCCTCGATGTGGCGCGAGCAGGGGCTGTCCGGAAATCTGGTGCTCACCACCAGCGCCAATGCCGTCGTGCCGAAAAGAGGTTCGCTCGCCTACGACACTTCCAAGGCCGCCGCGAATCATTTAGTGCGTGAACTGGCCATGGAATTATCGCCTCTGATTCGTGTGAATGGTGTGGCCCCCGCGACCGTCGTTCAAGGTAGCGCCATGTTCCCGCGCGATCGCGTCATCGCCAGCCTCGCCAAGTACAACATTCCGTACGCCGAGTCGGAGTCGACTGACTCGCTCACGCAAAAACTCGCAAAATTTTACGCAGACCGCACCTTGACCAAAAGCCCGATCACGCCAAGCGACCAGGCTGAAGCGTTCTTCCTGCTCGTCACGCAACGGCTCAGCAAAACGACCGGCCAGGTGATCACCGTCGATGGCGGTTTGCACGAAGCGTTTTTAAGATAGAAAAAGCGGCGGCACAAAATAAACCGCGCTTATCAATAACCTCAGTTGCGTGTGCCGCGCACCTGCGTTAGATGTGGCTATGCACTTCGCCGGCCAGTGCCGTTTGTCGAGGGCTGCGAGTTGGGTCGTGGCGGCGCTGGTTACACTCTTGGCCACATCGGCGCGCGCGGCGGACCTCGAAGAAGTGCGCAAGCAATTCGCCACAGGTCAATACGACGACTGCGTCCGGCTCGGTCAGCGCGAGGTCAAGGATCAGCCGTACAGCGAGGAGTGGCGCATTCTGCTCATCGACTCCTTGCTGGCCACGGGGCGCTACACCAACGCCATGGCCGAAACCGAAGCGGCCCTTAACCGCAGCTACTCAAGCATCAAATTGCGCCTGCTCGGCAACGAAGTGTTTCGCTCCAATGGCGAGAAGGAACGCGCCGAGAGAATGCTTCAGGAAATCGATGCGCTCGCGAGCCGCCGCCGTGGTTTTGCATATCGCGACGCGGGCAACCTCGTCGCCCTCGGCAAAACCGCACTCTTGCTCGGCGCCGACCCGCGAAGAGTCCTTGAAAACTTTTTCGATCGCGCGAAAGCCGCCGACCCTTCCCTGCGCGACACTTTCCTCGCCATGGGCCAGCTCGCCATTGACAAAGGCGATTACGCCCTCGCCGCAAAAACCTTTGCCGACGGCCTGAAAAAATTCCCCAACGACGCGGACATGCACTTTGGCATGGCTGAGGCCTACGCACCGAGCGAACGCCGCCAAATGCTGGAGTCGCTCGAAGCCGCGCTGGAGATCAACACGAATCACGTGCCCGCCTTGCTGCTCCTGGCCGAGCACTTAATCGATGGCGAGGAATACGAAACAGCGGCCAAAACCATCGATCGCGCTTTGGCGGTGAATCCATGGCATCCGCTTGCCTGGGCCAGCCGTGCCGTGCTCGCGTATTTGGCCAACGACTCCGAAACCGAAAAGGCCAATCGCGCGAAAGGCCTCAAGTTCTGGGAAACAAACCCGGCCGTGGACCATTTTATCGGGCGAAAGCTCTCGCAAAAATATCGCTTTGCCGAAGGTGCCCACTACCAGCGCGCTGCCCTGAAGTTCGACAAAGGCTTTGTGCCCGCGAAAATTCAGCTTGCGCAGGACTTATTGCGGCTCGGTGAGGACGAGGGTTGGAGGCTTTGTCAGGACGCGCACCAGGAGGATGGATATGACGTCACCGCTTACAATCTCGTGACCCTGGAGGAAACGTTGAAGCAATTTGCGACGCTCACCAACGAGCACTTTATCGTGCGCATGAGCAAAAACGAAGCGACGATCTATGGCGACGAAGTCCTCAAACTGCTCGGCAAAGCCCGCGAAAAACTCTGCGCCAAATACAACGTCACGCTGCGCAAGCCGACGACGATCGAGATTTACCCGAACCAAAAAGATTTCGGCGTGCGCACCTTTGGCATGCCTCACAATCCGGGTTTTCTTGGCGTCTGCTTTGGGCCCGTCGTCACGGCGAACAGCCCGGCTTCGCAGACAGGCCACGAGGCCAACTGGCAGGCCGTGCTGTGGCACGAATTCTGTCACGTCATCACGCTCCAAATGACCGAAAACAAAATGCCGCGCTGGCTCAGCGAAGGAATTTCGGTTTACGAAGAAAAGCTGGAGGACAAAACCTGGGGCCAGGTCATGAACGCTAAATACCGCGACATGGTTCTGGGTAAAGACCTCGTCGCGATCAGCGAGCTCAGCTCCGCATTCCTGGCGCCGCGCAGTGATCTGCACCTGCAATTCGCATACTACCAGTCGTCGCTCGTCGTGGAGTATCTCATCGACCGGTTCGGCATCGAGAGCTTCCAGGCGATTCTCCACGACCTCGGCAAAGGCACGAATATCAACGCCGCGATTGAAACCCATACAAAGCGAATGGCCGATCTGCAGGACGAGTTCGCGCGTTACGCGCGCAAACTGGCCCGGAGCGTCGGGCCGGACCTGGACTGGACCAAGCCGAAGCGCGGCGAGGATGAGGACGACGCCGAGCCGAAGAGCGACAAGGAGAATTACTACAATCTCATCCGGAAGGCTGCGGAGCTGATGCGCAGCAAAGATTGGAAGGAGGCGAAAGCTCCGCTCCGGAAATTGATCGAGCAGGTCCCGATTCAGACCGGCCCGGACAACGCTTACGTGATGCTCGCCTACGCCCACCGTCAACTCGGCGAGACAAACGAGGAGCGCGAGGTGCTTTCCGCCGTGGCGGCCATCGATGCCGATGACGTTGAGACGTTCGAGCGGCTCATCGACCTCGCGCTCGCCGCGAAAGATTGGGAGGAGGCGCGCCGTAACGCCGAGCGGTTCCTCGCGGTCAACCCACTTGTGCCGCGGCCCTATTCCAGCATTGCCGAAAGCGCCGAAGCGCTCGGCGACGCCGACCGCGCCATCGCCGCCTGGCGCAAACTCCTGCTGCTTGACCCGCCCGACCCCGCCCAGGCGCACTATCGCCTCGCCAAACTGCTGCACGAGAAGCACGACCCCGCGGCGAAGCGTCACGTTCTCAAGGC
>Ga0075418_10001153_pt1 | contig 29700 bp, 25 predicted proteins | sample SoiMetdeltSBSDD2_FD_81776 | JGI IMG/M metagenome (GOLD analysis project Ga0075418, IMG submission 81776) | Bulk soil microbial communities from a Populus tree surrounding site in Tennessee, USA - Soil MetaG P. deltoides SBSDD2 | ecosystem: Environmental > Terrestrial > Soil > Tree plantation... | reverse complement strand
GTCAGGCTGCCGCCTCCCTGCATGCGCGAGGCCTCGACAAAGAGGACGTCCCCGCCAGCCGGCGTCCACGCGAGTCCAACGGCGACTCCCGGATCTTTCGTCCGGTTCTCGATCTCTTCGTCGAGGAACGTCGGAGCCCCGAGCATTTCGACGACGAGCTCATCGCTGATCACGATGCGGGCCTCGTCCCCCTCGGCGCGCCGCCGCGCGATTTTTCTGCAGAGGGCGCCAATCTCACGTTCGAGATTGCGCACACCCGCTTCACGTGTGTACCCGCGAATCACCGCGCGGATGGCCTGTTCGGTGAACTCGACGTTGTCGGGCGAGAGTCCGTGGTTCTTGATCTGCTTGGCGATCAGATGTTCGACCGCGATTTTGAGTTTCTCTTCCTCTGTGTATCCCGCGAGCTCGAGCACTTCCATGCGATCGCGCAGCGCCGGCGGAACCGGATCGAGGACGTTCGCGGTCGTCAGAAACAACACTTCCGACAGGTCGAACGGGACATCGAGATAGTGATCGCGGAAGGTGTTGTTCTGCTCCGGATCGAGGACCTCGAGGAGCGCGGATGCCGGATCGCCGCGGAAGTCGGATCCGAGCTTGTCGATCTCGTCGAGAATGAAAACCGGGTTCTTCGATTCGGCGCGCCGCAGGCCCTGGATGATCTGCCCCGGCAAGGCGCCGATGTACGTGCGCCGATGGCCGCGAATCTCCGCTTCGTCGCGCATACCGCCAAGCGAGACGCGGACGAACTTGCGCCCGAGCGAATTGGCAATTGATTTGGCCAGCGACGTCTTGCCGACGCCGGGGGGACCAAGGAAGCACAGAATCGGCCCTTTGACGTCCGGGTTCAGCTTGCGGACGGCCAGATACTCGAGGACGCGATCCTTTACTTTCTCGAGGCCAGAGTGATCCGCGTCGAGGATTTCCTTCGTCTTTCGCAGATCGATCGAATCTTCCGTCCGCTTGGCCCAGGGCAGGGCGACGATCCAGTCCATGTAGGTGCGCGACACGGTGTACTCGGCGGCGGCGACCGGCATTTTCGACAGCCGATCGAGTTCGCGCAGCGCTTCCTTCTTCACCGATTCGGGCATGCCGGCGGCGTCGACCTTCCCGCGAAGCTCGTCAATCTCGCGGGCCTGATCGTCCCCCTCCCCCAGCTCTTTCTGGATCGCCTTCAACTGTTCCCGCAGGAAGTACTCTCGCTGGTTCTTGCCGACCTCCGACTGCACCTGCGACTGAATCTTCGAGCCGAGTTCGAGGACCTCGAGCTCCTTGATCAGGATTCGGTTGAGCGCATCCATCCGGGCGCGGATATCGAGCGTGTCCAGCACTTCCTGCTTGACCGGCGTGCCGATGGTGGTGAGGCTCGAGGCAATGAAGTCGGCCAGTTTGCCGGGATCTGTGATGTTGGCCGCGAGCGCCTGGAGATCGTCGGACAACACCGGAGACAGCGACACGACGTGCTGAAAATTCCCCTTGATGTTTCTCTGCAGCGCGTCGATCTCGAGATGATCCTCGTCGCGGAGAATCTCTTCCGCACTCACCACAGCGCCGCGCAGATACGGGCGTGTCTGGACTATCCGTTCCAACCGCACGCGGGCCAGTCCCTGGACGATCAGCCGAAGGCTGCCGTCGGGCAACTTGAACATCTTGTGAATGTGGGTCGCGGTGCCGATCGGATACAGATCGTCGAGCAGCGGCTCTTCGACCGACGCTTCCCGCTGCGTGAACACTCCAATCATCCGTCCGGACGCCGTCGCCTCATCGATCAGCCGGACGGAGGCCTCACGGGCAACCGCAAGCGGCATGAAGGAATTCGGGAACAGCACCGTGTCGCGAAGCGGCAGCACGGGCAGCTCGCCCGGGATCGACAACGGCCGGTCACCGCTGACAAGCAGGTCTTCGTCGAGGCGATTCGCCTGATCGGATTTCTCGGACTGATCGCTCATTCGCGATCCTCCCATCGACGTTACGTTCGGCTGAATGATACGCGGAAACTGGCGGGGGCGGGGCCCGGAGGCGGCAGCGACCGGCCCACCCGCAGAGGTGAGCCGGTCGCCGGTGAACTACTTATCCCTGCATGTCGATGAAAAGCGACGCATTTCCGCGCCGCTGCGCCATCAACCGCTCACGCTGTTGCAGGGTCTCGCGCTGCTCCTCGCAATCCTTGCAGCGTACCGCGAACGGCAACGCGCGAAGCCGCCGTTCCGAGATCTCTTCTCCGCACTCGAAGCAATACCCGAAGGTCCCCTCTTGCAGACGCCGCAGGGCCTCTTCGATCTTGTTCAGCGTCTCCGCTTTCATCTGGATCAGGGCGAACTCGATCTCATCCTGAATATCTGCCTCGGAGCTCTCGGCCGCGTCGAGAACGCCCTGGGTCGGGCTGTTGGGGCTCTCGGTCCGCACGTCCCGAATCTTCTCCTGAACCTGATCCATGATCTCGCGCCGGCGCTCTTCCAGAATCCGAGTGAGCTCGGCATACCGATCCGGCGTCATGCCCGCCGGGTGCTTATGAACGTCCATATGAGTGCGCTCCTTTCCCTCTCCGCTTTCGGCCTCTTATTGTCGCTGGCCGTTATGCAATCCAATTGCCAATATGTTAGCCGAACAGTTTACAGTGAATTCGGCTGATTTGTGAAGTGCTGGGAACGCTGGGCGGGAACGCTGTGCGGAAAAACTGACACAGTTGGTGCGCGCTGGCGTGGCATTCACGCACCACGGTCCCGTTCGACCGCATTCGCCATGTACTTCATATTCAAGATCTTACAAAGGCCGTCGCTCCGTTCCTGGCAGTGGTGGCTCTTATTGTCACTTTAGACGCCAGACCCCCTCCCGGCGGTTCGGTCTGTCCTCAAAATGTCACAAAGCTGAGTGGGACCGCCCAGGAACGTAGGCTTTTCTCGTCGAAGTCCGGCTGACGGATCAGGAGCCGACTCCGGCAAATCGTGGGGATCCACGAATTGGCGCGAGAACCGGCTCCTCGCTCCTGGCTCCTCGCTCCTGGTGCCTGGCTTTTGAGTGGAGGGTGCCGACAGGTTGGCGGCTGCTGCCAAGCTGTCGGCAGATGCCGAAAAAGCTGGCAGCTCCGCGAGCTGCCAGGCATATGACCTACTGAATAAACCGCTTTCCGATTGACGCGTTCGGAACGATGCCGCGGTCGACGAGCTTCTTGCCGTCGCGCGAGCTTCCCGTCCGGAGCCATTTCTCGTAGAGGCGAAGCAGGTCGGCGCTTGAAGTAACGGCGGTGCGCTCGCTGACATCAGCAAGCACATCCATGTAGCCGACAAATTTGCGGGCCAGTTCCCCGAACACCTCCGCAAACGTATCCTCGTCGCGCCGGCTCAGAGAGCCATAGGCGTATTCGCCCATCGAGACGTAGTAGTCGACGTCGACCGTCCGACGACGAAGACTGTCGGAGAAAAAGCCCGACATGAAGAGCGAGAAGTCACCGAGACTGCGCAGTCGAATGCGCTGTTCCGAACCGCCTGTTTGCAACGCGCGCCCGAGTTGGATCGCCAGCGGTTCTTCCTCCAGACCACTGCCCGTCCTGGCGTCGGGCCGAACGTACTGACACAGAAGGTTGACGAGGTAGTAGGCTGTGAGCTGGCCAGCCTCGATGTGCTGACGCGCGAGCGCCTGGTCGACAAGTTCCTTGAAGTACTCGGCCGGCGCCTGTTCGTGCAGAAGCGGACGGTCCATAACCCTCCACTCTCCGCGCGCGGGAACCGCGTGCGGGCCTCCAATCGACAAGTTTGCAACTCGTATTCCGTGTGCGAACGCTGAGAAACGCTCGCAAATTCTGGCGGGATAGTGTCGATTATACGGACGCGCTTACAATTTTCAACCGTGGTGTCCCCTAAAGGCTCCGCGGCGGAGGGGGTTCGCCTGAGCGTGATATAATTTATGGTTTGTGCCGTCGTAGAGGCGGCCGATATACCGCTCAATCAAGCTTTTAGCGAATCCCAAGGCTTCAGTTATGGCAAAACGCTGCGAACTTTGCGGAAAGGGCCCCGTCGTCGGCCGAAATGTCAGTCACGCGCACAACGTGACGCCGCGCCGTTTCGAACCGAATCTTCAGCGCGTCCGCGCGATGGTGAACGGCGGGGTTCGTCGACTGCGCGTGTGCACGCGCTGTCTGCGCTCGGGCAAGGTCGTCAAGGCTGCCTGACGTGCGTCAGGCCGTCGCCACACCCGCCGCGCCGGCCGCGATCGGCCCCTATTCACAGGCGATTCGTGCCGGCTCCTTGCTCTTCGTCTCCGGCCAGGTGCCAATCGATCCCGCGACCGGCCAGATCGTGAACGGCGATATCGCGGCCCAGACGCATCGCGTCTTCCGCAACATCTCAGAGATCTTGAAGGCAGGCGGCGCGTCGCTCGATCACGTCGTGCGGACGACGGTGTTCCTGGCGGACATGAACGACTTCGGCGCGATGAACGAGGTCTATGCGGGTTACTTCACATCACCTGCCCCGGCGCGGGCGACGGTTCAAGTGTCGCGGCTTCCGAAGGACGCGAGGGTGGAGATAGATGTGATTGCAGTGGTGGAGTAGCTGAAATTTCTGATTGCTGATTTGTGATTGCTGCTTGAAGAGCACGCAATCAATCAACAATCAGCAATTGACAATCAGCGATTTCACGTCTCACCGGGCAGCCCTTTCGACATCCACCACTCCCGCGATACTCCTCAACGACTTAATCACCTTCTGCAGGTGCTTGACATCGTTGATCTCGACGGTCATATCGATTCGACCGATTTGATCGTCGACCGTTGCCTCGACGTTGCGGATGTTCGTGTTGATGCCGGCGATCTTCGAACTGACGTCGGCGAGGATGCCCTTTCGATCTTCGACCTGAATCGTGAGTCGCACCGTGTAGGGCGTGCCGTCGGCTCCCTTGGCCCATTCGACCGCGATTCGCCGCTCAGGATCGTAGAGCAGGTTGAGCACGTTTGAACACGTCGCAGAGTGGACCGAGACGCCCTTGCCCCGGGTAATGTAGCCGACAATCTTCTCGCCGCGAATCGGGTTGCAGCATCGCGCGCGAAACACCATCAGGTCGTCTATCCCATGCACCGTGATCTTGTCATCGTCGGCTCCACCGAGGACGCGGCGGACGACTGACGCGATGCTGCCTTCCGGCGGCGCCTCTTTCAGTTCCTGTTGCGGAGCGAGCTTCGCGAGGACGTTCTTCGGCGACAGCTTGCCGTAGCCGAGCGCGATGTAGAGCTCATCGGCTTTTCCCATCCCGTACTCGGTCAGCACGCGGCTCATGGCTTCCGGCTCGGTCAGCTGCTTCAAATTCAGACCGTATCGTTTCGCTTCCTTGTCGAACAGCTTGCGGCCAAGCTCGAGGCTCCGCTCTTTTTCTTCCGCGTGAATGAAGTGCTTGATCTTGTTTCGCGCGCGCGACGTGACGACGAAGTTCAGCCAGTCGCGGCTTGGCTTGTGCCCAGGAGTGGTGACGATTTCGACGATGTCGCCGTTGCGGAGCCGGGCCCGCAGCGGCACCATCTTGCCGTTGACCCGCGCCCCAACACACTGGTGTCCGACGTCGGTATGGATCGCGTAGGCGAAATCCACCGGCGTGGCGTCGCGCGGAAGCGCCTTCACTTCGCCGCGGGGTGTGAAGATGTAGACCTCTTCGGGATACAGCTCGATTTTGAGGTTCTGGAGGAACTCCTGCGGGTCGCGCACTTCCTGCTGCCACTCGAGCAGCTGTCGAAGCCACACAAAGTATTGCTCGTCGCGGCCTGCGCCGACGCGACCCTCCTTGTATTTCCAGTGCGCCGCGATCCCTTCTTCCGCCGTTCTGTGCATGTCCGCCGTCCGAATCTGCACTTCGAACGGCATGCCCCGATCGCTGATCACCGAAGTGTGGAGCGATTGATAGCCGTTCGGCCGCGGCATCGCAATGAAGTCCTTGATCCGGCCCGGAACGGGCGACCAGGTCTGGTGGATGATCCCGAGCGCTCCGTAGCAGTCCTTGACTGACTGGGTGACGAGTCGCAGCGCCACCATGTCGTAGACCTGGTCGAGCTCGATCTTCTGCCGCTTCAGTTTCTGATGAATGCTGAACAGCCGCTTGATTCGTCCATCGAGTTCGATGACCGGGATCTGCGCTTCCGCGAGCTTCGCGGTGACGGCCTTCTTCAAGTCCTCGATCATGCCCTCGGTGGCGCGACGCCGCCGCTCGACCTGGATGCGTAGCGCTTCGTACGCCGCTGGTTCGAGGAACTTGAACGCGAGCTCCTCCAGTTCGTTCTTGATCTTGCTCATCCCGAGCCGGTTCGCGATCGGCGCGTAGATGTCGCGCGTCTCCTGCGCGATCTTGATTCGCCGTTCCTCGGGCAGATGGTGGAGCGTGCGCATATTGTGCAGACGATCGGCGAGCTTCACGAGGATCACGCGAATGTCGTCGACCATCGCCAGCAGCATCTTGCGGAAGTTTTCCGCCTGCCGCTCCTCGCTCGATGAGAACGGGATCGCTCCGAGTTTAGTGACTCCTTCGACGACGTGCGCGACGTCGGCGCCAAACAGTTCGCCGATCCGCTCGATCGGCGTCTGAGTGTCCTCGACAATGTCGTGCAGCAGCCCCGCCGCGATCGCCACGACATCGAGCTTCATGTCCGCGAGTTGATCGGCAACCTCGAGGGGATGGACCAGGTACGGTTCGCCCGAATGGCGCACCTGTCCCTTGTGTTCGAAGGCGGAGAACACGTAGGCCCGCCTCAGCAGATCAATATCGGCATCGGGATTGATGCCCCGCACTTTTTCGACGAGGTCCTCGAACCGAATCATGGAGTCTGGTGTCTAAATTCGCTGGGGAGAGCCGGCCGGTAGTTCCGGTTGACGTGATGTTTTTTGGTTCACTATACTGGCCCGGTTCGGCAGCCGGCAATCCTCCTGCTTGTACCAGCAGAGCCGAAATACCGGAGACACGAGCGTATCTCCATTGTAATACTCAGTTTGATACGGAGCGGCGCACCGTTTGATCCCGGCGCCGTTTCCGAGGGGAGCATGATCAGAATGCGAAAAATGTCGGCGCTTACCGTCGGGGCGCTGGTGTGCCTCAGCCTGGCTGCGGCTGGCTGCGGGAAATACTCCTGGGGCGCATTATCGGCGCAAAAGGCCTACAAAGACGCGAATGCGCTCTATTCCGGATCGGATTGGAAAGGAGCCGCGGCGAAATACGAGCAGGCGCTGGCGTCCGACCCGAGCCGGACCGAGATCTACTTCTATCTCGGAAACAGCTACGACAACATGTTCAAGGCCAGCCACTTGGGCGAGGCCGAGAACGACGGCTACATCCAGAAAGGCATCGAGAATTACGAGAAGGCGGCCGAGAAGGACCCGAAGCCCGAGATGAGAAAACTGGCGCTCCAGTATCTCGTCGCAGCCTACGGCCCGGAGAAACTCAATCAGCCGGAAAAGGCCGAACCAATCGTTCAGAAGATGATCCAGCTCGAGCCGGGTGAACCAGGCAATTACTTTGCGCTCATGCAGATTTACGAGAATGCCGGGCGGTACGATGAGGCTGAACAGGCATTGATGAAGGCCAAGGAGGCCAAGCCCAACGATCCGCTCGTCTACACGACGCTTTCCGGCTTTTACAATCGTCAGGGCGACTTCGATAAGACGATTGAGGCGCTGCAAAAGGCGGCGGAGCTCGAGCCCAAGAATCCTTCCGGGTACCAGTTGTTGGCCACCTACTACTGGGAGAAGGCGTACAAGGACCACCGTCTCACTTCACCGCAGAAGAAGGAATACATCGCGCGAGGTCTCGAGGCGACGGATAAGGCGCTTGCGTTGAATTCCGAGTACGCGGATGCGTTGACCTACAAGAACCTGCTGCTCCGGATGCAAGGAAACGAAGAGACCGATCTGGCAAAGCGCGCGGCGCTCTACAAGCAGGCCGACGAGCTGCGCGAAAAAGCGATCGAGCTCAATAAGGCTCGCCAGTCACAGCCCGGCGCCAAACCAGGCGCAAAGCCGAGTAAGTAAGGTTACGGAAGCGACAAGGACCTTCGGGGCCGCCCGGAAATCCGGGCGGCCTTTTTTATTGCTTCGCCGACGCGGCGCGCATGCTGTCGGTGATCACGCCGACGCGCGCGATTCCTGCGCCTTTCGCCGCATCGATCACGCGGACCACACGGCCGTACGACAGCGAACCATCGGCAGCAATGAAGAGTGTCTTGTCGCGTCGATCGCGAAAAGTATCGGCAAGGGTGGACTGAAGTTGGTTGAGCGAGACTGGCTGCTTGTTGATCGTGACATGCCCGTCTGCCGAATACTCGAGGACGATACTTGGTGACGGAGGCAACGGCGTCTCTGTTCGCGGTGCTGGCTCGGGTATCGAGAGGTCCAGGCCTTCCTGCGTCAAGGGTAAGGCGGCAAGAAAAATGATCAGGAGCACGAGCAGCACATCGATGAGCGGCGTGATGTTCGGCTCGATTTGAAGACGCCCGGCTGTTGGCCTGATGACATGGTTGGTTTTCATCTCTCCTCCCCATGTGCTTAGACCCCGGACAAACAAAAAAGGGCGAACCGTGAGGTTCGCCCTTCGCTAGGATCCCGTGGCTTCCGCCTTTTAATTCCCCTGCTTCTGACCGCCGCGGCGCATCTCTTCGGTGACGATACCGACCTTCTCGACGCCCGCGCCTTTCGCCGCGTCGATCACCGCGATGATTTCACCGTAGCGCAACTCACCGTCGCCGGCAATAAACAACGTCTTTTCCTTGCGGGTCTCGAAGACGTCGCGCAATCGTGTCTCCAACTCAGCGACCGTCACCGGCTGATGGTTGATGGTGATTTGACGGCCGTTCGTGTACTCCAGCATGACCTGCGTGTTGTCCTGCGGCTGCGTCGGCGCCTTGGTTTCGAGCGGCAGGTTGATGTCGACGCCGCGCTGCGTCAACGGCAGCGTCGCCATGAAGATGATGAGCAGGACGAGAAGGACGTCGATGAGCGGCGTGACGTTCATGTCCGCACTGGCGTGCGGAGTCTCGGCGCGGACGACCTTTTCTGCGCCGAAGTGTTTGTGCGCGTGGGCCATGACTACTTGCCTCCTCCCGCCGCATTTGCATCTTTCTTGGGCTCGGTGATCAAGCCGATGTCCTCGATACCGACCGCGCGGAGGCTATCCATCGCTTCCATGATCGCGCTGTATTTCGCGTCCTTGTCGCCCTTGATGAGGACAACTTTCTCCCGCTTGTCCTCGAGCGCGGCCTTGACTCTGGTCGGAAACTCCGTTTTCGAGAACTGCAGCCCGTTCACCCAGAACTGGTTCGCGGAATCGATCGCGACGACGGTCTGGTCCTGCGTGTCGGGCTTCGGCTCGGTGTTTCCGGCTTCGGGCAAGGTGACCGCGACGCCCTGCTGCAGCATGGGCGCGATCAGCATCATGATGATCAAGAGGACCAGCATGACGTCGACGAGCGGCGTCACATTGATGTCCGCCTTTAGCCCGCCTTTTGCGCCGCCAACATCCATTGCCATGGGAAAACCCTCAATTCAATTTGTGAATTGGTGAGTTGGTGAATTGACTTCGCACGTGCTACCGCGCGTGCGTTAGGCCAATTCACTAATTCACCCATTCACGAATTCACCAATTCCACTACGCCGTCTTCTTAATAAAGTAGTCGAGCAACTCCGACGACGAGTTGTCCATTTCGACGTTGAAGTACTCGATGCGGCCGGTCAGGTAGTTGTAGAACCACACCGCCGGGATTGCGACGACGAGACCAAGCGCCGTCTCGACGAGCGCTTCCGAAATACCGGCCGACACCGCGCCGAGGCCGCCCGACCCGGTCGCCGCGATGCCCTGGAACGCGGTGATGATGCCGACGACCGTGCCGAGCAGTCCGACGAACGGTGCCGTCGCGCCGATGGTCGCGAGCGACGAGACGCCCTTCTTCAAGTCATTCGCCGTCAGCGCCGACGCCCGCTGAATCGCCCGACGGACCGTGTCGACCAGATCTTCTCGACTGAGATTGGATCCACTTTCTTGTTGGAACTGATACTCCTGTAGTCCTGCGAGGACGACCTTGGCGAGATGGCTGTAGCGATAGGTCTTCGAGGACGAGATCGCAATGGCATCCTTCAACCGGCCGTCTTTCAAGTGCTTGGCAACCTGCGGGGCGTACAGTTTCGACTGCTTACGCGCCTGCGTGAACGTATAAATGCGCTCGATCGCCACACCGAAAGAGATCATAGACATGATGACCAGAATGAACGCGATAGCCCTCGCGACCAGGCCCATGTCTCCCCACATCTTAATCAAATCCATCTCGCCACTCCTCTGGGTCTGGAATAGTCCAGAACTGGTTCGTTTTGACCTTCCTGAATGTTGTTACTGCAGCGTGAAATTCACCGTAACGGTCATGATGACCGGCACCGGCACGCCGTTGAGCAGCGTCGGCGTGAACGCCCACTGCTTGACGGCATCCAGCGCCGCCTGATCGAGCAGCGGAATCGACCGCAGCACTTTCGCGTCCTTCACCTTGCCATCGGCGCCGATCGTCGCCTCGATAATCACCACGCCGGACACGCGCGCCGACTGGGCGATGGGCGGATAGATCGGCTTGACGTCCTTGGTTTTGGTCGGCGTCTTGATGTTGCCGCCGACGCGAACGGGTGCTGCTGGAGGCGGTGGAGGGGGAGGCGCTTCAGGCAATCCGCCGACGACCCCGCCGACGGTGCCCCCGGGGATTCCACCTTCGACGCCGCCGGGAACACCCGCCGTCGATGGGACGGACGGCGCTTCCGGGACGATCTCTTTTGGTGCCTCAATCGGCGCGGCCGCCGGGTTCGATACGGGAACAGGCTGAACCTTTGGCGCGGCTGCTGGAGCTGGAGGCGGTGGCGGTGGTGGTGGCGGCGGCGGCGGGGCGCCGACAAACGCCATCATCGTCGGAGGCGTTGGCAGCACATCCGCAGCCATCAACGGAATGATGATGACGGCCGCGAAAATCGCCACGTGCGCCACGATGGATAGCGGGACCGTATACCACTTCTGGGACCCGAGCTTGATGGACGGGTCTACGACGTCGCCGAACATGTCACGCGGCACGGCTTAAGTCCTCCTGGCTCTTCCTAAAGCGGCGCAAGACCGCGAATTATAGTCAGAGCCAAAAACCAGTGTCAATGAAGCATCTTCCGCTGTTTTAGACACCGGTTGCCGCGGAATGGCCCGGGGAAAAAAGGAGAAAAACACAAGTCTTTCTCACGATCGTTCCGCGCGCGCCTGAATCCGCATTCCATAAAACGATCGCCAGACGAACACCGCTGAGCCAAAAATGAATGCCGCGGCCAGCAGGTGGCTCATCATCGATCCGTACTGTTCTGCAAGCTGCACGCCCAGTTCGACCGCGAGCAGGCCGAACAGCGTCGTGAATTTGATCACCGGATTCATCGCTACCGACGAGGTGTCCTTGAAGGGATCGCCGACCGTGTCGCCGACGACGGTCGCGGCGTGCAGCGGCGTCCCTTTTTCTTTCAACTCCACTTCGACAACTTTCTTCGCGTTGTCCCACGCACCACCCGCGTTCGCCATGAAGATCGCCTGGAACAGGCCGAAGAGCGCGATCGACACGAGATAGCCGATGAAGTAATACGGCTCGAGAAATGCGAAGCCGAGTGTGCCGAAAAACACCGCGAGGAAGATATTGAACATCCCTCGCTGGGCGTACTGCGTGCAGATCTCGACGACCTTTTTACTGTCGGCCACCGATGCCTTCGCCACCGCGCCGTCAAGACGGATGTTCCGCTTGATGAACTCGACAGCGCGGTACGCGCCGGTGCTCACGGCCTGCGTCGACGCGCCCGTGAACCAATAGATCATGCAGCCGCCGGTAATCAGTCCGAGCAGAAACGGCGGATGCAGGATCGAGAGATATTGCAGCAACTCGGGCTGCAGTCGATGCGTGAGCACGACCACGATGGAAAAGATCATCGTCGTCGATCCCACAACCGCGGTGCCGATGAGCACTGGCTTGGCCGTGGCCTTGAACGTATTCCCCGCGCCGTCGTTCTCCTCGAGCAGGTGTTTGGCGCGCTCGAAGTTCACATCGAAGCCGAAGCCTTTCTTCAGCTCCTGCTTGATCCCCGGCAACGACTCAATCGTCGACAGCTCGAACACCGACTGCGCATTATCGGTAACCGGCCCATACGAATCGACTGCGATCGTGACCGGACCCATTCCCAAAAATCCAAACGCAACCAGTCCGAACGCGAACACCGCGGGAGCAATCATCAGCCCCGGCGGGAACTGTGTGCTGACCCCATACGCGATTGACATCAGGCCGACGATGACGATGCCTAACCAGTAAGCGCTGAAGTTCCCGGCGACCAGCCCGGACAGCACGTTCAGCGAAGCCCCGCCTTCGCGCGACGACGTCACGACTTCACGGGTGTGCGCCGACTCGGTCGAGGTGAATACCTTCACGAGCTCCGGGATGATCGCGCCCGCCAGGGTGCCGCAGGTGATTACCGTCGAGAGCTTCCACCACAGGTCAGAGTCGCCGCCAAGCGTTGGAATCAGCACGTAGGAAACGATGTAGGTCAACGCCACGGATACGAGCGAAGTCAGCCACACGAGTGTCGTGAGCGGCGTCTCGAAGTTCATTGTCGACGCGGTCGCATATTTTGCTTTCGCCCATGCCGCGTTGAGCAGGTAGGAAACGCCGCTCGCGATGATCATCATGACCCGCATGACGAAAATCCAGACGAGCAACTGCACCTGCACCACCGGATCGGTGACGGCGACGAGGATGAACGAGATCAGCGCCACGCCGGTGACCCCGTAGGTCTCGAATCCGTCCGCACTCGGACCGACGGAATCCCCGGCGTTGTCTCCAGTGCAGTCGGCAATGACGCCGGGGTTGCGGGCGTCGTCCTCCTTGATGTTGAACACGATCTTCATCAGGTCGGCGCCAATGTCCGCGATCTTGGTGAAGATCCCGCCGGCAATTCGCAGCGCCGCGGCGCCAAGCGATTCGCCAATGGCGAAGCCGATGAAGCACGATCCTGCGTAGTCGCCCGGGATGAAAAGCAGGATGCACAGCATCATGAACAGCTCGACGCTGATGAGCAGCATCCCGATGCTCATACCGGCACTGAGCGGGATCGCATGAATCGGATAGGGCAGCCCTCGCAGACCGGCAAACGCCGCGCGGGAATTGGCAAACGTGTTCACGCGAATGCCGAACCAAGCGACGCCATAACTGCCGCCGATGCCGATCAGACTGAACAGCAGAATGGTCGCCACTTTGATTGCCGCGAAATGCTGCAGCAGCCCGAAGTAGAACACCATGATGATGCCGATGAACACTTCGAGGATGAGGAGGAATTTACCCTGCTGGATGAGATACGTCTTGCACGTCTCATAGATCAGCTCGGAGATCTCGAGCATCGATCGGTGCACCGGCAGGTTCTTCAGCTGCGTGTAGATCACGAGACCGAACACCAGGCCAAGGACACAAACCGCGAGACCTCCCATCAGCAGCGTCCGACTGTTCACACCTTGAAAGCTGACGACGCTGAGATCCGGAAGCACGAGGTTGGCTTCGCCGCCGGAATGCGTTGTCTGCTGAGCCGCAGTCGCTGCCGGAGCCTGCGGCGCCGCCAGCGCAGCAGGAGCCATCGTTGCGGCGACCATGAACACCATGGCCGCAAGAAACCCGGCTCGCACCACGCGTGGACAGAACGTTTCGGACATTGCTCTCCTTACCCCTGTACCGCCCGAAATCGGGCAGCACTCAAAAGTTTCAAATCGTACTCAAAGTAATGCGGATTATTCAAGCAGTGCTGGCGGCGACTTTTGTCGCGGTCGGGCCTGATTACACGCACAAATTGCCTGCGCGATCGACAAGATTACACACGGAAATCACCGACTCGGTCGACGCCGCGCCGCGCTCGCAACCGGCTTGAAAGGGCCATGCCACCGGTAAGAAAAATTCGGATGCCCTGCTCCACGGTCACGTCGGGAAATGAGGCCTTGTCTCGCGTGCAGATGATCACGTCGCCAAGATAGAGATGATTGGTGGGAACGTACACCGCCAGCATCGGTTCGGGACCCTGGCCACGATCGACGGTGAACTCCTTCGTCAGAAAACCGAGCACGAAGCCGCGCGTCGAATCCTCAACCAGCACGACGCGCTTGAAGCCGTACTCGTTGTCGGGAGAGAACGCGACGACCAGCTGTTTCACTGGCGCGTAAATCGTTCGGAAAACCGGCACGCGCAGTAAATAGCCTTCGGTCCGCTGAAGCAGTCGCCTGCCGATCACGTTGGTGGCAAATGCGCCGACCAACAGGACGAACAGTGCGGTGGTGAGGATTCCCAGACCCGGAAGATGCGTCACGCCGAGTCCCGGCATGCGCTGCAACCAGGCGTCGTAGAACGGCCCGACGAACCCGTCGATGACGCGAAAAATCCAGATGAAGGCCGCGATGCTGATCGCGAGCGGCACCGTGACGAAGAAACCGGTGATGAAGCTGCGGCGAAGCCACTGCATCGGTCGAACTACAACCAACGCGCGGCAATCGCGAGAAAGAGCGCCACTCCGAGGGCGATACGGTACCAGGCGAATGGCGCAAACCCGCGACGCCGGACGACGGCGAGAAACGGGCGCACGACGACGAGTGAGGCGATAAACGCCATGATGAAGCCCACGGCGATCTCGGCGGCGCGATCGGCCGAGAGGTGGTGGCGGACCTTCAGAAGACTGTGCGCAAATGCAGCCATCATCGTCGGCATCGCGAGGAAGAACGAGAACTCCGCAGCGGCGGCGCGATCGAGTCCCATCAGCATGCCGCCAACGATCGTCGCGCCTGACCGGGAAATGCCCGGCACCATCGCCAGGACCTGGCACGCGCCGATACCGAGCGCCCGCGTCAGCGGTGTTCGATCGGCATCGACGATTGTTGGCGTCGGCCGATAGCGCTCAACCAACAGCATGACAATACCGCCAAGCACGAACGTCGTGGCAAAAACCTTGGGACTCTCGTACAACACGCCGGTCACGTAGTCGGCGAGAAATGCTCCGGCCACGACCGCAGGTGCGAAGGCGACGAGAATCATCGACGCGAAATGCCGCGCCTCGCGGTCGGATCCCAGCCGGGTGACGATGTGGATGATCTTCGCGCGATACAGCCACATCACCGCGAGAATCGACCCGAGCTGGATCATCACCGTGAACACGCCACCGGGATCGTCAAATCCAAGCAGGTGCGCACCAATGAGCAGATGCGCCGTGGACGAGACCGGCAGGAACTCGGTGAGTCCCTGAATCACTCCCAGCAGTGCGGCAACGAGCAGGATCACGAACGGCGCATCAGTCTACGACGCTCGACGACGGCCGGGCTTTCGCGTCTTCGATGACTGGAGCGACGCAGGTGGCGGCGCCGATGGCGGCGCCGTGGCCATCTTGCTGACCGCTTTCCCGCGCCCTTGCCAAATGACTGCAATCGCGGCGGCAATGAACACGCTCGAGTACGTTCCGGTGACGATGCCGACGATCATCGTGAACGCGAAACCGTGCAGCACTTCGCCACCGAACAGAAACAGCGCGACCGCGCTGAGGAGGGCCGTGCCGGCGGTGATCACCGTGCGTCCGAGTGTCTGATTGACCGCTCTGTTAACGATGTCGTAGAGGTTGTCGCGCCGCATGCTGCGGATGTTCTCGCGAACGCGATCGAAAATGACGATGGTGTCGTTCGTCGAGTAGCCGGTAACGGTCAGGATCGCGGCGATGACGTTCAGCGACAGGTCGTAGCGGAAGAAAGCCAGGAACGCGAACGTGACGAGCAGATCGTGGACGGTTGCGACGACCGCGCCCACCGCGAAACTGAACTGAAAACGGAACGCGATATAGAGGAGGATACCAACGAGCGACAGCACCGTCGCGAGGATGCCCTTCCTCCGCAGATCCTGGCCGACTGCCGGACCGACGATCTCGGTGCCGGCGGGCTTGAACGACCCGATATTCGCCGCTTTCAATGCCGCGACGACCTTGTCAGCCTTCTCACTGAGACCGGCCCCGGCCTCCGCACCAACGTCAGGAACCCGAATCATGTATTGACGGGCCGACTCCGCACCGTACCGCTGAATGACGGCGTTCTGCCCTTCGCCAGGCATCGACCGCTCCAGCGCGCTGCGGATGACCGACGAGTCCGGCGGCTGCTGATCGAACTGCACGATCACGATCGTGCCGCCCGAGAACTCGACACCGAGTGGCAACCCCGTCGTCTTGATGACGACAATGCCGGCGATGATGATCGCCCAGGACAAGCCGATCGCATACCAGCGCCAGCGGAGAAAGTCGAAGTGAGGAGTCTTGAAGATCTGCATGGTTCAGTGTTCTTCCGTGTTCTTCCGTGTTCTTCCGTGGCTTAGATACTGAGTGCCGCCGTCTGGCGCTGACCGAGCACGGCCTCGAACAGCGTCTTCGACACAAACGTCGACGTGAACAGGTTCGAGATCAGTCCGATGACCAACGTCATGGCAAAGCCGCGGATGGCGCCGGTGCCGAACTGGAAGAGGAACGCGGCCGAGATAAGCGAGGCAATGTGCGTGTCGAGCAGTGTGAGGAACACGCGGGAGAACCCGGCGTTGATCGCCTGACGCACACCTCGCTGTGCCTCGAGTTCCTCTTTGATGCGTTCGAAAATCAGCACGTTCGAATCGACGCCAATCCCCATCGTCAGGACGAATCCCGCGATCCCAGGGAGCGTCATTGTGGCCCCGATGTAGGCCATGAGCCCGAGCAGAATGACCAGGTTGAAGATCAACGCGATGACGGCGTTCACGCCCGACAGCTTGTAGTAAATCAGCATGAACCCGACGACGAGCAGAAGACCGACCAGCGACGCCGTGACGCCGGAACGGATGGAGTCGGCACCAAGCGAAGGCCCGACGACGTGCTCTTGCAGATAGGTGAGACTCGCGGGCAGCGCGCCGGTACGCAGAATCAGCGACATGTCCGCGACCTGCTGAGAGGTGAACGAACCAGTGATTCGTCCTTCGTCGTTGATCTTGGTTTCAATCCGCGCCGCCGACGTCACACGATGATCGAGCACGATGGCCAGAAGACGGCCGATGTTTTCCCCGGTCGCCTTGCCGAACTTGCGCGCCCCCTCGTTCGTGAGTGAGAAGCCGACCGCCGGACGATTGTTTTCGTCAATCGTCGGCCGGGCATTGCGAAGGTCAGTGCCCGTCACCGCCGCGGCTTTGCGCACCAGGTAGAAACTCGTGTCCCCCGACTGCGGCGCTCCCTGAATCACCTCCATGTCGTCGGGCACTTTGCCGTTGTACGTTTGAAGTAGTTGTTCTTGAGAGCCCGCCGGACCGGCCTCGACGATTTTCAGTTCGAGGATCGCGGTGTTGCGGATGATTTCCTTGGCGCGCGCGACGTCGGTGACCCCAGGCAACTGCACGAGAATCTCGTCGTTCGATTGCCCATACAACGAAATGATCGGCTCGGTCACGCCGAGCTCGTTCACGCGCCGGTCAATCGTTTCACGCGCCTGCGTGACAGCCTGCTCGCGCATCGTCACGGCGACGTTGGGTCTCATCGTGTAATCGTACGTCCCGCCAGCGCCCGAGTTTCGCTCGTACTCTGTCGTCGTCTGATCGTCGGCGAGTCGTGTGAACTGGGCGTCCTTATCGGCAGGTACCCCCTCGACCCTGAAACTCGCCGGCGACGGTACTGAGATCGATGTCACAGTGATGCCGGCTGTCCGCAATGCCTCACGCAGCTGCTCGCTCGTCGTCGTCGTGTGGATCTTCAGCGCTTCATCGGTCTGGACCCGCAGAACCAACTGCACGCCGCCCTTGAGGTCCAGGCCAAGCTTCAACTGCTTGGCGGCCAGCCATCCTGGCAACGGCATGTGATATCGCTGCGCGAGGATTGGATACACACCAACCACGAAGAAGATCACGAAGACTGCGAGGCTCACGATGAGTTTCCAGCGAATGTTCTTTTTCATGATTTAGTTATTCGTTTCGGGGACCACCGGCTCCTGTCCCTGATACCCGCCGATCGACGCCCGCGCAATCTCGATCCGGACCTTATCGGCAACTTGCAACTGGACCGACTTATCGTTCACACGAGTGATCTGGCCGTAGATTCCGCCGGTCGTGATGATTTTGTCGCCGACTTTCAGTGCGCCCTGAAATTCCTGCACTTTCTTTTGTCGCTTCTGCATCGGCATCAGGATCATCACGTAAAAGATGCCCAGAATAATGACAAATGGCAGAAAGGATACCAACCCACCGGGCTGGCTGGCGCCAGACATCGCTATAAGTAAAGGAGCAGGCCCTAGCTCGAGTCGCATTTCAAATTTGAGGTCGGCGGGAGAAGGTTTGATGGAACTCGCGGCGGAGTTTTTCAAACGAGCCGAACACTATAGCCTCCCTAATCCGGCGCATCGTGTCAAGGTAAAAGTGGAGATTATGCAACGAGTTGAGGGTGGCAGACGTCATCTCGCCGACGACAAAAAGGTGACGCAGATAGGCCCTCGAGAAGTGCCGGCACGTGTAACACCCGCAGTCGGGATCGGGAGGGGACATGTCCTCCGCATAGCGGGCATTTTTGATCACGAGAGGGCCGCGGCTGGTGAGGAGCTGGCCGTTCCGGGCGTTCCGCGTGGGTAAGACGCAGTCGAAGAGGTCAACGCCGCGCGCGACGCATTCAATCAGGTCGTCGGGCATCCCGGTGCCCATCAGATAGCGCGGTCGATCGCCAGGGAGAAGCGGTGCGGTGTGAGCGACGACGTCGTACATGACATCGACCGGCTCGCCAACGCTCAAGCCACCGATGGCGTAAGCTTCGAAGCCAATTTCCATCGTTTTCTGCACACTCTCGGTGCGCAGACCAGGATCCGTTCCGCCCTGAATGATTCCGAACTGCGCCTGACCGGGATTCGTGACGATGACCTCTGGAACCGACTCGGGATCTTCCCGCAACTGCAGTTGCCGTCGCCGCGCGCGTTGCGCCCACGCGGCCGAACGCTCCATCGCCGTCCGGGCCACATCCGCCGAAATGTGGGTAACCGAACGACCGGGGTCTGACCCCTGTGTAAGAGAGCAGCCGGGGTCTGACTCCGGCCGGGGGCCTACACACTCGTCGAGGACCATGGCGATGTCGGACCCGAGCTGCGCCTGAATGTCGACGGCGCGTTCCGGTGTCAGCAGGTGAAGCGAGCCATCAAGGTGTGATCTGAACGTCGCGCCTTCATCGTCAATGCGTCGCATTGCGGCGAGACTGAACACCTGATATCCGCCACTATCGGTCAGAATCGGACGGTTCCAGCCGATGAACTTGTGAAGGCCACCGCATCGGGCAATCAAGCTATCGCCGGGTTTCAAGTACAGGTGGTAGGTGTTCCCGAGAATGATCTCAGCCCCGAGATCTTCAAGGTCCCTCGCCGTTACCGCCTTCACCGCGCCACGCGTGCCGACTGGCATAAACGCGGGGGTCTGTACGACGCCGTGGGGCGTGACCATTTCGCCGCGCCTCGCCGCACCGTCGCGGTTGACGATGCGAAATTCAAACTCGGTCGTCACGACCGTGCAAGCATAGCTTTTCCCCTTTTCCCTTTGTATGCTTCTCCCGTGAAGCGACTTCGCGTCGGTGTGTTGTACGGCGGACGGTCTGGAGAACATGAGGTATCGCTGGCGTCGGCCGCGGCTGTTTTCAGCAGTCTCGATCGGAAGCGTTACGAGCCGATCGCGATTCGCATCGAAAAGGACGGCCGATGGGCGCTGGCGGATCGTCCGCCGACGACCATGTCCGCCGCTGAAGTGATCGAGCATGCGCGTCTGGAAGCGGCGCGGCCAAGCCGCAGCGGCCGCGAAGTGCACCTGATGGCGCGGCCCAGCGAGGAAACCATTCTCTCGATCGATCGCCGATCGTCGCGGGACGACGAGGGACAAGCGGTCGTAACCGGCCTGAATCTCGACGTCATCTTTCCCGTCCTCCACGGACCGTACGGCGAAGACGGAACCATTCAGGGACTTCTCGAACTGGCCAACGTGCCGTATGTTGGCGCCGGTGTGCTTGCCTCCGCCCTCGGCATGGACAAGGCGGTCATGAAGGTCGTCTTCGCCGCAGCCGGACTTCCAGTCTGCCCTTATCGCGCCGTGCTGCGGCACGACTGGCAAAGCCATCGCGACACGATCGCGACCGATCTTGAAAAGGCGCTGGGCTATCCGATGTTCGTCAAGCCGGCAAATCTGGGCTCGAGCGTGGGCATCTCGAAGGCGAAAACGCGCCCGGAATTGATGAATGCGATGGACCTCGCCGGTTCATTCGACCGCAAGATCGTGATTGAAGCCGCGGTTCAGGACGCGCGTGAGATCGAGTGCGCGGTACTGGGGAACGACAATCCGGAAGCATCAACGCCAGGTGAAGTCATTCCCTCGCGCGAGTTCTACGACTACGAAGCGAAGTACCTCGACGATGGATCGAAGGTGGTCATCCCGGCGAACATTGGACCAAAGACGGCGGCTGAGATTCAGCGCCTTTCGATCCTCGCCTTCAAAGCCATCGACGGTGCGGGGATGGCACGCGTCGACTTCCTGTTGAGTCCCGACAAGATTTTTGTCAACGAAATCAACACGATCCCTGGGTTCACCACGATCAGCATGTATTCGAAGCTTTGGGCGGCCTCTGGCGTGGACTACCCTTCGCTGCTCGACCGGCTTGTGGCGCTTGCCCTCGAGCGGCATGCGGAAAAACAACAGCTCCGCACCAGCGTGACATGAACCGGCGCAGACGCCCCTGCGCGATCGCCCTGCTCACGTTCGTGGGCGCCGCCGTCGCAGTCAGCGCGCGCCCCTCCCAGCCCATTCGCGGCGTCGACGGTCTCGCCCGCGCGTACGACTTCATTCTCGAAGCACGATTCGATCAGGCCGACGCTGAGCTCCGCCGCGCATGCGGTCCGGCTCCCCCTGAGGCCTGCGACGTCCTGGGCGCCACGGCGCTCTGGTGGAAGATCCTTCTCGACCCCGAGAGCCGGGAGCTCGACGACGAATTTTCAACCACCGTCGAGCGCGCGATTGCCAACACAGAGGCCTGGACCGATCGCGCCCCAGACGATGCCGAGGCGTGGTTCTACAAAGGCGGCGCGTATGCCGCCCGCGTCCAGTGGCGCGTGCTGCGCAATGAAAAGTTATCTGCCGCCCGCGATGGCAAGACGATCAAGTTGTCGCTCGAACACGCCATCGAACTCGATCCGACGCTCGAGGACGCCCACTTCGGCGTCGGCATGTACAAGTACTACGCCGACGTCGCACCCGCGGCGGCGAAGTTTCTTCGCTTCCTGCTCCTCCTGCCAGGCGGCGATCGACGCGAAGGGCTGGATCAGATGCTGCGCGCCCGGACGCGCGGCAAACTCCTCCAGGGAGAGGCGGACTACCAGCTCCACGTCATCTATCTGTGGTACGAGCGGCAGACGCCGCGTGCCCTTCAACTGCTGCAGTCGTTGCACGAGAAGTACCCGGCCAACCCGCTCTTCGTCGCGCAGACCGCCGAAATCCAGGACGTCTACCAGCACGACATCACCGCCAGCCTGGCGACGTGGCAATCGCTGCTCGCTGCCGCGCGCGAACAGCGGGCGAATGCGCCAGTACTCAGCGAGGTCCAGGCACGGCTCGGGATCGCGAAACAGCTCGAAGCGCTCCACCAGACCGACGATGCGATCGAGATGCTGCAGGCGGTGATCGCGTTGCATTCACCGGCTCCGTTCGGATCGCTGTCGCTTGCGTATCTCAGACTCGGTGAGGCATATGACCGAATGGGGGCGCGGGTGTCCGCCGTGGATGCATATCGCGGCGCTATCGCCTCAACCGTGTCCCCCGATTTGAATGAAGTACGCAGCCGGAGCACAGAGCGGCTTCGTAAGGCGCCTGATCCTAAGCACGCAGAGGCGTACCGACTATCGTTGGAAGGGTTGCGCCGGCTGGAACGCAACGAGATTCAGGCGGCAGGCAACGCCCTCACCGCGTCGCTGGCGCTCAACGGCGCGGATCCCGTTGCCCACTACCGATACGGGCGCGTCCAGCTGGCCCGCAAAGACGATGCGGAAGCGCTCGCACAGTTCGAACACGCGATCCGCAGCGCACGCACCTGCCCCGCTCCTATTCTCGGCAACGCGTATCTTGAAGCGGCACGTCTGCTCGAACGGCTCGGTCGCCGCCCGCAGGCGATCTCCTACTACCACACGGCGACGACGCTGTTCGGTGCAAGCGGCGACACGCGTGCGGCCGCGACACGCGCGCTCACGCGCCTCGAGCGTTAAACGATTGCGGAGTGCGGATTGATGACTGTCGATTTGATGATTGCCGATTGCGGATTGAGATTGCCGATTGCGGATTGAGCGCCAATCATCAATCCACAATCTCGATCGTCAATCGGCAATCATCAAATCGACAGTCATCAATCCGCACTCCGCAATCGATCTACAGTCACCAGCGTGTGCGGCCGACAAATTTGGTGTGCGGTTTTTTGACAATTCGTGCACTTTATGCTTGACACTCAAATTTTCTCATCCATAATCTACATCTTGTATGAGGGTGGATGGCTCAGCCCACCTGTTGTAACGGTCGGGACGCACTAAATAAGCTGAGCTGCCAAGTTCCAAGGAGGAATAATGGCGAAGAAAGCCGCAAAGGGCGGAAAGAAAAAGGGCGGAAAGAAGCGCTAAGCGCTCGCCTGACTACAGGGGGTGTCGCGTGCTGACACCCCCAATTTTTTTGGCAGATGCAACACCTTCCGCGCCGCGGAAGTGAGCAACGAGGCGATGGGCACCGGTAGCCGCAGGCCGACGTGCCGGGAGGCAGCGGCGTTGCGACAACGGAGATAGGCCCTCGCGATCGGATCCCACGAGTGAAGGGGGGGATAAGCGCAATGGCGAAGAAGACTGGCGGGAAGAAGAAGGGCGGCAAGAAACGCTAAGCTGCCTCACCCGCTAAAAAGGGGGCGACGGTCGCCCCCTTTTTGGTTTTATCTCACCTCAGTCATCGTTTTTCCGTCCCACACCTTCACGCTTTTGATCGTATCCCCCTGCTGGATCCGATCGACGACGTCCATGCCATTCACGACTTTGCCGAACGCCGTGTAGCGCGCGTCGAGGTGCGGTTGCGGGGAGTGGGTAATGAAGAACTGGCTGCCGCCGGTATCCTTCCACGAAAGCGCCATCCCCACCGTTCCTCGCAGGTATGGACGCTCGTTCAATTCGTCTCGGATGGTGTAGCCGGGCCCCCCTTCGCCATCCCCTCGCGGATCACCATCCTGGACGACGAAGTTCGAGACCACGCGGTGGATCTGCAGTCCGTTGAAAAACCCCTTGCGCGCGAGCGCCATGAAGCTCCATGACGTCTGCGGCGCATCCAGCACTGCCAGCTCGAATTCGATCGTCCCTTTCGCTGTTTCGATGAACACATGCGGCGAGTACGCCGGGCCAACCAGTTCGGCATTGTCGTAGGGGGACGGCGGTTCGCCTGGCGCCGGGCGAATTGCGGCCTGGTAATCACCGGCAGGATCGACTTTCGCCAACAGAGTGGCAACATGCACGCGCACGGCCCAATCCTTATCGTTGACGCCTTCCTTCAGGATTGCCATCGCCGCATCCCCGCCGTACTCGGCCAAGGCGGACAGAATCGCGGCCCGTGCGTCAATGGCCGCGTCACCCGCCGCGAGGGTCCATGCCTCGCGCAGCGCGTCGACACCTCCCTGTGGTTTCAATTCGCCAACAATGCGCGCCGCCGTCGACCGGACGACATAATCCGGCTCTTTCAACTGCGCCATCGCGGTTGTGCCTGCATCGGGAGCTTTGAGACGCGCGAGCGCGTTGAGGACCGACGGTACGACTCGGCGGTCCTCGTCGCGCAACATTGACCGTGTCCGTTCGACCGCCTGGGGTCCAATCGTTCCAAGCACGTCAGCCAGCGCGGCGCGCACCGTCCAGTCGCGATCGGGTTCCATCCCGGAGAGCACCAGCAGGAAGTTCTCCAGATCGATCGACGCAGCCGCCCGAAGCGCGGTCGCTCGCATCGTTGGCCACGAATCGGTCAGCAAATCTTGAACGACGGGCAGTCCCTCGGTCGCTTTAAGCGTGCCGAGCGCCGTCACCGCCTGCTGCCTGACGTTGGGGTCCGTCGCGTCGGACGCGAGCTTGGCAATGGCGGGCACCGCGCGCGGGTCGGCGATTGTGGCAAGCGCTCGCACTGCGGACACCACAACCTCCATCGGGGTGGTCGTGGTTTGCACGAGCCCAATCAAGGCCGTAACTGCCGACGTGTCCTTCAGGATGCCAAGCCCGCGCGCCGCGAACCCGGCGGAATACTTGCCGGGTCCATTGAGCATCTTCATCAGCGCGGGGGCGGCACGCTTGTCTTCGATGCGACCCAGCGCGTAGGCGACGGGCCACCACGTCGTCACACGGGAGCCGCTCGAATCGAGCACAGCCGAAGCAAGCGGCTCGTAAGTGCCGAGTCGAACGAGTGCATAGATTCCCAGCCGGAATGCTTCAGCCTCCGGTGCCGCGGGCCACGTCTCATCGTCCCCTTGCAGCATCGAAATGGCTGGCGTACGTGCGTACTCGGCAACCATCCGGCCGATCGCATCTCCCGCGTTGCGGCGCGCTGCCTCGTCCACTTTGTCTTTGTCTTTGGCGTTGATCTGGCCGAGCGCCTCGGCCGCTCGGGCACGGACGATCGGTGACGGATCGGTCAGCGCTTTCATCAATGGCGGCGTCGCGCTCGCATCGCCGATCAATCCAAGTGCAAACGCCGCCATCTCTCGGACATCCTGGTCGGCATCACCCAGGGTCGCGACGAGCGGTTGGACACCGGCAACGAGACCGACGCGACCGATCGCGAGCGCAGCGCGGCGACGGACTCGTGCTTCGGAATCGGTAACCAGGACGGTGAGATCTGGCGGCGCCGGCGGAGGTGGAGGCGGGGTCGTCGCCCGGGCGCGTCCCTTGACTGGGGCCTGCACCGGAACAGGTGCGGGCGGGGGATCGACCCGCAACACCCGGCGGTCCTCGAGCTGGAGGACTGACGCCATCTGCTTTTCGACAGCAACCGTTTTTACCGGAGCCGTTACCACGGGCGGCGCACTGGCACAACCGGCAGCCAGAACGCTGAAGGCGATAACCGAAGTGCGAACGTGAGGCAGCGTGAGTGGATTCATGAGGTCAGTGACGTCGAAGCTCCAGGCGCTCGATTGACGCGTGAGCGACACGATCGTTGACGATGTTGACGCCGATGCCCGGACCGGTCGGCACGGCAATAGTGCCATCGGAGCGGACGACGATCTCCGGGTCGATCAGATCGGGTGCGAAATAGCGCCGGCTCGCTGCCACGTCGCCCGGAAGCGTGAAGCCCGGCAGGGTCGACAAATGAATATTGTGCGCCCGCCCGATTCCGCTTTCCAACATGCCGCCGTGCCACACAGGGGCACCCTGAGCGATTGCGATGTCGTGGATGCGGATCGACTGCATGTGACCACCGACCCGGCCCGGCTTGATGTTGATGATGCGGCAGGCACCCACCTCCAGGGCTTCTTCGGCCTGACGCGGCGTTTCCAGTGATTCGTCCAGACAGATTGGCGTGCGCAGGCCCGCCTGGAGCCGCGCGTGATCGCGGAGGTCGTCGTAGTCGAGCGGCTGTTCGATCATCATCAAGTCGAACGGATCGAGGCGTGCGAGGTGCGACGCGTCCTTCGACGTATACGCCGCGTTGGCGTCGACCATGAGAGGCACGGGCCCGAATCGTTCTCGTAAGCGTCGCACAGGTTCGAGGTCCCATCCTGGCTTGATCTTGATTTTGATTCGGCGATATCCCGCCTCGAGTTCGGTCTCGACGCGAGCGACAAGCTCGTCGAGTGAGTCCTGAATGCCGATTGACACACCCGACGAGATGCCGTTGGCAATCGCGGCTCGAGTGCCTCCCAGGACGTCGGCGAGCGATCGATTCTGCTGCCGCGCGAACAAGTCCCACACGGCCATCTCGACGGCGGCTTTTGCCATGTTGTGGCCGCGAACGAGCGCAAACGAGTCGAACACCTCCCGCGGGTGCACGAACGTGCGGCCGAGCACCGCCGGCGCGAGAAAGTCTGCGATGATGTGCCAGGCCGTGCGGGTCGTTTCCGAACTGTAGAACGGACGTTCGTCCGCCACGCACTCGCCGACGCCGACCGCGCCGTTCTCTTCAACGGTGACGAGGACGAACGCGCGATCGTCAATGCGGCCAAAACTCGTCTCGAAATAGCGGACGAGCGGCAGACGCAGCAAGCCGAGCTCGATCCGCTCGATTCGCACGCGACAATGCTATCGCAATCGCTCGCGGCGATTCGCTATACTTCGGCTCACGCGGGCAACGGACGGCCTTGCGACACGCGTGAGTTCAAGCCTCAACTTTCGATATATCGCCATCGAAGGGCCGGCAGGCGTCGGAAAATCGCTGCTGGCCGATCGCCTCGGTGCGCGCCTCGACGCCACCGTGGTGCTCGACGAGACCGAGAATCCGTTCCTGGCCGATTTCTACGGCGATCGACCCGGCGCCGCGTTTCAGGCCCAACTCTTCTTCACGCTCTCGCGCCATCGCCAGCAAACCGCCCTCCGCCAGAGCGATCTCTTCGCCCAGCTCACCGTCTCCGACTACTTATTCGATCGCGACAAGGTTTACGCGTATCTCAATCTCGACGACAACGAGCTGTTCATCTATCAACGGCTATACGAACTCCTCGCCGAGGACGTCCCGACGCCGGATCTCGTGATCTTTCTGCAAACGCCGACCGACATCCTCCGTCGTCGTCTGCGCGATCGCGAGCGCGCGAACCCGGATTCACCGGCACTCGACGACGACTACGTGCGCGAGTTGAACGAGGCGTATAACCACTTCTTCTTTCACTACAACGCCACCCCATTGTTGGTCATCGAGACTTCCGAACTCGACCTGTCGTGGGGAGAGGACGCAATGGCGGATCTTGAACGCCAGTTGCGGTCGATGGGGCGGGGGACGAGGTATTACGTGCCTAGACGGTGAGGATTGCGGACTGGCGATTGATGATTGCGGATTTGGTGATTGTCGATTGACGATTGAGAGTGTCGATAGCCGATTGCTGGCAAAATCGACAATCCCTCAAAAATCGACAATCGACAATCTCAATCGTCAATCGACAATCCGAAAATCCGCAATCCACAATCGCCAATCCGCAATGTTATGCTCCACTAAATGGCCTGGTTCAAGAAGGTCCGCAAGCCAATTGAAGGCGCCGCGGACAAGAGCCGCGTCCCTGAGGGGCTCTGGGTCAAATGTCCTTCGTGTGCCCAGATCATCTACAACAAAGATCTTGCCGCGAGCCTCAGCGTCTGCACCAAGTGTGCACATCACTTCCGTCTCAGCGCCTCCGATCGGCTGCGCAGTCTCTTCGACAGCGGATGGGAAGAGCACGACGCCGGGCTGATGTCCACCGACCCGCTGCAATTCACCGACACCAAACCGTACCGTCAGCGGCTCGACTCCAGCATGCAGGCGACCGGCCTGCGTGACGCCGTTATCGCGGCAAGCGGCCGGGTCGGCGGGATGGACTGCGAGATCGCCGCGATGGAGTACGGTTTCATCGGCGGGAGCATGGGCGTGGTGGTCGGAGAAAAGATCACGCGGGCGATCGAACGCGCCACGACCCGTCGGACCCCGATCGTCATCGTGTCCTGTTCCGGCGGCGCCCGGATGATGGAAGGCGCGTTGTCACTGATGCAGATGGCGAAGATCAGCGCCGCGCTGGCGCGTCTCGACCGGGCACGCATCCCCTACATCTCGATCCTGACCGATCCGACGACCGGAGGAGTGACGGCCAGCTTCGCGATGTTGGGTGACGTCAACATCGCGGAGCCGAAGGCGCTGATTGGATTCGCCGGCCCTCGGGTGATCGAGCAGACTATCCGGCAGAAACTGCCTGAAGGATTCCAGCGCAGCGAGTTTCTGCTCGAGCACGGGATGCTCGACATGGTGGTCGATCGACGCGAGCTGAAGGATGCGCTTGTCCGACTGCTGAAGTTCGGATGCTGCGGCCGCCGCCGCGCGCCCGCTGAACCACCGCCCGAATCGTAGTTGGCCTCGTCCAGAATGAGTGATCCGCTGGATTTCTTGTTGAGCCTCGAGCGGCTCGGCATGAAGTTCGGGCTGGAGAACATCGCAACGCTCTGCGCCGCACTCGAGCATCCCGAACACACATTCACATCAATCGTGATCGCCGGCACCAACGGCAAAGGCTCTGTCACGGTGATGGTGGAGACCGCGCTGCGTGCGGCCGGTCATCGCACCGCGCGGTATACGTCTCCGCATCTGGTGCGCCTCGAGGAGCGATTCGTCATCGATGGCCGCGAGGTCGAAACCGGTCTGCTTCGAGATGTCGTGGGATCCATTCAGGGGCTTATCGATTTCCTGATGAAGACCGGGAAGCTCGAAACGCTTCCAACATTTTTCGAATGCACAACGGCCGCCGCATTCGAGCTGTTCCGCAGGACGGGGGTGAAGATCGCCGTCCTCGAAGTCGGCCTTGGCGGCAGGCTCGATGCCACTAACGTCGTGACGCCCATCGCCACCGCAATTACGTCGATCGACTTCGATCATCAGGCTCAACTCGGCACCACACTCGAATCGATCGCCCGGGAAAAGGCCGGCATCGCGAAACCTGGCGTTCCCATGGTGTGCGGCCGCGTGCCCGAGGCGGCAGCGCGTGTCATTCGTGAGATCTGTGCATCAGAGCACGCGCCACTGATACGTGCATCGGACGTCGTCCAGATCGCGCCGCATGACGACGGCGAGACCCTCGACGTACGCGTCGGAATTCGTTCACTTGATGCCATCAGGTTGTCGCTTCCCGGAAGGCATCAGCGCGAAAATGCGGCAGTGGCGGTGGCGGTGTTGAACGAAGTCAGTGAGCGTGACATTCCAGTTCCGGACGCTGCGATCAGAAGCGGACTGACCGAGGCGCACTGGCCGGCGCGCCTCGAGCGGTTCGTGCAGGACGGCGTGCCGATCCTCCTCGACGCGGCGCATAACCCGGCCGGCGCCCGCGCGCTCGCGTCTCATCTGCAGGACATCGGATGGTCCCGCGTCACACTGCTGTTCGGAGCGATGCGCGACAAAGACGTCGATGGCATGCTTGCGGCGGTGGCGCACGCCTGCGAACGCGTCATCTGCACGACGGCTCCGTCGCCGCGAGCAATGGCTGCCGATGAGTTGGCAGGCATCGCGGCTCGATACGCGCCAACGATCGAGGCCGTGCCGGACATGAAGGACGCGCTGGCGCGCGCGATCGCGTATCGAGCACCAGTCGTCGCGGCTGGTTCAATCTTCTTGATAGGTCCCCTGCGTGATATTCTTCGATGACCTCCGGCCTCGACCGTCATCAGTTCACTTCATGCGTGCGCTTTCCTTCCTGATCGTCTGCACCTTGTTCAGTTGGCTCCTGACGTCTGACGCCGCGAGCGCGCAGACGCAGATCGCGGGCTGCAAGGTGTCCAAGACGCAAAACATGAGCGGCACCCGGCTGGCCGACGAGCACTACGTGATGAACGGTAACGCCGATCAGCCAGTGCAGATTGATTGCGACGACCTGCAGTTCTTTGCCGATCACATGGAACTGTTTCAGAAGGAAGGACGGGTCACGGCGGAAGGCAACGTCGTTT
>Ga0075418_10001152_pt1 | contig 29708 bp, 15 predicted proteins | sample SoiMetdeltSBSDD2_FD_81776 | JGI IMG/M metagenome (GOLD analysis project Ga0075418, IMG submission 81776) | Bulk soil microbial communities from a Populus tree surrounding site in Tennessee, USA - Soil MetaG P. deltoides SBSDD2 | ecosystem: Environmental > Terrestrial > Soil > Tree plantation... | reverse complement strand
GCCTCGCTTCATATGACGCGGCACAGACGACGGACCGATTGCCCTGCCAGGCGACAATGACGGGTTTGCCGCGCAGCTGTTCATCATCCCGCTGCTCGACGGAAGCGTAGAACGCGTCCATGTCGATGTGTACAATCTTACGCATCGTCACCTTGCTATTGTCACCACTACCTCAGGTCGTTTTCGCAACCCAAGGCGCGAGCCGGCGTGTGAAGGCTATGTCCAGGCCAGCCGCTTCATGCAAACTTTCCGCATCACTCAACGGTATGGCACCAGCCGTCAGTAAGTACGAAACGGCAAGCAGCCGCGAGTCTATCATTTTCGATTTTCTTCGACAACTTTCGGTGCGGCCAAAGATGACGCATGTCCTGCTACGGACAGGCTATCGGAGGAATGGGTTGCTGACAGACGAAAGAAAGGGGCTCATAGCAAAGCCGACGGTAAGCTGCTTGGGAAAGGGCGGACAAGGTGTGTCGATCACGATCGATCTCGTCTTCACCGCTGCCCATCGCGTCAATTACTCGTGTTTGTTATGCTGTCAGAACTTACCGATTGAGCGCGGGAGACTAGCTATGCGACGCAAGAATTGGCGAATCGTCATTGTGGGTTTCGTTCTCATTGTCATTGCCCTAGGGTTTTACTTTTTCATGTTGACGATCGCGTCGAAGTCAAATGATCCTGTGGCGCTGATGCAAACGGTGGGAACAGTTTCGGGAGCCATTGGCGGCCTCAGCCTCGTCATGATAATCATCGGCCTGATTGGCAAAAAGGGTTAGCTCAGATGATTGAATGTCTCGACTTCTCAGACTACGAAACGACGGTCACCTCTCCTTCAAGAGGTTGCGGTGTCTGTGACCCAACAGCTGTTCAACCCCGAAAAGCGAAGGTAAGCGATCCAATCCAATTCCGGAAATCCAATGGTAAGCCGTAGTGCCGGGAAGTTGACTTTGGCGCTCGAAGAGACCGGACAGTTCTGCTCCATCAACGGGGCATTCTTACCCAAAGGCACGGCCACCGTCGCAAGTGCGGTTGGATAGGTTGCGCGACACCAGTTACCGGAGACTCGTAACGACTGTTCGGTCCGGCGATCGCCCTTACGTGTTGAAGGTGCCATACTGAGGTCCTAACTGGATAACCAGTGCATTGCTGGCTATTTCACCGCTTGCAGTCTGCTTCAAAAACGCGATGTTTCTATCAGACGGCGGACGCTGAGTGTCGACTGCGGGTCGCACTCACACTTGGATATTCTTTGGAGTGAGCCGTCGTGATCGCAACATTTTCAGAGCTTTTGGTAGCACCTTGCACGCGGATAGAATGCGACAGTGGGCTAAAACGATATTATTGGGTTGCCACGAAATATCGAGATTCCCGAATTTAGACAAAGCGGGCTTATCTCCCCTCGACTATCCCCACCAGCTTAAATGTTTAACAATCGATCAGTTACGGGATCTCCGCGCGCTGGATAGCCAGCGGTCAGAAGCTTGCATACAACAGGGAGGAGCTTGTGCCTCGTGCGAAACGAGGATCCCTCGTGTTCGTGATCCCCCCTCAAACGTCGATCAACAACTTAGGAGTATGTCATGAAGCACCTACATCATTTCTTACTGGTCGCAGTCGTGGTGATGCTTGCCGCGCCCCTAGCCGCTTTCGCCACGCAGACCCCGGTGCGGCTAACGGAGAGCGAGATCAAAGATTTGCTAAAGCGCATTGACAAGGCTACGGAACGCTTCCGCAAGACGGTCAATACCGCGCTCGACAAATCCGCCCTCAACACAACCCAAACCGAAGATCACATCAACCGCTACATAAAAGACCTGGAGCATTACACCGATGCTCTAAAACACCACTACGGTGATTCCCAGACGGCTAGCGCGACTGTGGAACAGGTCCTCGCCCGGGCGTCGAATATAGAGGGTTTCTTGCAACAGCATCAGCTGATCGAATCGGTCACCACCGACTGGGGCGTATTGCGCGGAGAACTGGACCAGCTGGCGGCGGCATATGGTGTGAAATGGGGCGTAACGGGGGTCGCCGGCGTGGCGTACCGTGTGAGCGAAGACCAGATCGAGGGACTCCTATCCCGCATAGAGCATAACGCCGAGAACTTCCACAAGAGTCTCACTATTTCAATCGAGCAAGAGTACAACAGCTTTCTGAAGGATTTCACTGACGCCGCCCACCGGCTGGAGAGCACCTTTGGCGACAAGGGTCTTGCGCCGGGGATCGTCGCGGAGCTCCTGCAGAAGGCGAAAGTCGTAGACGAACACATGCAAAAATACCCTCAATTTACGAAAGCGCAGGCCGATTGGGCGCTTGTACGGACCGATCTGGAAATACTAGCCAAGCACTACGCCGTAAACTCCCGGTAGTAAGAGCGAAGCGCGAGGCGTGCGAAATCCAAGTTGGGACCATACGCCGGGTCGCCGGAAAGCGATTCGAGTGGGGAGTGGCAGCGCCCGGCGTATGGTTGGCTACATCGCCCCGTGGTGCATCGACGGATTACCCGATCCGGATGGATGCACTACGCGGGCAGCTAGTGCTTATCGAGGCAGCTCGATCGGGAAGACGGTTCGCTCTGATTTTGGCTACCTGAGGCGCGAGCTGGCGTGTGCTTCAGACAAGCCCCTTTCACAAGCGGTACGAATTAATCTTGGTTACGTTTCGCGTAGTCGGTCGATTCCACAGCTAGATCGAGTCGGGCAATCAAAGCGTTTCACTGCATAAGAACTATCGCGGAATCCCTCTGCTTCGCGATAGTAAGTAGATATCTGTGCACCTCCTGCCGAAGCGCGCTTGTAGGTCGTCGAATCCTTGCCCTAATCTAAGCGATGACTTTCCGACTACAACACGAGGCTTTCAATGAGCGAAATCAATCGACGAAAGTTTTTGGAGCTCGCAGCGTCCTTCGGCGCGGTGCTGGCTTGGAACTCTCCATCTCTCGGTTCCGTCAGTGGATGGCGCGAACGAAGGGACGCATACCCTCAGGGGGTTGCTTCTGCCGACCCGCACCCCGACAGTGTCATGCTCTGGACTCGACGACCCCCTCTCGATGGAAAAGCAGCCACGCAATTATCAGTCGAGGTAGCGGGCGACCCTGACTTCCGCAGAGTGATCGCCAGGGCGGTAGCCAAAATCAGCGCCGAGACCGATTGGACCTGTCGCGTTCTCTCCGCCGGTCTGAGACCTGGTCGCGTCTATTGGTATCGGTTCACCGATGAGTTTGGACTCGGGAGCCGCATCGGTCGCACGATCACGGCGCCTTCCGGCACCGATACTCGGCCAGTGCAGTTTGCGTTTGTGAGCTGTCAAAATGTGCAGCAGGGCGCTTGCAATGCTTATCGTCGAATGATCTTTGAGGACGAACACCGCACAGAGCCCGATCAACTCGACTTTGTGCTGCATCTCGGAGACTACATCTACGAAGTTGTCTGGTATCCGGAAGATCGACCGCAGGGAATGTACAGCCGACGTCTACGCGACATCGTTAGGTTCAAATCGGGTGAAAAGATCAACGACTTCCATATCCCGACCACTGTCGAGGACTATCGATCGATTTACCGCGCGTATCTGCTCGATCCCGATTTGCAGGATGCGCGAGCGCGTTGGCCGTTCATTTGTATGTGGGACAATCACGAATTCTCGTGGAAGGGCTGGCAGAGTCAGCAGAACTTTAGCGGTGTGCGTCCGGCTCAGACGCGCAAGGTAGCGGCCGCTCAAGCATGGTTCGAATATCAGCCTGCTCGAGTGGTAAAAGCTACGGGGCAGGGAATCGATAGATACGATCCGCCAAAGGTCTCCGATAAACCGGTCGCGGAGTATGATGATAACGGTCTGGGTCTCGAAGCCGGCAACCTGGCCGCGATTAACAGCCTCAAGCTCTTCAGGTCGTTTCGCTACGGCAAGAATGTAGAGTTGATCCTGACCGACAACCGCTCCTTTCGATCGGAGCCGATCGGCGATCAAGCCACAACCGCCCCGTTTCAGCCCAGGGATTTTCCGTACACCGTTCCTCAGAATGTGATCGAGATTCTGGACGCAGGGCGAACCTTCAACGGCGGGCGGCCGCCCGAAACTATTCCCTTCAATGGAAAGGATCTCGCGAACCCGCGGAAAGCTGCGCCCGCGCAATCGATGCTCGGTGTAGCGCAGAAGAAATGGTTTGTCACGCAGTTGCGAGAATCGAAAGCGAATTGGAAGCTCTGGGGCAATTCGGTGGGGATGTTGAGTTGGCGTCTTGATTTCCAGAATCTTCCGAATGAACTAGGTGTACGTTGGCCGGCGACTGGCTATGCGTCGATAAGCAGCGATGATTGGTCGAGCTGTTCTGTCGAGCGTTCGGAGATAATGAATGTGGTTCGTCGCGAAGGGATAACCGGACTCGTCACCGTTGCGGGCGACCGGCATTCGTTCCAGGCGGGTTTGTTGTCGGAATCACTCCCGCCAAAACGCTTTGAACCCTTGGCGGTCGAGTTTGTTACCGGTTCGGTGTCGGCCCCAACTCTTTTTGAAGGCGCTTCGTACAATGTTGCGAAAGACCATCCACTGCGTTCGGTTTACCTATACACGCCGTCGGACGGATCGGCGGTTCAACCGGCTATCAATCTGTCTTTGATGCACGGCGTGAAGAGCGGTCTTGAGCTGCAGAAGACTGGTGACTTGCAGAAGGCCCTTGCGAAGCGCAACCCTGAAGTCTCTCCGCATCTCTCTTTTATGGATCTGAGCGGTCACGGTTATGCTGTCGTTCGAGCAGGGAGCGATGCTCTGGACGTTGAGTTTGTTTGTATTCGTCGTCCGGTCGAAAGAAGCGAAAGTCCAGATGGGGGTCCGTTGTCATATCGGGTTTTGCATCGAGTAAAGATGTGGTCTCGCGGCGAGGCGCCACGTCTGGAAAAGAAGGTCATCGAGGGCACTCCGCCGCTAATCGTTTGAAGGGATGTGTCCGGCTGTTTTTGCTTGCTGTTTCAGCGGAGGCCGTGCTGCTTGAGAATTTTCTAGCAGGGCGAGTCTGAAAAGCGTGATTCAAACCGCCCAGACCGCTACTCCCTGCGGAAAGATCCTCTGTATTGAGAAGGGGGCACTCCGGTGCAGCGCTTGAATGTCCTGGTGAAGTGGCTTTGATCGCAGAACCCCGCAGCCAGCGCGATATCGACGATCGGCAGCTCGCTAACCGCCAACTCGCGACAGGCGTACTCAATTCTTAATCGGCGAACAAAGTCTCCAACTGTGCACCTGTAGTTCTTGTGAAATGTCTGCGCGAGGTGTACCGGATGCACTCCGACCGTCTTCGCGACGTCCTCAAGCGTCAGCCGTTCAGTGAATCTGTCCCTCAAGAGTTCTTTTGCCTGTCGAAGCCAGCGAGGTGACTGACGCCCGACATCATCTGTTGCGAAACGACGCGCCGCCTCGCCGACTATCTCGAGCATCATCCCCTCGATTATCAGAACTGATGCCTCATCCATCAGCAGGAACTCTTTGTAGAGACGCCGCGCCAGCAACTCGATGTCTTTTCCAGACAGATCTATCGAGTTGTCCTCAATACCAAGATGCTCGCGAACGCGCTCCATCCATGGAGGCTCAATCTCGACGATGAACGAACGCCCGCCGGTGTCGTGAAAACACTCCGCGTGAAGTTCCCCCGCTGGATGGAAAAGCAACGACGATGATTTACACTCGCGGGTTCTGACGCCGTAGGTCTCCGTGTATTCACCCTGAACGACGAAGCAGAACAGCGCCCGCTTGTGTGAGTGGCGAGGAGTTTTGAAACCCGGCGGATAGACGCGCTCCGACAGATCAAAGCTCGCTACTTTGTGACTTCGCAAGTTGGCGCCGTATAAGCGGCCTGGAGACAATTCGATTGACATCAATGCATCTCCGCCCAACGCATATGACTGCGACTTATAACACAATAGCGCAGGCAGTCAAAGGCTTTGGGCTGATTTGAAAGGTATCATGCTTGAGTGACCCAGGAAAGCGCAGGCAGCTTGGTCAAAACAGCTCGAAATGGTAACTTCACGGGGGTTGAGACGGTACATCGAGTTGCAGCGAGCGCTCGTAAACTCAAGCCTCGCTACCGAAAACTACGATTGATGGTTTTTCCTAATCGCGTTCAAGAAGTCCTCAGCTCTTTCAAGACGGTAGGTCACGCAAGGTGATCTACTGTCGCGAGCAAACGCCTGCGGGCAAACGGTTCTGTAACTTTCAACGGTCCATGAGACGGTAAACTACGTCTGAGGAGAGATCGATGAAGAGAAAACGCATGATCCTTTTGGCGGGCTGGTTAATCGCCCTGCTCGCCGTTAGTGGCAGTCCATTTTCTAACTCGTCGGCGCGCGCGTTTCCATTCGGGCGCCAGAGCAAACAGCCAGTTGCAAAGACCGCCGACGCCGACGAATCGGACTCATCTCGAAGTGAGATGCGAGCTCTCATCGAGCGATACATAGTTGACCGCGGCGCCCTGAATCGCACCTACCCGAGCAGCATTTCAACCGCGCGTCACGATCGACTGAAGCAGTTCTACAGCGAGCAGCTCGCGGGGTTGAGCAAGCTGAGCTTTGAAAGCATGGGTCTGGATGGTCGTGTCGATTATCTGCTCTTCAAGAATCACCTTGAATACGAACTCAGGCAACTCGAGATTCAAGCCGGCCAATTGGCGGAGATCGAGCCGCTTCTTCCATTCTATAGATCGATCTTAGAACTTGATGAGTCGCGCCGGCGAATGCAGCCGATCAACTCGCCAAACCTCGCGGCGGCTCTCGGGCGTTTGAAGAACCAGATCGACGAGACGCGAAAGAAGCTAGAGGCGGGCCTAAGACCAGCAAGCAGAGCTGAGGCCGGAGCTGAGAATATCGGCGATTCAATAAAGGTGAAGAAGACAGTCGCCAATCGCGCTGTCGCGACTATCAACAGCCTGAGAAGCGCTCTCAGAGGTTGGTTCGGTTTCTACAACGGCTACGACCCGATCTTCACCTGGTGGAATGACGAACCGTACAAGGCGGTAGATCAGGCGCTCATTACTTACGCCACCTTCTTGAGCGAGAGAGTAATCGGGTTGAGAGCCGAGGGCGCGACCGCAGCGATTCCCGATGCACGTCCCCGTGGCGAAGGCGGAAGGGGTGCACCCGAGGGCGGCCAGCGGCCCAACCCACCGCGCGCGACGGGCGCGAGACCCGGCGACTCGAGCGACATCGTTGGCGATCCAATTGGCCGCGACGCGCTGATGGTAGAACTGGCGAATGAGATGATCCCCTATACGCCCGAAGAGTTGATTGCCATCGCAAAGAAGGAGATGGCCTGGTGCGAGAATGAAATGGCGAAGGCCTCGCGCGACCTTGGTTACGGCGACGATTGGCACAAGGCGCTCGAATACGTGAAGACGCTCTACGTCGAACCTGGCAAACAAACGGAGCTAATCCGGCAACTGGCGCTCGAGGCAATCAAGTTCCTGGATGATCACGACCTGGTGACCGTCCCCCAACTCGCTCGCGAAACCTGGCGGATGGAGATGATGTCGCCCGAGCGGCAGTTGGTGAATCCGTTCTTCACCGGCGGCGAGACGATCACCGTTTCCTATCCGACCAACACGATGTCGCACGAACAGAAAATGATGAGCATGCGCGGCAATAACATTCACTTCTCCCGCGCAACCGTGTTTCACGAATTGATTCCGGGACACCATCTTCAAGGTTTCATGAGCGCGCGCTACAAGCCCTACCGCAGCCCTTTCAGTACGCCGTTCTGGGGCGAAGGCTGGGCTCTTTATTGGGAGCTCTTGTTGTGGGACATGAACTTCGCTAAGTCGCCCGAGAACCGAATCGGTATGCTGTTTTGGCGAATGCATCGCTGCGCCAGGATCATCTTCTCGCTCAGCTTCCACCTGGAGCAGATGACCCCGCGCGAATGCATTGACTTCCTGGTCAAGCGAGTTGGGCACGAACTGGATAACGCAACGGCCGAAGTTCGCCGATCATTTGCCGGTGATTACAGCCCGCTTTATCAGGCTGCCTATCTGCTCGGCGGCATGCAACTCCACTCTCTGCACAAGGAGTTGGTTGACTCAGGAAAAATGACAAACCGCGCTTTCCACGATGCGGTGCTGAAAGAAAATCGACTCCCGATCGAGATGGTGCGCGCAATCCTGACGAAGCAAACCTTGACGCGCGACTTCAAAACAAACTGGAAGTTTTACGGGCCGATCCCGCGTTAAGGTGGACACAGAAGGAGAGAGATGAAAAGGATTTCGTTACTAACCGCTTTCATCTTCGTTGTTGTTTTTGCTGTTAGCCGCGTCGGTCGCGAAACGCTTGCTGCCGATTCGCCGGTAGGCAGAGAATCGAAGCTCAAGGTATCGCTCAAGGCTCCGATCAAAGCATTCGCGTTCGACCTCAAGGATCTACGCCTTCTCGAAGGACCCTTTCGCGACGCCATGCTGCGCGACCAGAAGTTTCTGCTTAGCGTCGACCCAGATCGGCTCTTGCACATGTTTCGCGTCACGGCGGGCCTGCCCTCGTCCGCAAAGCCGTACGGCGGTTGGGAGGGCTCGCGCCCGGAAGACGAGCTTCGCGGCCACAGCACGGGGCACTATCTGTCGGCTTGCGCGCTTATGTACGCAAGCACGGGAGACGAGCAGTTCAAGACCAGAGCGACGGCGATTGTTGCTGAACTTGCCAGGGTCCAACAAGCGATGCCTGCGCGCGGCTTCAACCCTGGTTTTTTATCCGCCTATCCTGAGGAGTTCTTTGATCGCGTGGACAGGGCCGCGCGGGTGTGGGCGCCGTACTACACATTGCACAAGATCATGGCGGGGCTGTTAGACGTCTATCTCCATTGCGACAACTCGCAAGCTCTCGACGTGGTGACCAGGATGGCCGATTGGGTGAAGTTCCGCGTTGACAGGTTGACTGACGAGCAACAACAGCGCGCGCTCAACACCGAGTTTGGTGGAATGGAAGAAGTCCTGGCCAACCTCTACGCAGTCACCGGCAACACCCAGTACCTGCGAGTATCGCGCAGGTTTGATCACAAAAGGATATTCGATCCGCTTGCCCGCGGCGACGACCCGCTCAACGGCGTGCACGCTAACACTCAAATCCCGAAGGCGATTGGCGCGGCTCGCGATTACGAGTTGACGGGCGAAAAGCGCTATCACGATATAGCTAATTTCTTTTGGGAACGGGTAGCGCGTCATCGCTCCTACGTAATCGGCGGCAACAGCGACGGCGAATCATTCTTTCCTCCCGAGAACTTTTCAAAACATCTCGGGGCCTCAAGCACCGAAACGTGTAATACCTACAACATGCTCAAGCTCACGCGCCATATGTTCGCTTGGGACCCGTCGGCGGCTGTGATGGACTTTTACGAGCGAGGGCTGTACAACCACATTCTAGCTTCGCAGGATCCAGCCACCGGCCAGATGTGCTATTACGTTCCGCTTCGCCCAGGCGCGTTCAAGACGTTCTCAACTCAAGACGACTCGTTCTGGTGCTGCGTTGGAACAGGAATGGAGAACCACGCCAAGTACGCGGACACAATCTATTTTCACGACGACCAATCGCTCTACGTCAACCTGTTCATTGCGTCGGAGCTAAACTGGAAGGAGAAGAAGCTCCAAGTCCGACAGCACACCCGGTTCCCCGAGGAAGACAGAACTCGACTCGAGATCAAGTGCGAGAAACCGGTTCGCCTGAGTTTGAGAATCAGGTATCCGGCTTGGGCCCAGACCGGGCTGACGATTACGATCAACGGAAAGAACCAGGCCGTTGCAGCAAAGCCCAGCTCATACGTTGCGGTCGAGCGCGAATGGAAGAACGGCGACATAGTTGAGATTCAATTGCCAATGAGCCTCCGGATGGAAGCGATGCCCGACGACCCGACGATGGTTGCGATTCTGTACGGGCCTATTGTGCTCGGGGGCGACTTGGGCAAGGAAGGCTTGGAAGAGGCGCGCCGTTACGGACCAAGCGCGCCTCAATTGGGCCGCGTGAAACCGGTCCAGATACCGGCGCTGGTGTGCTTCCTCAAAGACGTGTTGTCCAAACTCAAGCCGGTCCAGGGCGCTCGGATGAGTTTCCGGACGAGCGGGATTGGCCAACCGAACGATGTGCTGCTGGAGCCGTTCTACAAAATGGCTGACCAGCGTTACACAGTTTATTGGAAAGTTTATTCCTCGGCGGAGTGGGACAAGAGAAAGAAAGAGGTCGCAGCCGCCGTATCAAGGCGCAAGGAGATCGAAACGCGCACAGTAGATTGGGTCGCCCCGGGCAACTCAGAAAGCGAACGCGACCATGCCTTCAAAGGTCAAGGCAACACGGGAAACTTTGATGGCAAGACCTGGCGCGGTGCACGCAACGGGTGGTTCAGCTATGAGTTGAAGATACTGCCGGACAAGCCGATTACATTGGTGTGCACATACCGAGGCAGCGAAGGTCCGCGGCGCGCATTCGATATCCTTGTGGACGGCGAGAAGGTAGGGTCACAGACGCTCGAGATTCACCCAACCGAGATCTTCGATTTCGAGTATCCAATTCCCGCGAACCTGACGAAAGGAAAACAACGGATCACGGTTAAGTTCCAGGCGCTTCCTGATTCCATAGCGGGTGCGGTGCTCGACGTGCGAGTCATTCAGTAGGGAGTTCGATGATGCGATTCATCACTGGGCTTTTTGCCATCGTTCTGTGTGCGGTCCCATTGCGGGGGGATGAGACATATACTCTCGAACGGCTGCTGAACAGCGGATTCTCATACCGCAACATGGGACCGTTCCGCGCAGGCTCATGGGTCTCAGACATCGCCGTTCCCGACGCGCCGGCCAGGACACACCTCTACACGTTTTACGTAGCAGCTCGCAACGGCGGGGTCTGGAAAACCACGAACAACGGGACAACTTTCGCAAACATCTTCGATGGTCACGCCATCGCATCTATCGGATCGCTCGCCGTAGCGCCTTCCAATTCGGAGGTGGTGTGGGTTGGGACGGGAGACGCTTCCTGTACGCGCAGCGCCTACTCGGGTGATGGCTTGCTCAGGTCGACGGACGGCGGGTCGACATGGCAGCACGCGGGACTTTCGGACTCGCATCACATCGCCAGAATAGTAATTCATCCGTCGAACCCAAACATCGTCTATGTTGCTGCCATGGGTCACCTGTTCTCGGCGAATGAAGAGAGAGGAGTTTTCAGAACAATCGACGCAGGCAAGAGCTGGAAAAAAGTTCTCTATGTCAACGAACAGACCGGCGGTGTCGATTTGTTAATTAATCGTAGCGATCCGAAGGTCTTGTATGCGGCGACCTATGAGTGCATGCGATTTCCGTGGCGATTGCGAGATGGCGGTAACGCGAGCGGCATCTACAAGACTACTGACGGCGGAGATTCGTGGAGGCGATTGGAAGGCGGGTTGCCCGGTGGAACCATTGGCCGAATTGGAATCGACATTTATCAGAGGAATCCCAGCACTCTGTACGCTGTAGTCGACAACCGAAATAGCGGGGCCACCGACGCTTCAACTGGTCAGACAAACGGGCCGCAGCCGCGCGGGGAGAGACTGATCGGCGGCGAAGTCTATCGCACAGATGACGCGGGCGCTACGTGGCGAAAGATGAATTCTGCGCGCGATGATGTCGGGAGAAAGACCGGTTACGCTTTCAATCAACTCCGAGTCGATCCGAACAACCCGGATCGAATCTTCATCACCGGAGGCTCGCTTGTTAGTTCCGAGGATGGAGGAAAAACTTGGGCGGGACTCGCCGGCCCGCAGGGGAATAGAGTTTTCAGGAGAGCCTTTGGCGACTTCCGAACACTCTGGATCGATACACAGAATTCGGACCGAATGATCGCAGGCTCGGACGGCGGAGTCTTTATCTCTTACGACGGCGGTAAAACGTGCGACCACCTTGCGAACCTTCCGCTTGGTGAGATTTACGCGCTGACGGTCGACCTGGAGGATCCTTACAACATCTACGCGGGACTGCAGGATCACGAATCGTGGAAGGGGCCGAGTAATGGGTGGTCTGGCAGCGTCGGGCTGGCGGATTGGGTGACCGTGGGAATCGGCGACGGAATGTACAACCAGGTTGACCCAACCGACAGCCGCTGGGTTTACAACACTCAGGAGTTCGGCCGTCACGCGCGACTCGATCAGAAGCTGCGAGTCAGAAAGACGATTGCGCCGACGAGACCTCCGGAAAAACCAATGCTGAGGTTCAACTGGGTAGCACCGCTTCGACTTTCGCCTCATGACTCGAAGACGTTATATGCCGGCGCACAGGTGCTCTTTCGCTCGTTCGATCGCGGCGATCATTGGGAAGAAATCAGCCCCGACCTTACCACTAACGATCCGGCAAAGATAAGTCCACCCGGAGCGGCGATTCAGCATTGCACGATTACCACGATCTCCGAATCTCCGGTGACGCGCGGCGTGATCTGGATTGGGACTGACGACGGCAAGGTTCAGGTGTCAAGGAACGCCGGAAAAAGTTGGACTGATGCTACGACCAACATCGCAAGAGCCGGTGGTCCCGAGGATGCCTGGGTCACTCGAGTCTTCGCGTCAAACTCGAGTGAAGCAACAGCCTACATTTGTAAGTCCCGACATCGCCAGGATGACTTCAGGCCGTTTCTATTCAAGACCAACGATTTCGGAGCAACCTGGACGTCGATATCAAGCGACCTGCCGACGCGAACGATTAATGTGGTATTCGAGGACTACAAGAACCCCGACTTGTTGCTCGTGGGCAATGACGCAGGAGTCTATGTCTCGATCGATGGTGGAACGCGATGGGCGCCGTTGAAAGCAAACATGCCTACGGTGCCGGTCCACGACCTGGTGATTCATCCTCGCGAATCGGATCTAATCCTGGGTACATACGGCCGAGGGATCTGGATCACGAACATCGCGCCGCTTCGCGAGTTGAGCAACGTAGTCCTGAGCGAAGACGTTCACTTCTTTACAGTGCAACCAAAGGCGAAACGAAACGAACTGGTCCTTGGTGGCTACCGGCTGTTTGGTGACCGTCACGTGGTCACTGCCAACGAGACGAACGGGCTCACTTTCGTCTACTACCTGAGAGACGAGTCAAAAGAGAAGGTCACGATTACCGTTGCACGGCCGGACGGCGCGGCGGTACGCACGTTGGAGGGAACCGGGAAGACGGGGCTCAACCGCGTTGCGTGGGCGTATCAATCGGGAGCAGCGTTCGGGAATCAAAGTGAAGCGAACCAACGAGAGACCGTGCCGGGAGACTACGTTGTGACGCTTCAGGTGGGCGATAAAAGATACACTCAGAAAGCGCGTGTCCTTCCCTAAGTTGTCCAGATGGTTTATCGCGAGGCAGGAACAATTTAGACGCTCGAAGTGCGCGAGGACGCCAATGAGTCTCAAATCAGTCAATTGCGACAATTGTTGAACGCAACCGCCCGATATCGGTGTCCGCGATGGACGCCACAACCCACCAAAAGTAAACTCAGGAACTCCCTAACAAGATTCAAGCGAGCATAGGGGAATACAAGACACGCGGAACCAGTCGGTGGCTTACTTACGCTGTATTCGTTCTCATTTAAGATGAACCGGCGTAGGTGCCAGTCTGGCTTTTGTGTTCCAGCAATTACTTGCTGGCGCTAGGGCTTGCTGCCAGGGAGCGCACATCCCACCGCTGTTCCGATTGCCTGTAGCTACGTGATTAGTAAGGAGGCTAACCAATGTTGCAGACCAAGCGTTTTTTTGTAGTTCTCTCGCTTACTCTTTTCGTTTCGGCGTCGTTGGCGAAGGCCCAGATAACTACCACGGGGATTCGCGGGATTGCCCGCGACCAGAACGGAGCCGTGATCCCGAATGCCACGATCAGAGCGACAGATAACGCGACCGGGGTTGAGCAGAGCACCGTTTCTTCCAGCGATGGCGGATTCCTCTTCCCCAACCTGCAGTTTGGATCATACAGGCTCACGGTAAGTGCTACCGGCTTTCAGACCACGGTCATTGCTTCGGTTGTCGTTGAATCAGGACGCACCACCAACGTGTCAGTTGATCTGCAGGTCGGCGCGGCGGCGGAAACAATTCAGGTGTCGGCAAGCGCGGAGCAACTTAACACCACCACGACTGAAGTCGGCGGGACCATCAACAACAGGCTAGTCCAGAACCTGCCCTTCGCCGGCCGCGACGGTCTCAACTTTGCCACGCTGATCGCAGGCAACATGAGAAGCACGAGTGATCGCAACAGCACCTTCAACGGCTTGCCCAATGCCTCGCTCAATATCTCGCTCGACGGCATGAACAACAATTCGCAGCGCTTCAAGAGCGGAGGCACCAGCTTCTTCGCCTTCGCCCCGGCGCGCATTGACGCGATCGAGGAGGTCAGCGTTTCGACCACCGGCCTGGGCGCAGATGCCGGCGGCGAAGGCGCAATGCAAATCCGATTGACCACCAGGCGCGGCACCGAACAGTACCACGGCAAGGTGCTCTATCAGGGAGAAAACGAGGCGCTTAACGCTAATGGGTTCTTCCGCAACCTCCAGGGCCTGCCCCGCAACGTTGTGCGAAATCACAACGTGGTCGCCTCCATCGGCGGGCAGCTGCTCCCGTTCATTTCGCGCTTCAAGGGCAAGCTGTTTTTCTTCGCTTACTATGAAGTCCAACCACAACCCAGTGAAGCAACATTTACTACGCCAGTTCTGACTGCGCTAGCACAACAGGGCAACTATACTTATGTAGGCACCGATGGCGTCACGCGGACCGTGAACCTGTTGCAAGTGGCGGGCGCCCGGGGATTCACCAGCAGCGTGGATCCGACCATTGCGGGCATCTTGGGTAAGATCAACGCTTCGCAAAACGGGGCCGGTTTTGTGCCGATTTCAGGCATCTCGTCCGAATTCATGCAGAACCTGCAATGGAATCAGGCTCTCAATACCACACAGGCCTATCCGACCGCGCGCATAGACTACCAGATCACGCCGTCGCTGTCCTGGCACGGCACCTGGAACCTGCGGAGTAGCGATTTCAGCAGAGGCACGGCGCCCTATCCCGGGAGTCCATATGATTTCGTCGGCCCCAATGGAGGTAACATTCACTCCACGGCCACGCCCTACGTGGTGACCAACACGATGGATTGGACGATCAAGCCGAACATAATCAACAGTGCGAGCTTCGGAATCCAGGGGAACGGCGAGTATTTCTTTGTCAATGCCGACCCGAAACGCTTTGCCGAACAAGGCGACCGCATCATCAATACGCCGTTGGTCGCCGCCTATATACCCAACGTGATTACGGACACGCGGAATAACCCCGTCTACCAGGTCACTGACAACCTGAACTGGGTCAAGGGGCGGCACACGCTGACAATGGGCGGCACCTACTTGCACACCAGTTTTTATTCGCACACTTGGGGCACTGCGGGGGTGCCGCAATATAACTTGGGTGTCGTGTCAGCCGACCCGATCAATAATGTGTTACGAAATGCGCTGCCTAACATCAACACCACCGGCAACGACATCGCCAACGCGCTCAATCTCTATGCGCTCTTGACCGGTCGGATTACCAGCATCTCCGTCGCCACTCAAGTGGACGAAAAGACACATGAGTACAAGCAGTTCGTCGAAGGCATGCAACGGTATGCGTTCACCACTTTCGGGCTTTACGCGCAGGATAGCTTCCGCATTCGTCCTGACCTGACGCTGAACTTCGGCCTGCGATGGCAATTCGACGGCGACATCCACAGCGGCAACGACCTCCTTTCACAACCGAGCGGGGATAACTTCTATGGGCCGTCCACACGCCTGTTCAACCCGGGCGAACTGAACGGCAACCAGAATCCGGCCTTTGTCCTGGCAATCCATCCCTACAAACGCGATTACCTGAACCCGGCCCCGAACTTTGGCTTCGCATGGAATCCTTCGGGCCAGCGAGGTGGCTTGTTCGGAAAGTTGATGGGAGATCGAAAGACAGTCCTCCGGGGCGCTTTCTCGATCACGTTCTACAACGAGGGGTTGAACTCGATCTCCAATTCTCTGTCGGGGGGCCGCGGCCTAACGCAGACAGGGACTGCGACCAATGGCGTGCAGTTCGCGCCCGGTTCGCTCAACCTGCGCTCACCAGCGCCGGCGATCCCGGTCTTCCCGGCGAAGTTCGGATTCCCGATCTTCCAGAACTCCTTCTCATCGCCAGGGGGCGGCAACTACATCAATCCGAATCTGCGATCGCCGTATACGCAGAACTGGAGCTTTGGCATTCAGCGCCAGCTCACGAAGGACACCACCGTCGAGTTGCGGTACGTGGGAAACAAGGCAACTCATATGTGGCATCGCCAGAACTTGCAAGAGGTCAACATCTTTGAGAATGGTTTCCTCAGTGAGTTTGTTCAGGCGAAGAAGAACCTCGACATCAACATCGCGAGCGGGAGAGGGCAAAGCTTCGCAAATAACAATCTGCCCGGTCAGGCGGCGCTGCCTATTTTCCAGGCCGCTTTCGGGGCGCTCGGAAACCAGCCAGCGCTTTCCAATGCCCAGGGCTTCGGCAATTCGACCTTCATTTTGAATCTGAATCAGGGCGTTGCGGGTACCTTGGCCCAGACGCTGGCCACCAGTCCGACGAATTTCTGCCGCCTGGTAGGCAACAGAATCGCCTCTTGCGTCACCGCCGGGTTCAACGTGCCCGGACAGTTCCCGATCAACTTTTTCCAGGCCAATCCTTACCTGAGCAGCCTGACCTATCAGGATTCGAATGGTGACAACAACTACAATGGGCTGCAGATTGATCTCAGGCACCGGCTCAACCATGGCTTGTCGCTCGGCGCCAACTATGTCTGGAGTCATGCGCTCGGCGACTTGCTGAACGAGACTGATCAGGCCGCTGGATACCAGTGGTTCACCAACCGCGACGCGCGTCTCAACTATGGGCCCTCGCCCTTCGATCGGCGGCATGTCTTCAACGCTTATTGGACGTACGATCTGCCGTTCGGGAAGGGGCGGCGCTACCTGTCGAGCAGTGACTGGCTGGATCGGCTTGTTGGCGGATGGACGCTCGGCGGACGCGAGACGATCGCCTCCGGCAATCCGGTCCTTCTCAACGGCGGACGAAACACCGTCAACAATCTCTCTCAATCGGGTGTGGTCTTCAGCGGCGGCCTAACGCCCGAACAACTGCAGAAAGCCTTGAGTACGGTGGGGGGAGGCTTCTCGAGCACGGCACTGATTTCGAACGTGGGCGGCATCGCGACGTTAAATCCTGCGGCCAGAACCAGCCAGGTGAATCAGTCGCTCTATGGTCCGGCCTCCACACCGGGCCAGTACGCCGCGTTTGTGTATCTGCGCAACAACAACCTCTATATTCTGGACATGAGCGTCAACAAGGAGGTCCGCATCAAGGAGCGGGTGCGGATGACTTGGCGGATGGTGGCGCTCAACTTCCTGAACCATCCGTTCTTCGATATCGGGAATCCCAACCCGACTTCGACCACGTTCGGCCAGATCACTTCGGCGAGCGGCACACGCAGGATCCAGTTCCGCGTCAGCCTGGATTGGTAACGCGGTAAGACGCCGGCGTCTCACCTCAACCGTACGCGAAGAATCGTCAGCGAGTGCGCTGGGAAAGTATAGATAAGCGAATTGTTCTTAACCGAGGCTGAAGTCTTGCGCTCGACTGGCCGGACTCTCTTGTCATCCCCGAACGTGTGCGTCGCCTTCAGGTCCGTGTGGTTCATCTCCCAAATACCCATCTCACCCTGAAACTCTCCTTCCTGATTTTCGATTCGAGTAGAGATGTCTTTGTCTTTGCTGCGATTCAGAACGTTTAGATAGATGACACGTTCTCCGGCATTGTAAGTCGCGGACACATCCAGGTAACGAAGCGGAGGCCGGTTGCCAATTTTATAGGTCGGCGATGAGACCCACGCATCAATCGAGGTGTTGCCGCGCTGCTTGCCGTACTCGACAAGCGGGAAGAACGTAGGCTGCAGGAAGATTCCCTGCTTGTTTGTCATGATCGGCGCGATCACGTTGACCATCTGGGCCAGGTTGGCCATCTTCACGACATCCGCGTGACGAAAGAAGGAATTGAAAAACATCCCCATTGCGAGCGCATCTTCGAAGTTGTAGATCTCCTCCAGTCCTTGCCGCTCGAACGCGCGATACCAGACGTTCCACTCATCGTAAGCGATGTAGATCGGACGCGGGTTCTGCTGGCCTGACTGTGCCTGTTTGATCAGGCCCGCTGTCACTTCGATGTAGTTATCAATCGTTTGAGACCAGCCGAGAAATCTTTCCAGATCATTCTCCCGATTGTTTATGTACGTGTGGATCGCGATGTAGTCGATGACGTTTTTAAGCGTCGCGAGCGTAGTGCGATTCCACCCAATCCAGTCAGCGCCGTAGTTGCTCGAACCGCTGGCGACGAGCTTGATGTTGCGATCAACGGCGCGCATCGCCTTTGCCGCTTCGAGGGCGAACTTCGCGTATTCATCCGCGTTCTTGTGGCCCAGCTGCCACGGGCCATCGATTTCATTTCCGAGCGCCCAATACGTGACTTTGTATGGTTGTTCTCGACCGTTCTTGCGTCGCTGATCCGCCCAGAATGTACGTCGGGATTCATTGCAATACTCGACCCAGTGCCGCGCGTCGTCGATGGTGCCAAGGCCGAGATTTATGCAGATGTAAGGCTCGGTCTTTAGGCGTTCGCAATAACGCAAGAATTCATCGGTGCCGAAGCGGTTGCTCTCGAGCGCATTCCACGCCAACTCCGTCCGCACGGGGCGTTGATCCCTCGGACCTATACCATCTTTCCAGTTGTACCCCGATGCGAAGTTCCCCCCTGGCCAGCGCAAAATGGAGACGTTCAGTTGACGCACGGCTTCCATGACATCGGTGCGATAGCCGTCTTTGTCGGAGAGCGAGCTACCCTCTTCAAAGATGCCGCCGTAGATCATACGGCCAAGGTGTTCCGCGAAATTCCCGAACAGAAGCGGATTGACTTCGCCGATAGTGCGATCGATGTCGATCTTGATGCGGGCTTGAGGGGTCTGGCCGACTACGATGGGCGCGCCGGGAATCAGAAGCAAGAGGACGGTTACCAAACTGATTGTGCGTGTAATCAAGTTAGTCATCGACTTTCTCCGCGGTTATTCTGCCGCAAGGATTCGTGGGCGGCCCTACTTCTCCGCGCCGGCCCGAATTATACGGATTCCGAAGACTGCAGCGGTCTCACTTCCGCTCTTGGCTTGAAAGCGCACAGTGACCTTCTGCTTGCCCTTCACCAACTCCACCGGCAATGGGTATGCAACATCAAAGAAGGTCCCAGAGCTGCTTCCAGGGCGGTACCGCTCGATCGCTTGATCGCCGACTCGCGCGCCATCGACCAGAATCTCGAAGCTTCGCGCCGCGCGCTCCTCCGTGTGGTAAGTCACTAGCAGGACCGACGAATGCGCGGGATCCACCGGCAGGTCGAACGAAAACCATTTGGCTGCACGACGGCCCGGCCTTCCTGCCATGCGAGCGGAAGAAGTGTCTTCACCCTGCTGGTTGAACTCTCGCTCGCGTTCGGTTTCACCCGGCTGCGCAAAACTCACTGTCGCCGCTTCCAGCTTGCGGCGGCGCTCTTTTTCGGCGGCTATGTCAGCGGCTCGCTTTTCCCAATCCGCCGGCGTCAACAAATCCCAATAAGTGGAGTAGGTCCGTCGGTGCAGGCGATAGAACGGCGCAAACTCAACGTCGCTTTCGCGCCCGACACCCTGGCTTTTGAAAGTGCCCGGCTTTCCGGTTACTGGTTTGAGCCAATCGGTCAACGGGCGATCCGCGGTTACAAACACCGGGACATTCACAGGCTGCGAAGCCCGTCCTCCTCCTCCCGTCCTGGTGTCCGGCCCAAGGTCGCCTGCCAACACCAGCGGCCCCCACATAATCGCTGTAACCCGCGCGTTGTCGGGCAACGGCTCGAGGCGAAGCGACTTGGGTAAAGTCAACGCGACGGTATCGCCGCTCCTCCATGTCCGCTTCAAATCGATGTACGAGCCGGGCGTCGCCAGATCCTTAACAGGTCGGCCATTGATCTTGACCGCGAACCCTCTTCCTGCCCAGGAAGGACGCCGCAGGGATAGCGTAAACTCTTTCGGCAACTTAAGCGTGAGCTTCAATGTAGCGGATTCACCTTCAGGAAAATCCGTGTCCATGGCGATGTCGGCGCTTGCCGATTCCCATTTAGCCGTGGAAGGCACATAGAGATTCACCCAAAAGCGATCGCCCGATTCGTAATAGATACCGTCGCCATGAAGCGCGTGACTCTCCATGCCTGAGCCCACGCAGCACGTAAAGCTGCGGAACATTTCCTGATATTCGTGTCGAACACCTCGACCTACCGGAACCATGTAACACGTGCGGCCGTCCTCGGGGTCGATCGATCCGAGAATGTGATTGAACAACGCGCGCTCGTGAAACTCGGCGTACTTTACATCGGGATGAAGAGCGAACAGCTCGCGCGTCATCTTGATCATGTTATACACGTTGCAAGTTTCAGCGGTGCGTCCGTCAATTCGATCGCTCAGCTTGTCGGGAGGGCCAAAGTATTCGTCCTTGCCGTGACCGCCGGTGGCGAAGCTGTGATGATTAACTACCGCGTCCCAGAAGAAATTGGCAGCGTCACCGTCAGACTTATCGCCGGCGTACACGTAGCGCATCAGTGCTCCCAAAAGCTTGGGCACCTGCGTATTTCCGTGCAGACCGGGCAAGATATTTTCCCGGCGCGCAAGCGGCTCGAGCACTGCGCGATGATCGAAGCGGTGGGAGAGGTCAAGCCATCGCTTGTCGGCTGTATCGGCGTAGAGTTCGGCCAGCACTTCATTCATCCCTCCGAACTCGGTGTTCAGCATTCGCTGTAGCTGGGTGTCATCCAGCTTCGCGAGAATCCCTTCGGCCCAGGCGGCGAACCTGACTTCCAGATCCAGCGCGGTGCGATTGCCAGTGTAGCGATAAGCGTCGCGCAGCCCCGCGTAGGTTTTGTGCAGGACATACCAGGGAGACCAGAGGCCGTTGAGGTCGAACGCCGCGGAACGAATATTGCCGTGAGAAACTTCTATGAACTGCTCTTTGCCATTCGCCAAAGCGCCGAGGTATCCGTCGCCATGCTTGTCTTGAACCTCTTTCATTTCACGCACGATGTAATCGGCGCGTTCCTTGAATCGCGTATCGCCGGTTGCGGCATACATCAGGCTCACGCCGGAGAGGTAGTGACCAGCGATGTGTCCGGTAAGGTTCCTGCCATCTCCGTCCCATCCGCCGTATCCCTGGGCCTTAGGCTCAAGCCCGGCGCGCTTTCGGTAATAGGCCAACATGCGATCCGGTTCCAGCTTTAACAGGTAATCCGCGTTAAGATCCTGCGCACGCTTGAGCGGGCCGCGCGTCAGCCGCACTGCAGACAGGGGTAATGGGCGAGCAGCCTTTGGAACGGCCTTTGGTAGCTGCTGGGCGTCAATGGCAGGAATAGCAACGGCAACAATCGTTAGGGCGATTGTGGTTGTCCTCCGCAGCATTTAGGAGACCTCCTCGATGAGCGCATCAAAAGTCGGCTTCAACGCCGGATGTAAGCTCACGACATGATTTACTTCACCTTCCATTCCTGGATTCCCGCCGACCAATTAGCCTGCATCGTAACCTCAAGACGCAACGCAGCCGTAGTCACCGGCTTGAAACTCACTTTGTTGTGCCTATTCTTCTCGACGACATAAGCATCAATGTTATCAACCGGCTTCCATTCATCTCCGACCTTATACAGAATGCGCCACGACGCTGGTACTCGAACCTCACCACGGCCAGTGTCATCAAACCAATAGACCTCGACCTGCGAAACGGTTGCGGTTTTCTGGAACTCGTACTGGACCCATTCGGTCCTGCCTTTCGCGGGCCACCAATCGAAATAGGAGCTGGAATCGCTCGATGAGGCAGGTTCCTCGCCGTCATTGATCCTATTGGGATTCAGCCGCGGCCTCTGGACCGCAACACTGACCTTGCTCGTGGCAGCGATCGTCGGGAATGGACGAGGCTTTGCGCTCGATTCGTTGTTAGGAATCCAGACCATCATCTGGCCACGGCCGCGGTTCGCCCACGCGTAATACGGGATCGCGGTGAAATCCTGCCCGTCCTTGAGTACCTTTCCATTCTCATCATATGCAAAGGCGGTCGCTCGAGACTTAATCACCGTGACGCCGTTCAGCAACTCGGGTTTGAATTCAGCAGTCAGTCTCGCGGCATCCGACAACACCAGGTTACGCACGAAGCCGCCCGGATTGTCAGGCCACTCCGCGCAGTAAACAATGGGGCCGCGCTGCAACGCCACTCGCCCGCGATCAGCCGTCACCACCTCGTTGGCGACGACGCGGCGAACGGGCATCGGCAGAATCAACTCAATCACATCGCCACGTTTCCAGTCACGATTCAGGCTGACATAGTCACGATCGATGTTGACAGGAACTGGCTTCCCGTTGACCTTGAGCACGACCGTCTCATCGATTCGATCCAGGAAACGATACAAGTCACTTGGCACAGCTTCGTTGTGAGCCCAGCCCGGAATGCGGACGTTGATCGTGAACCTGCTGTTCCTATCCGGGTTCACCGCCATCTTCACCGCGCCGTCCCACGGGTACCGTGTTTCCTGAGTCATCCTCACCGACCGGCCAGAGTCCATCTTGATGTCGGCAGTGCTGCCCACAAAGAGATTGACGTACAGCGAGTCTCCCTTCTGCGCGTAGACGTACCCGGGCACTGAAGCGATGAAGCGCGTAATGTTGCCTGGGCAGCAAGCCACGCCAAACCACGGGCGACGTTCATGCTGCCCGTTGGACTCAAGCGGATTGGGATAGAAGAACAGCTTTCCATCAAGCGACACGCCGGAAATCAAGCCGTTGTAGAGCGTCCGCTCCATTACGTCAATGTACTTGGCATCGCCGTGCAGGAGGTAGAGACGATGGTTCCAGTAGTCGTTGCCGACGGCCGCGCAGGTTTCGTTGTATGCAGTCATGTTGGGCAGTTCGTAGTCTTGCCCGAACGCCTCACCCGAACCGGTCGCGCCGATGCCGCCGGTGATGTACAACTTCTTGGTGACGACGTTTTCCCAAATCCGGTCGATGGCGTTGACGTAAGATAGATCGCCGGTGAGCGCCGCTACATCGGCCATACCCGAATACATATAGGTCGCGCGTACGGCATGGCCGACGGCTTCGGTCTGATCCACAACTTTCTGGTGCGACTGATTGTATTCGGGTCTGTGATTGCTGGTCTTCGGAGCGTCTGGCAAGCGCACGTCTAGCATGAACTTCGCCAATTTGAGATAACGCTCGTCGCCCGTGATTCGGTAAAGCTTGGCGAGTCCCATCTCGGTGATCTGGTGGCCGGGCCAGATAGATTCCTTTCCCGGCCCGAAAGTCCGGTCAAGCAGATCAGCCGTCTTGAGAGCAATGTCGAGCAGCGATCTCTTACCTGTAGCTTGATAGTGAGCGACCGCCGCTTCGTACAAGTGTCCCAGGTTATACAGTTCGTGACTGTCTACTTTCTCCAGCTCCCACCGCTTGGCGCCGGCCCAGCGATGCGGATGCTCCGGATCAATCGTCCGGGCGGTGTAGAGATATCCGTCCATCTCCTGTGCCGCGGCGATCTTCGCGATCAGGCTGTCGAGGTAAGCGTCGAGCTTCGGGTCCGGGTGAACGCTGAGCGTGTAAGAAGCTGCTTCGATCACCTTGTAGACATCAGTATCATCGAACGGATAGCCTGGCGCTTTCTTGTCCTTCAGCTCACCTTTGAGCGCAGCGGCGGCGCGTTCAAAGTTACTGACGCGGCCTGTCTCCTCGTCTTTCTGAAAAGCGAAAGGAATTGTCACTGTGCGATTGATCTCGATCCGCGGCGCCCAGAACGCATCGTTGAAGTGCACTGAAGTAAACGGCACGGGTTTGACCGGGTAGTCCTGCGCCGTTTTCGCGGGTTGCAGTTTCCGGGCGCTCTGGCCTTGATTCGAAAGTGCATAAGAACAAGGAAGGCACAAGATCGCAGTAATGACCAGCGATAGTCGCTTCATAAGCTTGAAACTCCTAATCGAGCGGGTAGAACTCAGTCCTCAATTCCCAGCTGCAGCGGGCCTGTTCCTTTCGGGGTTATTCCAATTCGGCGGCTCGACTCCCAACAGATGATGGACAAAGAAGTCATTGCGCTTTCTTTCGCCGTAGATCCCCCCGGGGCCATGGCCTGCTCCAGGAATCACCAGAAGGTCGAAAGTCTTATTAGCTTTTATCAACGCATTGACCACTTGCATTGTCGACGCTGGATCGACGTTCTGGTCCATCTCACCGAGCACAAGCAACAACTTACCCTGAAGCTTGCTCGCGTTGTCTACGTTAGACGAAGCGGCGTATTCAACCCCAAGCGGCCAGCTCATCCACTGCTCATTCCACCAAATTTTGTCCATCCGATTGTCATGACAACCGCAAGCTGAAACGCAGACCTTGTAGAACTCGGGATGAAAGAGCATTCCACCGAGAGAATTCTGTCCACCGGCAGAAGTGCCATAGATGCCAACGCGGCTAATGTCGTAGTAGGGATACTTCGACGCAACGGCTTTGTGCCACAAAATTCGATCCGGAAATCCCGCGTCGCCGAGATTCTTCCAGGCGACGTCGTGAAATGCTTTCGAGCGATTCGAAGTGCCCATGCCATCGATCTGCACCACGATGAATCCCAGCTCAGCAAGCAACTGCATGCCTGTCTGGGCACTGAACGTCTTCGGCACGAAGGAACCTTGCGGCCCGGCATAGATGTTCTCGATCACCGGATACTTTTTCGACGGATCGAAGTTGGTTGGCCGAATGATAATGCCCCATATGTCGGTCTTGCCATCGCGCGCGAGTGACTTGAATACTTCGGGCACCTGCCAGCCGATCTTGAGCAATTCGTCGATGTTCCCGCGCTCCAATTCCATGAGCACTTTTCCGTCTGCAGCACTACGCAGCTCGCTGATGTGCGGAAGATCGACGCGCGACCAGGCGTCGACGTAGTACTTCATGTCCGAAGAGAAAACGACGTTGTGGTTTCCGTCAGCCTCGGTCAACGGCGTGATTCCGGTTCCGTCGAAATTGATCCGATAGTAGTAGACAAAGTATGGATCCTTTTCGGGATACACGCCGCTTGCCTGAAACCAAATCTGGCGCTTTGCTTCGTCCACTTTGTCTACTCCACGCACGACCCAGTTTCCTTTTGTGATTTGGTTCTTCACTTTTCCAGTCACGCCGTCGTAGAGATAGAGGTGGTTCCAGCCATCCCGTTCAGACATCCATATGACTTCTTTTCCGTCCGCCAGGTCATTGCGATATTTCTTGCCCGAGTAGCAGAAAAATGTCTTCGGCTCTTCGTTGATCACTGCGCGCGGATTACCGGTGATCGCGTCGACTTCGACTACTCGATATACTTGATGGCCGCGCTGATTGTATTCGAACGTGAACGCGCGGCTGTCCTTACGCCATTCGATGCGCGACATTTGGTAAGGATTTGGGAACAACGCGTTATCGACCGCAATCTGCTTCTTGCTGTCTATCTGAAACAGCACCGGTTGAGGCTGATCGAGCGCGTCGCCCGGTTTGGCGTAGTCGATCGTCGAGTACTTGGGCTGAAGCTGGTCGCCTGGAGAGGATAAGATGTATTCGATCTTACGATGATAGCCAGGCCGGACCCGGTAGACGGCAAGCTTGTTTGAGTCCGGAGACCACGCAACGGACGGAAGCGCATAGTAATTCCCTTCCGAGCCATCGAAGCTCAGCGGCACCGTCTCACGTTTCCCTTTCGCCCGGATATGGATGTTGAATCCGTTGATCAACGCCTCCCATTTTCCGTCCGGAGAGGGCTTTGGCTCTGACGGCGGCCAGTCGTACTGAGGACCAGGTATGCCGCGAGGGGGACCATCGTTTCGGCCGCGTTGGTTCGTCGCTTCGAGCTTCTTGCAGGAGTAGTCAGATAGATTGCACCGCCACCTCGTCCCGTCACCGCTTCCAAGACCGAAGTTCGGACCCGGTCCTGAGAATTCTCCGGCGGTGAACTCGATTGCCTTCTCGTTATCGACGAACGAGATCGCACTGAAAGGCAATCTGGTAGCCGTATATGTCTGACCGGCGGCAGCCGAAAGCGACGCCGCGAGCTTCTCGTGGTCGAAAGCAGGTTGTTTGGAGAGCGTCTCCGCATCAACAAGCAAGAACTCGTTTCCGCCTTTGATGGACTTTCGGTACCAGAACCGGCTGGTAGTGCCAATCCAGTTGGCTCTGTCGGGAATGTTGATCGCCAGACCCTGAAGCCTCAGGCGGAGGCCGCCTACGCGGTCATAGTCCGCCAACGTCCCCTGGGCATAGGCAGTTGACTGCGGCACCATCGGCTGCAGCAGGACTCCGACAAACAGAACTGCCGTGTAGCATTTCATCCTGTGTACCATTGACGTCTCTCCTCCTCTTTACACGCTGATGGCGTAGACTGCGCCGTTAGCGTCGGCTTCGAGCGGGCCGGATATTCTTGCCGTAATACACATCCATCGGGATGTGGTGATCTTCATACACTCGGCCGAGCAATGCGTAGAGCTTCGGGTCGTATCGCTGCAAGTCCTCCGGCGTTTGGACTCGCGTGTCGCCATCCATGTATTCGTAGTTTGACCAAAACCAGGTCTGTGTGCCTTCTGCCCAGTATTCGTTGGCATTGGTCGAGCCATAATGATTCTTCCACAGACCTTTTGCCATGGCCTCCTTGTAGGCAGCTTGAATCTCTGCGAATAAAGTTGGATCCGCGGTTCGAATGGCGACGCCCATGATCGCATGCGAGAACTCATGTACGAAAATGTTCTCGCCATAGTAGCGCGTTTCCGGATAACCCAACAGGTTCTCCTCAGCACAAGTCGTCGGGTTGCCGCCCAACCCGCGTGCTCGCCTGTCCCAATATTCCTTGTCAGTCATCTTGCCGATGCCGTTGTCGTAGTTCGCTCTCTCGCCAGGAGTCAAGCGAGGATCATCGCGGCTCGGTTTCTTGTTGTTTCGATGCTCGGGGATATCGGTGGTCGATTCTGACTGCGCCATCACGCCCACACGCATCTTCTTCTTGAGCATTTCCGCGCGCAGGTCGGGGCGCTTTGCGAGCATATGGATCGCGATGTCGCGCGCGACCAGCAACGCGGCGTCGGGCACCTTCTCCGAACTTAGGATCGCGATGCCGAGCGCGTCGGTAAATTTCTTGTAAAACGGATCGACACCGAGAGTAGCCGGTGGGGCGCTCGTGACCGCTCGAACGTAATCCTCTACAAAGGGTTTCTTCTGAGCCTTTTCATCCTGAGTGAGCGCAGTAGCCGCCGCGACGACCACAGCAGCCGCCGCCATGAGCAAGCATCGTAACGCGGTCATTGGGATCATTAGAATCGAACCTCGATCATTTTTCCTTCAAAGACAACCGTGCGCCCCGCCTTGTTTGGCACGACTCGAATCTCGATGTTGCGTCGAAGCGGCGGCAACATCTTCGATCCCTCCGACAGACGCAGCGTCAACAGACGGCGACGATCATTCCATACAAGCGCAAGCTTCATCAATTCGCCTTTGCGATAGTCGAACGTGGTCCCGTCATCTTCGTAGAGCGTGAACGCGCCATCAGCGCCTGGATAAATCGACAGCGAGAGCGGTCGATCGACCTTTTCACCGGTGTACTGTCTGATCGGGCCCATCGGGACGATAGCGCCGGCGCGCACAAACAGCGGCATAGTTGCCAAGTCGACAGGATGATCGATCTCGTGCGCGCCTTCGGCTTTAGCTTCGGTCCAGAAGTCGTACCAGAGACCGCGAGGAAGGTAGAGCCGCCGCGACCGAGCTCCCTTCTCGGTCACCGGCGCGACCAGGATATCTCGGCCCCAGAGGTACTCATCGCCGCGCGCGACCGCGATGTCATCGTCGGGATAGTGGAGCCAGAGCGCGCGTATTATCGGTAGGCCCGTCTGGTGGCCTTCGCGGACCACAGAATAAAGATAGGGCATCAACCGGTATCGGAGTTCGAGATACTTCCGGCAGATGGGTTCAACGTTGGGATTGTGCAATTCGCTCGGGTCCGGATTTGCTGCGCCTCCCGTGTAGTTCGCGATTTCGTCGATTCCCAATTCACCGGTATTCCATCCCCACGGCAGGCGCAGGTGCCAGGTACGGCCGTGTGCGCGGAACAGCGGGCAGAACGCACCGAACTGGAACCATCGGATGTGCAACTCGCCGGTGTACTCCTTGGTGGGCACAAACCCACCGATGTCAGTGCCCCAATAAGGAATTCCGCTGAGCCCGGTGTTGATTGCTACTGAAACGTGAGTTCGTAGCGTTTCCCATGTCGTATAAACATCGCCGGACCACAAAAAAGATGCGTAGCGTTGCATGCCCGCGAATCCGTTGCGATGGAGCGCGTACGGCCGCTCGTTTGGTCGGAGTTGCTGCGAGCCGTCCCAATACATACGATTGCGCGCAAGTCGCGATGGCGCATCAAGGCCGTCGCCTTGATCGGGCCACCAACCGTCGATGCCGGCGTCATAAAGCTGCTTGTGAACCGGCCAGTAGCAACTGACCTGCCGATCATTCGGCCACTGGTTATCAGGCGTTCGACCGCTCGGCAGCGGTGCAGCCGTGCATCGATCGCTAACCGCCCCTGTGAGCCGACGCCCTTCCAGGACGATGTGCAAAACCACCTTGAAGTGTTGGGCGTGCAACTCGTCAATCATCTTTCGCGGATCGGGGAAGTTTTTCGGGTTCCAGATGAACTCCCCGTTGTAGGTGTTCCAGCCGGAGGGAGTGAACCCGGTTCCCAGATAGATCAGCGCGTCGCATGGCAGATTCTTCTCGCGGAATGTGCGAGCCACCTGTCTGATCTCGTCCGGACCGCCCAGCGTTCGGTGCGACTGCTGGTACCCGAGAGACCACAGTGGCGGCATCTCCGGATATCCCGTTAGCCGAGCATACTCGCTCATGATTTGAGCGGGGTCGCTTGCAGAAACGATGAAGAAATCGAGGGGCAGGGAAGAGACGCTACTTCCCGGATCAAAGCGACTCTCCGTACCTCGGAAGTCAAACGTGCCCAGCGGACTATGTATGAACATCGCCCACCCTTGGGCTCCGATCAGCCACTGAATTGGGACGCGTCCACCGTGAGTCCGCAAGCGATAGCCCCCTTGCCCGCTCCGCATTTGATCGACTGAGCCGCGACGGTCAAACTGCGGCCCGCCTTCTCCAAGCCCGAGCAGCGGTTTGTCGCCCGGCAGGAAACTCATCGAACCTGAATGTTGATCGATCCGAAGCTCCTGCACTCGGCGACTTGGCTTGTCCTTCGTCTCGATGGCTATGACCAACGGATCGAAGGTAAGGTTCAGCAGCATGTCGCCAACGCGAATTGTCTCCCCCTTTGAGATATTGCTGAAGCGTGCCCTTGGAGGCGGCAAGAATTGCTGAACCAAAGACCCATCGGTCTCGATGGGCTTCGGCCGACCACCCTCGAGTGGAACGATGCTGATGCGCACCGTAAACCGGCTCACCTCGCGAATTGCGATTTCAACTGAGCGGTCGCCGATTCGGATTGGTCGTTGGTCGCCGGCAGGTACAAGCCTCGTGCTCAGTAGTCCTGCCCCCGCCAATCCAAACCCTCTCACGACATCCCTCCGCGAAAGCAGTTTTTTGCTCATCAACCCAACCTCTCATCGGCACGCTTCTGTTT
>Ga0075418_10001150_pt1 | contig 29739 bp, 29 predicted proteins | sample SoiMetdeltSBSDD2_FD_81776 | JGI IMG/M metagenome (GOLD analysis project Ga0075418, IMG submission 81776) | Bulk soil microbial communities from a Populus tree surrounding site in Tennessee, USA - Soil MetaG P. deltoides SBSDD2 | ecosystem: Environmental > Terrestrial > Soil > Tree plantation... | reverse complement strand
TTCATCTTCGCGAAGTCGGCAATGTTCACCAGAAACACCGTGCACTTGAACACGCGCTCCATCGAGCTGCCGGCGTGCGCGAGAACCGCCTTAATGTTCTCGAGCGTCTGTTGGGTTTGCTTCGCGACGCCGGTATCGACGAGTTGCCGCGTGCCGGGGAGGTTGCCGATCTGGCCGGATAGATAGAGCACGTTTCCGACTCGGACCGCCGTCGAAAACGGCAATCCGGGTAACGACCCCGGCATCTGAATCACCTGCTTGTCGGGTTGTTGCGCACCGGCCGTCGTCGCGAGGACGGTGAACAGGAGTAGCTGCAGTCGCATTGGTTTGTCCTCCGTCGTTGCTAGAGCTCGACCTGCGCTCCCACCTCGAAGACCTGATTCGGCGGAATTTTGAAGAACGCCGTCGCGCGCATCGCATTGCGGGACATGAAGGCGAATAGTCGCTCGCGCCAAACCGCCATCCCCGGGCGCTCGGAGGCGATCACCGTCTCGCGACCGAGAAAGAACGTCGTTCCTTGTATGGGGATGTCCAGTTGCTGGTCCTTGCACGCGGCGAGGACCTCATGGATTTCCGGATCCTCCATGAATCCGTAGTGGGCAACGACGGTGTGAAACCCTTTGCTGGCCCGCTTTACCGTCACCCGCTCACCGGGCGGCACGTGCGGCACGTCTTCGGTGAGGACGGTGAGAAATACGATCTTCTCGTGCAGCACCTTGTTGTGCGTGAGGTTATGCAGCAGCGCCGGGGGAGTGCCGTCCGCGGAGCCGTACATGAAGACCGCCGTCCCCGGCACGCGGATGGGCGGCTCGGCGGCAATCTCCGCCAGCAACATTTTCACGGGCAGCGATTGCTCCGCCATGCGACGGGATAACACCTGGCGGCCGTCCTTCCAGGTCGTCATCAGCACAAACAGCCCAATGCCGATTGCCAGGGGAACCCAACCACCGTGGGGAATCTTGAGCGCGTTCGCGGCGAAGAATACGATCTCGAGTCCGAGGAACAACCCACAGAGCGGCAAAGCCTTGGCGCGACTCCAACCCCATCCGGCGCGCATCAACAGGTACAGCAGCACGGTCGTCAGGATCATTTCCCCGGACACCGCGACGCCATATGCTGCGCCGAGCCGGTCGACTGACCCGAACCCTACCACGAGGATCATCGTGACCAGGGCGAGGGCTTTGTTCACTCCGGCGACATAGATCTGACCCATCTCGCGAGAGGACGTGTGCTCGATCTGCATCCTCGGCCAATAGCCGAGTTGTACCGCCTGACGGGTGAGTGAGAAGGCGCCCGAGATCACTGCTTGCGACGCGATCACGGCGGCGGCGGTCGCCAGGATGATCAGCGGATAGAGCGCCCACGAGGGAGCAAGGAGATAAAACGGATTGACCGCCGCAGCCGGCTCCCGAAGCAGCAGAGCGCCTTGACCGAAATAGTTCAACAACAGACTAGGCAACACGAGCGCAAACCACACGATACGGATGGGTCGCACACCAAAGTGCCCCATGTCGGCGTACAGCGCCTCGCCGCCGGTCACCGCAAGAAACACGGCCCCCAACACCATGAATCCAGCCCAGCCGTTGGCGACGAAGAACTGAACCGCATAGTACGGGTTGACCGCGCTGATGACCCGCGGCGTCCTCGCAATCTCCGCGATGCCCAGCAGCGCAATCGTGATGAACCAGATGATCATGACCGGCCCGAACAACGAGCCGACCTGAGCAGTACCGCGGCTCTGGATCCAGAACAGCCCCGCCAGCACGACGAGCGCGAGCGGAATGATCCACTGGCGCAGCGCCGGCGCCGCGACACCAATACCCTCCACCGCGCCCAGGACCGAAATGGCGGGCGTGATGACGCTATCGCCGTACATCAGTGCGGCGCCAAAGATGCCGATGGTGATGATCAAGCGATGCGGGGTCAGTCCGCGTGCCGAGCGTCCTCGCTGCAACAACGCCATCAGCGCCAGGATGCCGCCCTCGCCCTTGTTGTCCGCGCGCATGACAAAGACGAGGTATTTCACCGACACGATGAGGATCAGAGACCAGAAGATCATTGAGAGCACACCCAGTACGCTCGCCGTGTTGAGCGCCATCGGGTGTGTTCCGGAAAATGCCTGGTGTAAGGCATACAGCGGGCTGGTTCCGATGTCGCCGTAGACCACACCCAACGCCGTCAAGGCGAGCGCCGCGAGGTAGCGGCCGCGCGGCGAGTTGCTCTGTGGATGGGACGAGCTGGTCGAGCCGGGCGGAGTCATGGGTCCTGCTGGTGGAGGCGTTGTCACCGCGCGGGAACGCTATGCGCCCTTGCCCAGAAAGGCCACAGGATGGCCAAACCCAATGCCGCAGCGGCACTTACGAGGAACGCTGTCGCGCCACTGGCGCCTTGGAAAACGCCGCCCAAGAGCAGGCCGCCCGCCAGCGCCGCGATTCCCGTGAGCCCGTGATAGGCCCCGAAGCCGCTCCCGCGATGTCCACCGGTCGCCGCGGATACGAGCGCGCGCTCGGGACTTTCCGTCAGACCGGCCACGACACCGAACGCAAGAAACAGAATCCACGCCTGAAGCGGCCCGCTGGCGAAGGCCATCCCCGCCGCGAGCGCGACATACGTCAGCCAGCCGATCCACATGGTCCGCGCGGGACCGATTCGATCCGACACCCCGCCACCGATAAAGCTCGTCGCCGCTTTGACGACATGCAGCGCCGCCCAGAGCAGTGGGATCAGGGCCACGGCAACCCCCAGACGCTGAGACTGCAGAATGGTCAGCGTTTCGGGCATGCGGAATAGATAGAAGAGGGAGATGGCGATGACTGCTGGAGATAGGTGGCGGGAGGAGGCGGTAGGGGACGGTACCGGTTCGATTACCGCCCCTTCCCGCCGCTTACCGCCCCTTACCGCCCACATTGCCAGCACCACCACCGCTGCCCCGGGCACAAAACTCGCCAGGATGACATCCCGTACGTCCGCTCCACCACTCAGCAGCCACCAGCCAACCAGCGGCCCGATCACCGCGCCCGCATGATCGAGCCCGCGCTGCAATCCAAACGCGCGTCCCATTAGCGGAGCCGGCGTGACATCCGCAATCAAGGCATCTCGGGGCGGCGTGCGCAGCCCCTTCCCCAGGCGATCGACGACCCGCAATCCGATGACCTGCCATGCCGCCGCCGTAATCGCGATGATCGGCCGTACGGCGGCGGCGAGGAAGTAGCCGCCGACAATGAGCGGGCCGCGTCGCGATGGGCGGTCGGCGAGCTTCCCGGCCACCAGCTTGACCACTGCCGCCGCGGCATCGGCCGCACCATCGAGGACGCCCAGTACCACCGCCCCGCCACCGAGGACGCCGGTGACGAAGGCGGGGAGGAGCGGATACACCATCTCGCTCGCGAAGTCATTGAGAAGGGAAACTGCACCAAACAGCTTGACCTGCCGGGGAAGCCGGGAAGGATCACTCACCCAAGCCGAGTCCCCAGCGAATCAGTGCGACGGGCAGACCGCCATACGGCAGCACAGCATCGTGGAAGGCGCGAAGCGAGAAGTCTTTTCCTTTTGCCTGTCGAAAGTCGTCACGCAGCCGCAGCAGCTCACGGCGGCCGACGGCGTAGCACAACTGGTATGCCGGCCACGCGCAGTAGCGTCGCACTTCGGCCTCCGCGTTGCTGCGCTCGACGTGCAGCTCTTTCACCATCTGGTCGACCGCTTCCTCACGGGTCATACCGCGCGTATGCAGGCCGACGTCGAGGAGAATGCGCACCGCGCGCCACAGCAGATGGACACGCTGGAAGAACATCTCCTGGTCCGACGCGTAAAAACCTTCTTCGCCCATCATATCTTCGCAGTACAACGCCCACCCTTCGACGGTAAGCGGTGTCCAGAGGTTTTTCCGAACGTGGGACGCCTGCTCCTTGGCGATCACAAGCTGCAGGTGATGACCCGGATAGCCCTCATGCAGCGCCGTCGCCGCCAACTCGTGGCGACAGTGATCGCGCAGAATGCGTTCCTGCTGCGCCTCCGGCAACCGCGGGTCGGGCACTGTGACATAGAACCATCCGGTGCGGTCTCGACTGTAGGCGCCGGGGCTGTCGTACGCGGCGTAGGGGATCACCGGGCGCATGAACGCGGGCGTTGGAATCACGCCCAATGGGGCCTGGGGGATAGGCGCCAGAGCCTTCTCCGCAACGAAATCCCTCGCTCGGACCATCTCTTTCGCGTACGCGTCGACCAACTCGGTGGAGGCGGGATGATCACTCCGCAGCTTTTCCACCAGTTCCGGCCACGACCGCCCGCCGCCGTCCAGTCGTGTCGCGAGGTTGACGAGATCCTGCTCGATCTCTTCCTTCAGTCGCAGCCCGTAGCGCCAAAGCTCCGGTGCGGTGTCGCGCAAGGCATGTTGGTAGTGCAGGAGGAAGTTGAAGGAGTCCTCTCCGATCGCGAAATGCTCGGACCCCATCTCCAGCCAGCGGTCGAGATTGGCGTCGAGGTTGCTCAATGCCTCGCGCGCTTGATCCGCAGCCATTGCGAGCCGGGTGGCGTGCAGCGGCGCTTGCGAACCGAGCGTTGTCGACAGCTCTTTGATGAGCAGCCGGCCCCCGTCGGTCATGCGCGCGGCAGTCTCGACGAACACCCGCACCGGCTCCTCGAGCGTGGCACGGAGATCGTCGAGAAACGCGGGGATGTCCTCGAGCCGCCCGATCGCCGCCAGCGCCTTCTCGTCCGGCGTGCGGTCCGCCGAGAGCAGGAGGTGATGCAGGCCGCCTAACAGGTGCGACAGCCAGAACTCCGGATTGGTCGCCTGCGGCTTGATCTTTTCAAAGCGGCGCAGCATGACGCGGATTTCATTGAGCAACGCCGTGCGGTCGATCTCCTGCTCGAGGTCATCGACGGCGGTCTCTTCCAGCGCTGACGCGATGGACTTCAGGGCGGCGAGGTGGGGAGACAGGGCAGCGCTGCTATAGCGACCGTAGCGATCGTCGTGGCCCGGGACGCCGGCCTGCGTCGCCGCGACCGGATCCAGATACCAATACAAATCGAAAAACGACCGCTCGATGTCCCGGAAACTCATGCGTTGAGCAGCCGGTGGCACTCCTCGTCGGACAGCACGCGATCAGTTCGCTTCGCCGCGTCAAACAGCCGTTGGCAGGCTGCATCGTCGTTCGGATCGTAGCCGTGATGCTCGAGCCAGTATTTCACGTTGGAGAGCCCGGAGACGGGCGAGATCTCGATGCGCTGCTCGAAGCCAAACTCTTGCGCCGGCACGGAGCTGTAGACGCGGTCGGCAAGCCAGTCGTGCCCTTTCTTTTTGGCTTTGATGATCGCCGCTGCATGCACGCCGGTCCCGGTGCGAAACGCGTCGGTGCCCACGACCGGGTAGTTCACCGGAATGGGCACGCCGACCGACTCTGCCACGATCCGGCAGTACTCGGGGAGTTTCCTGATGTCATGTCGATGGGCGCCCAGCAGCTTCAGGTTCACGATGAGCAAGTCCATCTCCGCGTTCCCCACCCGCTCTCCTACCCCGAGTGCCGTAGCGTGGACGCGATCGACGCCGGCCTCGATGGCGGCGAGACAGTTGATCAGTCCCATCCCTCGATCCCGATGGCCGTGCCAATCTATCTTGACGTCGTGTTGCCGGACGATTTCCTCTTTGACGTATTTCACCAGCGCCTTGACGCCGTCCGGCGTCGCATGACCCACCGTGTCGGCTAAACAGATGCGCCGGGCCCCACAGTTGATCGCTGTCCCGTATAACGCTTTGAGCGTGTCGGGTCGTGCGCGCGTCGTGTCCTCGGTGACATACATGACCGGGAGGCCGTGCTTGACCGCGTACGTGACCGCTTCCTCGCTCGCCTTCAGGATGCGATCGATCGTCCAATCTTCGGCGTATTGGCGAATCGGCGACGATCCGATGAACGTCGCCGCCTCGATCTTGATCCCCACCTCTTCGGCGATGCGGACGATCGGCTCGATGTCCGCCACGACTGTTCGAGCGGCGCAGTTGGGGACGACCGGCAGCCGTTGATCGCGGATCTCCGTCGCCAGGGCGCGCACCTGATCTACTACGCGGGGACCCGCGCCCGGTAACCCGATATCCGCGGCGACGATACCAAGATCCGCCATCAGGTGCAGCAGGCGTTTCTTGACGGCGAGGGACGGATCGGTGACCGAGGGCGACTGCAGGCCGTCGCGCAGCGTTTCGTCGTTGAGATCGACGTGCGCCCGCGTCCAATCGAACGCACCGTTGCCGGCGGCGCTGTTCCAGTCGTAAATGAGTTCGCGCTGCTCCATCCGTTTAGTGTCGCGCCTGCCCCTAGGCAGGTCAAGTGAATGAGGCGTGCCGTTGCCGAATCCGCCCCACGAGTCATAGTTTGCGAGCGTGATCGCCGCTTTGCTTACCCACGATGGCGTCCGCGCGGCGCGCGCCCACATCGAGCGCTCCGATGCCGTCACGCTCGAGCGCCAGGCCGAGCTGTCCGCGATACCCGCACCTACGGGCTCGGAAGCGGCGCGTGGCGCACGAGTCGCGGCGTTGCTTGACGACGTCGGGCTGAGCGATGTCGCCGTTGACGAGGTGGGAAATGTCCACGCGTGGTACGGGAAACGGGACACGGGAGAGAGCTGCGTCGTTCTGAGCGCCCATCTCGACACCGTGTTTGGCCCCGACCTCGACGTCTCGGTTTCACGCAACGGCCTGCGCCTCGAGGGACCGGGCATCTCCGACAACGCGCGCGGCCTCACGGCACTCGTCACGCTGGGTGAAGCTCTGGTGAGCGCCCGTCTCGAAACTCATCGCCCCGTGCTATTCGCTGCGACCGTCGGCGAGGAGGGATCGGGTGATCTGCGTGGGGTGAGACACCTCTTCGGCCCATCCGCCGATCCGCCCGTCCGCCCGTCCGCCTTCATCGCCCTGGATGGCGCGGGCGTCGAACGCATCGTGCACCGCGCGCTGGGCGCGCGGCGCTATCGCGTCACGTTCACCGGACCCGGTGGCCATTCGTGGTCTGCCTATGGCGTGGCCAACCCGGCCCATGCCGTTGCACGAGCCATCGATCTCATTGCGGACATCCCCGCGCACGACGCATCCCGTACGACGCACGGATTCGCCACGCACAGCGCACCGCGCACCGCCCACTCCGTCGTCCGGATCGGCGGCGGCACCAGTCTCAACTCCATCCCGCAGACGGCGTGGTTCGATATCGACCTGCGCAGCGAAGACCCTGGGGCGCTGGAACGGCTCGACGCATCGGTTCAGGCCCTGCTCGAGCGCGCACTGCAGGACGAGAATCGCCGCCGTCGTCCCGCAACTGCGCCCCTCGCGCTCACCGTGGCGCGCATCGGCGAACGTCCATCGGGCCTCACCCCACGCTCGCACCCGCTCGTACAGGCCGCGGTGGCGGCGACGCGCGCCGTGGGATACGACCATCAGCTCGCCTGTGCCTCGACCGATGCCAATATCCCGATCGCCCTGGGCGTCCCTGCGGTCGCGCTCGGCGCCGGTGGCCGGGCCGGCGATGCTCACCTTCCCAGCGAATGGTACGAAAACGACAAAGGCGCGCTCGGCATCGTGCGCGCCCTCCTCGTCACCGCGGCGATGGCGGAAGCGTGCTAGTGAGCCTTCGTCCGATGCATCAACAGCAACAGCGGTAAGGACAGGACGAACGCGGTGCCAAAGAGCAGGAACAGCTGCTCGAACGACAGCATCATCGCCTCACGCGTCACGATTCCGTTCAGAAAACCGATCGCCTTGGTCTGCGCTACAGCGGGAAGATCACCGCGTGCGACCAACGCCTGCGTGATCGCTGCGATTCGCTCGCGCGTCGCCTCGGCATAGGGCGTGACGTTCGCTGCGAGATCGGCCCGATGGATCGCGGTGAAACGCTGGAGCAGCGTCGCCGACAGGGCGATGCCGATGCTGCCGCCGAGCTGGCGCATCAGATTGAAGAGACCCGTGCCGTTGGGAATCTTCGACATGGGCAGGTCGGCGAGCGCCAGGTTGGTGAGTGGCACGAAGATCAGACCCAGGCCGATACCGCGGAAAATCAGCGGCCAGAAAAAGTCGTGGAATCCGCTCTGCGTCGTGAAATGCGCGTGCTGCCACATCGAAACCGCAAAGATCATCACACCGGCGGCGATCGAGAGGCGTCCGTCGATCTTCCCCTGCAATCGCCCCATAAACCCCATGGTGAAAGCGCTGGCGAGAGCACCTGGGAGAATCACGAGTCCGGTCTGGTTGGCGGTGAAGTGCTGAATGTTCTGCAGGTACACCGGTAACACGAACACCGTCGCGTAGAGACAGACGCCCAGGATCAGCCCGAACAACACGCCGACTGCGAGCTGCCGGCTCTTCAGGATGCGGAGATCGACGATCGGATGCGCGGCGCGGAGCTCGTGCCAGATGAACGCGATCAGCGCGGTGGCGCTCGCGATCCCGAGCAGCCGCACCTCCCCGGACGCGAACCAGTCGAGGCGCTCGCCACGCTCGAGCATCGTTTGCAGGCTGCCGATCCCCACCGCCAGGAGCGCGAGTCCCAGCCAGTCGACGCTCGAGATGCGCTCCTGGTGCTCCGAGTCGTTGATGAACGACAGCGTCAGCGCGAGCGCGAGCATCCCGAACGGGATGTTGATGTAGAAGATCCAGGGCCAGCCGTACACGTCGGTGATCCATCCACCGACCGTGGGGCCCAGCGTCGGTCCGACCATCACACCGACGCCGAAGATCGCCATCGCCGTGCCGTATTCCTCGCGCGGGAACTCCTCGTACAGGATCGCCTGCGAGGTCGAGAGCAGCGCGCCTCCACCGAGTCCTTGCACGATGCGCCAGAAGACGAGCGACCCCAACGATCCCGCGTTGCCGCACATGAGCGACGCGAGCGTAAAGAGCGCGATTGATCCGGCGAAGTACCGCCGCCGCCCGAAATACGCCGAGAGCCACCCCGTGATGGGGAGGACGATCACGTTGGCGACGATATAGCCGGTAGACACCCACGCGATCTGGTCCAACGTGGCGCCCAGGTTCCCCATCATGTGCGGGATCGCCACGTTGACGATGCTCGTGTCGAGCAGCTCCAGCACCGACGCGAGCGACACCGTGACCGCGATGAGGTAGCGGTACCTATAGCGATCCGGTGCCGCCGGCAGTGCGATCGCGGTCATTGCTATTTCGTCTTGATCGTCGCCACGACGCTCATACCGGGTCGCAACGGACGGTCGGCATTCGCCGCTCCCGCCAGCCGGATCCGGACCGGAACGCGCTGGACGACCTTGGTGAAGTTCCCGGTCGCATTATCAGGCGGCAGCAGCGAGAACTTTGCGCCGGTGGCTGGGGACACGCTCTCGACGTAGCCGCGGAAGCGGTCGCCCTTGTACGCATCCACGGTGATGTCCGCCGAATCGCCGGGCGTCACGTCGGCCATTTCGGTTTCCTTGAGATTTGCCGTGATCCAGACGTCGTCGAGCGGCACGACAGTCATGAGCGGCTGGCCCGGCTGCACGAGCTGGCCCAGCTCAACGGTCTTCTTCGAGACCACGCCGTTCGACGGCGCAATGACGCGCGTGTAGGAGAGCTGCAGCGCCGCCTGGTCCCGCGCCGCCCGTGCGGCCGCGACGCGGGCGTCCGCGCCCACGAGCGCCGCCTGCGCGGAAGCGAGCTGCGCATCCGCCGCCGCGGCCGCAGCACGCACCGCGTCGAGCTGCTGCGGGCTCACCACGCTCTGAACCGCGAGTGGCTCCATGCGAGCGAGATCGGCGCGGGCCTTCAGGGCATTCGCCTGCGCTTGCGCGACCATCGCTTCAGCCTGCCCCACCCGCGTGCGCGAGCTCACGGTCGCGAGCAGCGCCGCGAGGTCGGCTTCGGTTTGCGCCAGCCGGGCGCGGAAGTCGCGGTCGTCGAGCACGACCAGCGTGTCGCCGGCCTTGACCGCGTGATTCTCGTCGACCCGCACCTCGGCGACATAGCCGCCAACCTTGGGCAGAATCGGCACGATATGGCCGTCCACCTGCGCGTTGTCGGTGGAAACGTGCGAGCGACCGAACCACCATCTGCGGATACCGAGGAACAGCAGACTCAGCAGAATGATGCTCATGATCGAAAAGACGAGCCTCCGCGAACTTTTGGGGGGAGTCGACTTCGTTACAGACGGGCGGGGCCGCGCTTCGACCTTCCGTTCCGTCGCTGTCGGTTCCATCGTCGTAGCCATCGTCCGTTCCTCTTAATGCAGGGTGTGCGCGCTGCCGACTGAGCGCGCCAGCGCAATCTTCGCCAGCAGCCCAGCGAAACGCGCATCGATGTCCGTTTCACGCGCGCGGACCAAAGACTCCTGAGCGTTGATCACTTCGATATTCCCCGCGACGCCGGCCTCGAACCGCTGCCGAGCCTGCGAGACTTCCTCCCCCGCCAGCCGCAACCGTTCGCCCGAGATCATCCGCTGGGCGGCCGCCGACCGGAGATCGAGCAGTGCACCGTCCACGTCGGCCGTGACTTGCTGGCGCAGATCTTTTGCCCGCACATCCGACTGCCGCGCGACGGCCTGTTGCTCCGCCTGGCGCCCTTCGCGACGCAGGCCGTCCAGAATCGGCCAGGACAGCTGCACACTGAGCCCGCGCGTGCTGACCGCATCCGACGCCTGGTTGCCGCTGAGACCATAGTCCGCCGCCACTGCGAGGCGCGGCAGTCGTTCCGCCGAGATTGCCGACGCTGCGGTCCGCGCAGCAGTGCCACGAGCCAGTTCTGCGGCGAGGTCGGGCCGCGTCTCGACCGCCTTCGCCACGGCGGCGTTACGATCGGCGGGAACATCGGCGGCGCCGAGCGTCTCATTCAACGTGTCGGCCAGCTCGATCGGCGTCGCGGGATCAATCCCCAGGGCCCGGGCGAGGTCGATCTTCGCGCGCTCGAGCTGGCTGGAAGCGAGGATCAGGCGTCCCGCCGATTCCGAGAGCTGCACCCTCGCGCGCGTCACGTCGATCGATGCGCTCACTCCCGCCTGCTGTTGCGCGATCGCGACCTTGACCAGCTCGGCCGCGAGGGTGGAATCCGCCGTGCGTGCGCTGACCACCGCCTGCGCGCGGGAAGCGCGGGCATACGCGATGGCCACGTTCTGCGCGCTGGTTTCCACGGTCGCCGAGCCCTCCGCCACAGCCGCGGTGACCTGGCTCTTGGCCGCGCTGACCCGCTTCAAATTCGAGAAGTCGACGAGCGTCTGCTGGAGCTGCACTCGGCCGTCGACGACATCGAAGGGGCCGATGAGATTGGGCACGCCTGGGAACGAGAAACCCAGCGCCTTGGGGTTGAGCGTGCGATTCGCCCAGGAGCCGCCCAGAGAGATGTTGGGAAGCAATCCGGACCGCGCCTGTGTCACACGCGCGCGCGATTCATCTGTCCGCAGCCCGGCGATCTCCACGGCCGGAGGTGGTGCCTGGGTAGAACCGGTCGCCTGACGAATGGCGTCGGCAAAGGAGAGCCGGACCGGCGCAGACGACTGCGCGGGAGCCTGGGCGCGCAAGGCAGCTGAGCTAACCAGCGCGAGAGCGAGTACGATCAGTGGTCGCGATGCCATGGAGAAAGAGATCGATGTGAGTGTCGAGATAGCCGGCGACGTCGAAGCCCTCCGGCATGCAATGCGCGAACGCTTTGCGCGCGACAACGGCGTGCAGCAACGGCGACATGGCGAGCTTGGTCGTGATGGCGAGGTTCACCTTCTTGAACTCGCCCGCCTTGATACCCCGCGCCAACACGCCTTCCATGAGACGGTGACCGCGGGTGATTACTTCGTTGTAATAGAAGCGAGCCAATTCGGGGAAGTTGCCCGCCTCAGCAATCATGAGTCGCGGAATACTCGCGAGGGACGTCTCGCCCACGAGCCGCCAGTACTCGCGGATCAACCGCTCGAACAGATCGCGCGTGCTGCCCGTAAATGCTTGCGCGATCGCTTCACCCTTGGCGATGACGGGGACGATCGTCTGGCGAATCAGCGCTTTGAACAGCGCTTCTTTGTTCTCGAAGTAGAGGTAGATCGTGCCCTTGGTGACGCCGGCCTTGCGCGCGACGTCTTCGAGCGTGGTGGCGGCAAAGCCTCGATCGGCAAAGACCTCGAGCGCGGCGGAGGTGATTTCCTCAGGGCGGGCGTCCTTGCGGCGGCGCCACCGCGGCTTGGGCGGTCTGAGGAGTTTGGAACGTCTGGCAGTGGTTCGCATAGAAGCCAACTTACTAACTGAACGGTAAGTTAGTAAAGAGAGTTTCCCCATACCGCCCAGGCATCGGACCCAACCAGGGTTGGCCCCGCTATAACTCCTTGCGGTAATACAGGATGAGGTCGGTACTCGGTGGTGTGTGACCCAACTGCCGCAGCATGGTGACCACCTGACCCCGATGGTAGGACGAGTGATTGATGAGGTGCCGAAACATCTGGCGGTAGGTATGGATGTATTCCCCGCCGCTCGAGGGCTTGATGAGCCTCGTCTCCTCGAGCCGCCCTTCCGGAAACGGAGCGATGAAAGCCGCCCGCTCCCGCTCGACGGCCTCCCAGCGCCCCCGCACTTCGACCAGCGAACGCAGATCCCTTCCCTGCGGAACGGCGGGATTGGGCTTGCCCACCCAGCGGTGCAGCCATAGCTGCTCGGCCCAGACGATGTGAGCGAGGGTACCGTGAATCCCATCGTAGCTGCATTTCAAGTCGCGGAAATACTGTTCTTCAGGGAGTTGGGCGACGGCGGCGAAGATCGTCCGGTTCGCCCAGGCGTTGTAGTCGAACAGCTCGAGGAATTCTCTAATTGGGGCCTCGGGCCTGGGGCCTAGGGCCTGGGAGGCTCAGCGAGCAAGAGCCGATTCCCCGGCGTCCATGACTGAATCGATCAGGTCCTTGTCGATCTTCTGCTTGTCCCCGACTACCGATCCTTTCACCTGTGCGTCCTTCACCTTCACCCCTTTGCCCAGGATGCTGTTGGCGATCGTGCTGCCCTCGATGGAGCTCCCGGCCTCGATCGTCACGTTCGGACCGATCGTCGAATTCTTCAGTGTCACGCCTTCCTCGATCCGCACCGGCTCCTGAATCCTGACTCCCGACTCCGCCCTCGGCTTTTGACCGCGGCCGTGCTTGAGCAGATGCTCGTTGGTCTCGAGCAGCGTATCCACCTTGCCGCAGTCGTACCAGCCGCCGACTTCGCTGACGTAGAGCTTCTTGCCCTGGTCCACCATGTACTGGAATGCGTCGGTGAGATAGAACTCCCCGCCCTTCCCCGGCGGGCTCTTTAACACGTGCTCGATGCCGTCGAACAGGGTCCGCCAGTCCCTCACGTACTGAAGGCCGATGTTGGCCCGTCGCGAGATGGGCGTGCTGGGCTTCTCGACGATCTTCGTCATGTGGCCGTTCTTGTCCGTGACGACGACGCCGAAGCGCTGATAATCCTCGACTTCTTTCGTCCAGATGATGCCGTCGTCCTTACTCGTCTTGACGATCGACAGATCGGCGTCGAACAGCGTGTCGACGAAGATGACGATGACGGGCCCGTCGACGAACGGACGGGCCAGGTTTACGGCGCCGGCGGTGCCGTCGAGCACCTTCTGCTCGATGAAGCGCGACGGAATGTCGTAGTTCTTCCGGACGTACTCCTCGACCTTTTCCTTCAAATGTCCGGTGATGATGATCAGCTCCTCGAGCTGGCCGGCGCGCTTCAGCGCGTCCATCACGTAGTCCATCACGGGACGGCCGGCCACGTTTACCAGCGGTTTGGGAACGCGCTTGGTCAACGGCAAGAGCCGGGTGCCTTTCCCGGCCATCGGCATGATCACTTTCATTTTGGAGGAACCCGTCCGTAGCGATCCTTGAGCCGCACGACGTCGTCCAGCTCAGGCGTAGAGGCCTCGAGCAGGTCGGTCACGATGACGGCTTCGAACTGATGGATCTGTTTAGGTGGAATGTGAAATGCTTCGCCCTGACTCACGCGCCGCTCAGTCAGCGCGTCGCCCTGCTGGATGCGCAGGATGATTTCGCCCGACAGCACGTAAATCGATTCGTCCTTCTTGTTGTGATACTGCAGCGACAGCACGTGGCCTGGCTCGATATGCAGAATCTTCCCGACGTAGCGGTCGGCTTTGGCCCAGATGATCTCGTGGCCCCACGGCTTCTCGACGCGGTACGGGACGTCGCTCACGCCAGGCTCAGCTTGAGGGACGAGGGCAACGTGACGCACGCGGTCACACATACTCCACAGCCGACGCATCCTTCCGGCTTGAGTACCGGACGGCCGCGGTCATCCAGCGCGAGGGCGCGCTCACCGACCGGGCATGCTCGCGCGCAAACTCCGCACGCCGCGCCCTGAAACGTGATGCAGCGCTGCGGGTCGAGTTCCAGCACACCCATGTGAATCTCGGGCCAGGGCCTCGGGATGAGGGCACCAGTTTCGCAAGCATTGGCGCAGGGCATATCGTGGCACACGATGCACGCCCGCATAGCGGGATCGATGTACGGCGTCCCCGCCGCGAGCCCCCCGTCGTTCGCCGGCACCTTCAGGATGGCGTGCACAGGACAGACATCGATGCAGTCGCCGCAGCGGGTGCACGCCGCCACGAACGCGACTTCCGGCGCGGCACCGGGCGGCCGAAACCACCGCTTCGGCGCGACACGCCGCTCCGCGCGCTCAACGACCTCGTGCAGGACCTTCCCGATGGTGTCGTGAAAGAATCCGCGACGGTCAGGCATGAGGCCTTCCGGCGCACCACCTACGAGACACCGCGCACGCCGTCAAAACGGCGGCTCCAGGCTCAACTGCCACCGATACGCGAACCGCTCTGTCGTGCCCATGGTCGCACGATCCTGGTGGCTGACGAGCAGCGGCATTTCGAAGCGCATCGTCCACTCGAGCTCGTTGATGCGGTGGCGGGTCACGAGTCCCACGCCTCCATCATAAAGCATGCTGGAGGACGTCCCCGTCGATGATGGAACAGCCTGCGCATCGACAACGCCGGCATCGAAAAACAACTCCAGTGCGGCGCGCTCGGGAAGGCCGAGGGTCTTCGTGGCTTCGAGGTTGGCCGCCAGCGCCCAACGGCCGCCTAGGTCCGGACGGAACCCGCGGAGGTTGGCGTTGCCGGGGGCGTGGTAGTGGAAATCGGGACGTACGAAGAGCGCACCACGGCTGCGCAGCAGCGGATTGGTGAATGTCTCGTAGGGATCGGCGCCGGAGACCATGATGCGACGTTGGAGCGGCGGGTCGCTGGAGGCAAGGTAGCCGCCCCCGAATACGCGCACACCGGCCGTGCTCTTAAGAATGAACGGGGTCCGCACACTCCCCTCGACAGTCGCACGGCCAAACAGTTCGAGGTCGTAGCGTTTGGACGACACGACACCCGCGCTCGGATTGCTGTAAACGACGCCGCCCCGGACTCCGGTCCGAGCGCGCCACGTCGTCTGGCCGCGCCGATGCGTCACGGACCACCAGGGTCCCGCTTCGACCGTGCCGGCGTTTTCCCACAGGTTGCGATCGACGTAGCCGAGGTCGCTCACGGCCATCCAGATCACGTCGAGGCCCGCGTGCTTGTCGGGGCCACTGCTTTGATGCTCCCGGAGCGAGCGGTCAGCGCGGAGTGCGATGCCGGCGCGCCCTTCGACGTACCAGCCCGCGAGGCTCGCGTCGGTGCGCGGCATCGGATTGCTGACGGGGTTCCCGAAACGGGCGTAGAATCCAAACGGGTTCGTCGCGTTGGGCTCGAACCCGTACGACATCAGCATGAGATTCTTCTCGAAGCGTCCCAGGTAGTTCTCGCGTGAGCGCAGGGCCGCCGTAACGCCGCCGTAGTCGTTGAACCAGGCGAGCGGCAGCAGCTGGCTCAGGATGCGATCGCGCCGCACCGGATTCTTTGTGGGATTGTCGATCTTGAGGGTGCGTCCTCCGCGACCTGAGAAAGCCCGGCGTTCGCGGTTGTTCAAAGCGTTCCAATCATAGGCGAGTACACGAGGATCGAGCACGATTCGACCGGGCTTGTGATTCGTGACGAACTGCACCTCTTCGTGCTCGGCCTGACCCGACGTGCGCGCATGAACCGCAGAGTCTTCGCCGACCTCGATCGGCATCCAGCCGTCTCCTTTACGACTGATGCTGACCGTCGTCTGCCAGCGACCGTCCGCCAGGCGCTGCCGCTTCACCTTATCGAGGCGGTAGTCGATGAGCGGCGTCCCATGGAGCCACTGGCCGAATAGCCACTGCAAGTCCATCTGTGAGACTTCTTCGACAACCTCGCGAAACGCCGTCTCATCGACGTGCTTCAGCCGCCACCGCTGGTAATAGGTGCGCAGAATCTTGCGCATTACATCGTCACCGACGATGTAGCGAATCTGCCGCAAGAACAGCGCTCCCTTGTAGTAGGCCATGTCGTTGTAGGTGTCGAAGTCGCGATAGCGATCGCTCACCATCGACGTCGGCTCACTCCAGCGATCGATGTCCGACAACAGTATGTACGCCTCGATGTCTGCGTACTGGGAGCCTTGCCCGTGCGCTTCGAAGAACCAATCGGTCTGGAAGCTGGTGAATCCTTCGTCGAGCCATCCTTCGCGCCACTCGTTGTTGGCCAGGATGCCCATCGTGTAATTGTGGCCTAACTCGTGGACGATCAGGCCTTGCCCCGCGCTGCCGTCCATGATCACCATGGGGAACTCGGTCCCGCCACCTTCGATGCGGTGCAGGTTCGTAATCTGCGGCCAGGCGTACTTGCCGAAGAGCGAGTCGAGCCAGGCGAGCGCGATTTCAGTGCGCTGGACGGCGACTCCCTTTCCCCAAGTTACGCTATCGCCAGGCTGATATAGGACACGCACAACGACGTCCTTGTAGCGGCCTTGCTCGTAGCGGTAGTCGGGGTTTAGCGAGAACGCGAAATGGTGAACGGAGTCGGCGTAGAATCTGACACACTTTCGTCCTTGAGATGCCGTGCAGACGTGCGCCGGGCGGCGTGCGGAGTACCAATCCCTCTGGTAATCGATGCGCAGGCCCGGCCGAGCACTCGCCCGCTCCCAGCCGGGGTCGCCCTCGATTGCGACACCCGTCGCACCTATAACCTGGTCGGCGGCGAGGTCCAGGATCACGTCGTAGCTCGCGAACTCTCCGTAGAACTCGCCCCCCGGATATAGCGGGTGGTCCTCCCAACCGTACCTGTCGTAAACGACGACCTTGGGATACCACTGCGCGAAGTCAAACCGCCGGCCCCGGCGCCCCTGACGTCGGGGCAGCGTCGACGGCCTGGCCTGCCAGTCGATCTCCGCGACCATGGAATCGCCGGGCGCGAGCGGGCGCGGCAGGGTCCAATGCGCGATGGTCGAGTCGGGAGCGTACGGATAGTCAGGCTTTGCGGACCGCCCCATCACCGTCGACGCCGTGATTCGCTCAAACGCGTAGTCGGGGTCCTTCATGTTCTGAAAGCGCACCCGCCCTTCGGCGGCGTCCGCGGCAGCCCAGCGCGAGCCGGGCCGGAACGCATTCAGATATTGATGGACGTAGAAATCGCGCAGCGTGTCGGGCGACTGGTTTACATACACGATGCGCGCCCTACCGCTCAGCACACCGCTCGACTCATCGAGCGATGCACTGATTTCGTACACCACGCGCTGTTGCCAGTAGGTCGAATCAATTGCCGGCATGGGCCGGGAATCTCGCGTCTTTCGGGGCCGTGTCGCAAGGAAAGGAGGGTGATTCGGCGCGGGCGGCGGGCACAATGAGCCTCCACTTTAGCCAGGAGGACTCATGTTGCACCGCAGTCACGGTGTGGCGGCACTGATGCTCCTTGCCGCATGCACTGATCGAGCGGTGACCCCACCGCCCGTGGAAACATCACTGCCCGCCGTTTCGGTGAATGCCAAGCGACCGGAGGCGCTCGCCAGGATGGTCGCGAAGGCGCTGAAGAATCCCGCGCTGCGCGCCTATCTGCGCGCCCAGCTCGAGGCGTCGCCGTATGCCGAGCAAAAGCTGCAGTTCCAGACATTCCTCGGCGCGAATGAAGGTCGCGCGCTGCGGACGGTTGCCGCGGAGAATCGCGTGAGCAAGGAGGCGCTCACGGCGCAGACGAAATCCGCGATTGAGCTGGAGGCGTATTTCCCCGTTCCGGGCCACCGCGCCGCGTGGACGGGCGACGAGCGTCTACTCGTCGCGACCGCGCTGACCGACGATGACCCGCCGGTCGCGTTTGACACTGAAGGCCGGAGGCATGTGCTCGATCCCGAGACGCCTCCCACGATCCCTGTGCTGGCGCTTGTCCCTGTGGAAACGGACTTCTCCGTGCGGCCCTCTCGCATGGCCTGTCTCGAGGACTGCGGCGGCGGCGGTGGTGATCCTGTGGCTCCGGCACCGGGCCTGTACATGACCAAAAGCCACTTCACGAAAGACTTTGAAGGCTGGTTGAAAGGGTCTCCCGAATTTGAAGTGCACATTCTGGGTCAGAAGGGCCAGACGGACTCCCTAACCGATTACCAATGCGCCGGAGAGCACGCGGGCGGACCATACACGTTCGACCAGAACAATCTCGACTGGTCGGGGAATGTGTTGTTGTTCTCCAAGAATCAGATCAATCAGTACAATGCCGCGCATCCGAACCAGAACATCCGCGTGTTCGTGGTCGAAGACGACGACACGGCGTGTCAGATCAAGACCGATACCGAGCGCTTCCAGAAAGTGATCACGTACGTGGACAGTCTGTACAACCACCTGACCTCTGGAAACGATTCGAGCAACGTCTTTAGGAAATACTACGCCTATGCCGCGACAGGCTACAGCATCTGGAAAGCACTTGCATCGTGGATTAAGAGCAACGACGAGCTCGTGGGGACGGCAGTGGACGACGACATCGTCAATGTCTTCTATCCCGGCTACAACTGGTTTGTCAAAGGCGAAAACAACGTCACGAACGGTTGGATCAATCTTGTCATGAACTGAGGTTGCGGAGCGTCACATGCGGACCATCGCGTTCCTTTCCATTCTGGCATGCATGAGCTCAGGGCCGGCCGTTGGCCAATGGCGCATCGGACTCGAGCTGATGAACACCTACTATCGAGGTAGCGCGGTGGATACGAGCGGCAATCCACATGCCCGTCCCGGCAATGCTGCGATGCCAACGCTGCATATCGAGACCAAGGTCAACGACGTTCGCGTTGCACTGCGTATGTCCTACGGGAAGCCGGGCCTGAGTGTCACGGGACAAGGAGTCACAATTACAGACAAATCGAGCGACAAGCTGTACGAAGCGCTCGCAACAGTTGGTTTCCACGTTGGAGGGATCGGGCCGAGCGGAGCGATAGTGGTGGATGTCGGGCCCACCCTCCACGTGTGGAAAGCATCACCGGAGACCCGGACACGCATCGGTGGACTTGTGGCGGGATCGTACGAATGGCCGGTAAGCGAGCGATTCACCGGCGCCGTAAGGATCGAAGGCATCTTCTCGAAATCGTGGTTCGATGAAGCGGACCTGCCGCCGGAATTCCGGCGGCAGGCCACGTGGCGATACGGGTGGGGAGTAGGACTGCGCTACCGACTCTAGGGCGTCGCCGAGGGCGGCTCGCGCGCCGGCACGACCGCCTGGCCGATGGTGTTCGCGTCGGTGCCGAACCAGATGGACTTGGACGCCGCGTCGTAATACATGTGCCGCACCGTTCCGCCACCACTCGGCACCGGCGTCGGCTCCGAGAACTTCTGCGTCCTAGTATCGAACGCCACGAACCGGTTGGGCTGTGACGTCTCGACCACCCAGACCCGATCCTCGCTGTCCGTCGCCATGCCGTAGGGGCGGGAACTCACGCCGCCCGGCAGCGGCCACTCATCGAACTTTCCCGTCACCGGGTCGTAGCGGCCCAGATACCCGGTTGCGTAGTCCCCGTAATAGATCTTGTCGTCCGACGGGATCTCGATCCGCCGTGGCCGCGCCTCGGCGCGTGGCAGCGGGATCTCGCGCAGCTGCATCGTGGCGGGGTCGACGGTCGCCAGCTTGTTCGTGCCGAACAACACGACCCACGGCCGTCCCTTGGAATCGATCTTGATCCCGTACGGCCGCGAGCGCTCGCCCGTCACCTTCACGAGCTGCACTTTGCCGCTCGACATGGTCAACCGGCCGATCGCGTTGCCGCCCTGTGCCGTAAACCAGATGTTGCCCTTCTGGTCGAACACGAGAGTGTGCGGATCCTTCACCGTCGTGTCGGGCATCGGATACCGCTTCCAGGTGCCGGTCTTCGGATCGAGGGTGCCGATGTGCCCCGCGAGATTGCCCGCGTACCAGACGATCCCCTTCTTATCGACGATCAGATTGTGCGGGCCCACCCGCTCGCCGTTCGGGAACTCGAACCGCTTGAACTCCCCGGTGCCGGGGTCCAGGTAGGCGAGGTAATTGCCGGCCTGGCCGCAGAAATAGATGCGTCCCGTGGTGGGATCAACGTATGGGTCGCGGGGGCGGGTGTCCGCCCATGGCACGGGCCATTCTTTGATGACGGGGGGTTTATCGAGAGCGATGGGGACGGCAGCGACGGTTGTCAACAGCAAAAGCAGTGCTTTCACAAGTCTCTCCGGGATGGCTGTCGTATGGGAATCTTACACGCTGACGCCCGTTGCCGCCTCTACCCGCCTGTCATTCTCCGGTAAGCATCCTTGAGCCTAGCGATCCAGAAAGCTCGAGGCGACTTCACCTGCCAGCGAACCCGCGAGCTCTTGCGCGAGCGCCTGGAACGCAGCCGGTCGGTAGTACCTCACGGTGAGCACGGCGATTGCACCACCCGCTGTCGCGCGCTGGGCTCGGGCGGCAGCCGTAGCGCTGAGCGCGAGCTCATCGATCATTGAACTGTCCGGCGGATAGCCAATCGCCCATGCGGTTCCCAACAACCTTGACAGGAGCGGAACAATTGGGTCATCTGGAGCGCGAAGTCTGACGCTCGACATGAGGGAATCGAGGAACGCGGGACGTTGCGCCGTATCCCACGGCATCGCCACGAGATCTTGCAACGCTTGGAACGACTGCTCCTCCGCAGTGGTCCGCGCGTGAACTCGAAACGTGATCGGCTCCGCGTCGAACACCCGCGAGGACAGGCGGGGACCGGGGAGACTAGAGTAGAAATGCATGCGCAGCGTGTACCGTCCGGGTGGGAGATGGTGCGAGAAGTAGAGGTTGCGCATCTCCGGGCTGTACACACCCCAGCGATCCTGAATCAGCGGAAGCTGATAGAGGCTCTTACCGGGAGCCAGCGGCTCGCCACGATAACCAGGTGGATAGAAGTAGTCGGCAATAAGTCCCCACTTGGACAGCTCATTCCCAACAGAGTCTCTCAGGTCGCCGTCCAGAGACCACGCACTGAAATTGAATGGCATGACCCACGCCGTATCCGAGCCGCGGTTCGACAACGAGAAAACCATATAGACGGGTTCGCCTTCGAAGAAGTCGCGCTTCTCGCCCAATTGCGAAGTGAGACGCAGGCTGAGATCGGTTAACAAACTGCTCGAGGTTGCATCTTGGCAGGACAGCGCGGTCGCCAGGATCAGAACGACCGAAATCGACTCGATGGACCAGATTGGACGAACCGTCATTGGGAGTGGTAGTACCCCTGAAACTATTTCGGCTGTCGACGCGCGCTCCAAAAAGTCATATTTATTCGCCCGTCAACATCCTCCTTTGCAGCGCGGTTAGGCGCCGCCGTATTGAGCCGTCGAAGATCCGATCTCCGACACGCACTACAACGCCACCAAGAATCTTAGGGTCCGATCGGAAGTAAGCGCGGACTTCGCGGCCCAGTGCTTTGGTTAGCCGCTCGACCACGTACTCTTGCGCCCGCGCGTCCGCCTCGTGTGCCAGCGTGACGCCCGCATGTACGCGGTTCAGTCTCTCGTCCAGCAGAACTTGATATTCCTGCGCGATCTCGGGGAGCAGGCCCTGGCGGCCGCGCCGCACCACGGCTTGCAGGAACCGGACGAACTCGCGCGGCGCCTCGCCCTGGAGCGCGCGCTCCAGCATCTGGGTCTTGGCGGCCTTGGACACGCGCGGCGAATCGAGCACCGTCGCGATGCGCTCGTCCGCCTGAATCGCTCCGGCGACGCCATCCAGCAGCTCGCCGAATTCATCGCCGGCGGCAAACAGCGCCTCGGCGTAGTTGCGCGCAACGGTGACGCTCTTCACCGCTTCTGTTCCTTCGCCAAGCTCTCGAGGAACTCGCTGACGAGCCGGCGATTGGCTTCGGAATCGAGGTTCGCCTCGATCACGCGCGACGCGGCGGCGATGGACAGCTCCACGGCTTCGCGCCGCAAGGCCTGAATCGCCTTCTCCTTCTCGGCATCGATATCCTTGCGAGCCCGCCCCAGTAGGGCGTCGTACTCCTCGCGCGCCTTATGGAGCAAAGCTTCCCGCTCCTTCTGCGAGACGGTCTTTGCCTTGGCCAGAATGTCCTGCGCTTCATTGCGCGCCGACGCGATCTGCTTCTTGTGCTCCTCGAGCAGCCGCTGCGCCTCGGCGTTGGCCTTCTCGGCGTCCTCGAGCTGCTTCTGGATGCGGCGTTCGCGGTCCTCGACCGATCGCACGATGGCGGGGAACGCCAGGCGCCACAGCAGCACCAGCAGGATTCCGAAGACGACCAACGTCCAGATGATGAGCCCGGGGTTGATGTCGAACGGACCACCCCCGCCGGTCTCATGACCCGCCTGCGCGGCGGGCGCGGCGTGCTCCTGGAGCACGACCAGCAGCGCGAGCATTACGCCAGCTTGAACAGCAGCGCGAACACGAGCGCTGCGAGCGTCGCGCCTTCGACGAGCGCCGCGGTCAGGATCATGGCACCGCGGATGTCGGCGGACGCTTCGGGCTGGCGGGCGATTGCTTCGACCGCCTGGCCGCCGATCCGGCCGATGCCGAGGCCGGCGCCGATGATGGCGAGCCCCATCCCGATGCCGGCGCCGAGCAGCGCGTTGCTGTTGAGCGCGACAGCCGCGGACGGCTCTTGAAGCAGCATGAGTAAGGTGTGCATTTCTTCCCCTGGTAGTGTTTGGGTTTTTCTTGGCTACTTAGTCTCTTCGGCCCGAGCCTCTCTTAGTGTTCATGCTGCATGAGTCCGATGAAGACCGAGGTCAGCAGCGCGAAAATATAGGCCTGCAAGAATGCCACGAGCAGCTCGAGGAACATCATGAACAGCGTGAGCCCGATAGACCCCGTGACCACGATGCCGCGAATCAGCGGCGGCGCGGTGCCGAAGACGAAGATCAGACCGAGCAGCACGAGGATCACGAAGTGTCCGGCGGTCATGTTTGCAAAGAGTCGCAGCGTCAGCGCGAACGGTTTCACGATCTTTCCGATCAATTCAACCGGCGTCATGATGATCGCCATGATGAGCGCGCCGATTCCCTTCATCCCGGGCGGGATCATGACGATCGTCTTCATGTAGCCTTTGGGGCCGAGCGCCACGAAGCCCGAGATTTCGATCGTGAGAAACGCCGTGAGCGCGAGCGCCGCGGTGACGGCGAGGTTGCCGGTAGCCGCCGCGCCCCAGGGCAGCAGTCCGAGGAGGTTGCAGTATAGAATGAAGAAGAAGAGTGTGAGTATGTAGGGCGCGAACTTGGCGCCGCCGTGGCCAATGTTGGCGATCGCCACGTCGTTCCGCACAAACAACACGAGCGCTTCGACAGCACCACCGAGCCCCCGCGGCGCCCGGCCCTCGTGATGACGCTTCGTGACCTGCCGGGCGCCATACCACATCGTGATGAACACGAGGAATGCCGCGAGGATCATGAAGACGACGTGCTTGGTCGGGGATACGTCGATATGGGTTCCGGGAATGTACCAAGGGCCAGGCAAATGAAACTCGAAGCCGAACAGCTCGAGCAGATGGCTGTCGCCGGTGTGATGAAAGATCATCGCGCCGATGTCGGGCTTCTGGAAGGTCACCTGAGAAACCTCGTCTCCAGGAACAGGAGCGGCAACAGCACACCGACATAGCCAAGCAGGGCCGGTACTGTGCGCGAGACGATCAGCACGACGCCCAAACCCAGCAAGCGAATTCCCATCCCGCCGAGCCAGCGCGCCATGAACTGCGGATTGGGGGCGCGCATTTTTGGCTTGAGGAGCGCAACAGCCCACAGCTGCGCGATCACGGCCACCCCGCCGCCGATCGCGGCCGGCCTTCCCCCTAACATCGACGCGACCAGCACCAACCCTGCTCCGAGCGCGGCAAGCAAACCCAGTGCTTTCACGTCGCGCTCCTTTACCGTCCTTTACCGTCCCTTAGCCCCCTACCGCCCCTTACCTTCAGTATCTCTCTTCACCCGATAGTAGATACTCATGAACCCCGCGAACCCGCCGACAAACGCGCCGAGGATCGTAAATAGCGGCCGTGTATGCACCCAGCCATCCACGAACCACCCCACAGCTCCGAACAGGAGGATGGCAATCGTGAAGTTGAGCGCCATCCCGAAATACTCGTAACCCTGCGCGTAGCCCCGGCCCGGGTCGGATCCGCCGTCTTTTTGTGCGGGAGCCATGTCGCGCCGGAAACCTAGACGCTTGTGAAATTTTTCGCAAGCAAAGTGCTAACACTGCAACGCTATGTGGCGCTTAGGGGTAGGGTATGATTACCTTCGCTGCCATGACCTCCTCCCCCCTCCCCCGTCCCTCGTCCCAGCCGTCAGGCGATGTCGAGCTGCTCGAGCGCCTGGCCGCGGCGCGGACGGATCTGCTGGGTCAAGTCGGGCAGCGCATCGTCGGACAGAAGGACGTCCTGGACGGCATCCTCACCGCGATCTTCTCGGGCGGCCACGCGCTGCTCGTCGGCGTCCCCGGCCTCGCCAAGACCCTGATGATCCAGACGCTCGCCGAGACGCTCGACCTCGGCTTCACACGCATCCAGTTCACGCCCGATCTCATGCCCTCCGACATCACGGGGACCGAGATCATCGAGGAGGACCTCGCGACGGGAAAGCGCGGGTTCCGGTTCGTGCGTGGGCCGGTGTTCGCGAACATCGTCCTCGCGGACGAAGTGAATCGCACACCTCCCAAGACGCAGGCAGCACTGCTTCAGGCAATGCAGGAGCATGAGGTGTCCGCGGCCGGCCAGACCCACACGCTTCCGTCGCCGTTCTTCGTGCTCGCGACGCAAAACCCGATCGAGCAGGAAGGGACTTACCCGCTTCCCGAGGCCCAGCTCGACCGCTTCATGTTCGAGCTGCGCGTGAATTATCCGTCGCAGGCTGAGGAAGAGCAGATCGTCGCATCGACGACGGGGGATGCCGCCGCCGACGTGCGCCCCGTTCTCACCGCCGACGACGTGCTCGGCATGCAGCATCTGGTGCGGCGGATTCCAGTGTCCCAGGCGCTCGTCAAGGCGGCGGTGACGCTGGTACGGATGACGCGTCCGCCGGAAGCCGCGGCGCCGCCGTTCATCAAGGAGTACATCTCTTGGGGCGCCGGGCCGCGCGCCTCGCAGTACCTGGTGCTCGGCGCCAAGGCACGCGCGGCACTCGATGGCCGGCCGATGGCGGACGAAGACGACCTGCGGACGGTAGCCACTACGGTGTTGACGCACCGGATCGTCATCAATTTTGCCGCTGAAGCGGCGGGACGCACCGCCGCCGACATCGTCGAGCAGTTGATCAAGGAGGCGCGTTGGCAACCCAAGTGAGGCTTTTGCTCGCCGTCGCTCTCGTCGCCGCGGGATGCGGCAAGCACTCCAGTCCCGCGAATCCAGCTCCCGTGCCGCCCGCGCCGCCACCGGACGGCGTAGCCCTGCTCAACCGCATGCATGACGCCTACATCGGCAAATGGTTCAAGACGGTCACGTTCGTCCAGCAGACGATCCAGACGCACGAGAACGGCGTGACCGATACGACGATCTGGTATGAGGCACTGCGCTCACCAAACCGGCTGCGTATTGACTTCGCCGATCCCAAGGCCGGCAACGGCGTTATCTACACCGCCGATTCGGTGTACGTCGTTCGCGCCGGCAAGGTCACTCGCACCGTCCCATCCGGGAATCCGTTCCTGCCGTTCGTGCAGGGTGTTTACGATCAGCCCATCGACACCACACTGAGGCAAATTCAGCCCTACAAGTTCGATCTGTCCAAGATCCGCGCCGCCACGTGGGAAGGCCGGCCGACGTACGTCGTGGGCAGTCAGTCAGCTACGGATACGACTTCGCCGCAGTTCTGGGTCGAGCAGGAGCGGCTGGTTCTTGTGCGTATGATTCTGGGGCTGAACCCCACGTCACCAGAGGTGACGGACATCCGTCTCGAGGACTACCGGGCGGTCGGCGGCGGGTGGCTCGCGGTGCGTGTCGATATCATGCAGGGCGGCAAGGTCGTCCAACGGGAGGTCTACAGCAACTGGCGCGGCGACGTCGAGATACCGGCTGACTTTTTTGTCGCCGAGAAGTGGAGCGACGTGCCCCATTGGCACCGGTAGTTCCCCCAAGTAACGATCCCGACGGCGGACGCGCGCGAGCGAAGGACCTGCTTTGTCATTTCGCGCGGGCGTACACCTGGTCCCCGTCGACCACCCGAACACGTCCCACTGTCCCATCGGGAGCGACCTCGAACGCAACGTAGGTCGCATCCCAAAACGGATCCAGCCACGTGACGCGGAAGACATCGTACTGCCAATGCTCGAGCTGGCCTTTCGCAGTGCCCCCCGCGCCCTGCAAGGTCAAACGCCCGTCGCTCATCCCCACCGTGACCGTACCAAACAGACTATCGGCGTAGGTCCCCGTGTAGCGGTCGAGCGCCAGCGTGGGACGGGTGCCGGCGATGCGCCTGCTCTCCTCGGCGCGGCGGTCCGCGGCCGAGCTGTCTGCAATGCGCTTGTACATCACGCGCATTTCGGCGCTCCAGTCGTGTCCCCCCGCGGCCCCTGCCCCACCAATGAACCGATCAAAAACCGTGTACATCAGCGCGTGTCGGAGCTCGGAATGGTCCAGGTTCGTGAAGATGGCGACGCCGACTCGCCGGTCCGGAATGAGGCCGACAATGGCGCTGCGGCCTTCGATGCTGCCCGTGTGGATTGCGATGTACTCGCCGCGGTAGTCCTGCAGGATCCATCCAAGCCCGTAGGCCTGGAAGTGCGGCTTGGTAAGCGTGGCGGTGGGGTAGAACCACCGCTGCACGACTTGCTGCGGCTTGAACTGCTCAGCGAAATTGCGCGCGCTGATGAGCCGCCGGCCGCCGACCTTGCCGCTATCGAGCAGGAACCGCAGCCACTTCACCATGTCGGTCGCGGTCGAGAACATCGAGCCTGCGGGCCCGATGTTGTCGGTGTTCTCAATCGCGGCGGGCAGCACGCGCACGGTGTCGCGCACGATGCCATGCGGCGCAGTGACATCGCTGATGCTCGCGGCCTTGAGCTCCCGTGCGTCGGCATACGTCTCCGTCATGCCGAGCGGGTTCAGAATGCGGGTGCGGAGCAGCGACTGCCAGGTCGTTCTCGCGGCGCGCCCGGCGACCTCCCCGGCGAGCGCGTACGTCACGTTGTTGTACTGAAAGCGGGATCGGAAGCTGGTCTGCACCGGCACAAAACGCAGCCGATGCGCGATAGTCGCGAAGTCGAGCCCGCTCTCGTCCCATAAGTAGGACGGATCGCTGAATCCGACGCGGTGTGCAAGTAGATCGCGCACTGTGATTTCACGGGTGACGTAGGGATCGGCGAACTGCAGTTCCGGGACGTGTTTTTGCACCGGATCGTCGAGCGACAGACGCGCCGAGTCCGCGAGCATAACCACCAGCATCGCGGTGAACGCCTTCGTGGTCGACATGTTGCCGAAGCGTGTGTGCACCGTGACGGGATCGGGCTTGCCCAACTCGCGCACGCCGTAGCCCTTGATGAAGGCGACGGAGGTATCTCTGACCACGACGATGGCGAGCCCGGGGACGCGCCAATCCTTCATGGCCTGCGTGATGTACGGATCGAGACCGTTTAGCGGTGGTTGCTGCGCGCCCACCGTCCCGGCGGCCAGGCAGATCAGGAGGAGTACCGTGCGTAGAGTCATGAGCCAAAGGTCGCCGCCCGGGGCTAGATTGGTAAGCAGAACCTACCCGGGTAAAACCATGTCCACTCTGCCGTCACGTTCTGTTTTCGCCGTATGGTTTGTGTCTGCCGTCACCCCGCTTCCTGCACAGAATCCCCCCCCTCCGCAGCCCGTGATCGGGCGATGGGATCTCGAGCTCACGACGAACGAAGGACACAAACTGCCGTCGTGGCTCGAGGTGACCGTATCCGGCAATGGCGTGCTCGTGGGCCGGTTCGTCGGCGTGGTGGGAAGCGCGCGGCCGATTTCGCGGCTCGCCTTTGCGAACGACACGCTGCGCTTCTCGATTCCGCCGCAGTGGGAGGATGGCCCCGCCGATGTGCAATTCGCCGGTGTGATGCGAGGCGACAGCCTGTCCGGAACGATCACCGATCCCAAGGGAACGCCGTATCCGTTTGCGGCCGTTCGGGCGCCGGCGCTGCGCCGCGCCGCTCCCGCCTGGGCCCCTGCGCTGCGGCTGTTCAACGGCCGGGATCTGACGGGGTGGCACACAGTGGGCGGAACGAATCAGTGGAGCGCCGTGAACGGCGTGCTGACGAACGCGAAGGCCGGTGGCAATCTCGTCACGGACGCCGTGTATACCGATTTCAAGCTGCACGTGGAGGTCAAGTATCCGGCGCGCGGCAACAGCGGCGTCTATCTCCGCGGTCGGCACGAGGTGCAGGTCGAGGACTCGGTCGTGAGCAGCGCGGAAGCCACCGGTGGGCTCGGCGCGATTTACGGCTTTTTGATCCCCAATCAAAACGCGGCGAAGGGAGCGGGCGAGTGGCAGACGATCGACGTCACGCTCATCGGCCGGCGGGTGACGGTCGTGCTCAACGGCAAGGCGATCATTTGCGAGCAGGAGATTCCGGGGCCGACGGGCGGAGCGCTCGATAGTAAGGAAGGGGCGCCGGGGCCGATCATGCTGCAGGGCGATCACGGGCCGGTCGAGTATCGAAACTTGACGATTACCGTGGCGCGGTAAGAGCAGTTCGTTCGCTACGCGCGCGTGCCCAAAAAGCAGGTCCTTCGCTCCGCGCGCCTGCGGCGCGCTGCGCTCAGGATGACAGGCGGCGCCTCGCTTTGCTACAAAGAAGAATAGAAAGAGAAGAAATTCCCAAGCGCCCCACGCGCGCCGAGGTAGTCGCGGCGGCCGGACGGACGGTCCCGGATGTGATCGGCCAGGGGCTGCGTGTGTTGTTCTGCGGCATCAACCCCGGCCTCTATTCAGGCGCCACCGGTCATCATTTTGCTCGACCGGGCAACCGGTTCTGGCCTGCCCTGTTTGGTGCGAGGTTCACCGATCGCATCCTGCAGCCGTGGGAGGAGCGTGAGCTGCTCGTGGGGCGCTACGGGATCACGAATCTGGTGGCTCGGGCGACCGCATCGGCGGCTGAGCTCTCCAAGGAGGAATTCCTCGCCGGCGCGCGGCGGCTCGAGCGGAAGGTGAAGCGCTATGCGCCGACGTGGGTAGCGGTGGTCGGGATTGGGGCGTATCGCATCGCGTTCGAGCAGCCGCGGGCGGTGATCGGTCCGCAGCCGGAGCGGCTCGGCCCGGCGCGTTTGTGGCTGTTACCGCAGCCGAGCGGACTCAATGCGAATCATCAGTTGCCGGCGCTGGTGGCGGCGTTCAGAGAACTGCGAAGGGCTGCGGCCAGAACCCGATTCCGGAGCTAAGTTCGGGACCACATCGAGGAGGGGAGGCTGCACTGGCAGAAGGCACCAGCCGCATCGAGGCGTTCAGCGATGGGGTGTTTGCCAT
>Ga0075418_10001148_pt1 | contig 29751 bp, 35 predicted proteins | sample SoiMetdeltSBSDD2_FD_81776 | JGI IMG/M metagenome (GOLD analysis project Ga0075418, IMG submission 81776) | Bulk soil microbial communities from a Populus tree surrounding site in Tennessee, USA - Soil MetaG P. deltoides SBSDD2 | ecosystem: Environmental > Terrestrial > Soil > Tree plantation... | reverse complement strand
TTCCCGATTGGCCGTAATTACTACCTGAGTGAGTAATTTGTTTTGCTTAATTGAAGGCTCTACCGGCATTTCTGCTCGATTCTTTACGCCCACAATTCTTTGGTCCGCCAACTGCTCTACCAATGACGAACGGAGACAGATTCAACTGCTTCATCTTCAAGGAGGACTCATCCATGCGAACTACCTGCCCAAAATGCCACAGAGCTCTAACCATCAGAGAGGCTATTCAGAGTTCCTGTAACAAATGCGCCTCGATGGAACAGTCTCGCGAAGCTGTGGGGCGGAATTCTTCGAGCATCGAAACCATTAAAACCAACTTCGATGCCTTGATCTCGGAAGAGCTCAAGAAGCGGAGTTTCAAATCAGCCGCTTGACCAGACCAGCCTGGGAGTGCGGTCTCTGAACCGAATTATCAATCAAACCCAAGGAGGGTGACGCTATGAGTAGACTCGTTGCATTTCCAGTTGTATTGCTCGCCATCTGGCTGTCTGTGGGTTGCGCCTCGGCACGTAGAACTGGCAGCGCGACTAAAGATGCCACCGTTGCCACGGGGCGGGAAGTGGGAGATAAGACCGAAGACGTAGCGGAGAAGGTCGCAGAAACAACTACCGACGCGACCATTACCGCAGCGGTAAAAATGAAGTTTGCTGCTGACAAGACCGTCGACGCTTCCAAGATCGATGTCGACACCAAGAACAACCTCGTGACTTTGACCGGTACCGTCAAGTCCAAAGCGGCAGCGGATAAGGCAGTCACCTTAGCCAAGTCTGTCGAGGGTGTGAAAGGCGTGACCCCGCAGCTCACAGTCAAGAGTCAGTAGAATTGACCGATGCTCACAAGTCCAGGCAATGGACGGCCGGTAGGGCAAAGTGGTTCTCAACGGCAGCCTGTTTTGGCTTTGTCCCAACCAACACGGTCGCCGCCTGGACCTGTTTGCCCTTCCTCCGGCAGGAGTAGAAATAGCTTCGCGCCACGGGAATGGGTTTCGGCACTACTGCGAAGCGGCCGCAAATCCAATCAAGTGGTGCCCAGAAAGAGCCAATACCGAAGCCTACTCTGGGGTGATTGTACCCAGCAGGCCATGCTGCTCGTCATCGATGCCTGCCGCGAAGAAAAGGACATTCGCGGGTCCAGCAGTCCCACCGTTTCCAAAACTTAGTCCCCAGAGGCCCTCTATTGCGATTGGAAGGCCGTGAGATCCTCTGAGAAAACCATGGAAATTTCCGTGCTTTGAATCAAAGGCCGCGATCCGTCCACTGCCAAAGTTTCCTACCAGAATATCGTTACTGAACTTTCCGAAATCTGCCGGAGCCAGCACCACGGCCCAGGGCGCATCCATCCAATGACCTGATTTCAGTCGCATCAACAGATGTCCGGCAGGGTCAAAGGCATCTACAAAACCAAGCCCAGGACCGGCGACTTCCTCTTCCCTATCTTCATCCTGTTTTGAGAATGCTACAAAGACGCTTCCGTTGATCGTCTGTACATTGAAAGGAGCAAAGTCGGGAGGAAGATCAGAGTCCGTAAAGGCACCGGCCGGCAAAGTGACGGGGTTGAAATGCGTGTCGAATACCTCCAGTTTGCCGCTGTGGAAATTCGCCACATACAGGCGGCTCGCGCCACCCATTGAGGCAATTGCAGCTCCTGTGTAGATCGCAAGGCTGGACGAGTTGTCGACCTTTTTGATGGCGTTGGTCGGATCGGCAGAGGGATTCCAGCCGGAAATGGTACCGTCCAACGTGACGAAAATGAATCGAGCTGGCTGCCCGGTGGCGACCTCGAAATCTGACGATCCATTGAAAACGATTCCGGTGGGAGTGCCTGCCTCGCTTCCGCCCAAGTGAGGTGGGACGGTGACTACCAGAGGACTGTTAGTGGGAAACCGTTGGCCGCTTCCATTGTAAAGCGTGGAAACCCCGGTGGCGTTGTCGGCGACCCACCACGGACTGGTAGCGCTTCGCGCGATTCCCCATGGGTTGCCGAGATTCGGATCGGTCACCGCTGCAAGTTGCGGTATGTCAGAAACGAGATTGGTCTGGCGATACTGTTGCGCAAGGGCTGCAGGAGCGAAGACGAAGATTGAAACAAGACCAATTGAGAGGGACACGCGCTTACGGTTGAAAAGATTTTTGAGGGACATAAGACACTCTCCTTTGTTAGTGCGTTTTGCCTGCCAAGTCCTTCTCCGTAGCAAAATCAGGTCACGCAACCCGGGGTCTGTCAGAGGTACAACGAGCTTGAAGTTATCGAGGGTTTTGGTTCCCGAATGTCTAAAATGAGACTAAAACAAGATCGCCGTGTCGGCCGGCGGTTTATCGGGTCTGACTCGTTGTAATTGAAGCGTCTGCGGGACCGAGGAGAGGCGAATGGCTTCAGAGCTATTGGGTCAATATGCGACAGCGCCTGGATCAAAAACATCTAGTCTTGAATCGGTGACGGTTGTAATTCCTTTTGGTACACAGTCCTCGAGAAGCCGTTGCCTGAGAACCAGAAACAACGAATATGCCTTGAGGGGAGGAGAAATGAAGACTAAATGGTTGCTGGGTACTCTGGGGATATGCATTTTCACTATGGGTCTGTTTTTGTTCCCACGAAGTGTCAAAGGGCAGAACAAGGATCGATCAGGGCACTTTTCCACCAAGGAAGTTTATACCGGCACGGTTGCGGCGATTGGCGGACAGTTCGCCGGAGCATCGCGGCCATTCACACTGGAAATCACCGGCTTTACGCCCAGCGAAGAAGCTCAGCACGACTTTGACATTCTTCGAGCGCAGGGGCAGGATGATTTCATTAAGGCAATTTCGCACAAAAAATTCGGGTACTTTTCGCTCGACGGACAGCCTGGACGAGACTTGAGATTTGTCCAGGAAAGTCAAACGGAGAAGGGTCGGAAAATCACGATCTTGTTTGAACGATGGCTCAGGATGTTCGAAGTCAAATACGGGACACGTTCCCAAGATTATCCATTTACCTACATCGAGCTGTTTGTGAATGACAATGGTAAGGGTGAGGGTTCGGTCGTAGGACTAGCAAAGGTTTCTTTTGACAAGAAGAATCCGAACACGCTGGATGTCGAAAACTACGGTACCTATGCGGCTAAACTGATGGGGGTAGAACTTCGTACCCGATAGAAAATCCGACCGAGAAGCTGTCAGGCCGAAGGGAGTACGTTGAAACATCTGGAGTGCGACGCGTACTGCGCGATGACTTAGAACAGGAGGTCATGTCATGAATAGAAACAAGTATGAACTGGTCTCTGGCTGCATCTTTGGCATCATTGCCCTGCTCCAAGCAACAAGGGCCGTCCTCCAAGTACCAGCGCAGGTGGGTGCTCATCATGTGCCCTTGTGGATCTCATGGGTTGCAGTGGCAGTCGCCGGCAGTCTCAGCATGTGGGCATTCCAAACGGCGCGCCAGAGTCATTGAGAGGTAACTTGGGCGACACTGATAGAGATTGCCGCAATCAACAGGTGCCGCCAAATTGCTTGCGGGGAGGCAGGGCAAGGACTCTTTTTGTGAAAAGTGCACGACAGGTCACTCTAGGCACCGCAGCGTTCATCCTGCTCTGTTTCTTCCTCCCCTGGATGCAAATGAGCTGTGCTGGCATCAAGGATTCGGCTAGCGGATTGGATTTGGCGCGTGAGACATCTCCCTCGCTTTGGATTCTTCCTCTGATGATGCTCGCGATCCTAGGACTTGGACTCATTCCGTTTATCTGGGAGCGTCTTCCAGCGCTCTTCGCTCTTACCAGCATAGTGGGAGGAGGGCTCAGTGCTTACCTCATGTATCGCGAACGTCTTCGAAGAGGCGAATCGTCGGGCTTGGTCACTGCATTCTGGACGATCTGGTTCTGGCTTGGCTTTGTGGCATCCTTTCTCCTATCGGCTATGGCGTTGTCGTTTTATTCGAATACTAACAAGGATAGTCGGTAGGGGACGTCTTACCTTGGCAACTCACAGAGAGTGATGCTCGACCGGATAGGGCGAGCAACAGGGATCTTCGACCAGGGTCAACGAGACCTCCAGGGTGATATGAGGGAGCAGTTTTGACCATTCTCCGTTCCTCTGGCCTGACACAATTAATGTGGTTGGTCTGTTGTAGCGAACCGACCTAAGGAGGATCGATTATGTGTCCAAGACTATCTCGAATGGTCTTAACGACTCTGACTGCGGCATTATTGGCTGGATACAGTACCCTCGCTCTGGCCAAGGACGACAAATATCAAGCCCGGCAACATGGCTACGAGCATGGATACCGGGACGGCTACCACCAAGGTCGTGAAAGTCGAGAAAATCATGCCAAGTATAATCTTGAAAGCAAGGACTACAAGGAGGGGGATCGCGGCTACGACAAGCACATGGGCGATCGAGATGAATATAAGCAAGGATATCGAACTGGATATCAAGGCGGCTATGATGACGCCTATTATAATCGTCCGGGAAGGTTCGCTGAGATCTATGGCCGTGAAGACGCTCGCGAAAATAGGCGAGACCGTGATGTAACGATTATTGAAGTGCCATCCGCAGGTTACTCGGACCTCGCATTCGATAACGGATATCGAGATGGCATCCGTGCCGGACAGAGAGATCTAAGCAACCACGCGAAGTTTGATCCGGCAGATCAGCCGAGCTATCGGGATGGGGACCATGGTTACCGAAGCAGCTTCGGCGACATCGAAGTATACAAACGACAATACCGGGAAGGTTTCGTGCGAGGCTATCAGGATGGTTATGGCCGCTGGAAATAGACGTAACGGCGGCCGCGCTGACTGATGCGGGGCCCGCTACTCTGCGGGCCTACTTTTGGCGAGCTACAAGAATTGCGGCGGCGTCAGGGACGCTCCCTTAATGGGAAGGTGCCGCCATCGTCATGTTCTACGACCAAGCCAGGTGAACCGAAAGTTGCCGACGCCTGGATGCCGATCGCCAGATACTGTCATCGATTTCTGCCAGTTGCAGTTGCTTGCTGCGTGAGTTTGATGACTGCGAACGCCGCTCCCTGCGGGTCGGAGAGCATTGCCATTCGCCCTATGCTTGCGATGTCCATCGGAGCATTGCATAGTTTGCCTCCGAGCTCCTCGGTGTGCGCCGCAGATGTGTCTGCGTCCGCGACTTGAAAGTAAGGAAGCCAGTGCGATGACCCAGGCATTTCGTCGGGCATTGCCAGCATGCCACCAGCCGGCCGGTCTTCATCAGCCAGATTGAACGTTGTGTAGGGCATTGCACCCCCCTTCCAGGGCTCTGCCCGCCAGCCAAACAATCCTGAGTAAAATTCCGCTACCTTGATCGGATCACGCGTATAGAGTTCCGTCCAGCAGAGGGCACCAACTTCGTTGAGGCGCGTTGCCTGCGGTTCCTGATTGATCTCCCAGATGCAGAACTTTGCGCCGGTGGGGTCCTGAAGATTGGCTATGCGGTTTGCGTTTGCGCCGAAGGGTTCCCTGAGCACTTTTCCACCGAGCGCGATTGTATTCCTTACTGTTTCTTCGGCGTTAGTGACCGCCACATAAGAGTTCCAGTGGGGAAGGGCACCGGCAAACTTGCGGTCCGAGGTCATCTGGTACATGGCCCCGACCCGCTGGCTGCCGACTTTGAATAGTGTGTAGTCACCCGCGGGAATGTGCATGTCGCTTGATTCCCACCCAAACAATGAACCGTAAAACTTCTTCGAGGCCGCGGCATCTGCCGAGCACAATTCTGGCCAGCAGAAGGTTCCGGGAATGTGCGTGGTCATCGCGGGCATGGGTCTCCGTCGCAGATCGTGGAAGGCTGCTCAGGCGGCTTTTCCCTTAACCCGGCGTTGGCCGGTCTTGACTTGCTTCAGACTGGCTTTCAATTTGGCCATGATATCGACAACACTCGTGGCCTTTTGCGGTTTGGTACGCACGCTGATGGGTTTTCCCGCCAGTTTCTGTTTGATCAGGCCGAGCAGGGCTTCTTGATAGGTATCCTGATACTTTCTGGGATCGAATCGGGTGCTCATTTGGGCGATGAGTTGTTCGGCAATCTTCAGTTCACCTGCCTTGGTCTCCCGAGCTGACGGAACCTTCAGAACGGGAGGTTGTCGCACCTCGTCGGCGAAGCGAAGGAGCTCGAGCACCAACAACGAACCGCGGGTTCTGATAGCGCCCAGTTGCTCATGAGTGTGCAGTACCAGCTTTCCGATTCCCACTCGATGGGTGTTCTTAAGGACCTCGCGCAGCAATGCATAAGACTTCTCTCCATTGCGTCCTGGAGCTAAATAGTAGGGCTTGTCGTAGAACATTGGATCGATTTCGCGCTCGCCAACGAAAGCTGTGATCGCAATGTGTCTGTTAGACTCCAAGGCAACCCTGTCGAGATCTTTGCTGGTCAGGACGGCATAGCGCCCCTTTTGGTATTCGTACCCTCGGACGAGGTCCTTATACTCGACCTCCGTATTGCATTCCTCACAGATGCGCTGATTGCGTATTCGACCTTGATCCTTCTGATGTAAGAAGTGAAATTGGAAAGGGCGTTCTTTGACGGCTGTAAACAATCCGATTGGGATATTCACCAATCCGAAACTAATCATTCCGTTCCAAATCGCTCGCATCTGGGTTGTCTCATAGTTGAGCTGGGGCTCGTCGCGACTTTTTCACAGGCAGTGCCAGACTAAACCTGTTCACTCGATATTTCTGTCTGAAACTGCACAAGCCTGCAGGCCCGGTGGGACCAAACGACTCAGCAGCCAGGAGCCGAGCCGGCAAATCCGGAGAGTTTCCGAAGTCACATGCGAACTTTAATGTCGGCTCTGTTGGCCAAATGAACCGTATCGATAAAGCGAACCTTTCGCTCGGAAAGATTCATGATCAACGAGTGAGTTCGCACACCATCTCCAAAAAAACGCACACCCTTAAGCAAAGATCCATCGGTTACGCCGGTAGCGGCAAAAACAATGTTCTTGGCCGAGGCAAGTTCTTCAGTGTGGTACACCCGATTCGGGTCCGAGATTCCCATGCGACGCATGCGTTCTTCCTGGTTTTGGTCTTTGACAATGAGGCGAGCCTGAATCTCGCCATTGAGACAACGCAGGGCAGCAGCCGTGATGACTCCTTCGGGTGCCCCGCCAATGCCCATTACCGCATGTACTCCGGTTCCCCGCAAAGCGACGCTAATCCCTGCCGAGAGATCTCCGTCTCCAATGAGGCGTATCCGTGCTCCTGCTTCCCGGATCTCTTGGATTAGGCGTGCGTGCCGGGGCCGGTCTAGCACGATGATCACAAGGTTTTCCACGTCCCGGTCCAGTCTTTTTGCGATCGCTTTCAAATTGTCCTTAACAGGAGCATTCAGATCGATCGCTCCCTTGGATGAAGGTCCTACAATAAGTTTCTCCATGTAACAATCTGGAGCATGCAGGAGTCCACCCTTCTCGGAGCTGGCCAAGACGGTAATGGCCCCGGCAGCTCCGGTAGCGCAAAGATTGGTCCCTTCCAATGGATCCACAGCGATGTCTACGTGTGGGCAACGAATGCCATCGAGGTTCTGGCATCCAACTTTCTCACCTATGTACAGCATGGGTGCTTCATCGCGCTCGCCCTCCCCAATCACAATCGTTCCGTCCATAGGAACCGTATCCATAATCCGTCTCATCACTTCTACGGCTGCATGATCAGAGTATCTTCGGTCGCCAATGCCCATGGTCCGCGCAGCTGCGATGGCCGATTCCTCCACCACCTTCAAAAACTCTCGCGACAGGTCGTGTTCCATAGTTTTTTTTGCCTGATGTGGTTTCAACTAGTTGGGCCAGCATGCGATCGCTGGATGCAGGATTGGTACATTTTCAAATCTCAATCCGTTTTGCGGCAAAGTCTGTTCAAGATTGCTCGGGCCAATTGGGTCACAATTGAACGGCATTCCCGCTGACAACTCGGTATTTTTGAAGCACAAGCCTTGATAAAGGAGACGAGCATGACTACAAGCACGCTTCTCATCGTTGTGTTGGTGATTCTCCTAGTTGGAGCAGCTCCGACTTGGCCCTATAGCCGGAGCTGGGGGTACTATCCAAGTGGTCTTCTTGGGTTGGTCGTGCTCATAGTCCTATTGCTGCTCCTTACGGGGCGTCTGTAGCGAAACAGCGCTTCGTTTGGTGAGTCACGCCAGATCTAGAGGCAAGCTATCCGATGCGGAAACCTTGCGAGAGGAGACGATGTCATGGATCAAACTGAATGTGCCCATCCGAATTGCAGCTGCATGGTAATCCCTGGAATTGCTGTTTCAGAAGGCGGGGAAGATTTCTGCAGCGACCATTGCGCCAAGGCTGGAAGTGACGATACCGAGAAGTGTGAGTGTGGGCATCCTGGATGTGAGTAAGGGATGATGCTCACCGAAGTGAAGCAGGTTTCTCAGGGGAGGCACTCTCCAGAACCGGCCCCGGATACAGTCAAAGCGTTCGTCCATGTAGTAAGCCAATAGATATGCGCGTCTTCATGACGACTTCAAGCGCGACGTCGGCCGCGAATCACGCCTGATCACCACGCAGCGAGCAGCACCTCGGAGTTTCATCTGAATGGAAAAGAATCCGGAGTTGCCTCCTCGATCCAGCACGGTTTTGCCCGGTGAGGCCGGACGGGAGATGAGGTGCGATGAAATCCCAGCGCGCCTTGGCACGGGCGCCCTTGTTGCTATACGAGGTCAGGGATGCCATGGCGCTCACTTCATCGCGTGGTCCAGCTTCTTGGAGTAGGACTTGATCTCACCGATGTACTTTCGACAGATCCCACAATTCGTGAGGAGATAGTGTTCGTCTTTTAAGATGTGATTGTGAAATTCAATCACAGCTCCATTGAGCCGAGCGTTGTAGAACGGAACTTTGCGACGCTCCTCGAGCTTCCACCAACGGGAATCGCTCTGGCGCTCTTCGAAGTCGCGTCTGAGGGTTTGGACTCTGAGCAATTCCAAGCGGAGATAGTTCGGCATTTGGGCGTTGAGAACAACTGTAGAACGAAAGGCTAGAAGCAGCAGCAGAGCGAAACTGCATCCCAGAATCCGGCATTGGATTGTCGATGACATGACGACTTCCTTCAGATGATATGAACTTCTCCAGACGCCGCGAGCCATAAGCGAATGCGCTGGTCCAGTCCGTCTGTGTATTTAAGGTAACCGGTCTTCAGCAATCGCTCCGTTCACTTTGATCCCAGGTGATGATTTCGAGCGTTACGGAGCTGATGGCCCGCCTCGTTCTTGCATGGCTCAACGTTCGGCGAGCGGTGAAGCTGCTGCCTTCAAGGGAGCAGAGAAATCAGATGACGCGAGAACTTTGGGAGAGCCCGTCAGTGAATCTATTGAGGTGGATCTCAGGTTATGCCCACTGGACGATGCGGGATTCTGAATGTCAATTTGCATACATAGAAAGATCTAGGGAGGCTGAGGATGCTTAGCATTGAGCTGCTCAAGAATAGAGGCGTCTGTTTATGGGCCTACGCGAGATCTCAGACGGCTCTGGAAAGCATGATCCATGAGGCAGAACGGCTCATTGACAGGCTGGAGCTCATCAAAAGGAAGGGAGGCGACGAGTTGAAACTAGGGCGTGAGAAGGTGGTTCAATGGGACTGGGAGGTCAGGTCGCAGCTGAGCCTCCTGTTTCGGCCTGCTCAGCCGGTGTTGGAGGCTTTCCAGGGGTTTCCTTTTGCGAACAAGCGGGATCAGAGTGTGCGTCAGCATATACAAACCCTTTCTGATGGTGTCGCGCTACGACTGGAATATCTGAGGTTGCTTCGAGAGCACATGGATGAATTCTCAGTAGCCAGGCTCAGTATCGCAAGGCGTCGACGGGGTCGGGCTGCTCAACCTCCCGGCAGGTTGAGCAACGAGCACCTGTCTTGAAAGAAGCAGCCGCCGCTGTTCCTATCCCGAGCGCAGTTGCCACAAGGTCCCTACGGTCGTCTGGGAGTTGCGTTGTCACTCGCCTGCGCTTCATTGAGACGTGTATCGATTGCATTCCCACTTTTCGGCTCCTTATCCGTCGGAGCGCCATGACCCGGGATGAGCTTTGAAGATTCGGCAGGCAGTGTGTAGAACTGTTCTATAGCAGACCTGATACGCGCGCGACTTTCGCGGGCAGGAAGGCCTATGAGTTGTTCAACCTGAGCTGCCTCGGTTGCCAGACTCTGATCTTTGATGACCTTCTCAAACCATTGAGAGTAGTCGCCCCGATGCAGATGATGCAGCCAGGTCGCGTCATCGACCCCGTCGGCAATTCGGAGAAACTGGATCAGGTTGTGGGCGCGAAGATTAAGTGTGTTTTCCGGGCCACGGAAGTAGAAGCTTCTTTCCGGCGGCAATTCACCTTCGGCATACTTGCGTTCATGGCGCTGACGTTCAGTTCGGCGCAGCGGAACATTCAGTAGCAATGGAGCTGACTTGTCGTATAAGGACCAATACAAAGCTTGACCGGTCTCAAGGGTTTGATGCTTCAGATCCGGCGACTTGTGCCCGGCCGCTTCAGTGAACGCCCGAATGGTCTCGGCGGGCGCGTCCCCTACCGCCAGCACGAGATCCACCGACGCCAATGCGGAGGGCATGACTTCTTTGGGATGCACGGTAACAAAAATGATTCCACCCGACTTCTCGGGATGCGTCAGCGCTGCAGGCTTCCACATGGCGGGCAGGACGTGGTGAGTCTCGTCAACAACCAGCCAATGAGGCCGTCCATACCTCGCGCGCATTTCCTGCAACCGTGGAAACAAGTTTTGGAAGAAAGGCGGCCGTTCGTCCCAGGGAAGCCCCAGCAAGTTAATGACTGTGTGCGTTTCGGGATTGTTCAAAATCTGGAGGATTTCATCGATCTGCGGTACCGCTTGTCGGCTGCCCAATACGACCGCGCCTTCAAGATCGCCGTAATCGCCTTCCGGATCGAGAATACAGACTTGGTAGTTCTGCTCCACAAGGCGCTCAAGTAAGCCCGTTGCCAGCGTGGTCTTTCCGCCACCGGACTTGCCTGCCAATAGTGCATTTATCCCATAAGGCAGATATTTCACCTCATTGCTATCGGTGCGTCCGATGACGATGCGATGGTGTGTCAGGTGAGAATCGAACCTGCGAAGGTCATCTGCGAGTAGCTGGTTGACGAGTTCGGTCACTCCGTGTCCGCGTTCCCCTGGAGTGACGATGTCTGCTCGCTCTTTGATCGACGGCAATGCATTACCCACTGCCACCGAGCATTCGCAGACGCTCATGAAGGCATGGTCGTTCTCGGCATCGCCGACACCCACTACATTGTGAAGGGATAGGCCCAGTTCCTTGACAGCAGCTTTCAGCCCGGTCGCCTTGTTGACGCCAGCGGGCAGCACCATGACGGCTTCTTTGTTGAAAATGACCTGGAGTTCGAGTCCTAGATCGCGGATCGTGTCAAAAACAGCCACCTCGTGCGGTTTCCACGTCGCAACAATCACCTGACCAACAAAGAGAGGGACCACGCTTGCTTTGCGCAGGGCGGTGACGAACTGCACGGACGGAGGCTCACCCAGGACCTTTTCCAACTTGTCGGCCGGCCTGTAGAGCAATGCTCCGTTTTCAGCGACTACCCACTCAAAGAGATCCAGACGCGAGAATACAGATCGAAGATCCCCGAGCTCTCTACCCGTGACGAGAATCAGTTTTCGCCCCGAGGCCACGAGTCGCTCAAGAACCGATACCGTCGCGCTCGCCACGTGACCGTCTGCTGCCAATGTTCCATCGTAGTCACACGCGAGTGCGAGATATCTCATTGCTTCATGGGCTCTGCGCTGCCTTGAAATCGATTGCGGACAAGTGGTTTTTCCTACAAACACACGACAGTGATTTTGAGGCTAGATGCCATGGTCTGCTGGTCATTTTTGAACGTGCCTTCTGCAGGTCCGAAGCGGGACAGGAGGGCCCGACGTTGGTATCTTGGTTTGATCGACAGCGGCTTGAGGCGAATTGACGGAGCCTATGACTGAGGTTCAATTGTTGCGGGATGCAACAGTGAAAAAATGAAAATGCTCGGTAGAAAGTCCATTCTGCAGAGCTGCAAGGCCAATGTGCAATTTGCTACCAAAAACGATCTACAAGGTCCTTGGACAACGGCAGCAGCACCACACAACCTCCGCTAACCATTCACGCAACAAAGAGATTGAGATGATGACTCTCGGAGGTCATGCTCGCCCGCCTTCGCAGCATGTTCCTGGAGAGCAGATTGCCTGAGTAGCAGCAACGAGTCTCGGGAGGTAGCCATGCTGGTAACAAAAGTGAAAGCGATCAACCAGTGGATGCAATGCGAGAGTTGCAAACTCCAACAGGTGAAGAGCATTACTCCGCGAAAGCCGGAGGATCGAATTTGCGTTCATTGCCGTGGAACTTACCTCAAAGAAATTCGCATCTATTCCAACTGAGATCCTCATCTTGTACCACGGGGTATTGCGTCGCCGGCCTCAGATTTCCCGACGGGGAGCCGCTCACCGCCCGGAAGGGGAGGTTGTTTGTTGGACATTTTTCTGTTGCCTTAAAATGGCATTGTGGGGGATGTTTGTGAAATCGCGCCCAGGTTAGCCGCATGTTGCCGCCCATGCCCTACGGGATCGCACTAAGCGGTTTGATCCCGCTTGGCTATACTCATTGCTGGGGTACGAGACTTGGTCTCTTCGATCTCAATTCGGATCATGGGTGGCGGACCCGCTGGCTCGGCAGCAGCGATTGCGGCCCTGTCGGAAACCAACTCCGTCCACATAGTCGAAAAGTCTTCCTTTCCCCGCCACAAAGTCTGTGGTGAGTTCCTCTCGCCTGAAATTGCCGAAGTTCTGGAATCGCTGGGCATCTGGCAAGACTTTCTTCGGCTCCGGCCGGCACAGATCAAAAGAACGATTCTGCACTTTGGATCCCGTACCAGTGAAAGCCAGCTGCCTGAGAGCGGCTTCGGGCTTAGTCGCTATGAGTTTGACCGTCTGCTTTTTGAGAAGGCGATTGCGGCGGGGGCAACAACCTCGCGAGAACGCTTAGAGCCCGTAAGCTTTGCGACGCAGTCCGGTTCAGGCAAGTCTGACCACGAGGTACTTGCTGTTGGACGCAAATCGATTGCCACGAGAGGACGGCGGTTGTTCGGATTCAAGGCTCACTTCGAAGGGCCGGTGAACGACGCCGTCGAACTGTTTTTCTTTCGCGGGTGCTATATTGGTGTGAGCGCCGTAGAGAATGGGATTACCAACATCTGTGGGATCGCACCGGAGGAAACCCTGCGCGCCTGTGAATTCCACATTGATGATTTCCTTGCCAGTTGGCCGCCGTTGACAAATCGAGTGCATCCGCTCTCTCGGATATCACGCTGGCTGACCGTGGGGCCATTAGTGTTTGGCAAGCAGTGGCAGCACCCAACGGGACGGGACATTTATCCTGCGGGCGACGCGCTGGGGTTCATAGATCCATTCACGGGCCTGGGGTTGGTGACCGCAGTCGGCACTGGTCGGTTGGCTGGATTAGCTGCATCCAGACAGAGCTCGGTGGAGCAACATTTGTCCAACTGCCGTCGTGCAGTGCGCGGGCCTTTCTGTCTGGCCGTGGTGTTCCGGGCAGTTCTTCGAGCGGGACTAGCGCAGAGTCTGGGCCCCCTCATTCCTGCGGGTTGGCTGTTTCAGATAACCCGGCCCAGCGCTCTTGTCTCTTGAAAGTCGACACGTCCGTATCGAGGAGCCCGGTGAATGAACCGCTCTCTAGATCCCGAGATCATTGACAATCCTGATCTACCCGAAGAGACTTTGACTCTCGTTTACAAGGACCTCATTCGGACCCACAGGTTTCTTGGAAACATTCGGGCTTTGATCTTGGAATTGGCGCGACATACTCAGCCCTTGCGCCGAGTTCTCGATATCGGATGTGGTCACGGTGAGTTGCTGCTTGAAATTCAGCGGAAGCTGAGAGTTGACATAGTCGGTGTAGAGTTGAGGGTCCCTCGTGCTTTCAGCCTAGACATTCGGATCGTTCAGGCAGACGCTGTGCGCGATCCGCTGCCGGCTTGCGACGTAGCCTTGGCGGTATGCGTGGTCCACCACCTGACGGATGACAGCGTCGTGGAACTCATTCGCAATGTAGGCCGCTCGTGCAACCGCTTTGTGATTCTGGACCTTGTACGGCATCCCCTGCCTCTCTTACTGTTCCGCTGCTTTGTTGCCCCATTCGTGCACTGGATCAACGCGACGGATGGAGTCTCATCAATCCGGCGTTCTTTCACGCCGAGGGAACTCGAGTCCCTCGTCAATCGTGCTTTGCAAGGTTCAGCCGGAACCTTTCGGCAGTCCGTTGGCTGGTTCTACACGCGGCAGATTGTCGATATTTCTTATCGGTGAAAGCCAGGCGACGGTGGTCGCTCTGGCAAGGTCGCCTGGGAACCGCCTCATTCAGGTCTATTCATACGGAAGAGTGGAGGCGCTTGGGCAGAGCGGCCATGGTGCTTCACCTGGTCCATGGTGCATTCCCGCGCGGCTTTATCGGGCCGCCAGCGCAGGAAACGCGTTCCATGTCGAAATCGGCCACCGGTGAAATGGTCATATTGGACTTCCACCACAAGTTTTGGAGACAGTGGTTGCCACTCGGCAGAACGATCCGTTGACCAGCGGCTTGGTCCGCCTGGTGACTGGCCCGTGAAACCGGGAGATTTCACGAAAGCTTCCATCCTCGGTGTCAATTGCTTCCGCTGGGATTGATTGAAACTCGAAGTGAATCCGACATGGTGTAAGAGCCCCTTGTGGTCGTACAAACCTAACAATAACGACCCAATCACCTTGCCCGCACTGGCATATCGAAACCCACCCACAACGCAATCGGCGGAACGCAGTTTCTTGATCTTCTGCATGCCGGTTCGTTCGCCAGACTGGTAGGGCAAATCGACTCGCTTGGCGATGATCCCGTCGAGTGCTCCTCCCACCTTTTGGAACCACTGGCGTGCCAGTTTGACGTCTCGCGTCGCGGGAGAAATTGATACAGAGTCGTTCTTACTCAAGAATTTCTTTGCGAATGCCTCAAGACTTTGCCGGCGATGCTGCAGCGATTGGCTTACCAGGGACTTGCCAGTTTCGTTAACAAGAAGATCAAACGCAATAAACACCCCAGGATGCTCCTTAGCCAGCTTGTTCACCCTACTGGCAGCGGGGTGAATTCTCAAAAGCAGCTCGTCAAACGATAGCTCCCCCTTGACCGGGATCACGATTTCTCCGTCCAAAACAAATTTCGTCGGGCGCAGCGCTTGCAGAGCTACAACTATCTCAGGGAAGTAACGAGCCAGGGGTTGGCCGGACTTCGATTGGAGTTCGACTGCCTTCCCTTCGCGAAAAGCCAGGCAACGGAATCCATCCCACTTCGGTTCATACTGCCATTCAGGTCCAGACGGGATATTGTCGACCGCCCGTGCCTCCATGGGCGGATACGGCGGCGACAAAGGTAGCTTCATAAGAATCGCTCCAATCGAACCCGGCCACGATTCGAAAGCAAGGGCTTCCAAAGGTCACCGAGTCGGCGAATGCGTGTCGGCGCGTTGTCAATTCGAAAATCCTCCAATCTGAAGCCTTTCCTTATCTCCTCCCACCGCACAGGCATGGAGACCGGAGCCTGAGGCCTTGGTCTGACCGAGTAAATGGAAGCCAGGGTGCGCCCCCAAGCGTTTTGGTTGTAGTCTACGAGAACGTGCCCAGCCGGGCGCTTCTCGACGCGGTACTCTATCGTGATCAACCGTGGATATCGGGAGGCAAGCGACTGAGCGAAAGCCTTGCTGAACGTCCAGACCTCCTTTTGAGTAGGGCCGCGAACGATCGGGACATACACGTGAAGACCCCGGGAGCCAGTGGTCTTTACAAGACTCGCGATCTTCAGACTCTCCAGCGCCTCATGAAGGCGAAGGGCAGTCTCCAGAACCTTCTTGAGAGAAGCTCCTTTCACGGGATCGAGATCGAAATGCAGATAGTCGGGTCGATGCACATCGTCACAACGTGCATACCACGGATTGAGATCAATGCAACCCAGATTGACCACCCAGAGTAGTGAAGCCAGATCTTGGATCACAGGGAAATCGATCACATTCCCAGACGCGTGCTTGATCTTGCAAACCTGAAGCCAGTCCGGTCGCGTTTTTGGCGCTCGCTTCATGAAAAAGAAATCGCTATCGGCTCCATTGGGATAGCGCTTCATCACCATCGCCCGGTTCAGCAGATGCGGGAGGAGAACTCCAGAGACTTCCAGGTAGTAACGAAGGAGATCGCCTTTGGTGAGACCTGAAGCAGGCCAGAACACCTTTCGAAGATTTGTCAGGTGCACCAAGCGACCGTCCAAACGAAGATCAACCCGATCTTGAGTCTTTGGAATCACCGCTGTGCTTGCTTGACTATCGAGACGCCGTGATTGGGCTGCCGTGATTTTGTTGAACGCTGGATGCCTCATGACCGCAATCGTGGAAGCTTTGGGGGGCGGTTTCCATGCCGTGCCCCGCCGGAGAGTGAGACGTAAGTCAATTCGCGCTGTTCAGTGACGCAGCGCAAGAGCAAGCCGCCGCGGCTCATATCGCCACGTCCCGCGAATTCGGCGGGGAATCGCAACCTATGACCGAAGATGGAATCCAGTGTGGCGAGATACTTGTCTGTCGCAATACTGCCCAATAAGACGACCTCGCAGCTCTCCCCAAGCTGAAGCGCTAACTGCTGGGAGCTTCGAACGAGAGGTTCTTGAAAGCGTTTCTCTGTGAACCCGATCTCCACTTGAGCAAACTCTTGCAGACGTTCCAAATGGAGCGGTTCTGTGGGCGCCATGAGGCCGCGGCTGGGAGTAATGACAACCGTTCCTGCAACTCCAGCCGGAGGACGTGCAAAAGAGCTGCTGTAATTCAGCTTGCCGCGGAAGTAGAGGCCACTGAGAAAGCTGAAAAGTTCTCCGAGTGCTACGCCAGATGGACTGCGCAGGCGTCGTGCCAGCTCAAACTGAGCGTGGGGGCAAAGCAAGAGCTGAGAGCGTTTCCCGCCACAATACGCCGGGGAAAGCATGAAAATCCGATGCATGTGAGGGATCTATTTTCGTCGTAGAATTCTTTTGGGACGAGACAAAGATCGAGGATCACCGCTGGCAGCCTTCTCCACATTACCTCCCTCTTGGGACGCAATTTCTGCCAGAGTGCGCTGCGTCAACACGGATGTTGGAGAGGTTTCCGTCAGTTCATCTTCCGACGCATACCGGTCGCGGTGTTTAATCAGCAGCCAAGTGCGGTCCCGGGTCCGTACCAAAACCCACGAACCTTTCAACTTCTTGCCTTTCAGTTTGAGTTTGAGCTCTCCTTGCTTGATGAGCGCGCCGATCTGTTCTCCATTCTCAGGTTCGTATGTCCCTCGATCCCAAACCATCACAGTTCCACCGCCATACTGGCCCTCCGGAATCACACCTTCAAAATTGGCATAGTCGAGTGGATGGTCTTCAACAGCCATTGCGAGCCGCTTCACCTTGGGATTTGGCGAAAGGCCTTTCGGAACGGCCCAAGACTTCAGCACCCCATCGGCTTCCAGGCGAAAGTCGTAATGAAGGTTTCTGGCACTATGCTTTTGAACCACAAAGCGGCGCTTGGACTCCCCATGTGTCTTTTCGGCTTTGGGTTTGGGCTCCGGCGTTTGGTCGAAGCGGCGTTTCTGCTTGTAAGTGCGCAAAGAATTCATAAAGTTGGCAACTGTCTTCCACTGAGAACGCTACAAGGGCGATACAAGCACAGCGGGTTCATTTCTTCGAGGACCTTTTCGGCGGTACCTTGCCGCCCTCCTTCCGAGCCTGTGAAAGGCCAATAGCAATCGCTTGTTTCCGGCTCTTGACCTTCTTTCCGGAGCGTCCACTTTTCAGTGTGCCCTTCTTGCGCTCGTGCATCGCCTTTTCGACCTTCTCCGAAGCTTTATTGCCGTATTTAGCCATTAGGGCCTCCACCAGTGAGGTTGAAGTGTGCGTTAGAGCGCAAACAGGGGCCAATTACCCGATATGGATATGACGAACGGCAGCCACGGCGGCGCAAATCATTGCTCTTAGTAGCCGACCCAGGATCCTTCTTTGCAGACCGAAATGCCTTCAGACCAAGGGGCCGAGCTTGGAATGACAATCTCTGCCCGACTACTGGAGTTTTCTATTACACCCTGCGCTGTTTCTCTCGGTCTAGGTTGTTGGTCGCTGGCCAGAGTGGCCTGGTCGCAGTTCAATGGCTGGTTCATGAGTGTATGGCTCTCCTGGGATGTGCTTGGGGATTGATTATTTAGTCGCGCCTGTTGTCCGGTGCGTGATCGCGGAAAAGAAATCGACAGGGGAGGAGGTTATGGGCTGGCGCCTCTGTGAGCCGTTCAAAATTGAACCGTTTTCGATGAATTTCCACAGATTCCAGCACGAGTGGAACCAAGCTCCGCCGTGCCCCGACGCCGCCTTCACCGGTAAAATTGTCTCGTTGCGATAATCTTTTCCGTTGGGATCAGGACCGCTGTTTCTCTTGGTCAGCTTGAACAATTTTCCAATTTGGCTGGATTTCCACGCAAGAGACTCTCCTGACGCGCCACTTAAACCGATGCCAGATGCTTGCGCGATGCATGAACGGTACCTCTCGTGTGGTTGGTCATTTGCTTGCTCTCACGATAACGGAATTGACGCCCAAGCTCAGACACAGGAGGGAACTATGAATTTAAGCGACTGCCGATTCTATTGCTGTGGGAATGAATTGAACTTCTCGATGTTTTCGAATGTCGTTTGTCGGGCGCGATATCTGGAGAGTATTGAGATGACTCTCGTAGGTGAAGGACGGGTGGATGTTTACGCGATTGAGCCTGCACCCGCTAGCCGCTGGATTGTAATCCGCCATACCGAGGGTGACGGAATGGTGTGCAAGTGGTTCGTGCGGGAAGGGGAGAGGTTCCTTGAAAGAAATCAGGCAGAGTTACCTCAGCAAACCAGGGCGGAAGTGTTTCGTTTATTTCCCCACCTGGCACAACCCACGACCTTGGCCGCGTGACGACCGGAGGTTGATAGGAACGGACAAGACAGCTTCGTTGTGGCGCCGGCGCCCGCGACGAAACACTCTGTTATCGATCCTTGTTTCCCTATGCTCCGTGACCTTGCTGATCATGGCGCAGGCGAGTCGGCCGAACTTATCGGGTCGCTGGGAACTCGACAAATCGCGAAGCGATTTCGGATCTTTGCCGCCCGACGACAGCGCAATGGAGTTGATTCAGCACCAGGAGCCGAAGCTCACGATCACACAGATTTGGAAAGACGCGCAGGGCGAGCATAGCCTCGTATGGCAATTGACCACGGACGGTACTGAAAACCTGGCTCGTATGAATGAGACGGAAATCGCCTCCAGAACGGTTTGGGAGGATAGCAAACTCGTTACGGAGTGGAGAATGAAGAGAGGAGCTCAGTTGAGCGAGGGTAAATTCGTCCGGTCGTTGTCCGAAGATCGCAAAACGTTGGCTGTCGGAGTGCATCGAAGGTCCGCGAGCAATGAAATTGACCAACATCTAGTGTTCGTGGAGAGCCCGCAATAAGCAAAACGTCCTTTCCCCAGCGCCCAGCAAAACTGCACTCAAAAGCAAACCTGACAGCGACGCTGCTCGCTTCGAGTATTAGAACGCTTGCCGTAGGATCGCGGCATACGGAATTCCTGAATAGCCCAGACAGGAGACACTGGCAGCCCAAAAAATTCGGCTGACTCCGTTCATTACCAAGAAACGTGACGTGGACATGTTGACTATGCCGGCTGCTGGGCAGGCCAGCGAAGCGATCCCAGGAACAAATTTTGAGACGAGCAAAAACCCCACGCCGTAGCGCTGAACAAATTGGATGCTGCGAAGCAAGTACTCCTGCCTTCTGCCACCAGTCCGTTCCATGAAACCCATCAATTGGGGGCTTCCGTAGCGACCGATGGAGTACCACAGGGTATCGCCAGCCGCGGCTGCGACCGTTGCGAAACCGATGATAAACAACAGGGATACCTTACCCGTTGCCGCGAGACCGCCTGCCATCAGCAAAACAGGCATCGCTATCAACGGAAGCGCGATGACGTCGAGTAAGACGGCTGCGAACACAACCAGGTAGGCGTGAGTAACATCGAATTGCAGGAGGCTATCCATTGCACGGACCTTGAAGGAACTGAATGCGCGATGCAACCACAGAGAGGTCCCAAGCATGGGACTCTCCAGACCTTGCGGTATTTGGAGAAAATACTAAGAGCCGCTACGGCTGGGGATTCGCAGTGGAATCGCGTGGGACGTTGAAGATGGTGAGGGGTAGTTGAAGGAGAGTATTTCTTACCCTAATGAGTAGATGGAGTTGCGCTAGAGTTGTCATTTGGCACGACAGGTCTGCATGTTCCAATTTGGGTGTTACACTTTCTCTATGCGTATTCTGATCCTCTTATTACTACTCGCAGTACCAGGCGTTGCGGCGCTTCCGAATCCTCCCTCCGCCCATCAGGCGGGGGAAACCAGGACGAAGGTTGAGAATTCGGGTCCCAAGCCGCAGCGCCCGTTCAAGCGGTTGATCCTCAAAGATGGTTCCTATGAACCGATCAGCCGGTACGAAATCAAGGGCAAGCTCGTGCGGTATTTCAGCTCTGAACGGCACGAGTGGGAAGAAGTACCGGATTCGCTCGTGGACTGGGCAGCGACGGAAAAATACGCCGAAGAGAGTGCGTCGGAGAGGCAAGTCCGCCTGACGAAATCTGCAGAAGCGGATGCTCGGGACCGTGCGGAAGAAGAAGCCAGATCTCCCTGGGTGACTCCGGGGCTTCGACTTCCTGAGAACGGTGGAGTGTTCCTGCTTGACCGTTTCGAAGGCAGCCCTAAGTTGAATCAGTTACGCCAAAACGGTGCGAATGTTAATAAGAATACGGGCGGCAATATTCTGCGCGGAGCGATCAACCCAATCGCAAGCCAAAAGCAGACGATCGAACTCACAGGTCTGAATGCTACCATGCAGTCCCATGTCGCCGATCCAGCGATTTACGTGGCGCTGGACCCGGGAGGCGACTCATCAGCAGCCTCTACACCAGAAACCGCGAAAGACCACTTTCGGATTGTTCGCTGCGAGGAAAAGAAGGATAAACGTGTCGTTGGCGTCATCAACATTGCGATCTATGGAAAGGTCAACCAGAATGCTGCGTACATCGAAACCAACGTGGAGCCTCTGGTAGGCAACTGGGTCAAGATCACGCCGGCAAAACCTCTGGCTCCCGGAGAGTATGCGTTGGTCGAACTTTTGGGCAAGCAAGGTATCAATACCGCGGTATGGGACTTCGGCGTGAACCCGTCTGCCCCTCCGAATACGAACGCTCTCAAGGAAGACCCGATTCCCACCCATCAGCCTCCGGTGCTCCAAAAGCGTGAGAAGCGCGAGGCCCCGTAGTCTCCCTTATTTGTGAAAGGGATCGAGCGGATTCGCAAATCCCGGATTGGGTGGTGTCTACACGCCCGCCTTAAGGAATCGGAACATTACTGCAGCTCGAAGCTCCGCCTCACTCGGTTTTTTCCGCCATGTCGCATCCCACAGAACGCCCGTGCCTTGTCCAGGATCCATTTAACAAAACTTTACATCCGGTTGAAGTTTTGGGACACCCTGCTCGTTACAAATAGCATCTTATTTCCCAACGGCAGTCGAGCACGGTCGTGAGTCTTGGAACGAAACCCGGGGGCGCAATTCTATGAAAATGGGAGTTTTAGTTCTCAGTTCTTTACTGTGTGTGAGCCAGATTACCCAAAGTGTGCTTTACGCGGACGCTAAGAACTCGAATGTCGAGGATATCGGAAACCGCGACATCAACAAAGGAAACTGGAACTTTACGTCGCTCGAAAAAGAGATCGCGTTGGGTCGATCGCTGGCAACTGAGATTGAGAAACAGGTGAAGCTCGTCAGCGATCCGGAGATCACGGAATACGTCAGCCGAGTCGGTCAGAACATTGTTAGAAATTCAGATGCGAAGGTTCCGTTCACAATTAAGGTCATCGATTCGGAGGAGATCAATGCCTTCGCACTTCCCGGTGGGTTCCTCTATGTCAACTCGGGATTGATCACAACCGCTGACGAAGAATCTGAATTAGCCGGGGTGCTGGCCCACGAGATCGCACATGTGGCTGCGCGGCATGGGACTGAACAGCAGGCAAAAGCCACGATCGCAGATTTTGCCCGGATTCCTCTGGTGATCTTCAGTGGAGGCTTGGCTCAGCTGGTCTACAACGTCTACGGGCTGGTGGTCCCTCTGCAGTTTTTGCAGTTTAGCCGGGGCGCGGAGGCCGAAGCCGATTATTTGGGTGTGCAGTATTTGTATAAGACCGGCTACGATCCCGCTTCGTTTATCTCTTACTTCGAAAAAGTACAGGCGCAGGAAAAGAAGAAGCCGGGTAGGTTGTCCAAGATATTTTCCACCCACCCGCCAACTGCAGACCGCATCGAGAAATCTCAGAAAAACATTGCCACCGTCCTGCCAGACCGGGACGAATATGTCTTGTCTACCTCAGAATTCGACAAGATCAAGGCGAAATTGATTGCGTTGGACAATGCCAGGAAACCGGCCCCTGGTGAAGATTCCAAGCGTCCCACTCTCAAACGCCGCACCCCGACGGATGATGGTTCCGACGAGCCTCAACCTTCTGACGATGATCGTCCCACTCTGAAACGCCGAACGCCTCAGGCAATATCCTGAGGCGCTTCCTGAAAACTGCAGGACGCCCTTACGCTCAAAAAGTCCCCCAGGAGGTTGTCGGGGCGCTCGCGGATTTTGCTTGGGGACGACTACCCAAAAATTACCCACTCCTGACGTTTCTACAAAGCTCTACTCCTGAGTCTTGGAGAAATCAAAGACCAAATGGGCCTGGTCTTCGACGTGCAATAGGCTTGATATTGATGGCAGGGAGGAGAAGCGCTGGACGAATCCCATCCCCTTAAATCCCCAGAGAAATATGATGTCAACCTGCCATAAGAGAGAGTCTTTGCTACTTGCCCCCGATCCAGCGCTTGCTCTCTAAGGATTCCGAAAACCCAAGCGGAGCGATCCACCTTCAAATCGCTTTCGTCACAAGAAACTTCTCTACGGGTCGTTCAGCCGCACGGGCCAATTCCTTTTCTGCCTGCAGCCAGTCTTGCATGGCAAACCCCTCCTGTCGCCCGCGCTGTTCGTACAATGCGTGAGCCCGTTGCGCAATCTGACGGCACAGCTCCTCCATATTCCTTGATAGTTCACTCGTTTTCGTTCGATTCATTTAGAGACCTCTTGTTTTCGTGGATATCCAGCATTCTTGGTTAACTGACCTGTAGTCGGCCAAACGGATGGGGGCGAAGGTAAGCGGCGGCATTCAGCCAGTCGCCGATGGGCTGAGTCTGGCTTTCAAAGTGGAACGGGTTTTGGCGGCTTTGCGGGCCGACTCGGATTTAGATTGTGAAGAACGTGCGGCTGAGGCTGTGCCGCCCCTCTTCCCGCCCTTCCGTGCCGGGGCTTTGTTTTCCGGCTTTCCACGGCCAGAACCAGAATGCTTTCCCCCGCCATCCATCTTGTTCACGGTAGCCCATGCTCTTTTCTCTGCTTCGGGCTCAGGGACACCCTGTTGTTCATATCCTTGCTCAATGTGCTCGGCTTTTCGCTTCTGCTTATTCGTGTATTTGGATTTGTCTCCTCTAGGCATTTCTCCTCCCCTTGACGATGATGGATCAGCATCGTTTCCAGACACTCGACGCTTGATGAATACATACTCTGGCTGGCCGGGAGTCAGATGAAAGCGCCGCATTAGGACCATCTCAAAGTTGGGATCATCCGGATTCCTTCGGTTGTTGCGACTCATGACCGCCTCCAATCTTCTGCGACCCCGTCGCTCCGGCAGGACGATTGGTTTTTCGCCTGGCGCGTCTCGCCAAAGGAGAAGGTGCTTGATTCGGTCATCGCGGCTGAAGTTAATTCGCGCTTGTGGTCTTCCCAGATGTACATTGCCCTGCTTGGCCAATTCAGCGACCTCGTTCCTCTTTGCCGCCTGTCAACCACGACGATAGCGGTTCGGGAAGGCAAGAACGGTTCAGTTTTGCTCAAAGCGCCCTAGCCGTGTGCAAAGTGGAAAAAGTACTCTATCGCGAAAGAGTCGGTTCGCTGGAACGGCTCTCATGATAAGAAATTCGCCGAATCCAAAGGCAATTACTGCTGGGCAGGCGTGCTGGTGCTTTACGTGCACCGGGTAGTCATAAAAAGGAGGCAGTCATGTCTTCTCTTGCAATTTATTTGATTGGCCTGGTGATCTGCATTGCGGGACTCGCGTATGGGGCTCATTTACTTCATGTGCCGGAGAGGTGGATTGGAGTTGGCTTGGTGGTGCTCGCTGGGCTGGGCGTCTTGATGGGGGCAATCAAAACCCGCCAACGAGATTCTTCAAATAGTTAGGGGCTCCCACTCATGGCTTCTTAGCCGAAGACAGCGCGCGGATGCAAGCGGAGGAAGCTTTGAACACAACTCCGCTTCTTTCCGGGAGGAAATGGCCCCCACAAAACTCTGCATCAGAGCTGCAATCTCCGATCTCCTTCGACGAGCTGTCGAAGGAAGATGTCGGATCAAGCTGCTGGGCCATTCAAGCCCTGAAAGCTTTTCCGGCTCGACCGGTCGCTACGGCTATGGCTTTCGCCAATGCTGGGGCTTCTGCGGGTTTAGGCAGATGAACCTGATATCCGGACGATAGGGCTCGGGCTCGGTCCTCGGCACTTGCGTAGGCTGTGAGCGCAATAGCAGGAGTCTCACCCCCTAGTTCTTGAGGAAGAGCACGTACTTGAGTCATTAGCCAATAACCGTCTTCTCCAGGCATTCCAACGTCGGAGACAATCACGTCGGGTCGGTAGCTCTCAAGTTTGGAAAGAGCCTCGAATGCGGTTGCGGCAGATTCTGTTTCCATTCCATATCCCTGGAGGACGTGGGTCAGGATGTCACGCGCATCCGTCTCGTCATCCACCACCAAAACGCGCAAGCCCTTCAAACCCGGCAAACTGGGAGACTCACCGTTTTCTGCTCCCGGTAGCAGACTCACTGCGGCAATTGGCAGATTTACGAAAAAGGTAGCCCCCTTTCCTTCTCCTGCGCTTTCCACGTGGACAGTCCCACCATGCAATTCTACGAGGGTACGAACAATCGCCAGGCCCAATCCCAAGCCCCCATGCGCTCGGCTGGAGGTTTGTTCGGCCTGCGTAAAGCGGTCAAAAACATGAGGCAGAAACTCCGGTTTGATGCCTTTTCCGCTGTCTGACACGCTGAGTTGAATGCTGGAGTGAATTCTTTCCAGCTTGACGTGAACCCGGCCGCCCTTGGAGGTGAACTTGATGGCATTGGTCAGGAGATTCGAGGCAATCTGTTGCAGCCGGTCTGCGTCACCCATGATCCGATAGGGATAATCGAGACTCTCTTCAAGTAGGATACCTTTTGTGTTTGCAGTCGGCCGAACCGCGTCCAAGGCCGCGCGAATGACGCTGACGAGTTCGACAGGTTCGGAGATCAGACGAAGCTTGCCTGTGATAATTCGCGAAGCATCCAGAATGTCCTCAATCAACTGGGCCTGCGATCTGCCGTTGCGTTCGATGGTCTCCAGGGCCCGTGTCACGGTTTCTTTGTCGAGAGACTCCTCTCGCAACAAGCGAGTCCACCCGAGTATCGCATTCAGCGGCGTGCGCAGTTCGTGCGAAACTGTGGCCAAAAATTCGTCTTTCGCACGATTAGCATCGTGTGCCTCACGATAGAGTCTGGCATTGTCCATCGCCAAAGCTGCCCGGCGAGCGATGTCTTCCGCGAGGTGCAGATCTGTGGGGCCGAAGCGGCGCAGCGCGTTTCCGACGAAAGTGACGACCGCTTTGACCTCTCCCAAGCTGAGAAGGGGCACTAACATGAGCGATTCGACCCCTAACTCTCGCAAAGCGTCCAGGTCTTCGGGACAATTGGCCAGTGACCCAATCTCAGTCTCAACAACTTCATTGACAAGTTCCGATCGGCAGGTGCGAAGTACTCTGCCAATCCAATGCTGGTCGGGATTCACGTTCCGCGACGGACCAAGCAAACGTTCTGCCAGTTCCTGTCGGCTGGGATCGCCATGGGACACAGCTACCGGCTGGAAGTGGCCGCCCGGCTGCAACGCATAGGCAATGCACCAATCTGCCAGGGTGGGAGTCAGGAAATGAATAAACTTCGAGAGAGTCACTGGACTATCGAGGGAGGAGGCTAGAAAAGTACTGACATCCGCCAGTAACGTCGCTCGCTGTTGGGCAGCCTCCGCTGCGAAACGACCGGCTTGTTCGCGAACGCGCGCGTCTTCCGATCGCTTTCGCTCCGTGACATCGGTGCCCGTTACGATCACAAACTCACCTGGGTGACCATTTCCTGCGAGAACAGTGTAATGCCAGGATATCAGACGGCGCTCGCCGTCTCTGGCGACCCATTCGCTCTCCAACTCCTGAGATTGCCCTCCGTCCTTAAGACGCGTGAATTCTGATCGGGCTGCTTCGTGGCCCTCCTCAGGCAAGCAGAGCTGCCAGAAGTCCCGGCCTCTGATCATTTCGAATTCATATCCGGTCAACCGTTCGCACGCATGGTTGAAGAGAACGACCTGCCCCTGCGCATCCAGCAACAGCACCAGACAACCGACCGTGTCGAGAACCGTTGAGATGAAGTCGCGCTCAGAATGAAGCTCTGTGTTCTTCCGGCTGATCTCGCGATTCAGCCCCGCGATTTGTTGGTTTGTTTCTTCCAGCTGGAGATTTGAATCCAGAAGGAGCTCCGCTTGTCTCGTTACCTCCCGAGTCTTCATGTACAAATCAGCGAAAACCCGGATTTTGGATCGCAGTACTTCCGCTGCATAGGGCTTGAAAAGATAGTCAACAGCTCCTACTGCATAGCCTCGAAATACGTGCTGGTCGGTTTTGTTGATTGCCGTCAAGAAGATGATCGGTGTGAACCGCGTTTTGCGCCGGCTTCGAATCGTTTCTGCAGTCTGAAATCCATCCAAGCCCGGCATTTCGACGTCCAGCAGGATCAAGGCAAAGTCCTGCTTCAACAGACAACGAAGGGCCTCGTTCCCAGAATTTGCGGTGACGATGTTAAATTCCAAATCGTCAAGAATGCTTTCGAGTGCCAAAAGATTTTCGGGCCGATCGTCCACCAGCAACAGATTTGGTCTTTCTTGATGAGTCATACCTGACCTCAAGGCTTGCGTTGAGAAAGCTCAGCCAATAGTCCTGGAATAGCCTCCAGCGGCAAGATGCTGCTGGCAGCGTCGACAGCAATGGCGGCACGCGGCATGACAGGGCATTCCGCCGTCTCCGGACTCTGGACCACGACGGTCCCTCCGCGTGCGCGGATCTTGCCAGCCCCCCACGCACCGTCGGCACTGGCACCCGTCAGGACCACTCCGAGAGTCTTGCTTCCGTGCGCCGCGCTGGCCGATTCAAACAACACATCGATGGAGGGTCGCGCAAACCCAACCGGAGCCTCTGTGGACAGCGAGAATTCCATGTGTCCCACCAACAAATGATAATTGGCTGGTGCCAGGTAAGCATGGCCGGCGGCCAAAGGCATCTTGTCTTCGGCTTCGAGCACCGGGAGGCTGCTGTGACGGTGCAAGAGCTGCTGTAAGGTGGCATCACCATCGACGGCACGGTGGAGCACGATGGCCAGAGGGAGAGGAAAGTCGCCAGGCAGAGCGGACAGAAGACAAGTCAGGGCCCTCGTGCCACCCAGCGAAGCCCCGACTACCACGATGCTGTAAGAACTGTCGGTGCGAGCGTCCTCTCCGGTCGCGCCAGCTCGCACGGGAGCGACAGGAACGGCCGGGTTCGAAGTGTCTAGCCGCGCTGGAAAGCGCCTACGCAATCCGGCGGTAGAGTTTTTCCTCATCAGACAACTGTTCATAGCTGTGCTCGTGAGCCGTAAGGTGCAGGGACTCTTTATCTCCCAGGCCCAGCAACCCGAAATTCACCAGGCTGTCGTAAAACAGTTGATGCACTCGCTTCTGCAGCGTCTTGTCGAAATAGATCATGACATTGCGGCAGAGGATGACGTTAAACTCGTTAAAAGATTCATCTGTCGCCAGATTGTGCTGGCAAAAGACGACCTGATCCACCAAGGATGGCCGCATCAGGACGTTATCGTATGCCGCTGTGTAATACTCGGAAAATGATCGTGTGCCCCCGGCCTTGATGTAGTTGGCCGTGTAGCCACGCATCAGGTGCAGCGGGTATATGCCAGCCCTGGCTGCTCTAAGAACGGCTTCGTTCATATCCGAAGCATAGATTCGGCAGCGTTTGTAGAGGCCTTCCTCTTCCAGCAGGATAGCCATCGAGTAGACCTCTTCACCGGTCGAGCAGCCGGCCAGCCAGATGCGAATGTAGGGATAGGTTCGGAGCAGTGGCACAGCTTTGGCCCGAAACGTCCGAAAGAAATTGGGATCGCGAAACATCGCGCTGACATGAACCGACAGAGCCAGCAGAAAGCGCTCGAGACAAGCGGCGTCGTGCAACACCTTATCCTGCAGGGCGGAAATCGTGCTGAGCTTCTCTTCTCGAACTACACTCCAGATTCGGCGTCTCAGCGAGGCCAAAGCGTAGTTCCGGAAGTCGAATCCGTATTGGCGATAAATTCCCTCGAGGAGCAGATAGATTTCTGTTTCTTCGAGTCGGGAAGAATCGTTCATCTTAAGACCGACAGTTCAAACAACCGCGGGGACGCGGAGACGGAGAGAGAAACAGGGATAACGTAAAGGCGTTTTTCCATTTTAACTCTCAGCGTAAGAGTAAAGAAAATGTGGCTACACTTCGTTCAAGCCGCCGAAAGCCAACCCTCCTGAAGTCCAGACAGACTGGCAGTTCTCACGATAGACCTCAGCGTCTCTGCGTCTCAGCGTCGCTGCGGTAGCTTTGTTGCCTTTTGACGTGAGTGCTTCCTTTCCCTCACCGATACAACCATACCCTCAACAAGGACAACAATTGATCAATGTTGGCGGGTTTGCTGATGTAGTCGGAAGCGCCCGCTTCCACACATTTTTCACGATCCCCTTTCATTGCTTTGGCTGTCAGAGCGATGATCGGGAGCGATCGAAACTGCTCCATCTTTCGAATCGCGCGCATGGTTTCATAACCGTCCATTTCGGGCATCATGACATCCATGAGCACGACGTCGATCTCCGGAGTGTTTTCGAGCATGGTCAGCGCATCGCGGCCGTTCTCAGCGTACACGACTTCCATCTGAACATTTTCCAGGGCACTGGTGAGCGCGAAAATGTTACGGACGTCGTCGTCCACGATCAAGGCCTTCTTTCCAGCCAGGACGGCATCCGTCTGGTGTAACTGATGGAGAACCCGGCGCTTTGCCTCCGGCAGGTTGACTTCAACACGGTGGAGGAAGAGCGCCGTCTCGTCGAGCAATCGCTCGGGCGATTGCACATCCTTGATAATGATCGTTTCGGCCATTCTGCGGAGCTCGGTTTCATCGCTCTTGCTGAGTTCCTTGCCGGTGTAAATGATGATGGGCAACTCCTGCAACCCGGCTTCTGACTTGATTCGTTCAATAAGCTCGAAGCCTGTCATGTCGGGCAGACCCAGATCCAAAACCAGGCAGTCGAAATGCTTCTCCTTGAGCAAACCCAGAGCTTGTTCCCCGGTGCCCACGGCCTCCGTGACGACGTCGCCATTCCCGATCAATTCCACAATACTGTTCCGTTGAGCCTCGTCATCCTCTACCACCAGCAGGTTTCTCATTCCACGCTCGACAAACTGCCGGATGTTG
>Ga0075418_10001144_pt1 | contig 29763 bp, 19 predicted proteins | sample SoiMetdeltSBSDD2_FD_81776 | JGI IMG/M metagenome (GOLD analysis project Ga0075418, IMG submission 81776) | Bulk soil microbial communities from a Populus tree surrounding site in Tennessee, USA - Soil MetaG P. deltoides SBSDD2 | ecosystem: Environmental > Terrestrial > Soil > Tree plantation... | reverse complement strand
GGGCCGCCCGCGACACGGCGACACGGCGACACGGCGACACGGCGACACGGCGACACGGCGACACGGCGACACGGCGACACGGCGACACGGTCTACACGGTCGCCCATCAAGATGATCGCTGACCTTACTCGGCTACGGCCACGTCTTTTCCGAGCCCACGCCACAACCCATCCCGCCGATCACCTGACCGGAAATAGAAGATGAGTTCAAGCCTCATCGCTGACGGTGCACGCAGCACCGGAAACGCGCTCTTCCGGGTGCTGGTCCAAAATGGCGGTGAGGGGGGCTTCCTCGCAGGGGCACGAGCGTCTGGGCACGATAATGAGGTGCTGATCGTGTGCTCCACCAGGAAACGAAGCGTGACGATCTCGGTGACCGGCGTTAGACAGCCTCTGCTTCGGCACGCCCGTCTAAATTCTGGGTAGAACTCACCGCATTGACCGTTCAGCAAGGTCAGCGATGAGATCGCTGAGGACAAGCTCCTCATGCACTCGTACGCCACGCCGAAGTAAAGCGTCATGCAGCGCCGGATCCCAACGGGCTGGTACCGGTAAGCCGGCGACGGGAGCGCTCGCGTGGTCTGCCGCGCGTTCGTAGTCTTCTGTTCGGAATCGCCACGGTTTCCATGGGATCCGGCTGAGCAGCAGGTTAGCGATGCGAATACCGCCCCAATCGAAGTCACCGTGATAGCGCAGATTCGCCCCACTATCGTGTACCGCCTTCACGAGGCGGAGCGCGGCGGTGGAGGGCTGGCCGTTGAGGCAGATCAGTGGCGGGCAGTGCGAGCCGAGTGCGTCAGCTGCTGCGGCAACGACGGCAGGGTTTTCGCATACGAAGACATGATCGTCGTGAAAGGACAGTTTGTCCCGGCCGAGCTGGCGCATGGTCAGCAGCAGTGGCTCGCCGAGCTCACGGGCTGGTTCAGTGAGCCGGTTGAGCCGGGTTCCTGCAGCAGCGGTGAGGTTGAGGCACAGCGCGGTCGAGGACAGCTCGTCGAGCAGTACGCCCACGCTGTCCCACAAGGCGCGGCGACGCTGTGCCCGGCCAATCTCGGTATCCGCGGACGGGCACCAGACCGTGCTGATGGCCGACTCGGCCAGTGTCGCAAGTGGACGGCCCACATCGAGATCGTGCGGATTACCTGCTGTAGTGGCGGCGAACCGGGCGAGGGTGAGACCTTCCGCGGGAAGGGCGCTGAGGACCCGTACCAGCTGGACAACCGTTTCTGGATCTGGCAACAGGCGCAGCACAAGCGATCGGGTGCGTGGATCGGTTGCCCACTCGGCATACTCGGAGCGCGTCTGGATGAGGTCGTCGAGTGGGGCAAGAGTCCGGTCTCGCCGGGCAAGCTCGGCCGCGGCCACGGCGCTCAGTAGCACGACCGGCCCGGTGATCACCTCAACTACGCCCTTCAAACCTTCATCGTGTATACCGCCACGCCGGATCACCTCATCAACCTCGTTGACGGCGACCGACAGTGTCGTTCCACGGCCCGGACGCCGGCCAAGCAACCGTTCCAACGCGATGCGCTGCTCAATGGTGGGATTGGACAGGGCGATCGTGCCTGATAAGGGCTCACCCTTTTCGAGTCGCCGCCGAGCACGTTCCAGAAGCCAACGCGTGTCCTCGCCTGCGAACACGCGATGCAGCCGATCCAGGTCGGTCATATGTCAAATGCCGCCTGTTCAAGCGGCTTCGACGCGGGTTGTGCCGGGATGTGTGGCACAGGGCGAGGAACCTGATAGCGGTGCCCGTGTCCATCCCACCGCCATGGGGTCACCAGCACGGCGTCGACGCCGTCACGGCGGGAAAGCTGGGCGATTGCCAGGCCGGGTACTTGCGGATAGCAACCCCATTCACGTTCGCTGGTCATCACCACATCGAGATCAAAGGTCGCCAGCAGCCCCAGGCATTTCGCGCGGGAGTCGTCGTCGACGCCTGCGAACGCTTCATCGAGCGCGATCAGCTGGGGTGCATGCTGGTGTGCTGAGCTGTAGTACGAGGCGGCAGCGGCAAACAGCGGAATACTGGCTGCCAGAACGCGCTCTCCGCCGGAGGCCGGGCCAGTGGCTGGCCGCCACTGACCGTCCTGGCGCCGCTGGATGGCGAACTCGTGCCACGATCGGTAGTCCAGCGCGCGGGTCAGTTGCTCGATCCAGGTACCAGAGCTGTCCCGCAGCCGTTCGGTGGCGATCTGCTGCTGCAGAAATGCGCCGACGACGCGCCGGTCCTCCTCATTCCACACATCGGTGGTCTGCCGCAGTTGCCGGTCGCGCAACTCGGCCAGCCCCACTGGTGCATCCTTGGCTGTCCGCCACACCAGACGCAGCTGCATGCCGGTAGAGGTTGGCCGCTGCTCCAGTTCCTGGTTCATCGTCTCAACCTGGCGTTCCGCGATGGTGATGAGCTCTTGCAGCGCGCCGGCTACCTCGCTGACCAGGTGGTTTTCGAGCACTTCACGTTCGCGGGCAGACAGCAACCGCTGGCGCTCCTGTACTTCCGCGGCGAGCGCATCGGCAAGAACAGCAACGGGGACGATCCTTCCCTGGAAGGTAACGTCGACGACGAGTACATCGCCGCGTTGCATGACGGCGGCCCGGTGACCATGCCGCGAGAGTCCATCGGTCAGGGTTTTGCTGTCATTGCTGACGTGCTGCTGCACCAGTTCCCACCGGCGGTCCGCATCGTCCACTTCCGACAGTTCTCGGTCGATGGCGCGGGCGATGAGGACGGCCGGCGTGGCCGGCCACGGTGTCTGTTCCAGGCTTGGTGTCTCCAGTTGCGGGCAAGCCAGCTCCAGCAGGCCCGTCGTGGCGAACTGGCGCAGATGCTCCACATCGGCATCTCGCTGGGCTGCCGCATGCTCGATCTCCACCATCAGCTCTTCTAGCTTGCCGTCCGCTCTCCCTTTGGCGCCCAGCGCTTCACGCTCACGTTCGCGGCCGGCCTTCTCCTCCCGGTCCACACGCGACTGTTCTGTACGCAGGGAGCCGAGCTGCCGCTGCAGTTCGGCGATGGAGGCGCCGCTGGCATCGAGCAGCGCGGAATACCGCTCCCTCGCAGCCTGGGCCTCCGTAGCTGCCCCGTCGCTGGCTTGTTTGGCTGGTTCGACTTTCGCGGAGGCGTCCGTGTAGTCGTCCTGAGCTGTGGCCAGCCGTACGGCGGCCTCGGCCGCGGCCAGGCAGGCTGGCCACCATTCCGCGAGGGCCACTCGATACTCGCCAAGGGCATCTCTGATCTGCTTGAGCTCACCCGTGTTCAGCGGAAGGCCCACGTCGGAGGCAAATTCTACGGACCGTTGCTGTGCCAACAGCGCCTGCGCTTCGAGGTTCCGCAGTTTCTCCTGGCTCTGGTGGTATGCGTCGGCGAGCCGGCGGCGGCTGTCGCGTTCGGTTCGGATGAGGGTGAATGCCTCCCGGAGCGCATGGTCTCCGGGAACGCTGTCTGCCTCTGCCATGAGCATCATTCGCTGCTGCTCGGTCTCTGCCAGGCGATCGGTCAGATCTCCGATCTGGGCGGTTGCCTGTTCGATGAGGACGGTCAGCTCGGCAAGACGTGCCTGGCGAGCGGCCTCGCGGGCCCCTTCGCCGATGTGGACGGCGGCATGCTTGTGCCATTGGCCAGTGAGGACTCCGTTGCCGAACCGGCCGTTGACATCCACCCATGCCATCGCATCGGACTGACCGCCGAGCCCAATCGCGGCCAGGAGGGTGTGGACCGCTTCGGGTGCCAGCCCTGCGTCTTTGGCCGGACCGGCCACAGGCTGAAGTACGCGGGTCAGGTTTTGCGGGACCACCGGTCCACCGGTGACGACGATGTCATCAGTGCCGTCGGCAAGCAGGGTGCCGTCCGGTTGCACCCAGCCGTCGAGTATTCCTGCCGCTTCTAGCGCCGCTTCCAGCCCGGCACGGTCCTTTGTGGACACGCTGTGGGTGAAATCGATGACTTTCCATAGTGGAGCGCCAGGTCCGCTGCGCGCATTCGCTGACCGGGTGTGTGGTGCCGGTGGCATCTCATGCCCGCCAGCGATCAGGTGTTCCTGCTCTTGCCGCAGCTCGCCAAGCCCTGTACGGGTTATGTTCAGCTCGGCCGTGAGCTGGGCCTCACGGCGGGCCAGCGCCAGGGTTGCTTCCTGTGCTGCGGCTCGGACTGCCGCGTGGGCGGGGTTTGGTCCGTCGAGTGTTTCGGCCCAAAGCTCAAGTTGCGCGATTGTGGTGTCCAGTTCGGGCAGCCGCAGGTGGACGGCCTGTTCCAGATGGTGGCGGGTGCTGGTGACCAGATGCTCACCAGCCGTCACGGCCGTCTCTTCAGCAGCGGCGATACGTTCGTCTGCTACTGATACCTCCCCTTGGAGACGGTCGAGTTCACGGCGCTCATCGGCCACGTTCTGCTTCGCTGTGTTCGCCTCGCCCAGCAGCCGTTCCAGATTTGACAGCGACTGCGACCGCCACTGGATGATCTCCTCGGCGTGCTGCCTGGCCTGCGGATAGGGCGGCTCTTCGACGGCGATTGCGGCGGCCACCTGCTGTGTGTGATTGCTGCCGAGCCGGGCGTCATTGGCCGCACTTTCGGCATTGTCCGTTGTGGACTGTTGCTGCGCCTGCGCTTTTTCCGTTTCCCGCTGCGCCTGCTGTGCTCGTCTCCGCGCCTCCTGCTCCTTGCCAATTGCCTCGTCGAGCAAGTGCTTCTGCTGTGTAGCAATCCTTTCCAGCCGTACGGCGTAGTCGTCGGCCTGCTCGAGGTCTTTGGCAGCCCGCATCTCCGGACTGTCCTCGAGTGCCTGGCGGCGGGCTCTGAGCACATTGCGCTGCTCACCCAGCTCATTCAGCAGGTTCTCCGCGGCGATCAGGACAGCTTCCGCCGCCTGAGACGCCCGCTCCTGCTCAGCTTGATCACGGCCCAGCTGTTCGTAGCGGCTTTGGGCGGTGCGGACGGCGGTCGCTTTACGTTTGGCAGCTACACCGGCATATCTGCGATAGCTGTTGAGGAAGTCGTCGGCCGTCTTCTTGGCCTCTTGCATACCTTCCAGGGTGGTGCGTTCGTCGTCGAGGCTGCGGAATGCCTCGGCCACCTGGATCAACAGGTTGTCGTCCAGCGGCGGTAGCGCACTGGTCAGGGCATGGGACAGCAGCCGTTCGTCGGGCCGTTTGGACAACTGAGGCTGGCGCAGCTGGATGAGCAGGGAGACAAGGGCTTCGTAGCGTGTCCCCAGGCCAAACATTGCCTGATCGACAGCGCGGCGGTACTCCGACGCTGTGTCATAGACGTTGCCGTGGCCGGCCAGTGCCTCTTTGAGCCGTTCCCGGGGCAAGGCTGTGCGAGACGGGGTCACGAGCGAGAAGTCGGGTCCGATTCGCTGGCTTGTGACAAAGAACCAGTGCCGGGCGATACCCCGGTCCTTGACCGCCTTGAGCCCACAGCCGACAGTGGTGAAGAAGGTGGCTCCATCGCTATCACGGCGGCCAAACTCCAGCCAGGTGTAGCCAAGCCGTTCATGATGTGGATGGCGCCCACCGAGCAGCAGATTCCACTCCATCTTCTTTTGCTTGTCGCCATCAGGCTCCACACGATGGGCGGCCAGCTCGCCGTCGAGCAGAAACGGCAGCGTCAGCGCCAGTACCTTCGACTTGCCTGTGCCGTTGTTTCCGCGCAGCAGCAGACTGCCATGATGGAAGTGGAACTCTTCGATGTCGTAGTAGAACAGGTCCACGAGGCCCGCGCGCAGGGGCTGCCAGCGTTCGCTGGCCGGTTCTGGCAACGATGTCATGCGTGGGAGGCCTTTCGGGGTACCCGGATGGTTGGTTCGGCCAACGCGTAGCGGGACAGGGCCGGCCTGGCCGAGATGAGCGGGTCGGTTCCTTCTCCCACCGTCACCAGTTTGAGCGCCTGCAAGGCGTTCAGGGCATTATCGACGAGGTCGATCTCGGCCCCGGCATCGGTGGCGTTCTTACGCCAGTAGGCTTTGTGCTCGATCGCGAGGGCCCTGGTCAGCCCGTGTAGCTCGCTGAGGGTGGCACCGTCGGGCTTGCCCGCCAGATGCGCGGCGAGCAGCAACGTAAGATGACTTTGCATACCCTGGGCCGGCATGCGCACGTCGGTCAGCTCGTCGTCTGGATCGACCATGGCGATCCCTTCGGCCCGGATTTCGGCGATCAGGCCGGTCGCCTCGGTTATACGCCCGGTTAGGTGTGGGCGCTGCGAGGTGAGGTAAGCGAGCTCCGGTTCGGTGAGCTCGTCGTAGTACACCACCGGCTCGTCGAGCAGCCGGCGCGTCAGCCGGTGCCGCAGAGCCCTGTTGCGTAGCTCCTCGGTGTCTGGCTGGACCTCTGCGGTGAGGCCGGTCAGCCACTCCTCGAAGGTGGACCCACGGATCAGCGACGGGCCGGCGGTGGCACTGAGCACGCTAGAAAGCACCCGGCGATCCACGTCGTAGAGCACGTCGCCGGTTCCGCCGAGGTATGCCTCCTCCTCGCCCGACACCCGCCGCAACAGGCCCCAGTCGAGCAGTAGCCGGACCACCGCGACCAGGTCAACGCCTTCATCCCGCCGTTCGAGCCCGAAATGGAATCCGACCGAAGCCAGCTCCGGGTCGGCGCTCGCCTGCAGTATCTGCTCGGCCAGGCGACCGAGAGTGATCTGATGATCGGCACGCTCAAGCACGGCCAGCGCCAGACAGGCCAGGACATAGCGCTGACGCCCGAAAGCCGCCCGGGAACGCGGATCGCGAGCCGGGTAGGTCGAGTCAGCAAGGCTGGCGGTGGCCTTGTACAGGCGGGCAGTTTGCGCATCGACGAGCAGCCGCCAGCCGGTCTCCCGGTCGAACCAGTCGCGCAGCTCCGGCGCCAGCGAACGCACCAGCCGGAACTCCTCCTCATTACCAACTCCGGCCACCAGCAGGGGCTGGGTGAGAAGCAGCCGCATCGCCCGCCGGAACTGGGACTGGTGCTCCTGCGGAATGTCGATTCGCCGGCGGCTCATCGCCCCACCGTTACAGTCGCTAGATCAGTGATCTCGATCAGGTGCTCGGGGCCTGTCAGCACACCGTCCGTAGTCTCGATCCGCACTGTGCCGCCACCAGGCAAAGTTGACAAACGAACCAGCATGGTGCCATCGCCGGTGGTTACCTCGACCTCACTGGCCCCGGGCGGCCGGACAGCGAGGGCGTCCCCGAGCAGCGACAGAAACAGCCGGAACGCTACCGGATCAATCCCGGACAACGCCGACAGCAGGACAGGCCCATCCGTCACCAGCTGCGCGCGAGCACGTGCCGTCTGCTCGGACTCCAGCTTGGACTGCTCGGCAAGGAACCGTCTTGCCTCTTCACGCTCGATGATCCGGTTAGGCTGCCCACGACGTTCATACGATCCTGTTTTGCGCAGCTGCGGGCTGATCTCCAGCGGCGGTGCATCGGACCACGGAGTGGATGCGGCCACACGCCTTTCCCGCCAGGACTCGACCGTCTTGTCAGTAACGGTCAGATGCCGAGCCGGATTCAAGCCGAAGGCGGCGCGCCACAACCGGTGACCGTCCTCATCAGACAGTCGGGCAAACCATCCTGCCAGTGCCTTGAAATCAGCCGACCGATCGGACCTGCCGGAACGCCGCTCGTTAAGCGCGGCGACAGTACCCAACAGCTGCGAGATCGCTGCGATAGCGGCTCCCCGCAACAACTTCTACTGCGATGGACGCTGCGCATCGGCGCTGACAAACCAGTCGCGAAGTCCCGCCCAGCGACTCCGCCGGCGCCGCAACGCCTCCTCATACGCCGCCGTAAACGCATCGTCCTGGTCGGGTGCGGCGTCAGCCGCCTCCCGCCGGGCAGCGGCCTCAAGCAATGGCTCGACCCCCGATTCCTCGACCTCACGGGCGAACCGGGCGATCTCGGCACCCCGATTGGCAAGGTCGGCGATGAACCGCTCGAGGTAATCGATGAGCCGTTCCTTGTAGGCGACGAACGCATCCACATCGGAATCGGCGAAATCGATCGTCCGGCGAAGCGACGCCATGAACGCCTGAGCGTTATCGGCCAGGCCGGCAAACCGCTCACTGATGCTCAGCAGCAGCAGATGGACTCGCGCCGCGTCGACCGGATCAGCTGACGCCAGCGCCAGCAATGCCCGCAGCTGCGACACGATGTCTGTCAATGCCACCGACTGCAGCACCCCACGCCGACCGATTGCCTCCTCATACACGGCGATCGCTTGCTCAGCCGCCTCACCGGCTGCCGAAAGCTGGTAGATGAACCGCGGCCGGTTGAAATCCTCCGGCGTCGTCACCCGTCCCGTATCCGGATCAGGACGCAGATTGCCCCAGTCCGACAGCCGGCCAAGCGCCTCGCTCACGACCGGCAACTCCAACGGCTCGGTCAGATCCGCCTGAACGTCCTCAGGCCGAAGATGGACGACAAAGCGATCCTTCGCCCGAACGAACACCGTCAGAATGTCCCGGTATCGTGCCGACAAAGGTGCCCCAAGATGAGCGAACGGCTGCGGGGCACCGTCAACGTGGTAGTCGGGCATGCATAGATTCTTACAGACTTGCCAGTTACCCCCGCTACCCCAAGCCGCCACAGAGTGTGACTGCGACTCAGAGTTGATAAGCCTGGTTCTCTCGCGAGTTGCAACCCAGCAACAGCGCACCCAACCCTCTATAGTAGATTGCCTATTACGACCTAGATGACTATTCCTGTCACGGTGGCCGCAGCTTGGGTCAGGATGCCGGTCACGGCCAGCACGGGTTTGGTCGATTATGACATCTCGCCAGACCCCGACGGCCGGGCATCTTCAGGGTGGGCCAGCATGGCTGGATCAGGTGTGCGCTTTGGCTAGTTTCCGCGTTATGCCGGACTCGTCAGATAAACAGGTGACCGCGCAGTCTCCCCGTGCCCCTTACCCCTCTCACGTGATCAGCTTGGCTGTGTTGTCTCACAAGGCACGCGGGCGCCAGATGTCGCTGGAGGACATGCAGCATCTATAGTTCAGCCCTCCAGCCGAGGCCGAATGGGAGTACGCATGCCTGGCCTAACTCGCATTGCTTACAGCTTCGGCAGCTACCGGCTCCCTGCTTCGCCACTACGGTTGGTACGCCGACAAACTCGGGCCTGAAGACGTACGGGGCCGGGATCCTGCGGCCGAATCCGGCCAGCGCTGGGGCCGATAAGCTGTGTGTGCCCGCGGTTTCTGCATTGAGCTTCCCGATTTCGGCCTTGCCGGCGATTAACCTACGTCTGTGCACATGGTCCAGCCGACCGATCACGGGAGCCTAAAAACGTCCGCAAACTGTGCGATCTCGCCCGCGCGGATTCCGTTCGACGCGGCAGAATCTTGCCATGTCGTGACCGCCGCAACGACCTTGTCCAGTGCCTCTCCCGCTGTCTTGGGTGTCAGGCGGAACTCCTTCGAATAGGTCATGAGGGCGTCGAGTGCCCCATCCCAGTCGTAGGCACCGCCGATTCCGGTCTGCCGCGACGCCCCCGGATCTGGATTCGGGTTAATGTCAAAGGCGGGTGAGAGACGCCAACCTCCACGCTCACGGAGAAAGCCGTGATTACGCAGGTGGTCGTCGGTGTTGTTGATCAGCACGGAGAACGCGATGCGACGCCACAGTTCGCGAAGGTCCTCGGTTGTAACCGCACCGACATCAGACAGGGCATCGGCGATCTCCGCATAGTCATGCACGTCGCCGTCGCGCGCTTCGAGTAGCGTCATCGCACTGATATAGGGAACGCGTTTGCCTTCGAGTCGATCGAATCTTTCCAGGAGCAGAACCGATCGGCCTTGGATCTTGGTAAGTCTGCTCCGAGGGACGCGAATGCCTGACTTCGCGGCCAGGTCAAGGGCCGTCTTCTCCCACGCCACGACATCCCACTCATCACTTCCATGTGGGAACTTAGCGATCAACAGATGGTCGGAGTCTCGCACTGATGCCTTCGGACGCGCACCACCCAACGAACCGGTACCTGCGTCAAGGAGTTCCTTGATCGCGGCGAGGTTGTCCTCGCGGCCGACGACGTCGGCGGCCCTCAGCAACCGCGGGAGTTCAATTAGTTTGGGCACATTGCCGCCCTCGGCAAGGAACTCCCCGTCCATCCCAGCACGGAAACGCAGCGCACCCTGACGCGTCACGTCGCTGACACCCAGGAGGAAGTCGGCGTCAGTCAGGCTGGCCATCGTCTTGTGCTCATTACGAGCGGTCGCACGAGCCTGTTTAAGGATGAGATTGCGGCCCCACCGGTCCGGAGAACAGTCCTGTAACGCCCCCGGCAAACCGCTCACGTTCTGCACCCCAGCATGAAGACTCAGCGCAGGATCGATCGCGAAGGCCGTCGCCGACGCCAGATAATCGGTGCTGTAACGGAAGGTTGATGACACCAACCTACCTGCGCGGGCGGCGAAGAAGATCTCGCCGACATGGCGAGCCGCACTCGACCCGTCGTCGAGGTAAACATGGACTCGATCGATCATATGGACTCCCGGCGGCGTACGCGCTGTGGAAGCTCCTGGGCGGCCCGAACGCGACCAAGGTCGCTCTCATACGGGTCAGTGGCCTTGACGACGGCATCCAGCTGGCCGAGCGCGCGCAGCACCTCCAGCACTACGCCGAGGCTCACGCCACTCTCGCCGTGTTCAAGTTTGGACAAGGTGGTACGGCTCACCCCTGCGCGATCCGCGATCTGCGCAGCTGTCAGATTGTGCAGTTTACGCCATAATGTCAGGTTATCGCCGATTTGCCGAGCAGCTCTGGATGCACGTGCTGACGTATGCGTGACCATGGGGGGCACACCTTAAGGTCTAGAGTACTGAACACTATCGCTTCTACGGTCCAGCATAGCCGACTATATGCAATGTGCGTCCAAAGCTGTGGTGCGGACAGCGTCGCACCACAGGCCTGCCGCGCGGCTGCGGCAAGCTCGCTCATTGCTACGAAAGCATCCAGTCGAATATTCCGATCAGAGCTGGCGTGACCCAAGTCCTGATCCTGACGGAGGACACCTACCCGGACTCGATACGGCGGCGCGGCTACAGTGCCCGTCTATGGATACGGAAGGCAGCAGAACGGGCGTCGATCCCGGCGAGGATCGCCGGGTGGTCAGGCTCACTCAGATGCAGGCGTTGGCTGACGTGCTGGCTGTCCTGCAATTGTGTGGGGCGGGCAAGCTGCGGTGCAGCGAGAAGACCCAGCGGCCGGCGGCAGCTACTGTAACGGCTGTAGCCGAGGTGCTGGCTGGCGGGGACTTCTACCCTACGGAGCCGATCGCGGCGTTCGCGTGGCCGCTGCTGATCCAGGCCGGCGGGCTGGCGGAATTGGCCGGTGGCCGGTTGCAGTTGACAGCGAAGGGCCGCGCGGCGCTGGGTCGGCCGCCCGCGGAGACGATCCGTGCGCTGTGGCAGTCGTGGATCAGCAAGGCGGTCATCGACGAACTGAGCCGGGTCGAACACGTCAAGGGCCAGCGCACCACCAACACGCTGACCTCGGCGAAGACCCGGCGCCAAACGGTGGCGATCGCGCTTGCCCGCTGCCGGGCAGACGAGTGGGTACCGGTGGACGACCTTTTCAGCCGGATGCGCCGTGTCGGTCTGTCCCCCACCGTGACGCGCAGCGAGCGTGCCCTGTGGCGGCTGTACATCACCGACCCCGAGTACGGCAGCCTCGGCTACGACGGCTACGCCGACTGGCCGATCCTGGAAGGCCGCTACACGCTGGCCGTGCTGTTTGAGTACGCCGGCACGTTGGGCCTGTTCGACCTGGACTACACCAACCCGGCCGGTGCCCGCGATGACTTCCGCGACAACTGGGGCACCGACGACCTGGAATATCTGAGCCGCTACGACGGTCTCCACGCGGTACGGCTCAACGCGTTGGGCGCCTATGCGTTGGGTCTGACCGACAGGTACGAGCCCCCGGCCGGCGCGGACACGGTGCAGCAGACGCTCAAGGTGCTACCGAACCTGGACATCGTGGTGACTGGCGAACTGCCACCGGCCGACAAGCTGATGTTGGACGCGTACGCGGCGCGGACCGCGGACCGGATCTGGACGCTACGCGAGGCGACCCTGCTGGCCGCCTTGGACGTCGGACGCGACCTCGATCAACTGCGCCAATTCCTGACCGCCAGAGCCACCCATGACCTGCCTATCGCCGTGACCACGCTGTTCGCCGACGTCGCGACGAGGGCCGGAAGGCTGCGTAACCTGGGCATCGTCCGATTGATCGAGTGCGCCGACCCCGCCCTGGCCACGTTGATCGCTGGCGATCGCCGCCTGCGCGGCAAGTGCCAACTGGTCGGCGATCGGCACCTCGCCGTGACAGTCGAACGCGAGCCCGAGTTCCGCAAGGCGCTGCGGGCACTGGGGTACATCTTCCCGCCCGACGCCACAACCTGAACTTGACGGCCGCCACGACGCGAAGCCGAAGGTCAGGCCTGGCCCATCACGGTGACGGTGTTACTACACCGTCCGCGTCGTAGGCCTCGGAACCACAGAACCCGCCGTCGTAAGCACCCCAGACCAGCGGAAAGACACAGAGGGTCAGTTCACTCTTCCCCGACAGAGGCAGCTCACAGTGGCCCACCGACCCGGAGAGCGTGCGACGATCGATCCCGTGGGTTCTGCAGACGTGGCAGTGGACAACGAGCTCGCTCGGCTGCGTCGTGAGCTGGAGCGGTTGCGTGCAGAGAACGTCCGCCTATCGCGCCTGCTCGACCTGCGTGGTCAAGACACCGCTCCGGCACCAGAGCAGCTCGCCGCAGCTGTCGCGCCACCCGGGCTGGTCGTGATGTCGTCGCCGGTCGAGGACAAGCTCGCCTTGTACACCAACCGATTCCGGGCACGGGCCGATGTGTACGCGGTGCGCTGGGAGAACACCCGGACCGGGCTGAGCGGGTGGATGCCCGCGGTGGCTGGCGGTTGGCGCAAAGGAATGGACCGCAAAGGAGCCACCCTCCTTCCGCTGACGGCCGAGGTGGTCTCCGCCCATCTGGTCGGCGACGTCTTCATCGGTCTGTACCCACTGCGTACCGATAACTCTTGCCACTTCCTGGTTGCCGATTTCGACGGCCCGACCGCGATGCTCGACGCGCTCGCGTACAGCAAGGCGGCCCGCGCCAACGCCGTTCCGGCAGCGTTGGAGATTTCACAGTCAGGGCGCGGTGCGCATGTGTGGGTGTTTTTCACCGAGGCTGTCCCTGCCGCGGTGGCACGCAGTGTCGGCACAGCGCTGGTACACGAGGCCATCGTGCTTCGCGGGTCGATGGACCTGCGCTCCTATGATCGCCTGTTCCCAAACCAGGACGTGCTCCCCGAGGGCGGCTTCGGCAACCTCATCGCCGCGCCGCTGCAAGGCCGACGCCGTAAAGACGGGTTGACGGTGTTCCTCGACCTCGCGACGCTCGAGCCGCACGAGGACCAGTGGGCATTCTTGTCGACGCTGGACCGGCTGAGCCCAGGTGAAGCGGCGCGAGTTGCCCGACGGGCGAAACGAGCCGTCGTGGGCATCGAGGTCGCGACAATGAGCAGGTCGGACGCGACCCGCGTGCATCCTCCGCTGCCCGTAGTGGTGCACGCTGATCTTGGCGCCGGACTGAGCCTGGACTCATCGCAGCTCAGTCCCGCCGCGCTGTCAACGCTGAAGCACGCGGCCTCCATGGCCAACCCGAAGTTCTACGAACTGCAGCGACTACGCAAGTCCACGTGGGACACCCCACGGTTCGTTCGCGGGTACGACATCACCGTCGATGATCGCCTGGTATTACCGCGTGGACTACGCCATGCGGTGGCCGGAATCGTGGAGGGTGCCGGGTCGCGCTTGGCCATCGTGGACATACGCAACCCTGGTCGTGAGATCGATGCCGCGTTCACGGCACAACTCGACGCCAAGCAGAGCGCCGCAGTCAATGCGCTACTCGCGCACGACGACGGCGTGCTCGTTGCCCCGCCAGGATCGGGTAAGACGGTCATGGCCTGCGCCGTGATCGCCGAGCGGGGTGCCTCTACCCTGGTCCTGGTCGACCGGAAAGCCCTTGCCGAACAGTGGCGCACCCGGATCGAACAGTTCCTGGGCATCCGACCCGGGCAGGTCGGCGGAGGGCGGCGCAAGCTCAGCGGAGTCGTGGACATCGCGATGCTGCCGTCCCTGGCCAGGCGCGACGACGTCGCGGAACTCACGAACGGGTACGGTCATGTCGTCGTTGACGAGTGCCATCATCTCGCGGCGGCCGCCTACGACCATTCGGTCAAGCGGATCGCCGCACGGTTCTGGCTCGGGCTCACGGCCACACCCACGCGGCGTGACGGACTCGGTGACCTCGTCACTTGGCAGCTCGGGCCAATCCGGCACACCGTGACCCACGACATGGCCCGTGATGACCAGTACACCCTCATGGACGCCTGGGGAACCCCGGCAGGACCTCGACGGCTCCTGCATATCCACGAAACTGAGTTCCGCGCCGACGAGGTCGACCTTTCCGCTCCAGCCGCCCTCGCCGCAGTACATCGCGCACTCGTCTCGGACCCCGCACGCAACACTCAGATCGTCGCCGATGTCACGGCCGCGCTGGCGCGCGGACGCAATTGCCTTGTACTCACCCGACGGGTCGCACACGTCGAGATCCTTACGACTTTGCTGGCCTCACACGGACACAAGGCGCTTGTATTGCAGGGCGGCATGTCCGCCAGCGACCGGCGCACCGCAGTCAACCAACTCGCCGAGGCCAAAGCCGGCGACGGCGTGCTCGTCATCGGCACAACGCCCTTCATCGGCGAAGGTTTCGACGCCCCAGCCCTCGACACGCTATTCCTCGCCGCTCCGGTCTCCTACGACGGCCTGCTCGTCCAGTGCGCCGGCAGGATAGTACGGACTGCCCCAGGCAAGGACACCGCCGAGGTCCACGACTACCACGACCGCGCCACTCCGATCCTTGCCTCGTCTCTAAAACGTCGCATGCCCGGTTACCAAGCGCTCGGCTTCGCCAGGGCATAGGGCGGCGTGTTCCCGGCTCCCGGACGGTTTCTCTCGACGCCGCGGACCTCTAGCGAATCCGGCATCGACCTCGAACCGCGTGACGTAGCCAACTCCACATTTCCAATCACGAGCAGCCATGATCCATACTCCCCCGTGAGGCCGGGCAGAGAGTCGGCTAATCCAGCAGGCGGGGCGGCACGCTTGCCGGTCCGACCGGCACCGAGCAGATGATCCGCAAACTCCTGAGGCTGAAATCCGCCAAACACCACGACGAACTGCTCACCCGTCATCAGAAAGCTCCCCGCTACCGACCACACAGCGCGGTCTCATCGACCCCGGCTCCGATCCACGCCTCGGATTAGTCAGCTTGAGCGGACGCATCAGTCCGAGCCCGAGACGGAAAAAGGCTTTGCCGCAACGAGATCAGCTAATAGAATCTGTCGTAGCCAACCACATGCAAATTTACATTAATAATTCGCGAAGCTTGTATCGCCCGGCAGCAAAGTCCGGTACTTCGTGGGCATCACATTTGAATCTTGGACCTCAGGGGTTGGCCATCTGCGCAGGAGCGCCAGCGCAGATTTCTTGGCAATTGCGCACCCGTGCGCCAGTCACGCTTGACGGCAGCACCAGAGGGTGTGCCCTTCCCATACCTGAATTCCAAGAAAGGACATCCCCTCGTGTTTGACGACCTTCTGGTCGTCGGCTGGGACCTTGCCAATAGTGCCCGTGTGCATGTCGATGACATGCCACTCGATCACTGGCGTGCCAAGGGTTTCAGCGGCGACAGTACTCTCGTCTGCATGTACTGCCTTCAGGAAGGCAGAACCGTCTCGCTCGTGGTGAAGGGTAAGGTCTTGGGTGCCCGCCGCGCCCACTTCGCCCATCCCGCAGGCGCAGCACACGAAACTGGCCATGGGCCAGAAACGGCATGGCACGCCAACGGCAAATGGGCTGTAGCGGAGATGGCGCAGCATCACCCCGAGGTGGAAACGGCGCTGATCGAGTGGCCTACGCCGGACAAGACCCGCCGCGCTGATGTCCGCGTGCTGATGCGAGACGGGTCGAAGCTGGCGTTTGAGTTGCAATACCGGCCACTGTCCGATCCTGACTTCACCGCCCGGTGTGACGACTACCAGCGCAACAACATCACCAGCGTATGGCTGTGGCGACCTGGCCTTGCCCGGCCAGGCATCATGTTGCAGCACGGCCAGCCGATCTGGTGGCTGCACGTCGAAGCCCGGCAGATCACGGGCTTGTTCGGGCGGCCGCATCCCAGGCCCCACGGCTGGCATAACCACGAGGACATCGCCCGGTACGCCCTGCATTGGCCACCCTGCCCCGACGACCAGCTCACCCAGCACACCTGGCCCCTCGCTGACACCATCCTCGACAGTAGGGGCCTGCGCCCTCCAGCCGCCATCTCCAACCTGATCCACCAACAGCATCAGCAACTCCGCGACCAAGCCGCCCGATTGGCGAAGGCTGCGAGGAACGCCGCTGCACGCCCCAAGGCCGCCGCTCGCCGCGGCCTACCACATCAACCAGATCCGTCTGCAGACCCCTACGTCGAACCGCCGACCCGCCAACAGGAAGAACCACGCCAGCTTCAGGAACAGCTGCGCCGACAAAGGGACGACCAACAGGACATAAAGCTGGAGCAACAGCGACAGCAGCAAGAGCAGGGGTCGCATGCCGCGAACAAGATGGCGCTACTGAACCGCCAACGTTTATTAACACCCACTGTTGTTCATGAAATCGCTGAGAAGACCGGCGTGACACCATGGTCTATGGACGAGGGCGACTTCGAACTCGCCATGGGCGTTTCGATCATAGCCAATAGCAAAACGGTGGCCGTCATTTGCCCCGTTGCCTCAAGGATCACACCAGAAGTCGCCGACCGGCTCCTCGCCATAACCATCTATGTCGCGTCCGAACAAGAGCGTCGGAACATCGCCCGGCATTGCAGGCCTGACCAACGAATCATCGTCATGCCAACTGCATCACGGTGATCGTAGGTGCCCGTTGCGCTGCAATCACGAGCCTGCGATTTTACCCAACGCACCGAGGTAAAAAGCACACTTGCAGCAGCGGCGATATCAGTGCATCGACTTGCGAGCGTGTCGATGGCTAAGTCGGGTGGCAGTACCTCAGAGAACTTCAGCTCTGCGAGCGCTTCCTCGGTAACCTCCACGGGAGGGAGCTTTGCTGGGTCCACATCCTCAAGCGCCGCGATAAGATCCATCCTAGTGACATCCGAGCGCAGCCTGAGCGCGAGGTCTGGGTAGCTGTCGTCGCGTTCGGTGTAGTCCGGTAGTGCCGCGGCGAGACTTGTATTTCCTCGGCCACCGGCCCACGTCCACCAACGGCTTGTGTCCGCGTCAATTACGATCGTTGCGTCCAGCGCTGCCCGGTTGGCATGCGATTCGCGAATCTGGCCCAGGCCAAGCTTAGCCCGCTGTGAGAGCTCCACTGCGGGATCCGTGCCCAGCAGCACGTTGCGCTGAGCCTGGCAAAGAGCGAAAGACTGCGGCAATGTCGTTCCGGTCCACAGGCTGCGCGCATAGCGCTCAGTGGGTTCGACGTAGCAGTGGTGTCGACGCCAGTCGATGTGCGTGACCAGCCACGGTCGGCCTGCTAACGAGAGCGTCCGCGGGCCCTGCACCTTAAGGATCAGCATCATCGGGTCAACCGCGCCGAGTTCTTGGCGGCCGTGGAGCACTTTGAATTGTGGTGCAGCCGTGAATACGGTGAGTAACTCCATGAAGTTGCGCCGGCCATACCGCTTTTCCGCTTGTGCGCCAATGGACAGCATGCCGTTGTCGCTGTCTAAGTGTCCCGTTGCTATGAGCCACTGGATGATGTCTTTACGATGCTGGTCGAAGATCGGCAAGTTGCCCCACCATTCTGACCAGGTGGTGTCGCCCACTCGTCCTTCTTGCAGGCAGAGAGCAAGGATCTGTTGGGCCGCGATGTGACGTGGCGACGGCGGTGCCGTGATCGGCTCGACGTAGCCTTGCGTCCACAGTTCCAGCAGCCCGGCCGCTTGGAGCAGAGTGTCTTTACTTGTCGCGAGGAAAAGTGTGTTGCGATCGGTGTCCGGGCGTCTACCCGTACGGCCCAACCTCTGCAGGAACGAGGCAACAGTATTGGGTGCGTCGAGTTGGATGACCCGATCAAGGTCGCCGACGTCAATTCCGAGTTCGAGGGTAGAGGTTGAAACGATGACGCAGTCACGAGCCTCGGAGAATGCCTGCTCGGCTCTGCGACGCTCGTCGATGGAAAGGGATGAGTGTGAGACAAAGGTTGCCACACCGAGTCCGCGCAGAGCTAGGGCTAGCTCCTCGACCCGCCGCCGCGTTTCGCAGAACACCAGACGTTTTTCACCACGGTGGAGCGTGCCGATTACCTTGGCAGCGTTCGGGACACTGCCGACGTAGTCAAGGCCAACGTCCGGCGGGTTGACGCTGGTAGCAGCGGGGGGTGCAACGACCGTGCCGTTGTTACGCCCGGCGTTGGTACCTTGGAGCCAGCCTAGAAGTTCGTTGGGGTTGCCCACTGTTGCTGAAAGCCCGATCCTCTGCAATGGGCGGTGTGCGATTCGCGATAGGCGTTCGAGGACGGCCAGCAGGTGCCAGCCGCGGTCGTCCCCGGCGAAAGCGTGCACTTCGTCGATGACTACCGCCCGCAGATCTCGAAAGAACTCGTGGGGATCGGTGAGCGTCGAGACCAGAAGCGCTTCAAGCGATTCCGGTGTCGTCAGCATGAGGTCTGGCCGCTCAACCCGAAGCCGCTTACGTTGTGTCGGGCTTGTGTCGCCGTGCCATAACCCGGCGCGGCGTCCGAGCCATTGTGCGTATCCATCGATGCGCGGGTGCAGGTTGTTGAGCAGCGCCCGCAGTGGGCATATATAGAGGATGGAAAGGCCGTTCCATCGGTGAGTGGTCATCGACGTCAGGAGCGGAAAGACTGCGGCCTCGGTCTTGCCGCCGGCGGTCGGTGCGAGGAGCAGTGCATCCGAACCGTCCAGGATGGGCCTGATAGCGGCGCGCTGCAATGGTCGCAGATCGCTCCATCCGAGCGTATTCACGATGTGATGGGTCAAGCCATCTGCGAGGCTATGCGCGCTCATGGCATTTCGAGGTGGACATCGTCGACCGATGTGGCTTGAAGCCCTGCAGCGTTGCGCTCGATCTCGGTGAGTTCGACGGTCGTGAGGGTGAGCTTGTAATGCTGCCTGGGGTCGAAATCTGGGAACTGTTCCACGCGGTCGAGGACGTCAGCTACGAGCTTCTTGAGGAAGATCCGCGGTGCGATGCCCACTTTGCCGCCGAGCTGTCCCGCCACCGCGTCCGCCAGCAGGCCAATGTAGGCATCGTCGACAGTGGAGCGAACGTGCCCCTCTTCCGCCTGTCCCTCCACGAAAAGATCCCGTACGCGTCCACCGAGTTCGACGAGGCCTTCATGGCTGAATCCCGGCAGCCGAATTTGCACCGCCCTCGGGTTGTCGAAGCGGGCATGGGTGGTGAAGTCGGTGGCCAGGCGCTGGGCGAGCGGCGGAAGGCGCTGCGCGCCTTGCGTACCGTCGAAGAAGGCGGGAGTTCCGGTTATGACCAGATATAGACCGGGGAACCTGCCTGCGTATACGTCGTCGATCAGTTGCCTCAGAGCGTTGAGTGCTTTGTCGCGGGCGTCAGCGCGCACGCGCTGAAGCGTCTCTACTTCATCGAGCACGACCAGCAGACCATGATGACCGCTGTCGCGCAGGACCGTCAGAAGGCCTTGCAGGAAACCGAGAGCGGCTGTGTGGTCCAGGTCGCCTCGCACGCCCGCAGCACGACGTGCGGCCGACGCGACATGAGGTTGCCCGCCGAGCCAGGCGAGGATCGCATCAGCAGTCTTTATGTCCCCCATAGCGTTAGCGCCACGGTACCCGCGCAACGCCGCTGCGAATGCGGGAGCCACGCTGCCGACCTCGGCCAACCTTGTGTCCAACAACGTGTTTACAGACTCGGTGAGCGCGGTCGCGTCGTTTGCGTCGATGCGCCCGTCCGCGAGCGCGTCCTCTTCCAGCGCGTAGAACCAGGCGTCGACGACTGGCTTCAAAGCGCTGGGTGAGAAGGTGCTTGTGGTGAGTCGCTCAGTCAACCTGCGGTACACAGTCTCCAAGCGGTGCAGAGGAGTCTCGTTCTCGGAGATCTGAACCTCGGCTGTGGCGAAACCGGCTCGGCGAGCCTGTTCCGCCAGCCACCGCGTGAAAAACGTCTTGCCTGCTCCATACTCGCCGCGGACTGCTTTGAAGACCGATCCACCGCTGGCCACCGCGGACAACTCATCGTCGATGGCGGGAGAAAAACGACCAAGCCCGACCGCGAGCAGACCCAAGCCTGTCTCTGGTACAGCGCCACGCCGTAGCGCATCAATTACCTGACGACGCCGGACGATGCTGACCGACTCGCTGAATCTGCCCATCACGGGATCCCGAACTGCTGACGCAGCAGCGTCTCATCCAAGCGCAACGTGCGGCCATCGTCGATGATCGCAAGAACCTCGACGCCGTCGATATTGAAGATCCGCTGCAGTGTCGTGGCGAACCCGACGGCGCGTTGGGACGCCTCGCCTGCGCGCTCCGCTACCACCGCCAGGGGTAGCACGCCGCCTGCGTCCAGTAGGGTTGTCACCACTATCCTGATCTTCTTTGGCTCCACTCGCCGTGCCGTTGTCTGCTGCTGTGCCTTGAAGAGTTCGGAAGCGAGGACTCTGTCTGAAAGAGTTGGCTCCGGCGGCGCTGTAGGGGTAGGAACATCGAACAGCGCGTCAGCTTGGACCGCTTCAGGTTTGGTTCGACGGTTCTGCGCGGGCACGGGTTCAGCTGGCCTTGCGGCGATCGGCAGGTTCGCGGCTTGCAGCCACCACCGCGGCGGCCTGGGGTCGATGGCGACCCACCCGATTGGTGGGGTCGCCCCGAACGGCACGAAGGCCAGCAAGGGGATCGTCACCTCCGCCAACGATGCACCGCCGTGGTAGCCCGACCGGCGCTTCTGATAACGCACGTTGGCATCCACAAGGGCCACGATCCGGTTTCCGTCTGCTATAACCCTTGGCCCGACGAGTAAAACCTCGTCTTCGGCTGGCGCCGCATCGCCGACCCGGTACCGTGCCTTCGACTCTTCGCCGACCCGGCGCAGCTCGCCGCCGCGCTCTAGCACGTGCCCGTGATCACTGGTGATGATGACAGCACGGCCGGTGTTACGGGCATGGCGCAACAGGGTCCGCAGAGCACCGATGCGGGCGATGTCCCAGCCGGCTTCTTCGCCTTCGCGGCCGGTGAGCAGCGCGTCGTCAACAGTGTTGATTACTGCCGCTACGACTGGCGTGCGGCTGTTGATGGCAGCAACGAGGTCGTCGATCCCGGTGGGATCCTTGTGGAAGAGTTCTGGCGAACCACTGCGCCACCAGCTGTGCGAGCGGAACGCCCGTACTTCGGTGTCCTGATTGCCCTTGGTAAGGGTCCCGGCAAATAGGCTGGTGCGGCTGACCGCCGTGATAGTTGGCAGGACCGCGACGACGCCGCGGCGACGAGAGCCAGTCTTGATGCCGATGGGGTCGTATTCGGTCCAGGATTCGTCGGCCAGTCGCTCGGCGAGTTCGACAGCCACTGCGGCGCTCATACCGTCGATAACGACGAAGAGCACCGGTGATGCTCCGGTCTTGCCAAACGGGGCGAGGACTTTGGCCGCTAATTCCTCAACCAGTAGAGGTTGATCGACGCCGCTCGCCGGGCCGGCTGCAGTCCAGTTCGCGAGGCGGGCCGCGAATGCTCGGTCAATTTCGGTTCGTCGTTGAGCGACTCGCTGGCGAAGGTCGGTGTAGACGTCGCGTAGAGCTGCCAACTGGTTCTCACCGAGCCACACCTCATTGCAGGCCCGGTCGACCCAGCCCCAGGTGTCCACCTGTCGGTCGATCCCATCGCCGACACTTGCCGGCAGCGCTTCCGTGCCCGAAAGCCAGCGAGCGAGCCGCAAGGCCATTAGGGCACGACCTACACGACCAGGCGACAGCGCCGCCAGGGGATGTTGAGACAGCCGAGTGTAGGCAGATTCGGCCGCCATCACGCCCCTCCCGCGAAGGGCATCACGGAGACCGGCTGCATACACGGCAAAACGCTGCTCCAGACCAGACAAGAGGAGTTCGCCAAGGATCGACGGATCGTCGGCTCCGAATTGGACCGACAGCTGTTCAGCACGTTCAAGGATTCGCTGCAGATCACTGCCGCTTTGATCATCTACGACGGCGCGGTTCACAACGGACACAACGAAATCTGCCGCGGCGTCCGAGAAGGCAGTGACGGTCGCATCATCAATGTCGTCACCGAACCAGTGCTCGATACGTCCACGTACTCGCAGTGCAACGTCACTACTCGCGGACCATACAGCGTGGCAGACAAGGCCAAGGGGCACAGCATCTGTTACGTGATCGTTTGCGGCCAAACCGAATATCGCTTTGGCGACCGGACCAAGCTGGGCCGGGGCGGCGAGCCAGCGAACAAGGCCGTCGCGCTCCCCGGTCGGCAGTGATTGGAACGCTTGGGTTGCGGTGGGGACCGCGGTCCAACGCAACAGGGTAACGACATCGAGATCGTCCGGCCCGGCTTGGAGCCGCTCAAGATCTAGTCGTACTCCAGCGAGATGCCGCAGGGCCGTGTCGCGGGCGAGTACACCGCCTGGCAACTGAGGCCAGCCGCGCAGAGGTTTGGCCGCCATCAGCGCTTCGGCGGCCCACGCTTCATCGGCGAGCGCTGGATCAGGCTCCGTCGCACCGAAATCGTGGCAGATCAGGTCCCATGGCTGGACAGTCTCTACTCGCTGCCTCCAAACCCGGCTGAGGATACCGTCGCCGAGATCCTGAACGTCAAGATCTGTGAGGATGGTGAGCGGCTCGCTACCGTCACGACCGGTGAGCGCGTCCCATATAGCCAGCGGGGACGGACAGGCCACAACCCGGGTGTGCCCGGTAGGCAATGGCAGCAAGGCGTCAAGCGTCCAGACCGGCACTGCGCGCACCAGAACGACGGGTTTGACGTCTCCGGCGCGCTGCAGGATGTCGCCGATCTTCTTGGCGAGCGTATCTGGCTGGACAGGGGTTACCGATGGCATAACAGGCCGTCCGTCGTCATCGGATTGTCCACGCAATCTCAATGATCTTATCTGGATGCTGACGGGCGGCCTCTCGCAGCTCATCCAGCACGGCAGGGATTTCATCGCTTGCCACGGTGCGAGTCACCGTCGCACCGCCGCCGGCCGGAGGCTTCGGAGGTGGAGGAGGCGGTGGCGTGACCATGACAATGGCCCGGTTGATCAGAGCAACCGCGTCATCCTTGGCCCGGCCCAGCGCAGGAGCTAGAGACCTCGTCAGCTCATCGTCGCGGGCAACAGATGACAGTTGTGCGAGGATCGTTTTGGCTTCTACGTCGAAGGGCGACGAAAGCTGTCTGATCATCGAGAGCTGCTCCCATGGACCGTGGCGCAGCACGTCCGCAAGAGTGCGTGCTGCCGAGAGGCTCTTGCGGACGCGTTCCGCCGGGCCACCGAGATCCGCCTGTGCGAACAGTTTGATGATCTCGACACCATCGGCGCTGCTTACGATCATGTCGATGACATCGGCAGCATGCCGCGCCGTAGCGAGTCGACCTTCCCTCGCGTCTATGTCCAGGCCAAGCACATCGGCATGCTGTTCCAGTCGGTTGACCAGCTGATGCGCATCATCGCGATGCCGCTGCGCCTCACGAGCCAGCATCTCGACGAACAGGCGCACCAGACGCGCCACCGGCGGGCCAACGCGTCCTACGCCGAAGAGCTTGTACGACCGCTCCCGGGCAGCATCCCACTCGTCGTCGGTCGGCAACGGCTGAAGCCGCAACGTGAACTCTGACTTGATCTGAGGCGGTTCAACCACAACCGGGCCGCCGTACTTGAAGAACGAACGGTTGGTCTGCTCGGCGTACGCGGCGATAACGAGCTGGGCGACCAGCGGATCCAAACCCAATCGATGCGGTTCCGGATCGAGCCATTCCAGCAGTTCGCTGACCCGCAATTCACCTTGAGCCGCACGGCCGGCCCGCTGCTCAAACTGCTGCGTCCAATGACGACCAATGGTCAATACCGCCTCGCCCATGGTCCCCAGTTTTAGCGGTTCAGCGATCCGCCTGATGACAGCTCGATGAGGCTTCTGCTCGATCTCCGCACGTCCATCGCCAGACTCGACGGCCTTACGGACGCCGTCAAGGACGATCTTGACGTCGGCTTGCTTGACGACGTACCCCGTACGTTCGGGGTCAAAGTCCGGGTGATCGGGAAACTGCCGGTCGAGGAGCTGATCGGTGATCGACCTCAGCGCGTCCGTGAACGGAGCGCCAGGTGGAAGCGTAGGTTTAAACCCAGGCACGAGTGTCAATAGATGCTCGTCGTAACCCAGAACCACATCGGTACTCTGCTTCTGGGCCAAGCCATATGCCTGCCGAAGCACGCGGGTCACCTTGTCAACGAGGCTCCTTCGTTGGTTGTCGAGTTGCTCGCGAGCACGGGGACGATCCTCGGGCGCGAGGTGGGTCGCGTACGAGTCAAAAGTGTTGTTGTTTAGCACCGCATCGATGATGACCAGGTTGTTGAGATCCCGGTTCAGGGTCTCAGCCGTGAATGCGGCGGGAATCCAACATACGGTGCGCGTCGATCCGAGTCTTCCTGCCAGGTCTGATACCCGTTGCCGATCATCAGCCGGGCCATGAGTGCCATCGTCGAATGGGTAGTCGAGAATGAGCCGCCAGCTGACCGGATCGTCAGGGGTGAAGATCGCATCCGACAGATCGTTAGGGTCTCTGACGTTCCGAAAAAGAGCTCAACCACACGCTCGGAGCCGCGCCAGGTCACCTTTGCTGTTTCCCGCAGCTGACCGGTGAGGGTAAGACCGAGTTCGCGCCACAACATGCGCTGCACCATGCGAACTTTGGCGCCGTGCTTGGCGAAATCTCGTGCGGCACTAATGATGCTGTCGACATCGATGCCGACTAACTGAAGCGATACAGCAGGATCGTCCGCGTCGGTTTTGGTGATCTCATTGAATCGGCTTGCCCAGTCCGTGATCTTCCTGGCGACTACGGTGCCGACATCCCCAGCTATAGGCGTGCGGATGCTGCCATGATTGAGGGCCGCCAACTTGCGGGCCGTCAGATTCTTTAGCGCCGACACGGTCGGCGCTAACGCCGCCAGGAGAAGCGTCTTGATTAGACGGTCGTCGCCAGTGAACGCCTTGACTTTCGCGACGGTGGCAGCATCGGCACTTCCTGCGCGGACGGCTACGACATCGTCTTCGGTGACCTGGAACTGTTCCAGCAGCGACGGGCGAAGCTTTCCCTGGTAGAGCTTCTGCGCAAGTTCGAATTCGGCCTTCAGCTTGTCGGTGAACGGGGTGTCACCCGGTTTGCTGAGCACCTCATACAAGTCGCCGAGTGGGATTAGATCGCCCAGACGCAGCTCGTCGCGGTGATCCACAAGGATCTCCCGCATCAACTTCATGCCGGAACGTGTCCGCTGCAGCGCGCTCGACACCTCGACTAACGTCGCCATGAATGCCGGACTGAACGGATAACTTGCCCGAAAGGCATCCGAATCGCCGCCCGTACGCGAGTCTTCACCCAGAAGCGTGTCCCACACATCTCGCCGAACTTTGGTGGTGGCTGTAAACGCCGCATCCAGCAGCGCCTTCGCTTCGGGTCTGTCCTCTCTGGGCCGTAGCAGACGATCACGAGCGATCTGCGGTAGGTTCCGGTCCTCCAGCGTGATGACTTTGAACCGCCCACTAGCTTGGTTAAGCGTGTCCTGAAACCGCATACCCACCGCGCCCGCTACCGTCTCGCCGACCAGCTCACGCAGGTCACGTTGACGCGCAACGAAACTGATGATTGGGATCGCACGAGCAGTGTGGCCGCCCTCGATGAAGTTGGTCATCTTCTGGAATCTCTCTGGCAACAAACTCCGCGTTGCCGGAGTTGTTTGCGATCCACAAGATGAGTTCGTCCAAGAACAGGATGAGGCAGTCGTAGCCGACAGTCTTCGCGTGTTCGGCGATCGCGTTTAGTCCGTCATCGAGCGAGATGAACGCCTCTGCGTCATCCCTGGCGTTCGTGAAGAATCCCTGTCCCCAAGGACTGGTGAGGAGATCGCTGACAAGCTTGCGCCGGCCTTCATCGTCAAACGGCGCCTTAAACGCCGCGTCCAACGTCTCCGTCGTCCACGCGGTGCTCTCGCCCCACTCGTCTTCATCACCGCCGCCAAGCTGCGAAATGAACCTCGTGTCATCTGCGAGCCCTGCGCGGATGTTGCGTGCTAGGTCCAACAAGCCGTCGGTGCGGTGCACAGCAGGAATTGGCGCGTCTGGGTGCAGCTTCCGCACCTGGGTGACGTACTCGCCAAGCACTCGCTGCTCCAGCGACTTGGCGCCCATCATGTGGTAAGGCACTAGCAGGGGCTGTTTGCCTTCCAGCCATGTGCCATACCGGCTCATCAGACCGGCGAACTCGGGGCGCCGGCGCGCGTACTCGTTGCCGGTATCCCTCAACAGCGAGTGCAGGACCGCCATGAAATGCGACTTTCCGGAACCGAAGGAGCCGTGCAGGTATGCGGCCTGCGACGATCCCGTGTCCAGCCCGTGCTTGATCAGGCCCATCGCTTCATCGAAGTTGCCAGAGAGACGCTCCGTGATCACATAATCCTTGAGCGTCACAGCCGGGTCAGCTACGCCCTCCACCAGCTGCAGCACATAGTCACTACTGCTGGTGTACTCGGGTATGTCGATGACGTCACGGAGAAAGGGCTGGGGCTGCGTCATGGTCGTACGTTATCCGTTCTTCTTCGCGCGAGTACGGGCGGCAGGGCGCCAACCGGACATTTCCTCATCGGTTATGTGCAGCCGTTGCGCGGTTTCTGTCAGGAAACCCTCGTAGATCTCGGTAGGCGAAGCACCCCACGCCGGGTCGAACTCGTTGTGCCACTGGCGCACCCAGGGAAGAACCTCACGTAGACCCGCAAGCAACGGGACCAGTTGATCTCTGCCCCAACCATCGTTCTGCTCACGCTCGTTGATCAGCGTAGCCAGGGCGTGCGCTTGGTCCCGGTGGTCCCAACCAGCCCAACCAAGCAACAGCGACTCGGTCCGGCCCGCCGGCGCATACGAAATGAACCGCTCCTTCGGCACGTCCAACTTGCCACGCTGCTGCCAGTAGCTCGTCTTGACGAAATCAGCCGATGTGTACTTTGGCGGAACTGGAATCTTCTCCCGAATCCTCTTCTTCGCCAGTCCGTCCACGGCTGCATCCTCTTCACGCTGCATGTTCCAGACATGCTCCCAATCAGCGCGCTTAACAAGACCAGCAGGCTTATACCGAAGCGCTGCCAAGAACGGCACATGCTCGCCTTCGAGGAGATCCTTCAACACCTTCTCGAGCTCCTGCCGCGGCGCGTAGATCTCCGCTACCGCGAGCACGTCGTCGTCGATCCGGAGCTTCATCGCGAGTTGCTCGATCGTGAGCGGCTGCGGCTGCTCAACACTGTGCTCATCCACTGCAAACCACAGACCACGCTGCTCGCACCGGTCCGCGAGCCACTCCGCGAGTGCTCGCTCCTGCATCTTGTTCCAACCATCGGTCTGCCACCGACGCTTGTACTCGGGACGCTCGATAAGACCGATGTTTCGATTGGATGAGATGAGTTCGATTCGACGCTCAACCAGTGCCTTGTAGTCGTCCGGCCAGTGCACCGGTAGCTCGGTAATCGGGGTCGAGCCGTGGCGAGTAAACCACGCTGTCTCCTCACCGCTTCTCGCTAGCACGATCTCGAAGGCCCGTTCGCCAAGATTAAGCTTCGGCGGGTTGGGCGTAGTGAAATCCCCATCGAGCAGCCCGTAGAGCTTGTAGACCTCCCAGTCCAACTCTTCTTGCACCGCGATCATCTGGGTGCGGGTGACGAGATAGTCGGCCTGCGCGGTCGTTAAGCTCGCCTGTGTCGGCACACCAGCGGCAATCGCCGCGGGGGATAGCTTCGTCAGACACTGAGCAAGTTCATCCAGAAGCTTGGCTCTATACGCCGGATAGGTGGGCGGCAGTGGAAATTGCTCCAGCTTAGTACCAGTAAACTCGTAGAACCTTTCCCAGTCGCTACTTGTGAATCCTCCCGCCTCCCCACGGATTCCCTTATTGTGACTTACTTGCTTTAGCCAACAGCATGCAGTCGATGAATTGAGGATACTCAGAAGGTCGACATGCAAACGCTCAGTCGAGGTAATTGGCATTTTGATCACTGGCGCCGAACGATTGAACGCTCGCCGTGATCGATCTAGGACAAAGTCGTTATGCGTAGTCACGAAGGCAAATCCAATTGAAAGCTGGCTAGTACCCAGATCCTTTGGGAGCTGGTGCCATGACCACCATGCCTTTCCAGATTTCAGGTATGTTGAGGAACTTCCGGTCGCACGCATGAGCAGACTATGGCGCCAAGGCCAGTAATGTCGCACTAGCTGGGGCGGAAGTTCGGCATGATCAAGCAGTTTGTGATCGGAAGTGTATGGCTTGCATACCAGATCGTGGCCAGTGACTCCCCAATTGGCAATTGCCTCGCCGCGAACAGACTCGACCGCCAAGAGCGCCTGTCGCGGTGATCGGTTTAGAACCGACGATGATAGGGTGAACAGCTCATCCGCATGCGTATCTCCATAGAAGCCGATCCGCGTCGTGATTCGACCCATCGCGACAGTTGAACGATCTGCTAAAGCCTCGACGAATTCGAGTCCGCCCGCCCGAATAATCCATGGAAATCTTCCTAGGTATCGCGCTCGGTCAATCACATCGACATCGAACCAGGAGGTGGTCGAGCCTACGTGGTTGATCTGCGCCTTAAGCGCCAGCCAGGCTTGGCCACTACTTGGTTCTTCCGGTTCGCTGGGTTCACCACGGCGAGATCGCACGGCCAACAGGTTGTGCGAACGCGGAATACGATTTCGCCCGATAAGGATCACTGTCGGAGTTCCATGCCCCGGAATAAACAGACCGCTCGTATCAATTACTTCAGTGAGCTCGATGGATCGCGCAAAGAATCGCGCCAAAGTTTCGCCAAATTCTCGCTTCATGAATGCGTTTGAGGTGATCTGCCCAACATAGCCCGCAGCTTCGTATCCGTCGTCATGGCGAGCTAGCTCAAAGAACCGCTGTCCAAATGGGGCAATGTATGTGAAGCTACCCTCGCAGACCTTGTAGAGCTGCTTGTATACTGACTTCAGCTTAGTATCTACAATATCTACATATGGTGGATTGCCAACGACTAGATGGAAGCTGCCAGGGCTAAGAATTCCGGGATGCTCTTGGATGTCTTCAGTCTTATAGTGAAAGTCAACGAGCGCGTCGTTCTCGCCGAGTAGATCAAGCTGTCGTGCCTTTAGCAACGAGTCACCCACCGCCAAATGTAGTGGGAAATCCAGGCCAGATGCTAATTCAAGAGTTGCTATATCAGATGCACGCAATGCTGCGATCAGCAGTCGAAATCGGGCGATCGCAACCGCAAACGGGTTAAGGTCCACACCGTGAACCGACTCCAGGGCCAAGCGCACCTGTTCATGTTTGTCACGGCCGGGGGCCTCAGAGCCTGTTGGCAAAGGGGTTAGGCAGCGTCGGGGATTGATGGGCGTGGTTGTCCCCAACGTGGTTGGTATTCCTTGGGATCGGGCGGGTGGTGCAGGCGTGCCAACCGCCTGGACATAATC
>Ga0075418_10001143_pt1 | contig 29766 bp, 26 predicted proteins | sample SoiMetdeltSBSDD2_FD_81776 | JGI IMG/M metagenome (GOLD analysis project Ga0075418, IMG submission 81776) | Bulk soil microbial communities from a Populus tree surrounding site in Tennessee, USA - Soil MetaG P. deltoides SBSDD2 | ecosystem: Environmental > Terrestrial > Soil > Tree plantation... | reverse complement strand
TCCTGCGACCACGTGAGACTGCCGCCGCACGCGTAGTCCCAACCAGATGCCGTGTCGTCGAACGGGACCTTGTCCAGGTCCCACAGATTGTGCAAGAAGTCGTTCTGCAGGAACGACGTCGGCTGGTTCGCCGTCGGGCCCCCGCCCGCGAACAGCGTGAACGTGAAATCGGGATAGGCCGGCACCTGATCCGCCATCGAGAGGTGCAGCATGTTGAAGCCGAAGGTCTCGTCGATGTCGTTGTAGCGCTGCCCCGACTTGCTGAACTCGGTGAAGCGATTCAGCGACAGGCTGAGCCGGACTTCGGGATCGATGGGCGGGAACGTGTTCGCGCCCCAGTGCACGTCGGGCGCCAGCGCCTGGGCCGGGAGGGTCAGCGCGAACAGGATCGGGGTCGTCGAGCGACCGAGCGAGGTCCACGTTCTCGGGCCAGCGATGCCGATGTGCATGGGAGGCAGGTCCGTGACAGCTGCACGGTAGTCACGCCGGCGTCGACGGGCAATCGTTGCTCCTCGCGCGCGCGAAACCACCCGCCTCAGGAGCGAGGCGGGGCTCGGTGCACCCCGTCGGGAGACCGCACCCCCCGGCCAGGGACCGTGAAGCGGAACGTGCTGCCCGCGCCGACCGTCGACTCGACGGCAACCGCGCCGCCGTGCATCTCGACGATCTTCTTGACGATCGCGAGCCCGACGCCCGTATCTTGCGACTCGGTGTCCGCGGTCTGGAAGATCTTGAAGATGCGATCGAAGTATCGCGCGTCGATGCCGACGCCGTTGTCGCGCACGAGGAACTCGATGTCGCCGTCGCGCTTTCGGGCCGACACGGCGACCTCGCCGGTCGGCTTGCCGAGGTGCTTGATCGCATTGCCGATCAGGTTCTGGAACACCTGCAGCAGCTGCGTGCGGTCGTAGAGGATCAGCGGCAGCGCGCCATCGATGCGAACCCTCACACCCGCGGGAGGCCCGAGCAGATCGATGACTTCGTCGAGCACGGTTCCCGGATCGACGATGGCCAGCGCGGCGGGCTTCACTCCGGCACGCGAGTAGGCGAGCACGTCGGAGATCAGCCGTTCCATGCGCTCCACGCGCAACACGATCAGTCGCAGCTGCTCCCTGGCCCGCTCCGGCAGCCTCTCGCCGAGGTCCTCGCCGAGCCAGGAGGCCAGCGCGGCGATGCCGCGCAACGGCGCCTTGAGGTCGTGCGACACGATGTGCGCGAAGTCGCGCACATCCTCGTTGGAACGCGCCAACGCGACCGCGTGCTGCTGCAGTTCCTGCTGGGCGCGGCGCCATTCGGCAACCACCGCGGCGAGCGACAGCGAGGTGACCACGACCACGCCCAGGAACGCCTGGAGCACGAGCAGCGCCTCGTGCGCGCTGGCGTCTGGCAAGGAACCGGTCTCGCGCACCGTGCCGAGGATCGCAAACACCGACAGCACGAGCACGGCCGTCGCCGCTTCGCGCGAGCCGAAGCGGAATCCCGCCCAGACGACGACCGGCAGGCAGAGGAAGGCCAGCGGCAGCGGGCTGCTGTACACGAGCATGCCGACGAGCAACGCAACGGCGAGCAGCGCGGCCGCTTCGCGCGGAGGCGCTGTGAACGGTCGCGAGGACCACAGCACCAGAGGAGGCGCGAGTACGAGGGCGCCGCAAGCGTCGCCGAGCCACCAGGTCAGCCAGATGCTGCCGTACTCCGGCCACTTCTCGAGCTTGGCCAACTCGAGGCTCGTGACGCCGATCGTCGGACTGAACAACGTGGCCACGAGTCCGGCGAGCACCACATACTTGAAGACGTCCTGCGGTCGTTCGAAGGCGCGGCGCCCGCGTGCGTACCTCTGCACCAACAAGGCTCCGAACACGCCTTCGAGCGTGTTGCCGACGGCGATCGCGAACGAAGATGTCGGGTGTTCGGTCGTGGTGAAGTTCACGAGGAACGCGCCGACGAAGATGGCCGGCCAGACGCGCACGCCCAGCACCAGCATCGCCGCGAGCGCGATCCCGGTCGGCGGCCAGACCGGAGACACGCTGACGTTCCTCAGCGCAAAAAGCGGCGAGAGGCCGAGCTTGCCACCGGCGGAGTAGGCGGCCGCGAGCCCGACGAGTACCGCCGCGTGGACGATCGCTGGCGTGTTTCGCATCGCCAATCCGAGGGAACGATGCCCTTTTCGCGGCGGTCGCACCGCAAGTCAACGTTCTGTCCCGCTATCCCGAGTCCCGAGTTTGCGATTGCGGTTACGCTCGCAACGTCTCGGATCCGAGCGGAGACACTGCGCCAATGGCCTCGACCGGTACGCGTCTCGTCCTCGTGCTGTGCTTGATCGCAGTACTGCTGTTCGCGTGCTGGCCTTGGTTGTTCGCCCCGGATGCGAGCCCCGACGCATCGCCGGCTCCAGTCAAGAACGCCTCTACCGCAACCTCGCCGATCGAGCGCGCGGCGAACCCGGCCGCGACCGCCGACGCCGCGGCGGAGACGGTCGAACGCGAAGTGGCGCCTGCAACACGAACGGCTGAGACCGGCTCACTGCTCGTGAAGGTCGTGTGGGGCGACGACAAGAAGCCGGCCGATAGCATCGAGGTCAAGGTCTACCGCAGCGGCGCCGACTCCTTGTTCGACGAACCGCGCGGACGCAGCGATGCGACGGGCAGCGTGCTGTTCGCGGAACTCGCGCCGGGCAACGTCTACCCGAGTGTCGATCGCGCCGGCCATGGCGACCACGTAAAGGTGACGATCGTCGCCGGACAGCGCAGCGAGGTGACGCTCGAGGTGAAGATGGGCATGAACGCGAAGGGCCGCGTTGTCGACGGCAGCGGCGTTGCCGTCGCGGGTGCCGACATCGTGGTGTCGGGTTGGGCCGGCGGGAACACGCTGACGCTCGGTCAGAGCGGTGCCGACGGCACGTTCGAGCTGCGCGCGGTGGGGACGCACTGTCACATCGGCGCGCGCAAGGAGGGCTTCGTGCCGTCGTCGATGCGCCAGTTCACGGCAGCCGATGGCGCCACGGTCGACTTCACGATCGTGCTGACCGGCACTGGCGCTGCGCTCGAAGGCGTCGTGCTCGATCCGCAAGATCGGCCGATCGCAGGCGCCGTCGTGCGGGCCGGCGAACGCGAACAGAAGAACCACAAGCTGCCCGACGGCGCCAACGCGATGGCCCCGCAGTCCGAGCAATTGCGCACCGACGAGGCGGGGCGATTCCGCTTCACGAGCGTCGTGCCAGGCCTGGTGCCCGTCTCCGCGTGCGCGCGCGGCCTCGCACCGTGGCATCAGGACGTCGAAGTGCGCGCCGGAAGCCGCGAGTCCCTGACGATCCGCCTGCAGCCGGGCGTCACGCTGTTCGGCAAGGTCAGCGACGGCGCCGGGAATGCGCTCGCCAAGGTCGAGATCCAGGGCGGCGACTGGGACAAACTCGGTCGCCGCAGCGTCAGCAGCACCGAGGACGGCACGTATCGCCTCGAGGGGCTCGCCGTGGGCACTTTGAAGATGCAGGCCTCGGATGACAAGCACGGCTCCACCACCGAGTCGTTCGTCTTCGTCGCCGGCGAGAAGCGACGTTGGGATCCGGTCCTGTCGGCAGGGCTGCAGATCTGCGGCAAGGTCGTCGACGTCGACGACAAGCCCGTCAAGGGCGTGATGGTCGAAGCGATGCTCGAACGCGGTACGCGCGACGAGCACTGGTCGGCCTTCGAGAACACCGATGCCCAGGGTCGGTTCGCGCTGAACAACTGCAAGGAAGGGGAGACGATCCGCGTCTCGTTCCGCCGCAAGAGCATGTTCCCGGAGCTGGTCATGACGGGCGTGCGGCCGAGCGCCGAGGAACTCGTCGTGCGGCTGCCGAAGGAGGCGTGGGTCTACATCAGGGGCACCGTGCTCGGGCCCGAGGGCGAAGCGCTGCCGAACGTACACGCCTCGCCTTTCATGAAAGTCGGCCACAGTGGCTCGCCGGCCGAGACCGTCGACGCCAAGACCGGAGCGTTCAACTACGGCCCGTATCCACCCGGCACCTATTCGATCCGCTTCGCTGCGGACGGCTACCCGTCGATCCGCCTCGAGGACCGCACGCTCGGCCCCGACGAGGTGTGGGATGTCGGCACCGTGAAGTTCGAACGCGGCGGCACGCTCGCGGTCCAACTCGTGGCCGCAACGGAACTGCCGGCGAAATGGACACTGACGATCTACGACGAGACGGGCGCGCGCACCGATCAGCTCGACACGAGCAACGGCGCCGGCCGTTCGGGCCCGCTCGTGCCGGGCAACTACGTGCTGCAGGTCGGCGGCGAGAAGTTGGCTTGTAGTTCGCACCCTTTCGAGATCCGCGCCGGCCACGAAACGAAACTCGACATTCCGCTCCGGACCGGGATCGCGACGACGATCGACTTCTCGTTCCCACAGGGTGCCGAGCCCCTGCGCAGCGTGACGCTCGTGCTGCGCGATCCGCAGAATGACGTTGTCTGGCGCGGTCGGGCATGGGGGCGAGATGACAAGGTCGGCGTCTCGCTCGCGCTGCTGCCGGGCGACTACACGATCGAGGCGACGTGCGAGGACCTGCGCGCGAGCGGCACGATCGCTGTCGCGCCGGGACGCGCAGCGATGACGCTCGAGCTGCGCAAGCCCTGACCCGGCGAGATCGCGGATTTGTCGTCGCGGCACGAGACACTCCCGCTGTCTCGAATCGCGTCGCACGGACCTGACGCCAAGTTGTCACCTTGGCGCCAACTCGACATGCGCGGGCACAGGAAGATGCGGCGTCGCACCCTCGCAAACAGCCCGCGCCACGGGAGGGCTTCGCTTCCTACACGCGTCGCTGGAACCGGCACGGCTGTTGCTTTCGCGGTCGACCCAAACCAACGGACCCCGTACCAACGAGGAACAACCATGCAGAAGACAAACCAAACGACTCTGCCCCAAACACGCGATCCCTTCCAGAACCTGTTCCAGCGCCTGTTCGGCGACACTCTGCCGGAGCTCTACGGCCTGGCCGAGACCAACGGTCTGCCGCGCGCCAACATCAGCGAGACCGAGACTTCGTACGAGCTGTCGTTCGAGCTGCCTGGCGTCGAAGAGAAGGACATCCAGGTGCACATGCAGGACCAGACCCTGACGGTCACCGCAGAGCGCAAGGACCACCGGGAGACAGAAGGCAAGCGCTGGCATCGCGTCGAACAGCGCTACGGCCAGTTCTCGCGCACGATCTCGCTGCCGCACGATGCATCCAACAAGGGCATCGAGGCCGTGTATCGCAAGGGCGTGCTGAACGTCACGGTGCCGAAGGCGCCCGAATCGCGGCCCGCCAAGATCGAGGTTCGCAGCGCCTGATCGCGAACGCGGCGGTGACGCTGGCTTGAGCCACGTCACCGCCGTCGCACTCTACGGTTTCTGCCGCAGCCGCGCGGCGAACGCCGCTTCGACGTGACGCTTGACGGTGCGGCGGTCGAGGTCGAGCCGGCGCGCGGTGGCCTCGAGGTTCTGGTCTTCGTCGAGATAGACGAGCGTCGTGTACCGGCGCAGCAACTCCCCGGCGTCGAGCGAACACGACCGCACGGCCTGCGCGAGCTCGGCCCTCGGATCTTCGCCCGTGATCGTCGCGCTGCGGCGCGGGTGATAGGCATGCCGCAACAGCACGTTGCGCAGGCACTGTTCGAGCTCTCGCACGTTGCCGGGCCACGCGTAGTCGGCGCCGAGCTGCTGCAGCACGAACTGCTCGACCTCGGCGGCCAGCGCCTCGGCGCCCTGGCCGAGCTCGCGGCGCGCCAGGAACAGCAGCAGGTGGCGCAGTTCGGCCGGGTCGTCGGAAAGGCGCTCGCGCAGCGACGGCATCTCGACCACGTCGCCGCACAGGCGGTAGTAGAGGTCGGCGCGAAACTCGCGACTCTCGATCGCGGCGCCGAGGTCGCGGTTCGTGGCGGCGATGATCTTGCCCTGGAACTTCCTGGCCTTGGTGTCGCCGGCGCGTTGGAAGGTGCGGTTCTGCAGCACGTGCAGCAGCTTCACCTGGATCGCGGGATCGAGGTCGCCGATCTCATCGAGGAACACCGTGCCGAGCGGCGGACATGTCTCGAAGTAGCCCGGTCGATCGGCGATCGCACCCGTGAAGGCCCCGCGCTTGTGGCCGAACAGCTCCGACTCGATCAGCGTCGGCGCGAGCGCGGTCAGGTTCAGACCCTGGAACGAGCCGTAGAAGTCCTCGGCGAACTCGAGGGCCTGGGCGCGGAACGGGATGTAGCGCGCAAAGCCGATCGCGCGCGCGACGAGCTCCTTGCCGGTGCCAGACGGTCCGACGATCAGCGTCGCGAAGTCCGCCATGCGGGCGTGCAGCGTCCTCCGGTAGCGACGCAGGTCGTGGCTGAAGATCGACTGCCAGACGGCAGCACGCAGCCGCGCTGTCGGTCCCGAGGTACCTACCAGGTTGTAGAAGATGTGGTGGAAGGCGCGGCGGATCTGGTAGTAGCACGCGAACACGTGCGGGAGCTCGTGCAGCGCCGGCAGGTCGCGGCCCGGAAGGTCGAGCAAGTGCTGCGCGTCGCGGCGGAAGCCCTCGTAGAAGGCTGCTCGCGTCGAGCGCGCGCCCGTCGCGGCGAGGGCCTTGCCGATCAGCTCGGCGAACGCCGCGCTGTTGCGGTAGTAGAGCACGAACAGCACGAGCTCTTCGTAGAGCTGCAGCTCGTCGGCGTCGGCCGGCACGTCGCCGTCGAGCAGGCGTTCGCGCAGCCCCGCCGCCAGTGTTTCGGCCCGCGCACAGATCGCGGCGACGTTGGGATCGTCCTGCTCGAGCCCCGGCGAGAGGTTCCACGCCAGCGCGGTCTTCGTGTAGTCCTCGCCGAGCAGAAGGCGCTCGCAGTCGATGCGTTCGGGCAGGAACGGGTTGCAGTAGGAGAGCTTCGCCACGGCCTGCAGCGTGCGTCGCTCGCCCGGCCTCAGGAGTCTGTTCGTACCTGTCATGAAGTGTCAGGCACCATACAGAGGATGTATGGCTTCGTCCTTGGTTCCCCGTCCCGCCCTCCGCGGACGATCTGGCCTAAGTGCCAACAGAGAAACAGGTAGAGCCATACGCAATCGGATCCTGCGCGACGGCACGAGCTTCGCCTAGCCGCGACAACGCGCGCGGACACCTCGTCTGCGGCGTTGCCACACGAAAACCGGAGCCACTCATGTCATTGCCTTCCCACTTCCTCGCCCTCGGTTTCACCGCCGCCTTGTCGGCGTTTGCCGCAATCCCCGCCGAACCAAAGCACGCGCCCGATCCCGGTGGTGTGCTGGTTGCGCAAGGCCCACTCGGCGGTCTGCTCGACATCGTCGAGCACAGCGTGCGCGTGACCGTGCACGACGGCGTCGCGGTCACGCACGTCGATCAGGTCTTCCTGAACACCGAGGATCGCGTCGTCGAGGCGCTCTACCTGTTCCCGGTGCCGCGCGGCGCCTCGGTCGCCAACTTCAGCATGTGGATCAACGGCAAGGAGATGGTCGGCGAGGTCGTCGAGAAGCAGCGCGCGCGGCAGATCTACGACAGCTACAAGCGGCAGCAGCGCGACCCGGGACTGCTCGAGCAGACCGACTTCAAGACGTTCGAGATGCGCATCTTCCCGATCCCAGCGCGAGCACAGCAGCGGGTGTCGCTGACCTACTACCAGGAACTCGACTTCGACAACGACCAGGCGACCTACGTCTACCCACTGGCGACCAGCCCGCGGCCCGGTCTCGTCGAGCGCGTCAAGGGCAAGTTCGCGATCACTTTCGAGGTGCTGTCCGACGCGCCGATCGCCGCGTTCGAGAGCCCGAGCCACCGCGACGCGTTCGTGGTCGCCAAGCACTCGCCCAAGTACTTCGAAGCCGCGCTCGAGGCGACCGGCGGCGACCTCGGCCGCGACGTCGTGCTGACCTACCGCGTCGAGCAGCCGAGCACCGACATCGGCATCCTCGCCTCGCAGCCAGGCGGAGAAGACGGCTACTTCGCGCTGACGCTGACCGCCGGCGACGAGCTCGCGCAGCCCGAGCAGGGCACCGACTACGTGTTCCTGCTCGACATCTCGGGCTCGATGGCCGACGACGGCAAGCTGTCGCTGTCCAAGCACTCGATCGACGCGTTCGTCGAGGCGCTCGAACCCGCCGACCGCTTCGAGGTCATGACCTTCAACGTCAAGCCATCGAAGCTCTTTGCCGAGCTCGCAGCGGCGACCCCCGAAACGCGGCAGCGGGCATCGCGCTTCCTGGCCTCGCAGGAGGCGCGCGGCGGCACGCGGTTGCGACCCGCGATGGCAGAGGCGTATCGCTATGGCGACCCCGACCGCGTGCTGAACGTCGTCGTGTTGTCGGATGGCATGACCGAGCAGGGCGAACGGCAGGAGCTCATGGAGTTGATCCGCGCGCGGCCCGGACACGCCCGCGTGTTCTGCATCGGCGTCGGCAACGACGTCGAGCGGCCGCTGCTGCAACGCGTCGCGGACTCGGCCGGCGGCTTCGCGGCCTTCGTGTCGCAGCAGGACGACTTCGCGCGCCAGGCCGCGGCGTTCCGGCGCAAGGTGGCGCGCCCGGCAGCCAGCAACGTGAAGCTGCTGTTCGCGGGCGCCGACGTCTACGACCTCGAGCCGCAGCAGCTGCCGGACCTGTTCCACGGCATGCCGCTGCGCGTCTACGGCCGTTTCAAGCACGGCGGCCCGGGCAAGGTGACGCTCGCGGCGACCGTCAACGGCCGCGACTTCCAGCGCGACTTCGACCTCGATCTGCCGAAGAGCGAGGGCGGCGATCCGCGCGTCGAGCGAATGTGGGCCTGGCACCGCATCGAGCGCCTGCGGCACCTCGAACCGGCGCCCACGGACGAGATCGTGAGGCTCGGCGAGGGCTACTCGATCGCGACCGAGTGGACGTCGTTCCTCGTGCTCGAGAACGACGCCGAGTACAAGCGCTGGCAGATCCAGCGGCGCAACCAGCTGCGCTTCGAACGCGACCAACGCGTCGACGCGGCGCTGAGCCAGCAGCTCGCGTCGCTGCGCGACAAGGTGATCCCTGGGCTCGGGCCCGAGGGCGCTGCCGCAGAACCCGCCCAGCAGCCGGCGGCGCCCGCGGGCTGGCAACCACAGACACAACCTGCCGGGCAGCCGGCCAACCCGCGGGCCGACCCGCGGGCCGACCAGCCGCGGCGCGCGCGGCCTGCCCCAGGCGGGGGCGGGGGCATCGGCGCGTTCGATCCACTGACGGCGGTCCTCGCGGCAGCCCTGGCCTTGCTGGCCCTGGTCTCGTTGCGACGCCGGTCATGATGACCTTGCCGGGAATCGCGATGCGGAGCGGGCGGTGGCCGCTGGTCACGTTTGCGCTCGCAGCGATCGCCGGCCTCGTTGCCGTGGCGCCCGAGCTGCAACCGCACCTCGTCGGTGCGCGCGCAGCGGTCGCCGCCGGTGAAGCCTGGCGGCTCGTCACCGCGCACTTCGTCCACGCCTCCTCGAGCCACTTCGCCTGGGACCTCGCTGCCTTCGCCGTACTCGGCGTCCTGTGTGAACGCGCTGGCCGCACGCGGTTCGTCGCGTGCCTCTGCACGAGTGCTCTGCTGATCCCGGCCGGGCTGTGGCTCTGGCAACCGTCGCTGTCGAGCTATTGCGGTCTGTCCGGCATGGACTCGGCGCTGTTCGCGCTGCTCGTCGCCGACGTGCTGCGGCGCGCGGCCGCAGCACGGCAGCCCGGCCTGGTCGTCGCGGCGAGCCTCGTCGCGGCGGGCTTCGTCGCCAAGATCGGCTATGAGTTCACGACCGCGAGCACGGTGTTCGTCGAGGCCGCGGGCGTGCCAGTGCCGCTCGCGCACGTGATCGGCGCCGTCGTAGGGCTCCTGTGCGGACGCGCCGCATCGGCCCCTGGCCAACGTCAGCGTGCGGGACAGTGACGCACCGCGACAAAGGACGCCGCCGCACGACCGATCGCCACATTCTGCGGAAATCCGCCGATCCACTGTCACGGTCGCCGCCATTTGGCCCTTGTTCCTGTGTCGCTGCCGTGGCGCGAAGCCACGGACGAAGCCTACGCAACCGGAGGCCATGTGCCGGCCGGTCGACTTCGGGAACCTGCGGGAGCCGGGCCGTCCGGCTGCATGCCGGACGGCCCGTTTTTCATCGCCTCCAACTGACGAGGTCGTCGCCAACGAATGAGACAGCTTCCGGCGCCGCAGGCGGCCACGGGGAAACGGAGGAATCGGATGTGGGCCGGACAGCGATGACGCCGACCTGCAGGCCGGCCCGGGGCGTCCGTTCCGTTGCGAACTTGTTGTGGCATTCGCGGCTGGACGCTCACTACCGTTGGCCGCGTTCCGTCCTCCCTCGTCGAGTCCCACCTCCCTCTTCCAGGAGTCTGTTCGTGAACCGCCTCGTCAGCAGCTCTGCGTTCGGGTTGGTCACTTCATTGTCGTCATTGCTGGCACAGGAACCGGCGCCCATGCCTGCGCCGCCGGTCACCCAGTCGCCGCCAGCGAAGGGCCTGCAATGGAAGGTCGGCGAGTTCGATGTGAAGCTCGGCGGCTACGTGAAGGTCGACCTGATCCACGACTTCGACGAGATCGGCTCGACGGACTCCTTCGACCCTCGCACGATCCCGACCAACGACGAGGACGATCCCGGCATGAACACGCGGCTGCATGCCCGATCGACGCGTCTGAACCTCGACGTACGCGGGCCGACCTCGGAGGGCGACCTCCGCATCTTCGTGGAGGGCGACTTCTTCGGCGATGGCAACGCGTTCCGGCTCCGCCATGCCTTCGGCACGCTCGGGGGCGTGCTCGGTGGCCAGACCTGGAGCACGTTCATGGACGAGGATTGCATGCCCGAGACGCTCGACTTCGAGTCGCCGATCGCCTTCCCGCTGATCCGGCAGGCGCAGATCCGCTATCGCGGCGAAATCACCAAGGCCGGCAGCTACTGGGCGGTTGCGGTCGAGGACCCGGCCTCGCGACAGCTCGCGACAGCCACCCCGGGTGAGGTCGAGGAAGCCACTCCCGACTTCTGCGGCCGCGTGCGCTGGGCGCACGGCATGGGACACTGCCAGCTCGGCGTCTTCGGTGGCACAGCACGCTTCGACCCCGACGCGGCACCGGCCGAGACGGTGGTGCTCTACGGAATGAACTTCTCGACGCGCCTGGACGTCTGTGAGCGCGACCACTTCTTCTTCCAGGGCACCTACGGTCCCGGCGTCGGTCGCTACCGCGGCGGTTTCACGGCGGCCCTCGACTCGTCGGGCAACCTCGAACCCATCGACGTGCTCGGCTTCATGGTTGCCTACGAACACCACTGGTCGGCCAAGTGGCGCAGCACCGCCTCCTACAGCTGGGGCGAAGGTGAGTTGCCGACCGGCGTGCCGGTCACGGGCGTCGTCGAGAACCTCGAGTACGCCGCGGCCAACCTGATCTACCAGTTCTCCAACCGTTCATGGGCTGGCGTCGAGTATCTGTACGGCTCGCGCGAGGACCAAGACGGCTCCTTCGGCAGGGCCAACCGCCTGCAGTTCGCCGTTCGCTTCGACATCTGACGGTCGATCCGAGCAGTCGTCACGCTGCTCCCGCATCGAGCGACGATCCATTGCGCACCGCCTTCGCGCATCAGCACGTCGGGGAGGGAGACGCCTGCGGCCAGCACTCGCACCCTCACTTCGCCGTCCTTCGGCTCGGGACACTCCTCCTCGACCACCTGAAGGGCGTCAGGCCCGCCGTAGTGAGTGACGATGACGCGCGTGTGTCTCATCGCCACAGCTTCGCGCGCCACGACCCGGACCGCGCCTGGGCCGATGTGCGCACTGGCAGACCGCCGTAGCCTCAGTGCCAGATGGCAAGGAGCTGGCGGCGATGGAGGACGACCAGCCTCTCGCGGGCAGTTCCCCCTCGCGTCTTGTCACGGGACGTTCGCGTCCCGGTTCATGTTGATCCGGCGCGGAGCAACCGATGAGTCCGGACAGGTTCTTCACTAAAATGCCGTCCCTGTCATGACCAAGACCAAGACAAAGGAGCAGGACAAGAACACCAGCCGCGGAAGCAGCTCCAAGGCCGCCCCGAAGGAGCCGATCGAGAGCCCGCGCCTGCTGTTGCGCCGGCCACGCGTCGATGACGCCGACGCGATCTTCCGCCGCTACGCCGCCGACGCCGAAGTGACGCGTTACCTCGGCTGGCCCAAGCACGGCTCGGTCGAGGACGCGCGCGCGTTCCTCGCCAGCAGCGACGCCGAATGGCAGAAGTCGCCAGCAGGGCCGCTGCTCGTGTTTGCGCGCGAGGGAGGCCAGCTGCTCGGCAGTACGGGGCTCGCGTTCGAGACCCCGCAGCGCGCCAGCACGGGCTTCGTCTTCGCGAAGGACAGCTGGGGCAAGGGCTACGCGACCGAAGCGTTGTCGACGATGATCACGCTCGCGCGATCCCTCGGCGTGCGCCGTCTGTATGCGTTGTGCCACCCGGAGCACAAAGCGTCGGTGAAGGTGCTCGAGCGCTGCGCCTTCGAGCGCGAAGGACTGTTGCGCCGGCACATGCTGTTCCCGAACCTCGACGGGAGCCCGTTGGGCGACGTGTTCTGCTACGCCACGCTGTTGTAGGGCAATGACTGTAGGGTGATAGCCCGATGCCGGCGACAGCGGTCAGCCGCGGCGACAGTGTTTCCTCCGTCGTCCTGTTCAGTCTAGGGTTGAGTCTGTAGGGCGATAGCCCGAGGCCGTCGACAACAGTCAACCCCTGCGAACTCGACCTCGAGCCAAGGCGGTGCGAATCTCAGAATGCGATTCGGTAACAACGCCCGAATGGGTCGCAGTTGCTGCGCGGAACTTGCCCGTTGCGGAAAAGCCGAACTCGACGCTCGAGACCGACGCGTAGTGGAGCCGCGGTTCCAGACCGCGCTCACCTCTCAGACCCGTCTCCCGGGTGGTCCGGGCGATGTCTCAGTTCGTGAGTCTCCATCTATTGAGAAAGACAATGAAGACTTTAGCACGACTCCTCGCCTCGTCGCTGTTCGTGTGCACCGTCGGATCGGGCCTTGCCGTTGCCCAGCACGTCGACAAGGTCACCGCGGGAGGCTTCATCACGGGCACGCCAACCGCCGCCAGGGGCAACTTCGGCTTGAACGTGCGCAACCCCGCCGCCCCGTCGGGCCATCTGAACTACCTCGACCACGGCACCACGCCGATCCACGTCAGCTCCACCTCGATCACGAGCTACACGATCGTCAACGCCACCACGCGCACGTTCACGGGCACGTGCACGATCAATGGAGTGGGTGGCTTCACCTTCACCTGCACCGTCGTCGACAACGGCGAGCCCGGGACCGCGGACACGTTCTCGCTCTCGCTCTCGAGCGGCTACAACGCGAGCGGGACGCTGGTCGGCGGCAACGTTCAGGTCCACCCCGTCCCGTAGACAGCGTAGCTGCGCCGCTTCGCGGTGCCTCGCCACCGCGAGGATGGAGCGCGAGGGGTGGACGGCTCGCCGGGCTGCTCACTTCTCCTTCAATTCACCGCAGTCGGCGATCGTCACGTCGGCCGACGTCGAGCCCGAGCCGGAACCCACGGCTTCCATGGCGCTCACGACCTTCATGCCGTCCGTGACCTTGCCGAAGACGACGTGCTTGCCGTCGAGCCACGAGGTCACGGCCGTCGTGATGAAGAACTGCGAACCGTTGGTGCCAGGGCCGGCATTGGCCATCGACAACAAGCCCGGCGTCGTGTGCTTGTGCTTGAAGTTCTCGTCCGCGAACTTCTCACCGTAGATCGACTCGCCACCCGTACCGTTGCCGCGCGTGAAGTCCCCGCCCTGGCACATGAACTGCTTGATGATGCGGTGGAAGCGCGAGCCCTTGTAGTGCAGCGGCTTGCCGGACTTGCCCATGCCCTTTTCGCCCGTGCACAGCGCGCGAAAGTTCTCGGCCGTCTTCGGGACGACGTCGGCGAACAGTTCGAAGGTGATGCGACCGGCGGGTTTTCCGCCGATGTTGATGTCGAAGAAGACGCGAGGGTTGGCCATGCCGCAACTAGTTACCCGATGGGAGTCACCAAGGGAACGTTGGCGCGGCACGATGGCATCGCCGTTGCCATCCGCGCGCCGGTTTCGGGAAACGCTGTGCGCAACCGGCTATCATTGGGCCCCCACTTTCCGCCTCAGGAGGAACAATGAAACTCGTCGCGATCGGAAGTCTGTTCTTGCTCACCCCATTCGTCCGGGCCCAGTCCCCCGAGATGCCGGGACCGGCCCCCGAGCTCAAGCGCTTCGAACGCTTGATCGGCAGCTACACCGGCAAAGGCACGGCCACGATGGAGCCCGGCAAGGCGCCGGTCGATTGGACCTGCCAGTCCACCTATGCGTGGACGCTCGGCAACCACTTCGTGAGCGTGAACTCGCTCGTCGACTTCGGCAGCGCGATGCCGCCGCTGGCATTCCGCGAGCTGCTCGGCTGGGACCGCGAGAACGACCGCTACGTCAGCATCGGCGTGAGCAACGAGGGTGAGGGCTCGCTCAACGAGATCGTGTTCCCGAGCGACGACACGATGGTGCAGATCGTCGCGAAGAAGCACGGCGGCGAGCTGTTCGCCGAACGACACGAGACGAAGATCGGCAAGGATGGCATGCAGTTCCGCATGACGATGCTCGGGGCCACAGGGCCGACGTTCGAGTGCGTGACCGGGTCTTTCACGCGCGCGAGCAACCTGAAGCCGGTCGCGATCGAGGCGTCGGCGGCCATGGCGCCGGCGGCGGAACCCTTGGTGAAGATGACCAAGGCCGCGGGCACCTACGAGTTCAAGGGCGAGATGATCATGATGCCCGGCACGCCCGTGATGAAGCTCACGGGCACCGACTTCTGCCGGCCGATCTTCGGCGGCGCCGTGCTGCAGACCACGACGACGGGCAAGAGCGAGGGTTCACCTTTCACCTACCAGGCCGAGTACTTCCTCGTCTGGAACAAGGAGAAGAAGTGCTTCGATTCGTTCGGCGCCGACAACATGGGTGTGGTGGGCAGCATGGAGCAACGGATCGTCGACGACAGCAAGATCCTCGCGACGTCATTGGCTTCCTACATGGGGCAGATGACAGCGCAGCGGATGGTGGTCGAGCTCGACGGCGCCGGCAGGTTCAAGAAGGTGATGGGCATGGCGATGACCGGTACGAGTGAGCCCTACTGCTCGTTCAAGGGCGACTACAACTTCGTGAAGTAGGGCGCAGCCCGGCCGCGCGCTTGCATCCCCGGCTACATCACGGCCGCGGCAGCGAGTGCCACCAGTAGGAACAGATGACGGCCATGAGTCGCGAGAGGTCGGCCCCGGCCAGAGGCTTCACGAAGTAGCCGACGACACCGCGTGCCCAGCAACCCCGCCGGTCGGTGTCACTGTCGGACGACGTGAGCACGACGATCGGCGGGAGGTGGCGCGGCGGCGTCACCTGCAGATCCGCCAGCACTTCGATCCCTCCGCGCACCGGCAGTTTGAGGTCCAACAGCACCACGTCGAAGCTGGCGCCGTTGCGCAGACAGGCCAGCCCGGCAGCTCCATCCCCGGCGATCTGCAGCACGAACGGGATCTTGTTGTGCACCAACGCCCGGCGCGTCGCTTCCTGATCGATGGGATCGTCCTCGATCAGCAGGATGTTCAGAGGATGCCGGCTCGTACACGAGCCGCCGACGGTGCTCGCTGCCATCACGGACTCCCGTTCGGGTTGACGAGCTCCTCCCAGTCGCCGAGCACGGGACCCTGGCCCGCGAAGAACCCGAGTTCCTGCAAGGTCGCGAACTCCTGTTCGGTCCGGATGTCGGTGCACACGACCATGGCCTCGAGACTCACAGCCAGTGCGGCGATGCGAACGAGGCCGCGGAACCGCAGCGGATCCTCGCTGACTCCGACGACGAGTCCTTCACTGAGCTTGATCATCGCTGGCTCGAGCAGGATCAGCGAGTCGAGCGAGCTGCGGCCGAACCCGACGTCGTCGAGCGCGATCTGCACGCCGAGTTCGCGAAGCTCGCGCAGGCGCGGCTGCATGGCGACCGGCAATCCGATCAGCTGCGGCTCCGGCAGCTCGAAGCAGACGCGCGTCGGATCGATGTCCTCCAGCATCCGCTTCCAGACGTCGAGGCGGCAGTGCATCACCGTCGCTGGCTGCACGTCGACGTGCACGAGCACGTGGTCGCGCGGGGCTGTTGCGAGCGCTCTGGCGATCCGTTTGAGGTCGACCTCGACGATCTGGTCGTGCAGCTTGGCGACGGCGGTGACGATCGCAGCATCCTCACCGCCTGGTCCCCGACACACGACCTCCTGGCCGACCACCTGTCGATCGGACAATCGCCGGATCGGTTGCGCGAAGACCGGCTGGCGTTGCGGCCGAAGCAGGTCGCCGACCGACAGCGTCTCCGTCCCTGCCGAGCCCGTGACCCTGTTGCGCCCCCTGGCCTTGCTGAGCAGCAGCGACAGGTCGGCGCCATGGATGACTTCGCCGAGGTCCTTCGCCAGCATCGGCGCGGGCCCGACACCGATGCTGAGCGACGCCCGCAGCTGATGGTTGCGCCACGCATACGGCGAATCGGCGACGATCGTCCGGATGCGTTCGCACGCCGCGATGGCTTCTGCGACGCGCGTATCGGGCATCAACAGCACGAACTCGTCGCCGCCCATGCGGCCGATCACGTCGGTGGGCCGCAGGTGCTGCTGGATGACCGCCGCCACGTGTTGCAACAACGCGTCGCCGGCATCGTGTCCGTGCAGGTCGTTGATCTTCTTGAAGCCATCGCAGTCGATGACCGCCACGGCGAGCGGTCCGCCGGTGCGCTGGCAGCGGTCGCGCTCGCGCACGAACTGCTGCCACAGACCGACGCGATTCCGCACGCTCGTGAGCGGGTCGTGATTCGCGATGCCCTCGAGCTGGGCGACCTCCCCACGCAGCACGGCTTCGCGCCGGTGGAGATCGGTCACGTCCCGCGTCGCGCCCACCGTGCGGACGAGACGACCCTGGTCGTCGAGCACCGGCATGCGCGTTTCCTGCAGCCAGCGCTTGCCCAGTTCGGGGTGGTCGACCTGGTAGTCGATCGTGCGCTCCATTTCGTCCTGGCGGACCAGGCGCGTGTGCCACTGGGTCGGCACGTATCGCAGCCACGCCGCGCCGTCGCGTTCGATTTCTTCGGCCGGGACGCCGAGCAGATCCTGAGCCATCGCGCTCACGAACGTGTAGCGACCATCCGCTTCGCGAATCCACAGCAGTTCGTCGACGCGCGCCGCGAGTTCGCGCAGGTGCTCGGCAGCGCGGTGTGACGAGGCGATCAACTCGCGCTCGGCCCGCCGTTGTTCCCAGGCGAGCAGAGCCTGTTGCATCGTCGTGAGCAGCGTCGACAGGTAGGTGAGATCGACATCCTTGACCAGGTAGTCGACGACGCCGAGCTTCATCGCCTTGACGGCCACGTTCTCGTCGCCCGTACCGGTCAGTACGACCATCGGCAGATCGCCGATGTCCGGCAGCAGGTCGAACCCGACGCCATCGGGCAGATTGAGGTCGGCGATCACGATGTCGACGCCGCACCCCTCGAGTACTTCTCGCGCGCTGGCCAGGTCAGCTACCGGGAACACCTGCCATTGCGGAACCGTGCGCAACACGCGTTCGACCGCGGTGCGATCCACCGGATCGTCCTCGACCAGCAACACACCGACGGTCTGGTGCCAGGTTCGACGCAGCGTCGACAAGCCTTGCAGCTGGGGACGCGGCGGCCGACCCTTGCTGCAATCGACTGTTTGTGCCTCGCCTTCGGCTGATCGCGGAGAGTCGTGCTCGCCGCTCTGCGGTGGAACCGCCACAGCTCTCACCTCGAGGTTCGATGTGCTGCGCGTGGGATCGACCGGACGAGATCCATCGAATCGGCCCATAGCGATGACTCCTGCGTGCGGGGGAGCATACGCCTCGGTCTGCGTTTGCCACGCTCGGATTCACCCTTCACGACAACCGCCAGGACAAGCTCTTGCTCGGAGCTTGCGGACTTTTGATTCGACCGGGCCAGAGGCGCGCGACGGTTCACTTGCCGCCGAAGAAAAGCGTCGAGGTGCTGCTGTCGGGGTCGGCCGAGACCAGGTCCACGTCGCCATCGCCGTCGAGATCCGCGGCCGCGACGCACGGCGGGTTGGGTCCGGTGGCATGGCGCTTGCGGCGCCAAGGCCGCCATCCCTCCCCCTACTTCTTGCGACCCGCCTTGCGACGCGCCTTCGACGCCTTCGCCGCGCCGTTCCCGCCGCCATTCGCTGCATCGCGCAGCAGATGCTCCTCCAACACCAGGGCGACGCTGGCCGTGAGCTTCTTGCCCATCGGGATGTGCAAGAACTCGTTCGGCCCGTGGGCATTGCTGTGCGGCCCCAACACCCCGGTGATCATGAACTGAGCCTTCGGGAACTTCTCGCCGAGCATGCCCATGAACGGGATCGTGCCGCCCTCCCCCATGTAGACGCAGTCCTTCTTGAAGAACGTCTGCGATGCCTTCGTGCACGACTTCCCGAGCCACTCCGCGAGCGGTGGCGCGTCCCAGCCCGCACTCGCCTTGTCGCTCGAGAACGTGATCGAAGCACCGTGCGGCGGGTCCTTCGTCATGAGCTTCTTCAACCGATCGAGACACTCCTGCGCGTCGGCGCGCGGTGGAATGCGCAGCGACAGCTTGCCGGTCGTGTAGGGCCGCAGCACATTGCCGGCCTTGTCGATGCCGGGCACGCCGTCGATCCCGATCAATTCGACGAAGGGACGCCAGGTGCGATTCAACACGACCTCGGTCAGGTCCTTCGCCATCGGCTTCGTGCCCTTCACCCACGGGAACTTCTGCCACAAGCGATCGCCCAACACCTTGCCGACGACCTTGGCCTGCTTCTTCCTCTGCTTCGGGATCTCGACGTAGAAGTGCTTGCTCAAGATGCAGCCCGTCTCGCTGTCTTCGAGGCGCTCCATGAGCTCGCGGAAGACCCGGAAGCTGCTCGGGACGATGCCGCTCGCGTCGCCGCTGTGCACACCTTCGGTCAGCACTTCGACGCGGACATCGCCACCGACGAGACCACGCAGGGATGTCGTGCACCAGAGCTGGTCGTAGTTGCCACAGCCCGAGTCCAGACACACGACGAGGCTCGGCGTGCCGATGCGCGTCTTCAGCGCATCGATGTAGAACGGCAGGTCGTAGCTGCCGCTCTCTTCGCAGGCTTCGATCACGACGACGCAGCGCGCGTGTTTTCCGCCGGCCTCGCGCAGCGCGCGGATCGCCGTCAGCGAAGCGAACGCGGCATACCCGTCGTCGGCGCCACCGCGGCCGTAGAGCTTGTCGCCCTTGCGCACGGGCTGCCACGGACCGAGGTCCTCGAACCACCCGACCATCTCGGGCTGCTTGTCGAGGTGCCCGTAGAGCAGCACGCAGTCGTCGCCCTCGCCGGGGATCTCCATGTAGATGAGCGGCGTGCGGCCGTCGAGCTGCATGACTTCGACCGTGAGCCCTTCGATCGGCTGCGCCCTGCACCAGCCCGCGATCAGGTCGACGGCGCGCTGCATGTGTCCGGCCTGCTGCCAGTCCTTGTCGAAGGCGGGCGATTTGTTCGGGATGCGGATGTAGTCGACGAGCTGCGGCACGATGTCCTTCTCCCAGACGCCGTCGACGAACGAACTGATCTTGCGGGGGTCCGTGGCCATTGCCGCGATGCGAACCGACGCCAGCTTGCGGCTCAAGCCCGAGCCGTGCCTTCGTCGCACAATCCGTGCATCGCGCGCCGACACCCCCGCGACCCGGCCACGGTATCATTGACTTCTTCACGTCATGACATCACGAGTCCTCGTCGCCCTGGCCGTCCTGGCCCTGCCCGTTGCTCGCGCGCCATCCCAACGACGAAACATCATGCTCGGCCCCGAGGTGCTGGACAAGCTGCTGCAGCAGTACGACAAGAACAAGGACGGCAAGATCCAGAAGGACGAGTACCCGCGCACCGCCGAGGCGTTCGCCAACCTCGACCGTGATCGCAACGGCGTGCTCGAAGCCGCGGACTTCGAAGCGGGCCCCGCGCGCGGGCGCCGCGACCCGCGTGGCCCCGAGGACAAGGACAAGCGGCCCCAGGTCGGCAGCCTCGCCCCCGACTTCGAGCTGCCGCTGCTCGGCAGCGAGGGCAAGACGGTCAAGCTCTCGTCGCTGCGCGGCAAGCAGCCCGTCGCGTTGATCTTCGGCAGCTACACTTGACCCCCGTTCCGCAACGCGGCTGGTCGGCTGCGCGAGATCTACGAGAAGCACAACACCGACGTCGCGTTCTTCCTCGTCTACGTGCGCGAGGCGCACCCGATCGACGGCAAGATGCCGTCGGGCTTCGGCCTGATCGAGGATCCCATCGACGACAAGGAGCGCACGAAGGTGGCGGGGACCTGCGTGAAGGATCTCGAGCTGCCGATGCCGGCTCTCGTCGACCACGTCGACAACAAGGTCCAGGACGCGTATGGCGGCTGGCCCGATCGGCTGTATCTCGTCGGCAAGGACGGCATGATCGCCTACGTCGGGGCCAGGGGACCGCAAGGTTTCGATCCCGCAGCGTGGGCCGCGGCGATCGAAGCGGAAGTGTCGCGCATCGCCGCCGAGAAGCCGGGTTCCACGGGTGACAAGCCACCCGGGAAGAAGGGCGACAACAAGCAGTGAGCTAAGGCAACCGCAACACGAGGTCGAGAGTGGCGGGCGCACTCACGGCGACTTCGCCGGCCCGGTGCACAGCTCCACCTCGCCGGTTCAGCTCGACGCGGTAGCGACCGACGACTACGTCGTTCCACTCGAACCTCCCGTCGGCCGCCGTGAACCCGCTGCGTTCTTCGCCGCGGTCGAGCGGGACGAACCTGACCACGACCGCGGCGGCATCCCCCGCCTGCGTTCCCGGCTGGGTCGCTTCGACGCGGCCGGCGACCCGGGCGACAGGCTGCAGGATCACGGCGATCGGCCCCCTGGGGCAACCCTCGGCGACCAGCACGTCGCGCAACGTCGTGCGCCCCGTCCGTTCCTTCTCGGCGCGCAGTTCGTAGGTCCCCGTGGTAACGCCCTCGAAGCGGAACACGCCGCGCGCGTCCGAGCGCTGGACGCGCAGCGAGCTCGATCTTCCTTGCCCACCGCGGTCGAACAGCACGACGCGGCAATCGGCGACCACAGCCCCCGACGCATCCCGCACCTCGCCGAACGCGCCGCCGGTCGTGATGCGGATGTCGAGCTGCAACGGCTGCTCGACGAGGACGGCGAAGTTGCGCGCATAGTGGTGGCTGAACAGGTTGTCCTTGAGCCGGCTCGCGGCAACGTCCGCGGGCACGACGATGACCCGCAGCTCGCCGGGCGGACAGCGGCCGAGATCGAACTCCCCGCTCGCGACGACGCGGCTCGTGATGCGGCGTTCGGGTGACTTCGACTGCCCGACGACGATGGCCCCCACCGCGGGCGCGCCGTCGATCGTCACCGTGCCGCGCACGAGAGCCCCCGGACCATCGTAGGGCGTGGCATCGAGCAGCGCGTCGAAGCGGACCTTCGCGACGTCGCCGCCGCGCAACTCGACTTCAGCCTTGTTCCACGGCAGGACCTGCTTCTGCCGCGCCTGATACTGGATCACGCCGGCGACGGTGCCGATGTCGGTCATCGAGTCCTGCGCGGTCACGCGGTATTTGCCGGGCTGCAGCGCCGCGAACACGAACGATCCGTCGAGCCCCGGCATCGCGAGCTGCGGCAGGTCGGGCATCGACCCCTTCCGGCCGCCTTCCTGGCGCCGTTCGAGCACGATCACCCAGCGGCCCGGCGGCGGCGGCCGGCCGCCGTCGGTCAACACGCCCTCGATCGACGCCGCCGCCGCGAACTGCATGACGAGCTCCGCGGGATGACCTTCGACCAAAGCGTGCACCTGCCCGTGCAGGCTGTGCATCGCCGTGAGGCGCATCGAGTCGGTCGGCAGATCGCGCACGGTGCACCAGCCGTCGCTACCCGTGCGGCCGGCGCTCAGCGGCAGCTCGACGATGCGTTGCTGGCGCGTGCCGCCGCGTGGCTGCACGTAGAGCGTGGCCTCGGCCACGGGTTCGCCCGCGGCGTCGACGGTGCGGACCCGCAGCACGCGTGGTTGCCGCAGCGACACGAGACGTTCGGTGTCGGCGCGCAGGTCGAGATCGAACGACTCCGTCGCGCAACCCGACGCCGCGACCACGATGCACCAGGGCCCCGCCGGCAGGTCGCGCAGCACGAGCCGGCCGTCGTCGAGCCGTTCGATCTGCTGCGTGCGTTCGGCTGGCTCGCGCAGGCCGAACAGCGCGATCTCGACCGCGCCGTTCTTGCCGCTGCCGGCGACGGCGCGCACGCGGATGTCTGCCGGGATGCCCCCCGCCGCATCGCGTACGGTGAGCAGCAGCGAATGGCGTCCCGGCACGACGACGCGCAGCACGCCGTCGGCGTTGGCTGCTTCGCCGACGCTCCAAGCCGCGTCGCCGGGCCGCCGCGCCGCCGCGAGCGCGAGACCGCGCGGCAGCCCGAGCATGGTAGTCTTGCCATCTGCATCCGTGACGCCGCCGCGTTCGCCGATGTGCACCGGGAAACCGGCGCTCATCGGCGCGACGAGCACTTCGGCCCCGGCGATCGGAGCTCCCGCAGAGTCGACGACGTGCACTGTGGCGCTGCAGCCATCCCCGAGGAACAGTTCGCCGAGCAGCGTCGTTTGTCCCGCACGGGCTTCGACGCCCTGGCGCAGCAGACTCGCTCGTTCGCTCGCCGTCACCGCGACGACCACGGCGCCGGCGTCGACACCGTGGACCTCGAAACTGCCGTCGGCAGCCGTGAACGCCTCCGCGATCGGCAGCATCGCGATCGCGCGGCCCACCCATTCGGGCAGCAGCAGCACGCCGTTCTCGCCGCCCGCCGTGACGATCAGGGCCCCATCGGGTCGCAGGCGCTCGATCGGGATCGCCGCAAACGGCAGCGGCGGCAGCCGCGCAGCGCGCACGCGCGCGCCGGCGACCGGCCCGTCGCCGTCGACGACGGTGCCCGCGAGCGACGCACCGGTCTTGAGGCGCACGTCGCCGAGATCGACCACTTCGCCGGGCGCAGGCGTGCGTTGCACGGGCACGAACGTGCCCTGACCCGAGCGGAACCGCGGCGGTGCCGCGCGCACGTCGGCAAAGGCGAGTCGCAGGGCGCACATCCCGCGCGGCGCGATGCCCTTCAACACGAATCGACCCTCGGCATCGGTCAGCGCCGTGGCGACGACGAGCCGCGGTGCCGACGGCGTGTGCGCGAACACATCGAGATCGAACGGCAACGCGGCATCGGCCGCGACGCGCAGCAACTGCACTTCGATGGCCGCGACCGGCGTTCCATCGGGTGCGACGACGCGACCCGTGTAGCCGGTGTCCGTGCTGCTGCCGGCGCCGGCATCGACCTCGTTGCGCGCCTGCTGCGCCGCCACGGCCCGGGCCGATCCGGTGTCCGGAATGCGGGCCACGTCTGCCTCGACGACCTGTGCTTTTTCTGGTGATCCATCGGTCGGGAGCGGTGCGGCCACCGGCGGCGCGGTCTCGGCGCTCCACCACGACGTCGTTGCGATGACAACGACGCAAGCGACGAGCAGGAACACGACGATGCGGCGCACCTGATCATTGCACCACACCGCGGCCGCTCGCGTAGCGGTCGAACGGTCCTTCGGCCCAACCCTTCGCAGAGAAGCAAGCGGCCTTCTGCCGGCGCAGAGCCTTCCCAAGGGCCGCGACGACCGTATCCTTCCGGGCTCGCCAACCACTGCAGGTCTCGTTGAAGGTCTCCCACCGCAAAACCATGATGGCCAGCCTGGTGCTGGCGTTCGCCGGCCAGACCGCCCTGGTCTACAGCGATGGGACCGCGGACGCCCACGGGCGCCTCGAAGCGACGGCGCTGCGCGGCCGGCAGCTCTGGCTCGACAACAACTGTCAAGCCTGCCACCAGCTCTACGGCTTTGGCGGGTTCCTCGGCCCTGACCTGACCAACGCCGCGGCGCGCGTCGACCGCAAGCGGCTCGAGACGATGCTGACCGTCGGCAGCGGTCAGATGCCGGCCTGGAACTTCGACAAGGCTCAGATCGACGCGATCGAAGCGTTCCTGCGCGCGATCGACCGCACCGGCATCGGCCAGGCACGCAGCACCGTGCCGATCCCGCGCGAGCAGGTGCTGATGGCGATCGAGACCCAATCCGCGAAGGACCCGATGTCGCCCGCGGCGTCGCGCGGGCAGCAGTTCTTCCACGCGACGTGCGTCGCCTGCCACTGTCTATTCAGCGCCACGCCACTCGGCCCGTATCTGGCACCGGATCTGTCCGGCGCCCGAAACCGTCTCAGCGACGCCGATCTGCGCGAAGTCATCACGAACGGCCGGCCCGCGCGCGGCATGCCGGCGTGGCCGCTGCAGGAATCGCAGCGTGCCGAGCTGCTCGAGTATCTCGCGTGGCTCGCCAAACATCGCGACGCCGTGCTCGCGGTCTGGCGTGCGACGTCCACGAACGCCGGCGATGGCCTGCCATGGTGGGAATTCCGATGAGCGCTTCGCTCTCCGACCGCGGCGCCAACGTCGACCGCCTCGTGGCGATCCAGCTGCGCATGGCGATCGCCTGCGTGGTGCTCGGCCTCTTGAGCGGCATCCTGGCCGTACTGCACTACGTGCCGGGGCTCTCGCCGGGCTTGCACGAAGCCGGTCTCGGCCTCACGAGGACGCGGCCGATCCACACCACGCTGCTCGCGCTGTGGATCTACGGCGCCGCAGTCGCGGTGATCTACCACTACCTCGCCGGCCGCGGCGACGGCCTCGACCGCGGCGACATCCGCCGCTTCTGGTTCCACACCGGCTGCTGGCTCGCAGCCGGCGCCGGCATCCTCGTGACGCTCGCGATGGGCTTCAGCACCGGTCGCGAGTATGCGGAGTTCCCTCCCGTCTTCTCGGCGCTGCTGCTGGCCGGATGGCTCGCGTTCGCGTGGACGTTCCTGAAGCGGCTGCGGCTCGGCTTCTGGGACCAGCCGATCTACGTCTGGTTCTGGACCGTCGGCGTCATCTACTTCGTGTTCACGTTCGTCGAGTTCCACGCCTACCTGCTGCCGGCCGTGCACGAGCAACCGCTGCGCGACCTGCAGCTGCAGTGGAAATCGTGTGGCACGCTGGTCGGCTCGTTCAACTTCCTGGTCTACGGCTCGCTGTCTTACGTCGCCGAGAGGGTCAGCGGAGACAAGCGTTATGCGCAGTCTCCGATCGCGTTCGCGCTGTTCGGCGTGGGCTGCCTGAACTCGTTCACGAACTACGCGCATCACACCTATCACCTGCCTCAGGACCCGCTGGTCAAGTGGATCGCATTCGTCGTCAGCATGCTCGAGATCGTGATCCTGCTGAAGCTGATGCAGGACATCGGCAAGTCGCTGCGCAAGCAGTCGAGCACGGGACCTGCCCATCCGGCGGCGCCCTTCCTCGTGTCCGCGAAGTGGTGGACCACGGCGATGCTGCTGGTCTCGATCGTGATCTCGGTGCCGAACCTGAACAGCATCGTCCACGGCACGCACGTCGTCACGGGTCACGCGATGGGCACCGAGCTCGGCATCGACTCGATGGTGCTGTTCGCCGTGATCACGTATCTGCTGGCGCAGCGCTGGCGGGGTTCGAGCGCCGTCGTCGCCCGGCTCTACGACCGCACGACGCGCAGCCGGCTCGTCGCGTTGAACGTCACGGCCGCGGTGTTCATCGGCTGGCTGCTCGCGTCGGGCACCGCCCACGGCTGGTCGCGCTACCACGGTGCGCCGCCGCCGCTGTGGGTCGACCTGCGCTGGATCGTGTTCCCTGTCTTTGGCGGCGCCGTCGCAGGCGCCAGCCTGTCGCTGCTGCTGCGCTGGGTGCCGCTGCTGTTCGGCCGCACCGAGGCTCGCGCCGAGGTTGCCACGGCCGGCGGCTCTGCAGCACCGGTGACGATGGCCGGCAGCAGCCAGCACCGCGACCGCTGAGACGCTGCGCTGCTCGCGCGTTTGAGGAATGTCTGCCGGCCGCCGATGAAAGCGACGCATGCGAACGCTCTCGCTTGCCATGCTGGTCACGCTCTGCGCCTGCACGAGAAAGGTCGTCTCGGACCCCGGGCCATTGCCGCCCGCGGACCACCAGGAGCAGGTGCGCGCCGTGATGAACCGCATCTTGAAGGACGACGGCACGGCGCGCTACCGCTTCGCGGCTCCGGAGCGCTATCGCCTGCGGCGCTCTCTGTTCGACTCTGACGTTCCGGGACAACCGCCCAAGTTCGGCCATGTGCACGGCTGGCGCGTCGATGTGTTCGTGACGGCGAAGAACACCTACCAGCGCGGCGAGACACCCTACATGGCCTTCTTCAGCGAGGGGAAGTTCGCAGGGATCTTCGCCGAGAACCGCGTGCAGAACGCGCCGGCGGAGATCGACAAGTGGCGTGCCCTGTATCTGCCGCCCGCGGCGCCGAAGTAGATCGGCACGGGGCCACAGGTTGCGCACCGTCGCGCGCCGGGAATCGGGGTCCGGCGCCACGCGCGCCTGGTGGGCGATAAGGGACTCGAACCCCTGACATCCTCCTTGTAAGGGACTTCAGGGCTCAGCCAGCAGCGTCCACGCTCCAGCCCTGCAAACTGGCCAGAATCGCGAGAACGGCACTCTATCCGAGGTTTGGACGGAGTTCCACGGTGAACTGTTGGGAAGTGACACGAACTACTGTGTCGTGGTAGTTCGGCTCTAACTTGGTAGTCGTTGGTAGTCCTGGTAGTTCCGCCAAGACTGCCCGGTGCGTTGCGCCGACGCTTGTCGACTCGGGCGAGGGCGAGGAGTTCGAGAGCGAGACAGAAGACCGGTCGTGAGTGATCCACGAGCTCGATCGCCGACCATCGGCGGCTGCAAGCGCGTGCCCACAGTGGCCCGCGACTGGCGTGCAACCGCGGGCGCCCGGAGAAGTAGCCGGCCGGTTGCAGCCTAAAGGTTGCGTTTCCAGCTCGTAGCGGCCCCTCGGTCTGTGGTAGGCGGCTCGACGCCCCCAGGCTTGGCCACTAGTGCCGCGTACCGGAAGAGAGCTTGTACTTTCTCCGGTCGGGCCGTACGACCGTGCATGCGCCTGGGAGGGCGTCATGCATGTGCTCCTTCGTTCGAGATCTGACGCGAGTTGAAGGACTGCAGCTGTCGCGAATTCTCAAGTCCTCGACGAACGCGGTGATGTTGCGGCGCGCACAGGTGGTCGCGTTCTCAGGGCAGGGCATGCAGGCCAAGCACATTGCCAAGCAGCTCTGCCTTCACGAGGAGTATGTGCGCGAACTGATCCGGCGGTTCGATGCCGGCTCGTTCGAGGCGCTGAAGCCGAAGCCACGCACGGGCAGACCGCGAGAGTTGGAACCGGAGGAAGTGGCACAGGTCGTCGAGATCGCGACGATGCGGCCCAAGGACTTCGGGCTGCCGCTGACGACGTGGTCGCTTCGCAAGCTCGCCGACTTCCTCGTTGCTCGACGCATGGTCTCGAAGATCACGGCGAACATGATTGGTCGGATCCTTCGCGAGAACGGCGTCACGTTCCAACGCACCAAGACCTGGAAGGAGAGCAACGACCCGGAGTTCGTGCCGCAAAAAAGCGGATCACCAAGCTCTACGCGAAGGCGCCGACCAACTCGAAGGTGATCTGCGTCGACGAGTTCGGCCCGGTAGAGGTGCGGCCGACGCACGGTCACTCGTGGCAACAGGCCGGGCACCCGTCGCGGATCCGCGCCACCTACAACCGAAAGCACGGCGTCCGTCACTACATCTCTTCCTACGACCTCGCTGCCGACCGATTGGTGATGCGTTGCTACCGCCGCAAGCGCTGGCAGGAGTTTCTGAGCTTCCTCAAGACGATGCGTCGCCAATACCCGAAGCGAGTGCGGTTACAGATCGTGCTCGACAACTTCTCACCGCACCTGCGCGCCGAGGTCGTTCGCTGGGCCAAGCACAACAACGTCCGCTTGGTGTTCACGCCGACCTATGCCTCGTGGCTCAACCGCATCGAGCCGCTCTTCGCCGCCCTTCGCTACTTCGCGCTGAACAACTCGGACTACCGGGACCACGAGGAGATCCGACGCGCGATCAATGCCTACGTCGCTTGGCGCAACCGACGGCCGCCCAACGCCAAGCTGCGGCGGCTCGAGCATCACAAGCCGACTTCCGGTTCACGGCACTAGCATGCTCAGGTTTCGCAATCTGCAAGGAGACCTATGAAGAACCTCGTTCTCGCGTCTGCATTGGGGACCCTCGTCGGCACGTTCGCCGTTCCCGTGATCACCGGCCCGATCCACTTCCAGGTTACCAAGCCCTTCAGCATGTTCGGCTGGCTTCCTGCGGTGCCAACTATCGGCGGCACTGTCTCGGTCGCACTTGGGACCGTCCCGACTGATTTCGTGCTTACTGACGTCCTCAGGGAGGACTACTACAACTCAAGGCTTCTCGTGAAGGTCAACGGTAACCCCGTGTTCTGCGCGGGAACCTCGTCAGGAACCAGCTACACCCAGGGCAACATCCACATGACGACGGGCATACTGATTCCCAGTGGCTCGCAGGTGGTCGTCGAGGTCACTTCAAGTCTGCAGTCACCAACGCCCGTCACGCTCGCCGGCTACCTCCAGTGATCGCCGGCGAGTTGCCCATCAGCTTCGCATAGCCTGGCGCTCTGGACTTGTGTCATGACCGCGCTCCCACCCTGGAACTTCCTCTCGGCCCACCATCTCCTCTTTCAGGTCCTTTCGCTCGTCGAACGCGCGGAATCCTACGCGGTGATGGTGACCGCCTACGTTGACCCGTGGCCGAGCCTGGAATTGGTCCTGCGCGAGGCCGTCGCTCGCGGTGTCGACGTGCACCTCGTCACGCGATCGACCGATGACACGCACAACGACAAGACGAAGCGCGCCAAGTCGATCGATAGGATCGTCGCCCTCGGTGTGAAGCTCCACGAAGTCGACTGGCTGCACACCAAGCTCTACGTCAGCGAGAAGGAGGCCATCGTTACTTCCCTGAACCTCACCGCCACGGGGCGCGACGGGCCGAACCTCGGCGTGCATCTGCACGGTGCCGACGCAGCATCGCAGGCCCTGCAACAGATCGATCAGTGGATCGATGGCTTCTCTCTGAAAGTCACCGATCGCTCTCCCGCCCAGGCGGAGCCTAGCGCCCCCGCCTACTGCATCCGCTGCAAACACCCCTGATGTTGCCCCGAAAAAGTGGACACCCAACTCGGAGTCGCGAGGCTCCGGAAGGATGATGATCCGATGGGCAGTTCCCGCAGAAAGCACAGCCGCGAGTTCAAGATCGAGGCCGTGAAGCAGGTGGTCGTGCATGGGCGTTCGGTCAGCGACGTGGCAGAGGGTCTCGGCATCCAGCCGAACATGCTGTCGCGCTGGAAATCTGAGCTGGAGTCCGAGGGTGCGGTGGCGTTCCCCGGCAACGGGAAGGTGACTGGCCAGGACGAGGAGATCCGTCGTCTGCGTCGTGAGTTGTCGATCGCCCAGCAGGAGCGCGACATCTTAAAAAAAGCAGTGGGCTTCTTCGCGAAGCACAAGAACTGAGATTCGCGTTCATCCGCGACCACCGCTGGGAGTTCGAGGTCTGGCTGATGTGCAGAATCCTCGAGGTCTCCCGCAGCGGCTTCTACGCGTGGCTCGATCGACCTGAAAGCGATCGAGCCCGCGACAACCGCCGCCTGACGGCCCTGATCCAGGGCATCTTCACCGAGAGCCGCGGCATCTACGGCGTCCCGCGCGTGCACGAGACGCTGCGGCAGCGCGATCAGCAGTGCGGCTACAACCGGGTCGCGCGGCTGATG
>Ga0075418_10001140_pt1 | contig 29781 bp, 23 predicted proteins | sample SoiMetdeltSBSDD2_FD_81776 | JGI IMG/M metagenome (GOLD analysis project Ga0075418, IMG submission 81776) | Bulk soil microbial communities from a Populus tree surrounding site in Tennessee, USA - Soil MetaG P. deltoides SBSDD2 | ecosystem: Environmental > Terrestrial > Soil > Tree plantation... | reverse complement strand
CGTGGTCTTCCCCGACCCGGACTCGCCGACCACGCCGAGCGTCCTGCCGCGCGCCAGCTTGAACGAAACGTCCTTCACCGCCGCGAACGTCCTCCTGCCGAAGAGCCCCTGCCGGAAATGGAAATGCCGGACGAGGCGCCGCACCTCAATCACGGTCTCCTCGTCGCCGGTGAGCCCGCGGGCGCGCTCGGGCTGGGGTGGCGGATGAGCACCGTCCCGGAAATCGTCGACGACCGGCAGCCGGCGGGGCCGGCTCATGAGCGGCGGGCGGCACGCCAGGAGCGCGCGCGTATAGTCGTCGCGGGGGTCCTCGAATATGCTGCGCACGCTGCCCTGTTCCCTCACCTCGCCGTCGCGCATCACCACGACATGATCGGCGATCTCTGCGACGAGGGCGAGGTCGTGGGTGATGAACAGCATGGCCATCTGGCGCCGCGCCTGTATATCGGCGATCAACTTGAGGATCTGCCGCTCGACCGTGACGTCGAGCGCGGTCGTCGGCTCGTCGGCGATCAGGAGCTTAGGCTCGCACGCGATCGCCATCGCGATCATCACGCGCTGCTGCTGTCCGCCCGAGAGCTCGTGCGGATACGCGTTGAGCCGCGCTTCCGGCTCGGGTATGCCCACCTCCCGCAGGAGCTCCACGGCACGCGCGCGCGCCAGGCGGGCCGACAGCCCCGCGTGCTTCCTCAGGACCTCGACCAGCTGGAACCCGGCCGTGAACACGGGATTCAGCGAGCTCATGGGCTCCTGGAAGACCATCGAGATCTCGCCGCCCCTCACCGCCCGCATCCGGGCCGGCGGCAGCTCGAGGAGATTTTCCCCGCCCAGCTCGACGCGGCTGCCGGGAAGCACGGTGGCGTTGGAGCGCGGGAGGAGCCCCATCATGGCGAGGGCGGTCACGGATTTGCCGCTGCCGGATTCGCCCACGATCGCCACGGTCCCACGCATCGGTATGTCGAAGCTCACACCCCTGACGGCGTGCACCACGGCGCCCTCTTCCGCCCGGAAATCCACCTTGAGGTCACGAACGCACAGCAGGCTCGCAGCGGCGTCGGTCATATAGTCACCGGAGGCGGGGATCGAGCGCGTCGCGCAGCGCATCGGTGAACAGGCTGAAGGCGGTGACCAGCACCGCCATGGCCACCGTCGCCGCGGCGAGCTGCCACCAGATGCCGAGCAGCAGCTCGGACTGCGCCTCGTTCAGCATGCTGCCCCAGGACACCGTGTCCACGCCGACGCCGAACCCGAGAAAGCTCAGGATCACCTCAGACTTGATGAACAGCACGACGTGCAGGGACAACTGGACCAGGACGACGTGGCTCACGTTCGGCAGGATGTGGCGGTACATGCGCTCGCGGTGGGACGCGCCGATCGCGTCCGCGGCGAGGACGTACTCGCGCGCCTTGTGCCTCAGGTATTCGGCGCGCACCAGGCGGAAGGTGCCCGTCCAGCCGGTGAGTCCCAGTATCAGGATCACGGTCAGCGTGCCCTTCTGGTTCAACACCGCGGCGATCGCGAGCACGAGCAGCAGGTAGGGAATCGCCGTAAAAACGCTGTAGATCCAGTTGAAGAAATCGTCTACACGTCCGCCGCGATAGCCGGCCTGCGCGCCGAAGACCGTGCCCAGCAGGACCGCCAGCCCGGCTGCGACGAGGCCCACGATCATCGAGGTCTCGGTGCCCTTGATTGCTTTCTCGAGCACGTCACGGCCCCACTTGTCGCCCCCGAGCGGCAGCGTGGCGGCCGCGGTTTCCGCTCCCGCAGCGCCCGTAAGCCCGCGCCGGATCTCCGCCAGCACGCCGGCCAGCGGGTCCGGGATGCCCAGGTCCTCGACCGCGGACTCCGGCACCACAGTCGGCGCCGTCGCGGATCGCGCGACGGGATCGTCAGGACCCTGGAACCCCGGCGGCGCATAGCTCACGCCCACTTCCCGCGACCAGTCGCCGGCAATCAGGCCCGCTGCCGAGGCGCACATCACCACGACGTAGAACACCACGATTGCGAGCGAAGCGAATCCGACCCGGTCCCGGGTGAGCCTCGACCAGGCGAGCGTCCACAGGCCCCGCGACGCGGAGCCGGCGCTAGCGGGAAGCGCCGTGGCAGCCGGGCTCACTTCAACTCCACCCGCGGATCGACGGCCTTGTAGATCAGGTCGGCGAGGAGGTTCAGGATCATCGTGGCGATTGCGACGTACACCGTCACCGCCTTGATCACCGGGAAATCGCTGCGCTCCACGGCCAATATCACCTCGCGGCCGATGCCGGGTATCGAGAAAAAGCGCTCGATCAGGAACGCCCCCACCAGGAGCCCGGGCAGCTGCGTCATGACGTTGGTCACGACCGGTATCGCCGCGTTACGCAGCACGTGCACCCACATCACGCGCGGCTCGCTCATGCCCTTGGCCCGCGCCGTGCGGACATAGTCCTGGCTCACCTCCTCCAGAAAAAAGCTGCGATAGAGACGGATGTCGGGCGCCAGCGATACAACGACCCCGACGAGGATCGGCAGCGCGCCGTAGAAGAGAAGATTCTGCGCAAGCCCGCTGCCCCATCCCTGGACCGGAAACCATCCCCACCGGTAGGCGAGGACGTACTGGAACACGAGTATGTACACCAGGATGCTGATCGACTGGCCGACCGTGCAGCCGATCATGATCGCGCGGTCCGTCAGCGAACCGCGCCAGTACGCGACCAGCATGGCGGCGGCCATCGCCAGCACCGTGCTGATGACGAGCATCGGCACGAGCACGGTGAGCGACGGGCCCAGCCGCGTCGTGAAGATCGCGGAGACGCGCTCGTTGGTCGCCCAGCTCACACCGAAGTCCGCGGTGGCGACCTGCTTCATGAAGATCCAGAACTGGAGGTACCAGGGCTGGTCGACGCCCAGCTGGCGGCGGATATTCTCGATGCGCTCGGGATCGGGGATCTTGCCCGCGAGGAGGTAGGCCGGATCGCCGCCGATCCAGTTGAAAAGCAGGAACACCAGCGCCATGACGCCGAGCAGGGTCGGCACGAACTGCCACAGGCGGCGGATGACGTAGGCAAGCATCCGGTCAATTCCTGTGCACAGGCTCCATGTCGACATAGAGCCATGCATGGTGCAGCACCGGGTGCTGGCGAAAGCCCACGACATGGGGGTGCAGCAACACATTGCGGTAGCGGCTGTCGGTCAGCAGCCACACTGCATCCACCTCCATCAACCGCGTCATCTCGCGGTACAGCCGGTCGCGCTCCGGTCCGTCCGGAAGCTGCCGTGATTTCTCGTAGCGCCGGTCGAACTCGGGCGACCGGTAGCAGGCGCTGTTGCTCTGGCCCGTATTCGGGCCGTAGAGGAGCTGCATGAAGTTGTCGCCGTCCGGATAGTCGGCGATCCACGCGGTCGTCTTCATCATGATCCTGCACTCGTGCCCGAGCTTGATCAGCTCGGAGAAAGTGCCCTTGTGTATCGCGAGCCGGATACCTATCGAGTCGAGCGAGCGCTTCATGAGCTCGTCGAACTGCCTGTCGCGCTCGGTGGAGCTCGACGAATAGCGCACGGTAAGCGGCGTGCCGTCGGGCCGCGCCCGATAGCCATCCGGCCCCCTGCGGTAACCGAATTTGTCGAGCAGGGCATTGGCGGCGCGCGGGTCGTACGGGATATAGCTCGTGTATTTGGGGTCATGACCGGCCACCCCCGGCGGTATCGGGTAGTTGGCCCGTATCGCCTGCCCCTTGCGGATGATGCGTATCTGGTCCTCGACGTTGTACGACATGGCGATGGCGCGGCGCAGCGCGATCCTTTCCGCGCCGAAGCCCCCGACCGGGTTGGGCTGGTTGCCGATGCGCTCCGCCACGTTGAAGTACAGGTAGATGATCTCCGGGTCGACGCTGCGCTCGAGCCGGATGCCGCGCGCGGCGAACTCCGGCTTGAGCTTTCCGTCGGCGGTGATGAAATTCGGCGCGAGCTCCGCAAGCGCGTACTCCATGTCCGTCTGCTGCTTCTGGAAGGCGAGCCAGCGGCTCTGCGCTTCCTCCATGATGCTGACCTCCACCCGCTGGATGAGCGGCAGGCGCTTGCCTTTCATGCGCGCCGCCAACTCGCTGTCCCGGGGATCAGGGCCAGGCTCGAAATCCCAGATGCGGCCGCGGTAGCCCGGGTTCGCCTCCAGCACGATCCTGGAGGAACGGGTGTAGTCCTTCAGCAGGAACGGCCCGGTCCCGACCGGATGGGAAGCAGTATCGTCCCCATAGGCCTCGACCACCTCGCGCGCCACGGCGCCGGTCAGCGGGAAGGCGAGCACGTGGGAGAAGTTGCGGTCGGTCTCCTTCAACCGGATGCGCAGCGTATAGCGGTCGGGCGTCTCCAGCCCTGCCACCCTGGCGTCGTAGTCGAAGCGGCCGCTCTTCTTCGCCTGCGCGGCGAGCTCGTCCAGGCCGACGATCTTGCCCTCGAACAGGAACGCGTAGGGCGAGCGCAGCCGGGGATCGAGGAAGCGCTTGAACGAGTACGCGTAGTCGGCCGCGGTCAGCTCGCGCGGCGCGCCCTTGAAGGCCGGATCGGGCGTGAAGTGGATGCCTTTCCTGATGCGCAGCGTGTAGGTCCTGCCATCGTCGGTGACGACGGGCAACGCCTCGGTGACGTTCGGCACGAGCTTTGCCGGACGCGCGAGGTAGTCGTAGGTGAGGAGCGGATCGTAGATCGCCTCGATCACCGAGCCCGAATAGTAGTCCGACACCGCGACGGGATCGAAGCCGGTTTCCGCGGCCTGGAACGTCACCCGCAGGACCTTGCCGGCTCCCGCCGGTGACGCGGAACCCGGACCGGAGGGCGGCGCTCCGTCGCAGCCGAGCAGCAGTACCAGCGCCACGAGGAGCGCGCGACGGGCGGCGGAAAGCATCGCAGGGAAGTGTAGCCGATTTGATCCGGAGTCTGAGTCTATAATAGCGCCGACTGCGCCTCGAACAAGAACGTCTCCACGATGGGAATGCTGCAGGGCAGGAAGATCCTCGTCACCGGCCTGCTGTCGAGCCGCTCCATTGCGTACGGCATCGCCCGGGCCCTTGCACGCGAGGGCGCTACGCTCGCGTTCACCTACCAGACCGAGGAGGTGCACGTCCGAGTCGCGGATCTGGCGAAGGAATTCGGCGCCGTGCCGGTGCTGCCCTGCGACGTGGCGCGCGACGAGGACATCGAGGTGCTGTTCGGACGACTGGCGGGCGAGTGGGAAGGGCTCGACGGCATCGTGCACTCGATCGCCTTCGCGCCGCGGGAAGTATTGAAGGGCGAGCTGCTCGACAACCTTACCCGCGACGCGTTTCGCATCGCCCACGACGTGAGCTCGTACAGCTTCGCGGCGCTCGCCAAGGCCGGGCTCCCCATGATGCAAGGCCGTCCGGCGGCGCTCCTCACGTTGACGTACTTGGGCGCGGCGCGCTCGGTCCCGAGCTACAACGTCATGGGGATGGCGAAGGCGAGCCTCGAAGCCAGCGTGCGCTACCTGGCGCTGGGCCTGGGCCCCAGGGGCATACGCGTGAACGGCATTTCAGCAGGACCGGTCAAGACGCTCGCCGCCGCCGGCATCAGCGGCTTCGGCAGGATCCTCAAGTTCGTCGAGGAGAACGCGCCCCTGCGGCGTAACGTGACGATCGAGGAGATCGGCAACGCAGCGGCGTTCCTGATGAGCGATCTCGCCGCGGGTGTGACCGGGGAGATCCTGCACGTGGACGCCGGCTTCAATACCACGATCGGGGGAATGCGCCCCGAGGGATGAAGGATGAACGTGGAAGGATGACCTGACCGTTCAGCCAGGCGCCTTATTCCAGTTTCCACGTTCCACGTTCATCCCTCCACGTTCCTTCCGTCACCGCTCTTTCTTCTCCATCACGTCCTTGCTGATCTTCACGCCGGTCTTCTGCCTCAAGCTCGCGACGTAGGCGGTCAGTTCCTCCTGGCCGCGGGTGCGGCGCAGCGCCTCGGCGAACGCTTCGCGCCGGTCCGCTGGAATGTCCTGCACGTCGATCACGCGCGTGATCTTCAGGATGGTGTAACTACCCTCGGGGTCCGCGACCCCGGCGTAAGCCGGCAGCGCCGCGGCATCGACCTTGAAGGCCTGCCGCACGACCGTCTCGGGCAACCCCTTCAGGTCCGAGCGGGTGACGAGCTGCGGCGCGCCCCACGCGGCGGAGGTCTCCTTGCCCTGCTTCAGAGAATCGAGCTTGCTCTTCCCTTCCTGCGCCGCGAGCCGGACGGCTTCCCGCAGCACGAGCTTCTTCTCGATCAGGCCCTTGACCTCCTCGAACGGCCGGACCGACGCGGGCTTGTGCTCGATCACGCGGGCCGCGACGATCGTGCCGGGTGCTACCTCCACGGCTTCCGTATTGCGCTTGTTCTTCAGAACGTCCTCCGAAAACACCGCCTGCAGCAGCCGCGGATGGTTCAGGAGCGCGTCCGCGGCGCGCGCGCGCGTGGTCCAGCCGCTCTGCCGGACGCTGGTCTTCGCCAGCTCGGCCGCCGGCTTCAGGCTCTCCGACTGCTCGTAAACCGTGTTGTTGAACTTGTCGCCAACCTCGGCGAAGGTCCGCGCGGCGGCCTGCTTTTTGAGCTCCGCTTCGATCTCGGGGCGCATTTCCTCCAGGCTCTTCCCGCGCGCCCCTCTCACCTCGGTCGCCTGGATGATGTGGAAGCCTAGCTTGCTCTCGACCGGCGGGGAAATCTCGCCCTGCTTCAACTTGAACAGCGCCGCTTCGAACTCGGGCACGTCCTTCATGGATCCCCTGGTAATGAACCCCAGGTCGCCTCCATTCGCGGCCGAGCCCGGGTCCTGCGAGTGCGCCTTCGCCAGCTCGGGAAACGCCGCCGGGCGCTGCTTCAACTGCTTGTACAGGTCCCCGGCAGCGGCCTTTGCCTTGTTTTTCGCATCCGCCCCGGCCGCGGCGTCCACGGCGATCAGTATGTGCCGTGCCTGCGTTTCCGCCTTCTCCAGCTGCGACCGCCGGGACTCGTAGTACTTGGGGACCTCGGCCGGGTCGAACTGCGCCTGCTTCATCAGCTCCTCGAACGAGAGCACGACGTACTCCAGGCGCACCTGCTCGGGAATATCGAACTCGCCGCGATTGGCTTCGTAGTATTTCCGGGCGGCCTCGGGCTCGATCCTGACCGCGGCCGCGAACTGGTCGGGCCGGATCGTGAGCTGGCTTACCTCGCGTTGCTGCTCGGCGAGGCGGGCTACCCGTTCCGTGACCGTGCGCGGCACGAAGGCGCTCTCGGCGTAGGCTTCGGTCAGCTGCTGCAGGATGAGGTCCTGGCGCAGGCGCGTCTCGAACGAAACTTCCGACTCGCTTTCCGACTTCAGGAACTGCCGGTAGCGCTCCAGGGAGAACTTTCCCCCTTCGCCGTGAAACACCGGAAGGTCCGCGATGGCCGTCTGCAGGTATTGATCGCTGACCGCCATCCCGGAGCGCAGCGCCCGGTCGAGCAGGAGCCGGCGCTGGATCAGGCCCTCCAGGGCGGCGTTTCTCACCTCGGCGCTGTCCAGCATGGCGGGATCCACCCGTCCCTGCAGCATGCGCTGGATCGAGCGCTGGCGATCCTGGAGAGCCCTGGCGAACTCCTGCCGCGAAATCTCGTGGCTGCCGACCGTGGCAACGGTCTGCGCGCCCTCCCGGCCGTGAAAGTACGAATCGACGCCGAAAAAGGCGAACGGCAGGAAAATGACGAACAGGACGATCTGGATGAGCTTCTTGTGCTTGTGGGTAAAGTCGAACATGTCGAAAGGCGTGACCCGTGACTCGTGAGCCGTTGCTCGATTCCAGGATTGTACCGCCTGACCGGCCGTTCCGCCGGATCATGGCTCACGGATGGCGGTTCACCAAAGAAAAAGGGCGAACCCGGTTCGCCCTTGCTGCTGATCGTGGCGGAGCGGACGGGACTCGAACCCGCGACCCCCGGCGTGACAGGCCGGTATTCTAACCAACTGAACTACCGCTCCAAAAAAATGGTGGGTGCTGAGAGTCTCGAACTCCCGACCTTCGCCTTGTAAGGGCGACGCTCTACCAACTGAGCTAAGCACCCCTAAAACGGACGCTGCCGCGCCGTTTTAGGTGTGGTTCGCGTCCGCGCGAATCCGCAATCACCAGAAACATTTTGGGGCGGGCCGCGAGGATTCCCGCACCCACCCCAAATGGTTACCCTCGGATCGCAGCCGGGCGGCTAGTTTAACTCATCTTTCAATGCCTTGCCAGCGCTGAACTTGGGTACCCGCGCAGCTCTTATTCGAATCTCCGCGCCGGTCTGCGGATTTCGCCCTACCCGGGCCGCGCGCTTGCCCACTTTGAACGTGCCGAAGTTGGCGAGGGTGACGGACTGGCCTTTTTTCAAGGCCCCCCTGATCGCGTCGAGCGCTCCATCCAGCGCCTTTTCGGAGGCCACCTTGGATATGCCTGCAGACCTGGCGACCGCCTCCACGAGTTCGGCTTTGTTCACAGGGTTCCCCTTTGCTGAAATGTGGCAGAGATGTATGACCGCGCCCCGGCCTTCGAGCGGGAGAAGGCAGCGGCGCGAGCTTGTCGTTTCGTTCTTGATTGGCGGACGAGGTGCCGCTGCGAAATGCTGTAGGCGCTTTTATAGCAAGCGTGAAAAGAAACTGTCAAGAAAAAACGCAGCGATCGGTGACCGGTGACCAGTGACTCGTTGCGCGGACGACAGTCGTTCGGTCATCGCGGAAAAAATAGCGAAACAATTCAGCGACTCCGTGTCGCATTTTATTTTTTCGCGAGAACTTCTCGCGCGCCCGAAGCGCGAAGGACGTGCGATCGTGCCTTGCGAAAAAACAAAAAGGGCGGCAGCGCCGCCCTTTTTGCATCCCGACCGGTCACTGGTCACTGGTCACCGGTCATCGGTCACCGCTTCAGTGCTTGACCGCAGCGGGCGCGGGCGCCGGCGCCCCGGGGACCGGGGGCAGCGCCGCCGCAACGTCCTGCTCCTCCGGAAGCGGCTCCGTCTTGCGCTCCAGCGCCATGTCGAACACGCTGTCGATCCACTTCACCGGGTGAATCTCGAGCCGGTTCTTGACGTTATCGGGAATCTCGGCGAGATCCTTGACGTTCTCCTCGGGGATCAGCACGGTCTTGATGCCACCGCGGTGCGCCGCGAGGAGTTTTTCCTTCAACCCGCCGATCGCCAGCACTTCGCCCCGCAATGTGATTTCCCCGGTCATCGCAACGTCGGCGCGAACCGGGATGCCCGTCAACGCCGAGACCATGGCCGTGCAGATGCCGATACCGGCGCTGGGACCGTCCTTGGGCGTCGCGCCTTCGGGCAGGTGGATGTGTATGTCGTTCTTCTGATAGAAGTCCGCCGGTATTCCGAGGGGCCTCGACCGGCTGCGCACCACGGACAGCGCCGCCTGCACCGACTCCTGCATGACCTCGCCCAGCTTCCCGGTGGTGGTCATCTTGCCCTTGCCGGCCATGATCGCCGACTCTATCGTGAGCAGCTCCCCGCCGACTTCGGTCCAGGCAAGGCCGACGACCTGCCCGACCTGGTTCTTCTTCTCCGCCATTCCAAAGGAGTAGCGTCGCACGCTCAAGTACTTGTTGAGGTTGCGCGACGACACCGAAATCCGCCGCTCCTCCTTGTCGCTGACAAGCGTCTTGACCACCTTGCGGCAAATCTTGGACAGCTCGCGCTCGAGCGCCCGCACGCCGGCTTCGCGGGTGTAGTAGCGGATGATGTCGCGCACCGCGCTCTCCGAAATCACCAGCTCGTCGGGCTTCAGGCCGTGATTTTTCATCAGCTTGGGCAGCAGGTGCTGCAGCGCTATGTGCACTTTCTCGTCCTCGGTGTAGCCGGACAGGCGGATGGTCTCCATCCGGTCGAGGAGCGCCGGCGGGATGTTGAGCGTATTGGCGGTGCACACGAACATCACGTCGGAGAGGTCGTACTCGACCTCGACGTAGTGGTCGACGAAAGTGTGATTTTGTTCCGGATCGAGGACTTCGAGCAGCGCGCTCGCCGGGTCACCGCGGAAATCCATGCCCATCTTGTCGATCTCGTCGAGCAGGAACAAGGGGTTGCGCACGCCGACCTTGCTCATGTTCTGGAGGATCTTCCCCGGCATGGAGCCGATGTAGGTGCGACGGTGGCCGCGGATCTCGGCCTCATCCCGCACGCCGCCCAGCGACATGCGGATGAACTTGCGATTGGTCGCGCGCGCGATCGACTGGCCCAGCGAGGTCTTGCCCACGCCGGGAGCGCCGACCAGGCACAGGATGGGCGCCTTCAGCTTGTCCACGCGCTGCTGCACGGCCAGGTACTCGACGATGCGCTCCTTGACCTTCTCCAGCCCGTAGTGGTCCTCGTCCAGCACCTTCTCGGCGGCGCCGAGGTCGGTGCTGATCTTGCTCTTCTTCTTCCACGGAAGCGAGATCAGCGTGTCGATGAAGTTGCGCACGACGGTCGCCTCGGCCGACATCGGCGACATCAGCTTCAGCTTCTTCAGCTCCGCCTCGGCCTTCTTGCGCGCTTCCTTGGGCATGCGGGCGGTCTTGATGCGCTTCTCGATCTCGTCGAGATCGGCGCCCTCGTCCATCTCGCCCAGCTCCTTCTGGATCGCCTTCACCTGCTCGTTCAGGTAGTACTCGCGCTGGCTTTTCTCCATCTGCCGCTTGACGCGCCCGCGGATGCGCTTCTCGACCTGGAGGATCTCCAGCTCGCCTTCCACCATCTTCAGCAGGTGCTCGAGCCGCTCCTTGACGCTGAACATCTCGAGCACTTCCTGCTTCTGCTCGAGCTTGAGCGGCAGGTGCGCCGCGATCGTGTCACCGAGCCGCCCGGCTTCGTCGATTCCCGCGAGGGAAGTCAGGATTTCCGGGGGAATCTTCTTGTTGAGCTTCACGTACTGGTCGAACTGCTGGATCATCGTGCGCCGCATCGCCTCGGTCTCGTGGTCGGTGCTGGCGTCGGAGGCGACGGGGGTGGCCGTCACGGCATAGTGCGTCTTGACGTCGATGATCTCGTGCAGGCGGGCGCGCTGGCTGCCCTCCACCAGCACCTTCACCGTCCCATCGGGAAGCTTCAGCATCTGCAGAATGTTGGCGACGCTGCCGATCCGATAGAGGTCCTCCGGACCCGGGTCGTCCTTGGCCGCCGATTTCTGGGCAACCAGCACAATGCTCTTGCCCGCCTCCATGGCCGTTTCGAGCGCCTTGATCGACTTGGGGCGGCCGACGAAAAGCGGTATCACCATGTGGGGGAACACCACAACGTCGCGGAGCGGCAATAGCGGCAATTGCAGCTGGGTCAGGCCTTGCTCTTCAGACATGGGGTCTCACCTGAGGGTTGAATTCGATACAGTTGGGGAAAATCCAGAGTTTTCAAGGGTGCGGCGCCCGATTCCGGTCTTCCCGGGTATGGTTGACCCGGAAACCCCGTGGAACGGTAGCGTGCGAGCAAGGGCAAATGCAAGAACCGTACCCAGTGTCTGCCCCCTTCCTCGTCCAGCGGCCCGTAGGCCGGTTCCGCCCGCCCCGAAGGCGGTTTCAGACGTCAATGCGGACGTCAACGCGGGCGTCAATGCGCGGAACCGCCCGCGACCTTGGGTTGATCGGCGTAGATCAACAGGGGCGGGGCGTCGCTCGAGATGGTGTTCTCGTCCACGACCACCTTGATGACGTTTTCCATCGACGGCAGGTCGAACATCGTATTGAGCAGCGTATGCTCCAGGATCGACCGCAGCCCGCGTGCGCCTGTCTTGCGCTCAAGCGCGCGGCGCGCCACCGACTTCAGCGCCCCCTCGCGCACCTCGAGCTCCACGCCCTCCATGCCGAACATCTTGTGGAACTGCTTCAGGAGGGCGTTCTTGGGCTGAGTCAGAATTTGGATCAACGCGACCTCGTCGAGTTCCTCAAGGGTCGCCACCACCGGCAGCCGGCCCACGAACTCGGGGATCAGCCCGTACTTGATCAGGTCCTCGGGCTGCACCTCGCGCAGCACCTTCGTGATGTCCTTGCGGTTGTCCCGGGAGCGCACCTCCGCCCCGAATCCGATCCCGCTCTTCTCGGAGCGCGCCCGGATGATCCGGTCGAGCCCGTCGAACGCACCGCCGCAGATGAAGAGAATGTTCGTGGTGTCGACCTGCACGAACTCCTGGTTGGGATGCTTGCGTCCGCCCTGCGGCGGCACCGAGGCGATCGTCCCCTCGATAAGCTTCAGGAGCGCCTGCTGCACGCCCTCGCCGGAGACGTCGCGCGTGATCGACGGGTTGTCCGACTTGCGGGAGATCTTGTCGATCTCGTCGATATAGACGATACCCCGCTGCGCCTTCTCGACGTCGTAGTCGCACTTCTGCAGCAGCTTCTGGATGATGTTTTCCACGTCCTCGCCGACGTAGCCCGCTTCCGTGAGCGTGGTCGCGTCCGCCATCACGAACGGGACGTTCAGGAGCCGCGCCAGGGTCTGGGCGAGGAGGGTCTTGCCCGAGCCGGTCGGCCCGATCAGCAGGATGTTCGACTTCGCGAGCTCGATATCGTCGTTCTTGGCGAGCGTCTTCAGGCGCTTGTAGTGGTTGTACACGGCGACCGACAGGATTTTCTTGGCCAGCTCCTGGCCGATCACGTACTGGTCGAGGATACCGCGGATCTCCTTCGGCACCGGCAGGTCGGACTTGGCGCCCTTCGTGCCGTGATCGCCCTGGGTCTCCTCGCGGATGATGTCGTTGCACAGCTCGATGCACTCGTCGCAGATGAACACCGACGGTCCCGCGATGAGCTTGCGCACTTCGTGCTGGCTCTTGCCGCAGAACGAGCAGTAAAGGAGCTTTTCCCCGCCCACCTTTTCAGACATACGGCCTTCCTTATGCCATGAATGACGATATTAAGCTAAGTCACGCTGTCGCGCTTTCCATTCGGCTCACCAGCACCCGGTCCACGATACCGTAGCTTACCGCCTGCTCGGCGCTCAGGAAATTGTCGCGGTCGGTGTCCCGCTCGATGGTCTTCAGCTCCTGGCCCGTGTGCTTGGCCATGATCTCGGTCAGGCGCCCCTTGAGGAACAGTATCTCCTTGGCGTGGATCTCGATGTCGGAGGCCTGGCCCTGGAAGCCGCCCATCGGCTGATGGATCATGACCCGCGAGTTCGGCAGGCAGTGGCGCTTGCCCTTGGTCCCTGCCGCCAGCAGGAGCGCTCCCATGCTCGCCGCCTGCCCCACGCACAGGGTCGATACGGCCGGCTTGATGAACTGCATGGTGTCGTAGATCGCGAGTCCCGCCGAAACCATGCCGCCAGGCGAATTGATGTAGAAGGAAATGTCCTTGTCCGGATTATCGGACTCCAGGAACAGCAGCTGCGCGACGATCAGGTTGGCGGTCACCTCCGTGACCGGACCGACCAGGAAAACCACACGCTCCTTCAACAGGCGGGAATAGATGTCGTACGCGCGCTCGCCGCGTCCGCTCTGCTCTATCACCATCGGTATCAGGCCCAACCCCTGCGGCTCGATGTAGTTGTTCGGCATCACTTGTTCCCCATCAGTTCATCGAAATTGACTGTCTGATCCTGCGCCCCGGCGACGCCGAGCGCCCACTCGACGACGTTCTCCTCGACCGCGATCGATTCCACCTCGCGCAGCCTCTCCGGCGACGCGTAGTACCATTTCACGACTTCCTCCGGCCGCTCGTAGCTCCGCGCCTGCTCCTCGACCAGCGCCCGCACCTGTTCCGGCCTGGCTTGCAGGTTGTGGGTCTTCACGAGCTCCGCCAGGATCAGGCCGAGATTGACGCGGCGCTGCGCCTGCGGCTCGAAGATGTCCGCCGGCAGGGTCATGTCTTCCTTCACGCGGACGCCGCGCTGCACCAGGTCCTGACGCGCCGCCGCATGCATGCGCTCGATCTCCATCTGCACGAGCCCCCGCGGCGCTTCGATGGTAGTCGCATCCAGGAGCGCCTGCATCACCTGGTCTTTCGAGCGGCTCTTCAGGCGGACCTTGACCTCGCGCTCCAGGTTGTCCTTCACCTCCGCGCGCATCTTCGCCAGGTCGCCGTCGGCCACGCCGAGGGCCTTCGCGAACTCGGCGTCCACATCCGGCAGATGCGGCGCGGCCACCTCCTTGACGGTCACCTCGAACTGCGCCGTCTTGCCCGCGACCTCCTTGCCCTGATAGTCATCCGGGAAGCGCAGATCGAAGGACTTCGATTCACCGGACTTCATGCCGGCCAGCTGCACCTCGAAATCCTTCAGCATCCGGCCTTCGCCCAGCACGACAGCCTGCCCCTGCGCCGCCGATCCCGGGAACTCGACCCCGTCCAGGGTGCCGCGAAAATCGAGCGTCACGCGGTCCCCGTCCTGCGCGGGACGATCCGCCGCGTGGAAGTGCACGCGCTGCTTGCGCATGATCTCGATCGTCCTGTCCACTTCCGCATCGCCCACCTGCAATTGCGGCCGGCTGAGCGCGGCCTTCGATACATCGCCCACCACGATCTCGGGGAACACCTCGAAAATGGCGCTGTACTGGAATTCCGCCGCGCCGTCGGGAACGGGCGTCACTTCGAACCGGGGATAACCGGCGATGCGCAGGTTCTGCTGGCGCACGGCCTCGCCGAAACTCTTCTGCACGGCGTCGCCCACAACTTCCTGGCGCACCTGCGGCCCGTAGTGCTGGACCACCACTTTCAACGGCACCTTGCCGGGACGGAATCCCTGCATGCGTACCGTCCGCGTGAGCCGTTTCAACCGGCTCTCGACTTCGCTGGCGATATCCGCAGCCGGCAGCGTGACGCTCAGGCGCCGTTCGAGTTCGCTCAATCTTTCCAGATTCGCTTGCATCTCATCGAGGCCGGTGTGGCTCAAGCTCAAGGCGCCGCGCGCCACGCTAACTGAATAAACAAAAACACCCGAGCCCCCGACTCCCTTCCGTGGTGCGAAAGGAGGGACTCGAACCCCCACGCCTTACGGCGCCAGAACCTAAATCTGGTGCGTCTACCAATTCCGCCACTTTCGCTGCCACTTCCAAGACCTTATGATTGTAATACACTTGGGAACCCGCCGAAAGCTTCAACTTGTCTCAAGGTCGAAGCCTAATCCATTGAAATTACGTGGATGGTGCATTGCCACAAATGGCCGTAGACCACTACGAAAATTTCCCCGTCGCCTCGTTGCTTTTACCGTCCCGATTTCGTGATCCGGTAGCGCTGGTCTACCGCTTTGCCCGGGAGGCCGACGACTTCGCCGATGAAGGTGACGATGCGCCCGAAACCCGCCTCGCCCGGCTCGCCGCTTACCGGTCGCAGCTTGTTACGATCGGGTGCGGAATAACCCCCGCAGACCCGTTGTTCAAGGGTATCGCCGGTATAGTGCGCGAGCACAACCTGCCGCTGCCATTGTTCGCAGACCTCCTTGACGCCTTTTCGCAGGACGTCGTGAAGAACCGCTACGCCAGTTTTTCCGAAGTTCTGGACTACTGCCGCCTCTCCGCCAACCCGGTGGGGCGGCTGCTGCTCCATCTGTTCGGCCGCGCGACACCGGAGAACCTCGCCGCTTCCGACTCGGTCTGCTCGGCGCTGCAGCTCGTGAATTTCTGGCAGGATGTCGAGCTGGATTACGCGAAGGGCCGCATCTATCTACCGCAGGACGAGATGCAGAGATACGGTGTGACGGAACGGCACATCCAGGAACGCCGGTGCGACGGGGCATGGCGCGCGTTGATCGCCTTCCAGATCGGGCGCGCGCGAGCGATGCTCCGCGCCGGCGACCCGTTGGGGCGCGCGCTGCCGGGGCGTATCGGCCTGGAAATCCGGGCGACCGTCGAGGGGGGCCTGCGCATCCTGGAAAAGCTGGAGCGGGCGAAGGGCGACGTGTTCCGCGGGCGCCCGGTCCTCAAATGGTTCGACTGGCCGCTGCTGCTCGCGCGTGCGCTCTAAGAAGTGAACAAGAAGTGACTCGTGACTGGTGACTCGTGACTCGTTCCATCCCGACCGTCGATTCAGGGAGTGCCGCGCCTTCCTCTATCGGTAGCCTCGGTAGCCGTGCGCGAAGAAGCGGGCGAGCCGTCGCTTCCTACGTGTCACGTGTCACGTGTTACGTGTCACGTCTTGTCCGCCAATGACGCCCGACGAGTACTGCCGCCAGAAAGCCGCGGCCAGCGGCTCGAGCTTCTACTACAGCTTCCTCTTCCTGCCGGAGGAGAAGCGGCGCGCCATCACCGCGCTCTACGCGTTCTGCCGGGAAGTCGACGACGTGGTGGACGATTGCACGGACACCGGCATCGCCCGGACGAAGCTCGCGTGGTGGCGCGACGAGGTCGCGGCGATGTACCGCGGGGAACCGCAGCACCCCGTGACGCGCGCCCTGGCCGCGCTGCTGTCCCGCTTCAACCTCCCCGAGGAGCGCCTGCACGAGATCATCGCCGGCATGGAAATGGACCTCGATCGCAATCGCTACTCCGATTTCGAGGCCCTGAAGCTCTACTGCCATCGCGTCGCGAGCGTGGTCGGCCTGCTGTCGGTGGAGATTTTCGGCTACGGAGACCGCCGCACGCTGGAGTACGCCGCGGACCTGGGGATGGCGTTCCAGCTGACGAACATCATCCGCGACGTGGGCGAGGACGCGCGCCGCGACCGCATCTACCTGCCGCAGGACGAGCTGGCGCGCTACGGCGTGCCGGTCGCGGACATCGCGCAGGCGCGGGAATCCGAGAATTTCCAGCGCCTGATGGAATTCCAGATCGACCGCGCCTTCGGGTACTATCGCACCGCCTTCTCCAAGCTGCCCCCGGCCGATCGCGATACCCAGCGCGCGGGAATCATCATGGCGGCGATCTACCAGGCGTTGCTGGAAGAGATCCGGGCCGACGGCTGCCACGTGTTGAAGCAGCGCGTTTCGCTGACGCCGGTGCGCAAGCTGTGGATCGCGTGGAAGACGTGGATCAAGGGCTGAACGGCGGTCCGGATACTGCGGTCCGGATACTGCGGTCCCGGATACTGCCGTCCCGGATACTGCGGCGCAAGTGAAGCAGAGTAGTTTAGGGCGCGCTTCTAGATCGCTTTACCTGAACCGCTTTGTCTGTACCGCTGTATCCGAACCGTCTTATCTGAACCGCTTTATCTGAACCGCTTTATCTGAACCGCTTTATCTGAACCGCCTTTTGACGAGAAACCAATGGACCTGCAGCTCAAAGGCAAGACGGCACTGGTGACTGGCGCGAGCATGGGCATCGGCCGCGCGATCGCGAAGGGACTCGCCGCCGAAGGCGTGAAAGTCTGCGTCGCGGCGCGGCGCAAGCCGCTCCTGGAGGAGCTGTCGCGGGAAGTCGCCGCGGCCGGCGGCACCGTGCCTGCCGTTGTCGAAATCGACGTGATGCCCGAGGGCGCCGCGCAGCGGCTGGCACGCGCCGCGCTCGATGCGCTCGCGCACGTGGACATTCTCGTGAATTCCGCCGGCGGCAGCAATCCGCCGCTGCCCATCGATGCGCCGGAAGCACAGTGGGAAGAGGCGATGACGCTCAACTACACGCGCATCCGGCAGCTCACTCACGCTCTCCTGCCCGGGATGATCGAGCGGAAATGGGGCCGCATCATCAATATCAGCGGCAAGTCCGAGCCCGAGCGCATGATTGCCGCGCACCCGGCCAAAGCCGCTATCCATGCCTGGTCGAAGGGGCTGTCGCGCGAAGTCGGGCGGCACGGCATCACCGTCAATTGCATCCCGCCGGGGCGGATCATGAGCGAGCAGATACGCCGCAAGTATTCACCCGAATTCCGAGCGAAGCAGTCCGCCGAGGAGATTCCCGCCGGCCGCTACGGCGAGCCGGAAGAGCTCGCCTGCCTCGCCGTGTTCCTCGCCTCGCCGGTCGCGCGCTACATCACCGGGACGGTGATGCCGGTGGATGGCGGGCTGCGGCGCTTCGCGTTTTGACACCACCTCGGCCGAGGGGGATCGCGACGATGGTCTTCGAAAAATCACTGGTGATGGCTCTTGTGGCGTTGTCGCTGTCCGGTCCGCTCACACGCATCCATGCGGCGGAGCAGGCGGCGCCAGGCAGGGAGAAGGATTTCGTGCTCAAAGTGGTCGAGCGCAACAGCAAGGCGATCGCCTTGCTGGGCGACAACATCTACTACTTTGCCGAGCTCGGCATGCAGGAATTCGAGACCGCGAAGCTGATGACCGAAATCCTCGAGCGGGCGGGCTTCAAGGTCGAGCGGGGCATCTCGGGCATGCCCACCGCGTTCATGGCCACCTACGGGTCGGGCAGGCCCGTCATCGCGATCCACACCGAATACGACACGACGCCGGGCAACTCTCAGACGCCAGGCGTTCCGGAGCACAAGCCGCTGGTCGAGGGCGCGCCGGGCCACGCGGAAGGCCACAACGTCAACGCGGCGGTGATGGTCGGCGCGGCGTTCGCCATCAAGAAGACCATGGACGAATTCAAGCTGCCGGGAACGCTCAAGATCTTCGGCGCCCCGGCCGAAGAGCTGCTGATTCCCCGTCCCTATTTCGTGCGCGACGGCTACTTCAAGGACGTCGACGTCGCATTTCATACCCACATCGGCGATGCGCTCAGGACCGAGTACGGCCTCAGGCAGTACGCCCTGATCTCCGCCGAGTTCACGTTCAAGGGAGAGAGCGCCCATGCGGCCTCGGCGCCCTGGGCTGGGCGGGACGCGCTGGACGCAGCGGAGTTGATGAGCATCGGCTTCGACAAGCTGCGCGAGCACCTCGAGCCCACCCACCGCAGCCACCGCGTCATCACCCAGGGCGGCGATCAGCCCAACGTGATTCCCGCTTCGGCGAAAATCTGGTGGTTCTTCCGGGAAACGACGATCGACAGGGCGCAGGCGAACTTCGAGAAAGCCAGGCGAATCGCCGAGGGCGCGGCGCTGATGACGAATACGGAACAGAGCGTCCAGGTCTTCAGCGCGATCTGGCCGACGCGGGGCAACCGGACCCTCGCCGAGGTGACGCAGAAGAACATCGAGCTCGTGGGCATGCCGCGCTGGACCGACCAGGAGCATGCCCTCGCCAGGGCGGTTCAGCGCACTATGAAGGTGAAGGAGGAAGGGCTGCACAGGGAGATCTCGCCCCTGCGTGAATCGCGGCAGGCCGCCTCTTCCAACGACGCGGGAGAGGTGACCTGGATCGTGCCGACGGGAAGAGTGACTTTCCCCGGGAACATCCCGGGGATTCCCTTCCACCACTGGGCTGCCGGAGTCGTGCCCGCGACCTCGATCGCCCACAAGGCGGCCGTCGCCGGGGCCAAGGTTCTCGCGGCCTCGGTCCTCGACTTCATGATCCATCCGGGCCTGGTCGAGGAGGCGAAAGCCACGTTCAAGAAGGAGACCGCCGGCTTCCAGTACAAGTCCTTCCTCCCGCCCGATCAAAAGCCGCCGATACACCTCAACAAGGAGTTGATGGAGCGCTACCGTCCGGCGCTATCCAAGCACTATCTCAAGGAGAAGCCGAGATTCGAGTGAGGAGCTTGTTGCCCGAATCGCAGACATCCCTGGCATATAATGCCGTGAGCTCCCCCGGAGATTCCGTATGCAAACGAAGATTCCCTGCGTAATCATGCGCGGCGGTACGTCGCGCGGGCCGTTCTTCAAGCTTTCCGACCTCCCCGCGGACGTACCCACGCGCGACGCGGTGCTGCTCTCGGTGATGGGATCGCCGCACGAGATCCAGGTGGACGGCATCGGCGGCTCGCACTCGGTGACGAGCAAAGTCGCCATGATCAGCAAGTCGAAGCGCCCCGATGCCGACGTGGACTACCTGTTCGCGCAGGTACAGATCCACGAGAGCTTCGTCGATACCAAGCCGACGTGCGGAAACATGCTGGTCGCCGTGGGTCCGTTCGCCATCGATGCCGGGCTGGTTCAGGCGCGCGACGGCGAGACACCGGTACGCATCTACAGCGTCAACACCGACTCGCTCATCGAGGCCATCGTGCAGACCCCGGGACGGCAGGTGACTTACGAAGGCGAGGCTTCGATCGACGGCGTGGCCGGCACGGCAGCGCCCGTCGGAATCAATTTCAAGGACGCGCTCGGCGCCGTCACCGGGAAGGTGCTCCCCACCGGGAGGCCGCTCGACGTGGTCGACGGTGTGGAGGTGAGCTGCGTGGACATCGCGATGCCACTTGTCATGATGCGCGCGACGGACATGGGCAAGACCGGTTACGAAACTCCGGCCGAGCTCGATGCGGACCGCGAGCTGCTGGAGCGCATGGAAGCGATCAGGCGCAAGGCGGGCGTGTTGATGGGCATGGGCGACGTGTCGAAGAACGTCGTACCCAAACTGGCCCTGCTCGCAGGGCCACGCCACGGCGGCACGATCAGCTCGCGCTACTTCGTTCCCGAGACGTGCCACAAGTCCCATCCGGTCACCGGTACGGTGTGCATCTCGTCCGCCTGCGCCATTCCCGACACGATCGCGGCACAGATCGCGCCACTGCCCTCCGCGCCACAGGGAATGGTCAGAATCGAGCATCCCTCGGGCCTGATCCTGATCGATCTCGATGCCGATTTCACCGGCGGCCGGCAGGAGCTGCGCCGCGCCGCGCTGGTCCGTACCGCGCGCCGCATATTCGAAGGCAGTGTCTGCGTGCCCGAGCGGATCTGGGCCGGCAAGCGCGCGTCTCAGCCGGCCACCGTGACCGCCTAGCCTCCTCCACGAAAATGAACGTTGCCGTCATCGGCGGTGGTTACGCCGGCATGGCGGCAGCCGTGACGCTCGCGGAGCAGCGCGTTCCCGTCACCGTCTTCGAAGCCGGGAAATCGCTCGGCGGACGGGCCCGGCGCATCGAGCACGAGGAGGCGACGCTGGATAACGGCCTGCACATCCTCGTCGGAGCCTATGTCGAGACGCTGCGACTGATGGAGCTCGTTGGCGCCGATCCGCGCCAGAGCCTGCTGCGCCTTCCCTTCACCTGGAAAATGCATCGGCAGTTCTCGTTCACTGCCGCTGCCCTGCCTGCGCCGCTGCACCTCGTGGCCGGACTTCTGCGCGCGCGCGGCATCTCTTTCAACGAGCGCGTGGACATCGCGCGCTTCCTGCTGGACATGCGCCGGGCCGGGTATCGGTTGTCGCGCGACACGAGCGTCGCGCGCCTTCTCGATCAGGCGCGGCAGGGCGCGGCCGCCGTGCGCCTGCTGTGGAAGCCGCTTTGCGTATCCGCGCTCAACACGCCGCCCGCCGCGGCGTCGGCGCAGGTATTCCTGAATGTGCTGCGCGACAGCCTGAACGCCGGTCGTAAAGAGAGCGACTTTCTGCTGCCGCGCGTCGATCTCACGGCGCTGTTTCCCGGGCCGGCAGGCGAGTGGGTGACGGGCCGCGGCGGAACCGTGCTCACCGGGCAACGCGTAATCGCGGTGGAAGCGGATGCGGGCGGATACGCCGTGCGGCACGCTGCCGGCACAGCGGCGCACAGCCACGTGATCTGCGCCGTGGCGCCGCACCAGGTCAAGGCGCTCCTCGCCCGCGTGCCGGCGCTCACCGATCTTGCGCAGTCGATGGAGCGCTTCGCCTACCAGCCGATCTACTCGGTCTACCTGCAGTATCCCGCTGAAGTGCGTCTTCCCGCGGGCATGCTGGGTTTCGACAGCGCGCTCCTGCAATGGGCGTTCGATCGGGGAGCGCTGTGCGGGCAGGCCGGGCTGATCGGTCTCGTGATCAGCGCCGAGGGCGTGCACGAAGAGCATGCGCACGAGGAGCTCGCCCAGCTCGCGCACCAGGAGCTGCAGCAGCAGACAGGCCCCCTGCCCCAGCCGCGCTGGTTTCAGGTCATAGCCGAGAGGCGCGCGACCTTCGCCTGCGTGCCGGGACTCGTGCGTCCGGCGAACCGCACGCCGTTCCCGGATTTCCATCTCGCGGGTGATTACACGGCGAGCGACTATCCCGCCACCATCGAATCAGCCGTACGGAGCGGGATCGCAGCAGCGAGACTGGTGCTTGAAAGGCGTCCTGGATAGAGATTCTCGAAAGGCGTCGCAACGCTACGCTCTGGATGAAACGTCTCTCTCGCTGGTTATAATGGCGTGAACTTATCGGGAAACGTTCGCAAGGAGAGCACTTGGCGCAGCGTGAAGTGATGGAGTATGACGTGGTCGTGGTCGGCGCCGGTCCCGCGGGGCTGGCGGCCGCGATACGCCTGAAGCAGCTCGCCGCGGCAGCGGGATCCGAGATCTCGGTCGTCGTGCTGGAGAAGGGATCCGAGGTCGGCGCGCACATTCTCTCGGGCGCCGTCATGGACCCGCGCGCGTTGAACGAGCTGATCCCCGACTGGCAGCAGAAGAACGCGCCGCTCAACGCACCGGTCAGCGAAGATCGCTTCATGTTCCTGACGGAATCTTCCGCGCTCAAGGTGCCCGGCTTCATGCTGCCCGCGTGCTTTCAGAACCACGGCAACTACGTGATCAGTCTCGGCAACCTCTGCCGCTGGCTCGGCCAGGAGGCCGAAAGCCTCGGCGTCGAGATATTCCCGGGCTTCGCCGCCGCGGAGGTGATCTACGCGGAAAACGGCGCGGTGAAAGGCGTGGCGACGGGCGACATGGGCATCGGGAAGGACGGCCAGCCGACGGACGCCCACCAGCCGGGAATGGAGCTGCATGCGAAGTACGTTTTCTTCGCGGAAGGCTGCCGCGGGCACCTCGGCAGGCAGCTGATGGAGCGCTACAAGCTGCGCGACGGCGCCGATCCGCAGGTTTACGGTCTCGGCATGAAGGAGTTGTGGGAAATCCAGCCCGACCGGCACCAGCAGGGCCTCGTGATACACACCGCCGGCTGGCCGCTGCCTGCCGACACCTACGGCGGGTCGTTCCTGTACCACATGGAGAACAACCTGGTCGCGATCGGCTTCGTGGTCGGACTCGGTTACCGCAATCCCTACCTGTATCCCTACGAGGAATTCCAGCGCTACAAGACGCATCCCGCGATCCGGCATTTCCTGGAAGGCGGCAAGCGTCTCTGCTACGGCGCGCGCGCCATCTCCGCCGGCGGACTGCAGTCCGTGCCGCGGCTCATCTTCCCGGGAGGCTGCCTGATCGGCGACGACGCGGGCTTTCTCAACGCCTCGCGCATCAAGGGCAGCCATGCCGCGATCAAGTCGGGCATGCTCGCCGCGGAGGCCGCGTTCGCCGCGGTCAAGGCCGGCCGCAGCGGCGACGAGCTTGCCGCCTATCCCGAGGCGTTTCGCGCGAGCTGGCTGCACGACGAGCTGCACCGGGCGCGCAACTTCAAGCCGTGGATGAGCAAGGGTCTGTACCTGGGCACGCTGATGGTCGGGGTCGACCAGGTCGTGTTCGGCGGGAAGGCGCCGTGGACCCTGCACCACGACCACGCCGATCATGAGACGCTGCAACTGAAGACCGAGGTGCAGCCGATAGCCTATCCGAAGGCCGACGGCGTCCTCACCTTCGACCGGCTCTCGTCGGTTTTCATCTCCAACACCAATCACAACGAGGATCAGCCGTCGCACCTCACGCTCAAGGATGCCGCGGTTCCGATCCGGATCAACCTCGAGCGCTACGACGCGCCGGAGCAGCGCTACTGCCCGGCGGGCGTGTACGAGATCGTCCGCGACGCGGATGGAGCGAACCCGCGGCTGCAGATCAACGCGCAGAACTGCGTCCATTGCAAGACGTGCGACATCAAGGACCCCACGCAGAACATCGTCTGGGTCGCGCCCGAAGGCGGGGGCGGGCCTAATTATCCCAACATGTAACGGCGGTCCGGATACGGCGGTGCAGATGCGGCGAGCCGGGTACGGCGGTCCGGATACGGCGGCTTGAACCGCTCTACCTGCACCGCTCCACCTGCACCGCTTCATCTGAACCGCTCCATCTGAACCGCTTTACCTGCACCGCTTTATCTGAGACGCTTCACCTGAACCGCCCTATCTGCACCGCCCTTCTGCACGAGACCACTATATGAGCGATTGGAGCAAGGTAACGCGGCCCATTCCGGTCCCGAACGAGTGGACGAAGCCCTTCTGGGAAGCAGCAAAACAGGGCGAGTTGAAGCTGCAGCGCTGCCAGGAATGCCGGCGCTTCCAGCACCCGCCGTATGCGACGTGCGTGAACTGCATGTCGGTCGACCTCAAGTTCGAGTCGGTGAGCGGGAAAGGCGCGATCTACGCGTACACGATCATGTATCACACCGGGGACAAGCGCTTCGCGCCCGCGGTGCCGTACGCGAGCATCATCGTCGAGCTCGACGACGCGCCCGGCGCGCTGATGGCGGGCAACCTGCTGGACGCCGAGTACACCGAGGCGAAAGTCGGCCGTCGCGTCGAGGTTACCTTCCAGCCGTTGAACGACGACTTCACGCTGCCGCAGTTCCGGCTGGCACCCGGAGCCTGACCCGACAGTTTTGCGCTTACCGGTCACTGGTCACCGGTCACTGGTCACGGAGAAAAGCAATGTGGGAAAGCCGCTGCAAGATCGCGTTGAGCGGAGTGGGATTTTCCAAGGCCACCCGCGCGGCGGAGATTCCGCTGGCCGCCCACGCGCTGTACGCAGTCAAGGAAGCCGTAGCCGATTCCGGCCTGAACCTATCCGACATCGATGGCCTCACGACGTATCCGGAGCTTCCCGCAACCGGGCACGCCGAGGTCGACGGCATCAGCATCGTCTCGGTCAACTGCATGATGGCGATGTTGAAGCTGCCGAACCTGTCGTGGCACATCCAGACGGGCTCGGTGAACATCGGCGGCGCCGTGCAGCAGGCGGTCAACGCGCTGCTCGCGGGCGTGTGCAAGTACGCGGTGGTGTGGCGCGCGATGCACAACCCGAAAGGCACTTACCAGAACCTGCCCGGCACCTACGCGCAGGGCGCGTTGCAGTTCACCGCGCCCTACGGCTTCGGCGGTCCGGGACAGGGCATGGCGGTTGCGTACACCCGCTATCTCGAGAAGAACAACCAGAAGCGCGACAAGATGGTGACGCTGGCCGTCACGCAGCGCAAGCACGGGCTCAGGAACCCGCACTCGTATTTCAAGGACCCGCTCACGCCCAAGGACTATTTCGATTCGCGCATGGTCGCGTATCCCTTCTGCTTATACGATTGCGATATCCCCGTGCAGGGCGCGGTCGCCATCGTCCTCACGACCGCGGAGCGCGCGCGCGATCTCAAGCCGCAGCCGGCTTATCTCGCGGGCTACGGCGAGCGGCTGCGCTTCGAAACCGCCGGCCGCATCGGCAGCCTCGCGAATTACATGGAAGGCGGCCGCAGCTCGGCGGAGCTCACGTGGGCGCGCTCCGGCTTCGGCCCGAAAGACGTCGACGTCGCGCAGATTTACGACGGATTCTCCGCCTCGGTGATGTACGGTCTCGAGTCCTACGGATTCTGCAAGGAAGGCGAGGGGCTCGACTTCATCCAGGACGGCCGCATCGAGTTGGACGGCGAGCTGCCGCTCAACACCTTCGGCGGGAGCCTGAGCACCGGGCGCATCCACGGCCTGTGGCATATCATCGAGGGCGCGTTGCAGGCGTCGGGGCGCGCGGGGGAACGCCAGGTGAAAGATGTAAACGTCTCGTTCGTGGGGGCGAGCGCGCCGATCGTGACCGGGACGACGTTCATCTTCGTCAAGGAACCCTACTGAGGAACCACCATGGCCTGGAAATTCGAGCTGCTGACCAAACCGGAGAGCGAACTGGGTATCACCGAAGGCCCGGTCTGGGACGGCGAGCACATTTTATTCACGCAGATCCGCAAGAACCGGATCATGCGTTACGACATCAAGACCAACGCCTTCGATGAATGGCGCACCGGCACCAACCGGACGAACGGCCTCGCCTTCGATGAGAACGGCCGGCTTTTCGGCTGCTGCTCGGGCGGCCGGGCGATCGTGCGCTTCGACCCGGACGGCAAGAACGTGGTCATCGCTGACCGTATCGACGGCAAGCGCCTCAACACGCCGAACGACCTCGCCGTCGATCGCAAGGGACGCATCTGGTTCACCAATCCCGTCAACGAGGGCAACTGGGACGCGACCGAAAAGCAGGAGACCGACTTCCGCGAGGTGCTGCGCGCCGATCCGCAGAAGGACGGCAAGTACACCGTCACGCGCGTGACCTTCGATACCACGCAACCGAACGGCATCCTCGTATCGCAGGACCAGAAGACGCTGTACGTCGCGGAGAGCGGGTCCACCCGCGGCATACCGAGGCAGTTGCGCGCCTACCCGATCAAGGAGGACGGCAGCCTGGGCACGTACGACGCCCTCTTCACATGGGGCGAGGATGCACGCGGCGTGCATCGCGGCATCGACGGCATGTGCCTCGACGCCGAGGGCAACATCGTCGCCACCGCCGGCTACTACGTGAGCGGGTCGGGACCGATGCTCTACGTGTTCTCGCCGACCGGTCGCGTGCTGGAAACGCATCCGGTGCCGGCCCCCCGTCCCACCAACGTCTGTTTCGGCGGCCCCGATCTCACGACCATCTTCGTGACCAGCACCAACGGTCATTTCTTCAAGGCCCGGACCGAGCGCGTGGGCTGGGCGATGTATCCCTGAGCGTCAGGCGTCAGGGGGCAGGCGTCAGGCGTGTTGCCTTGCAGGCCACCTACCCCCCTGACCGCTGACCCCTGACCGCTGACGGGAGGAGCAAAGAGATGCTGATAGTCGATTCCCAGATCCACGTCTGGAAAAACGGGAAGATGATCGCCCATCATCGCCAGGACCCCACGTACTCTTACGAGGATGCGCTGGCCGAGATGAAAACGGCGGGGGTCGATGGCGCGGTGATCCATCCGCCGGGATCGATCGGCGTGCACATGAACGACTATGCCATCGAGGCCGTGCAGCATCATCCCGACCGGTTCTGCATACTCGGCAACTTCGATCTGACGAGCCCCGATCGGGAGCGCATCGTCGCGCGCTGGCGCGAGCGCTCGCCGGGCATGCTGGGGTTCCGCTTCAGCTTCAGCGAGTCCCACCAGAAGTCCTGGCTCACCGACGGCACGCTCGACTGGTTCTGGAAAGCGTGCGAGAAGGCGGACCTGCGCGTGGGCCTGCTCGTCTCGGGCCCGACCATCCCCGTGTTCGGGAAGATCGCCGAGCGGCATCCCGGCCTGAAGATGCACATCGATCACATCGGCCGCGGCGGCGGCAGGGCCACCATAAAAGACGACGCTATCTATGCGGACCTGCCGGAGATGCTCGCGCTCGCGAAGCTGCCGAACGTAGCGGTCAAGCTCTCTGGTGCGCCGAGCACGTCCAGCCAGCCCTATCCGTACAGGAACATCCACGGCTATCTGAAGCAGATCATCGACGCCTTCGGACCCGACCGTTGCTTCTGGGGCACCGACATCACCCGCATGCCGATTTCCTGGCGGCAGTGCGTTACGATGTTCACGGAGGAAATGCCGTGGCTCAAGGGCCGCGACCTGGAGCGAGTGATGGGCGGGGCTATCGTCGACTGGCTCGGCTGGAAGCGCCCTGCCTCATAATGCGAGACTGGTTTCAAGGAAAGGAGAACTGTATGCCGACCATTCAGAACGGAAATGCAACGATCTACTTCGAAGAGCACGGCAAGGGATTCCCCATATTGACGTTCGCGCCGGCGGGCGTGCTGTCCACCATTGCCGTCTGGAGCCAGCCGATGGCGCCGATCAAGCCCGTGACCGATTTCGCCGGCTACCGCGTGATCGTGATGGACCAGCGCAACGCCGGCGGCCAGTCGCGCGCCACCATGACGGCGCAGGACGGCTGGGACAACTACACCTCCGACCACATCGCGGTGCTCGACCACCTAAAGATCGACAAGTGCCATCTCTTCGGCCAGTGCATCGGCGGCACCTTCATCGCCAACCTGATCAAGAAGCAGCCGCAGCGCGTGGCCGCGGCCGTGTGGGCGCAGCCGATCGGGCGTGTGGGTCCGTTCAAGCCGGAGCGCCCGGCGCGCTTCAACGACTGGATCAACGGTCTCAAGAAGGACCACCCCGAGCTGACCGAGGCGATCGCGGATTCGATCTACCGCAACATGTACGAGTCGGGCTTCATCTACTGCGCGGATCGCGAATTCGCGAAGAACTGCAAAACGCCCTCGCTGCTCCTCGCGGGCAACGACGAGGCGCATCCGCGTCCGATCTCGGACGAGCTGTCAAAGCTGCTGCCCAACGTCGAATACATCCTCGAGTGGAAGGAAGGCGCGGCGCTGGCGGCGGCAAAGCCGCGCGTCCTGGAGTTCCTGAAGAAGCACACGCCCGCGTCCGTACGGGCGTGATCGGCTAGCGGCGTATTACTCCGGTTTCATCCCCGCCGCCTGGGCGATCTTCCTGTACTTCTCGATCTCGGAGAGCTGGAAGCGGGCCAGCTCTTCGGGCGTGCTGCCGACCACCTCGGTCGCCGCCGCCAGCCATTTCTGCTTGAAGTCGTCGGTATGCGCGATACGGACGAATTCGGCGTGCAGCCTGTCCACGATGTCCTTGGGCGTCTTGGCCGGCACCATTACGCCGTACCACTGGACGATGTCGAAACCGGGTATCGCGGTCTCGGAAATCGTCGGGATATCCGGCGCCACCGCGGAGCGCTTGGCCGAAGCGACGGCGAGTCCCCGCAGCCTTCCGGCCTTCACGTAGGGGAGTGCCACGGTCGCGGCGGCAAATCCCAGCGGAACGTGGCCGCCCGCCATGTCGATCAGCTGCGGTCCCGCGCCCTTGTAGGGAATATGCGTCCAGTCGATCTTGAGCGACATCTTGATGAGCTCACCGGCAAAATGATGCGGCTGACCCACGCCGGGGGTGGCATAGGAGAGCGCCCCGGGCCTGGTGCGCGCCAGCGCGATGAATTCCTTGACCGACTTGACCGGCAACGAAGGATGCGCCAGGAACACCGGGGGTGAGGTCCCGAGCAGGGTCACCGGCTGAAAATCGCGCACCGGGTCGTAGGGCATTTTCTTGAAGAGCGGGACGTTCAGCGCCAACTCGGGGGAGACGGCGAGCAGGATCGTGTAGCCGTCGGGCGCGCTCTTCGCCACGTGATCCGCGCCGATCATCCCCGCACCGCCCGGCCGGCTGTCAACGATCACCGGCTGCTTCCAGCGCTCCGTCAGATGCGGCGCAAGCATGCGCGCGGTGACGTCGGTGCCGCCGCCGGGCGCATAGGGGATGACGATGCGTATCGGCTTGACGGGATATTGCTGGGCGAGGCATTGCGCAGCGCCGCAAATGGCGAGCGTCGCGATAACGAGCTGCCCGGACAAACGTTTCATCGACCCCTCCGCGCGGTTCCCGCGTCCGTTCTCGTAGCACATCAGCTTAGCCCAGATTCTGCCGGTGCGGCGACCCAGCGGGCCTTGACTCAATAACTGCCTGTGCGGACCATGTGGAAAAGCGCAAGCGAGGTAGCGAGGTTCGCCATGAGAAATAACTACAGGGTCTACGACAGCGATACCCACATCCGGCCCGGGGCCGACACGCTGGAGAAGTACCTCTCTGCCCGCGTCCGCGAGCTGGTGCCGGACCTGGAAAGCTGCAAGGTGGCTTCCGGCGGGGCCTCGCGCACCATGGTCTCGCGCGGCAAGTCCGACATCCCCAACCGGAGGACTTTCGACCTCCGTAAAGGCGCCGCGGTCGGCGGCTGGGGAGCGGACGTGCCGCGCATGCTGGGCGAGGCGGAGCCGCGTGCCGCGGCGCCCGGCGTCGCCGGCCGATTCATGGGGAGCAAATTTCCGCGCCCGCACACCGACGACTGGGACGTGGACGCACGCATTCATGACATGGACGAGGAAGGCGTCGACGTCCAGCTTCTCGTCAACTCCGGCGGCCCAAGTGGGCACGAGAACCCCGCCGTCAACGTCGAGTTCATGCGCG
>Ga0075418_10001138_pt1 | contig 29793 bp, 19 predicted proteins | sample SoiMetdeltSBSDD2_FD_81776 | JGI IMG/M metagenome (GOLD analysis project Ga0075418, IMG submission 81776) | Bulk soil microbial communities from a Populus tree surrounding site in Tennessee, USA - Soil MetaG P. deltoides SBSDD2 | ecosystem: Environmental > Terrestrial > Soil > Tree plantation... | reverse complement strand
TTGTAGTGCGGCCGCTGCACGATGTTGTTCGTCTGCGACGAGACGTGCCAGAAGTTCGGGTTGGACTGAAAGGTGAAGTCCGTGGTGCGCGTGGTGTGCCGGAGCCAGGCGCTGATCACATAGGTGCTGTCCGGGATGCGAATGGCCCGGGTGTTGATGAAGTGGGTGGTGCCGTTGAAGCGCCAAGCCTGGCCGCACTGGCCGGCCATCACGTCGCCGCTGGTCCAAGCGGCGGCGGCATTGCGGGCGTTGGCGTCGTGGGCGCCGGCGGTGTAGTCCTGCAGCGTGCCGAGACCCGGGTCCTCCTCGAAGTGATAGACCGCGGCGTAGGCGCCGTTCCACACCGAACCAGCCGGGGAGACGGTGGCGCCGGGGTTGTCGTAGTAGATGAAGAACTCGCGCACCGAAGCCGACAGGCTGTCGGCGGCGAACCAGATCTCTGCTTTGTGTGCGCCCGCATCGTAGCCCACGATCTCGTGGTCGAGGCGTGTGATCCCATCGCGCTTGGTGATGAGGATGTCGCTGCCGTCGGACTTGGCGCGGGCGAAGACGCTCGTCAGGCTGCTGCCGTCGACGAGGAGGGGGAAATCCAGGAGGGTCCCCTGCACCAGAGCCGGATTCGCCGTGATCTTGACCCGATGCCTCCATCCCGAGCCGTACCAGCCGGCGGCGAGGCGCGCTCCGTCCGTACCCTCGCCCGCCAAGCTGGCTCGGGAGGTGACGGTGGCTGGGCTCGTGCCAGCAGGTGCTCTGGATACCACCAGGCAGCACAACGAGGCGATCAGGACCCGGAGACTCGAGAGCAGCGGACGGCGCATGCGAATACCTCGTCGGTCACCGGGTTCGACCCGGACGGAATCGGCGCGCGAGACGTGAGCCCGTCGGGAATCTGCATAAACCATGCACGCTCGCTCGCGGCGGCGTGACGAGGTCGGGAGAAACGAGAAGAGGAGCGCGAGACCAGTCCGGGGTCGCTCCTGCGTATAGCGCCGAGACGCCGCTCGCGCCGGGGCTCACCGCAGCCGCTGCAGCTTGCGCATGAGGACCCGCGCCGGGGTCTCGAGTCGGTAGAAGTAGACGCCCGGCGACACTTGCCGGCCGCTCTGGTCCTCGCCGCGCCACGTCACCGCGTGGCTCCGGCCATCACCCGTTCCCGAATACAACCGCTGCACCTCGCGACCCCGCACGTCATACACCCTGAGCTCCGCCCGGCCCCCCGACTCCAGGCCGAAACGGATCGTCGTCTCCCCCCGGAACGGGCTTGGCTCGCCCATGGACAGCCAAACCACAGAAGACGGCAATCCTCGCAGCTCCACTGGCCCGTACCACTGCACCGCACCCGACTCCGTCGTCTCCGCCAACCAGTAGTACGCCTCGGTCTCCGGCGCCGTCGTGTCCACGTAGGTGTACTCCCGCGAGCCGTGCAGCAACTCTCCCGTCAACCGCTGCCGCGGATTCTGTTCGTCGCCTCGGTAGACATGGAACCCCTGATGATCCGCGCTCGCTTCCCGCACCACCCAGTGCAGCGCGGCGCCTCCCGTTGCCAACCGCTCGACCGCGAAGCTCTCCAGCTCCACTGCCACCGCGTGATCCAGGAACAGCATCCCCTGGCCGTTCCGTAGCGTCACCGAGTGTACGAACGACCCCGTCTTCCCCGCCGGGCTCACCGGCGACAGCGACCGCGGCAAGCTTACCTTCACCGCGGTCCCGGTCTCGATGCCTTCGTCATAACTTCCACGGTTGCGCAGCACCACCATGCCGCGTTCGTAATCCCGCGCCTTCACCACGTACTCGTTCCCCAGGGGATCCGTCCCGTTCGCCAGCGTGTACGGCGCCCCCACTGCCGGCCCCAGCTCCCGGTTGGCCACGTCGAGGCAACCGCGCCAGGTGAGCGTGTCCCACCCCGCGGCGCTCGGCGCGCTCGTCCCCATCTCGTAGAAGTACGTCCCCGGCGTCCGCGTCACCAGATACCAGGCCAGGTTCCCGAGCAGGGTCTCGGCGTAGCTGTACTGCCCGACGCGACCCGACACGCTCCGCGTCATCGTGGCGGCGTAGAAGCACTCGATCCCTGCCGACGACGCCAGCACGTCCCGGCGGTACGCCTCGTCCACCATCTCGGTCCCGAAGCTCCGCACCGCGTTGTACTGGAACTCCATGAACAGCACGTCCGCCGCATCTCGGGTGACGTAACCGTCGTCCCAGATGTTGGCCACGTTCAGCATCAGATACTTCCGCTGCCGGTCCGGGGACCAGCTTGCCGCCACCTGCATCGTGTCTTTCAAAGAGGTGAGGAAGGGGCCGTAGTTCGAATTCCAGTGCCAGTCGGCGAACTCCCAGCTGCCGATCAGCAGGTGCCCCGGCGTCTCCCGCACGTGACCGCCGCTCACGATGGAGCCATAGTTGAAGAATTGCGCCGTCGAATTGTCCAGGAAGATCCCGTCCGGGTAGACGTTCGAGCCCTCGAACGGGGTCTCGAACGCCAAGCGCACCATGGCTTCCCGATGCAGCTGCGCCGCCCGGCGGGTGGCGCAATGCACCGCCCGCCGGCTCAGATTGCGGTAGTAGACGGGAATGCGCGCCTCGGCCGGGGTCACCGCACTCCCGCCACCCCAGCCGCGGATCAGCACCGTGTCCTCCTCCAGGACCACGCGCGTGTCGTCCCAGTAATGGAGGTAGGCCTCCTCCACGTTCCAGCCTCGGCTCGCGGCCAGCGACAGCAGCAGATCGTGCTCCGGCGTCCCCGTCTCCGAGGTCACGTAGTTGTCCGTCCCCGAGTTGTAGACGTACCAGCGGAAGCTCGGGTCCAAGACCTTCATCTCTGCCCGCTGGGCGTCGGCGCCATCCCCCTTCCCGGTCACGCCGACCTCGTAACGCGCCACCGCCCGCTGCAGAATGGCTTCGTCCCGAGCGCTCGAGTACCAGAGGACGCCGTGGCGCAGGCCGAGGTCCGTCTCGGTGCGGGGTGCGTTCTTCTCTCCCTGCGCTGCCACGGCGAGCAGGACGAGGAGGAACGGCAGAGCGCGCACCGCCGCAGCGCGGCACACCATGGGTGAACCTCGGGGATGAAGATCGATGCGGAGCGGCGCCGTGGCAGGGGTGACCCGGCGCTGGCGGCGAGAATGTTACTGCCGTGTCCGCGCTGGATGCCAGGATTTCCTCAGCGGCACCGGCGTTCACGGAGCAAGGCCTCGAGCGTCTCGATGCAGCGACCCGCGACGCGCGACACTTCGTAGGCCTCGACCGCCTGGGGACGCGGCGGTGCGGGACACCCTGCAGCTGCCAGGGACTCGAGGGCTCGGTCGATGGCGCCGGCGTCCTCGATGTCGCAGACCATGCCGCCCACTTCCCGCACCACTCGTGCCGAAGCGCCTGCGGCCGGGGTGAGGGCGAGGATCGGCCTGCCGGCACCCAGGTAGTCCACCAGCTTCGAGGGCAAGAAGACGCTCTCCGTCCCTTGGCTCAGCTTCGCGTCCACCAGGAGGAGAACGTCGTGGGCGCGCATGAGTGCCAGGGAGTCGAGATAGGGCACCGTGCTCTCGAGACGCAGAATCTCCTGCAAACCACGCTCCCGCACCAAATGCGCATAGGAATCCGGCATGGTGCCGTAGGAACTGAGGGTGAGTCGGCCCGCCAGAGCGCCCCGCGCCTGCAGGCGTGAGAGAGCGTCGATGAGGGGCCCCGGCGTTCGCGGCCCGTAGAAATGCCCTGTATGCAGGATCCGGACGGGAGAGGCGCCGGCGCTGCTGTCGCCGGCGCCGCCGTACCACTCGGGAACGAAGGCATGGGGCAGCACACCGGTCTTCGCCGCCTCGAGCACCGGATGCTTCGTCAGCACCAGACGCCGCATCTCCTCCGAGGTGAAGAGCACCCGGTCGGCCGCGGCCAGCACCCGATCCTCCACGGCGCGATTGTGCCGCGCTACGCGCTCCGAGGCGAACATCGCATACGGGTTGTCCGACCAGGGATCGCTGAAGTAGGCCACCCAGGGCAAACCCGCACGCCGTTGCAAATCCATGCCGAGCAGATGATTCGCGTGCGGCTGCGAGCAGCTGAGGACGACGTCGAAGCGCCCCAGATCCTGGCGGCGCAGGGCACGCCCCGCCGGCCACAGCCACTCGCGCTTCTTCGGTTCCAGGAAGCGATAGACGAAGCGCCGCCGCCGGTCGAGGCGCTTCAGCAGCCGCACTCCCAGGCTGGTCTCCGGGGAGGCGAAGCGATGCTCCACCACACCGGGAGGAGCCACGCGCGCCAAGGCGGTATCGCGCATGACCGTGCCGCCGGGGGCGCTGAACGATTCCGCCGTGATGGTCACGATCTCCACCTCCACGCCGTGCTGCCGCAGGCCGAGCACCAGCTTGAGGTAGCAGATGGCGGCGGGGACGAGGAGCGGCGGATAGCAGTACAGGATGGCGAGAACGCGCATCACAGCCCCAGGTGGGCGCGGATCGCCTGCACGATGCGCGGGGCGGCGTGGCCGTCGCCGTAGGGGTTCTGCCGCCGCAGCCGTTCGTCGGCGCCGGGAGGCGCGGCCAGGAGCCGGGTGGCTTCGGCGACGATGCGCTCCGGGTCGGTGCCGACGAGCAGGGCCACGCCGGCCTGGATGCCCTCGGGGCGCTCGGTCTTGTCGCGCAGCACCAGCACGGGCTTCCCGAGCGACGGTGCTTCCTCCTGCACGCCCCCCGAGTCGGTGAGGATGAGCGTGGCGCGACGCATGACCTGGACGAACTGCAGGTAGTCCAGGGGCTCGAGCAGCAGCACCCGGGACTGGGCGCCGAGAAGTTCGTGCACCGTGTGCCGCACGTTGGGGTTCGGATGCACGGGGAAGACGAGACCGGCGTCCGGGTGCGTCTCCAGGATCCGGAGCAGGGCCTGACAAACGCCGCGGAGGGGCGCTCCGAAGCTCTCGCGCCGATGCGCTGTCACCAGCAGCAGCCGGCCGACGCCGTCGGCGAAGCGAGCGATGCGTTGCAGCACCGCATCGTTGGGATCCGGCGGCTTGGCGGCGATGTGCAGCACCGCGTCGACGACGGTGTTGCCGGTGATCAGGATCGCCGCCTCCGGCACGCCTTCGCGGCGCAAGTTCTCCCGCGCCTGCGCCGTGGGGGCGAAGTGCAGGTCCGCCAAGGCTCCGGCGACACGGCGGTTCATCTCCTCCGGGAAGGGGGCGTACTTGTCGGCGGTGCGCAAGCCGGCCTCCACGTGGCCCACGGGGATGCGGTTGTAATGACAAGCCAGCGCCGCTGCCAGCACCGTGGTGGTGTCGCCCTGGACCAGCGCCAGGTCCGGCTTCTCCTGGCGCAGCACTGCGTCGATGCCCAGGAGGCATTGGGCGGTCACGTCGACGACCCGTTGGTCCGGAGTCATGATGTCCAGGTCGTGGTCGGGAACGATCCCGAAGACGCGCAGCATGTCGTCCAGCATTTCCCGGTGCTGGGCCGTCGCCAGCGTCACCACCGTGAAGGCGCCATCGGCGCGCAGCGCTTCCACCACCGGACCCATCTTGATGACCTCGGGTCGGGTGCCGAAGATCGCCAGGATCTTGCGTCGTTGCGTCATGCGCCCCGCCTCAGTACGGGAAGGGAACGTGGCGCTGCGGCAACTCGTAGAGCAGCGCGTCGATGAAATACTTCGTCGCCCAGTTGAGCACCCGGTAACGTCCGTAGTCGCCCTGGATCGGATAGGAACCACGGATGCCGCCGCGCAAGCCGCCGTTCGCCGCGCTCCGGTCCTGGGTGCGACAGAGAAAGTCGTTCACCCGCCGCGCCGCCGCCACGCCGGTGGCGGCTTCCTTGTCGCTCACCGCCTGCAGCTCCTGCAGTCGCCGCCAGACGATGGACATCTGCGCCATCCCGGTGAGGCAGGCCCAGCGTGCCGCCGGCCGCCAGCCGCGAGCGAAGCGCCCGGCCAGCCTGCCGCGGGCGTCCACCTGCGCCGCCAGCGCCGCCGCGGTGCGCGACGCCGCCGCCACCAGAGCCGCGTCGCCGAGGCGGACGCCGCACTCCAGCTGTCCCCGGGCGGTGTAGGCGATGGTGTGCAGGAGCGGCGCCGTGTCGTCGTTCAAACAGTTGCGCTCGAACCAGCCGTGCTCGCGCTCCTGCTCCAGAGTCCAGGCGAGGAAGCGGCGCACCGCGTCGCCATAGCGCGGCTCACCACTGGCCTCCGTCAAGGCGAGCAAGGCCCAAGCGACGCAGACATTGTACGTGCGTCCGGGGCCGCCGGCATCGGCGCTGTGCCGCCAGACGCCATCGGCGTCGAGCACCGCGAGCAGCCAGTCACCGCCCCGGCGCGCGGCGTGCAGGAACGACGCTTCCCCCGTCGCGCCGTGGGCGCTGAGCCAGCCGAAGAGCACCTGCCCGGTGTCGAACACCACCGGTTGGCCGTCGGTCAAGTTGGGGATGGCACCGCTCTGCTGCTGCACCCGCAGTTCCCAGCGGGCCATGTCGAGAGCGCGCCGGCGGGAATCGGCGTCGCCGGTGCTGGCGCTCCAATTGAGCAGCGTCGGGATGATGTAACCCGTGGTCTCGGGATACGAACGCATCCAACCCTTGCCGAGGAAATAGCTGTGACTCACGCCGCCGTCGCCGTTGGCGTCCTGGGCGCGATGTAGCCAGCCGACCGCAGCGGCGGCGTGGGTGGCGGCATCCACCGGCGGACGCCGCCGGCGCCAATGCTCGCGCAGGCGTTCCCGCTCGCGTTCCAGGAGCATCGCCTCGCCTCCGCGAGAAACCGCCGCCAGCCGCATCACGGCAGCGCCGCCAGCGGCAGGTCCAGGCTCAGCCGCGTCACCTCGCGGCCGCCGAAACCCTTCTTGAATTCGAACAACCCGTGCTGCGGGTGCGTCGCCTCCGCCGCCGCCACCGGGACGCCACCCAGGTTGAGCTCGACGACGCCTTGCGCCAGGAGCGAGCGGATCATCTCGCGATGCAGAAGATACATGGCATCGGTCTCGTAGCCCGCGGGGAAGGAACCGCTGCGCACGGTGAGCGCCCGGCCCGCAGCCGCCAGATACGCCAGCCCGGCCAGGTACTCGCCGCCGCGGCGGGCGAAGAGCACGGTCCCCGGGCCGTGGGCGTACACGTGCTCGAAGGCACGGCGGAAGTATTCGGCATCCCGCACCACGAAGCCGTGCTCGCGCTCGGAGGCCCGTTGCGCCGAGACGCCTTGCATGTCCCGCAGGCGCTCGAGGCTGGCGGGACTCGCCTCCGCCTCGATCACCAAACCGCGCGCCTCGGCGCGCCGCATGTTCTTGCGGTGCACCTTGTGCATTCCCGCCAGAATGGTTTCGAAGGGCCGCTGCAGATCCAGGACGAACTCCACCAAGGTCGGCGTCGCATGGCGGGCGCAGAGGGCGTGGGCCTCCAAGTGGGCGCTCGACTGCGCTTGGATGACGAGGCGGGTGTAGCCCGAGCGTTTCGCTTCTTGGAGCAGCGCTTCCAGCACCGCTGGGGCCTGGGCGGCCTGGCGCAGCGCCGGCGTCGTGGGCAAGGTCAGCACCGGGCGTCCGAGCGGCAAACCCAGGCGCCGGGGCCGTCTTTCCACCGCGGGAGCGACGGCGACGACCTCCTGCTCCTGCTCGAAGACGAGGAGACGGATCGCCGTCGCTTCGTTCTCCACCAGGTGCGGTGCCACCAGATGCAAGGGATTGCCATGGCAGCGCGACACGCGCTCGAGCCACTCGGGTGCAGACAGCGTGCGCGGCGTTTCCACCCGCACCGTCGTTTCCATGGACTCGATGCTCACGCCGGAACTCCCGCGCTGCCGATCTCGGCTTGCAAGGCGTCGAGGGCGCGCGCGCAGCGCCGCAGCGCCAGGGCGCCGCGCAGCCGCCGCGGCAGGCGCCGGCGCAGGAAGCGCTCGTAGACGCGCCGGGGCAGCGAGCGCTGCCGCGGCCGGTTCCGTCCCGGGAACTCCCGCGCCGCCAGCTCCGCCGCCAGAACGGTGACGGGAACATCGCGGCGAGCCGCGGCGCTCAGCAATCCGCTCACGATGCGCCGGTAACGCCCGGCGAAGAGGGCCTCGATCGCCGCCGGGGGCACCCCCTGGTCGAAGAGGGAGGAAGCGAGCACGCCGCCCACGTTGACCACGTAGCCCGGCAAACAGACGATGCCGCGCTCGTGCAGCACTTCCACGACGCCCGCCGCGTAGGGCGCGTTGGCGATGGGGACGACGGCGCGGACACGGAGCCGCGGTGCCACCTCCAGGGTGAGAGCACCAGTGCGCGCCGCCGGGACGAAGATGTCCGCCGCCGCCGCACGCAGCGTCGCGGCATCCACCTTCTCCCCTTCCAGAGCGGTGACGAAGGCGTCACCCCCCTCGGCGCGCAGCGTGGCGAGACGGCGGGCGTCGAAACCAGCGGGCTGCAACACCGCGCCGGCGACCGTGGCCAGACCGACGATGCGATAGCGCGCGTCGAGCCGCGCCGCCAGGTGCCGGGCCACGCTGCCGAAGCCTTCGATGACGAGGGTGAGCGGTGCTTCGCCCCCGAGCGCGGCGGCGCACGCTTCGAGCGCCTGGTGCACTCCGAGTGCGGTGAAGTAGGAAGTGTCCGTGACCTCGCCGAGTTGGATGCCGGCGCCGCGGTAGATGGCCCGCAGTTCCTCGGGCCCGCAGTTCATGTCCATGCCCGGGTTGTAGGTCCCGGTGCGCAGCACCGGTCCGAGCTTGCGCCCGAAGTCCTGCAGCGCCTGCAACCGCCCCTCCCGATCCAGATGCGCCGCCAGGCGCACACCAGCCTTGGCCCCGCCGCGGGGCAGGCGGAAGAGGGCGTACTTGTAGGTCATCTCCCGCGCCAGAGCGCCGATCTCCTCCAGCTCCAGGTCCGGAACGATGCGCACACCGCCGGCGCTGGTGTCGCCCACGATGCTGTCCACGACGACGAAACCCTCGTAGCCGTCGCCGTGGACGCGGATGGTCATGCAGGAATTCACGGAGGGCGCTCCTCGCCTCGTGCCGGGGGGTCCACCTCAGCGCGGCGCGATCACTGGCGGCCGCCATCACTGGCGGCGCTGTCCGCTGACCTTGGTGGGGCGAGTCTAGCGGTTCAAGAGCAGCTTGCGGGTGACCGCCGCGCCGCCGCTCTCGAGCTTGCAGAAGTAGACCCCCGAGGGCACGAACGCTCCCTGGTCGTCGCGACCGTTCCAGGCGATGCCGTGCTCCCCTGCCGGCAAGGATCCGGCGACGAGCCGGGCCACCAGTCGGCCCGCCACATCGTAGACATCGAGGCGTACCGGTCCCGGCTCGGCCAGGTGGAAGTCGAAGCGGGTGCTGGCGGTGAAGGGGTTCGGAGTGTTCGGGGCCAGGAAGAGCTCGAGGCGCCGCGCCCCGGCAAGTAGCGCCGGACCATGCCAAACGATGGCGCCCGTGGTCAACCATTCGGCGAGCCAATACTCCGACGCTGTCGGCGGCGGCTGCGGGTCGACGAAGACGTAGTCCAGGTCCCCCACGAGGAGCGTCGTGGTGAGGCGCTGCCGCGGCACACCGTCGTCGCCTCGGTGCACGTGGAAGCCGAGCAGGTCCGGCACCTGGGACTGCACCGTCCAGCGCAGCACGGCGCCCTCGGTTCCCCGCGCCGCGGTGAAGGAGAGGAGATGCACCGGCGTCACGTCGTCTTCGGGCCCGAAGACGACGAAGCCCGCCGGGTCGGACATGTTCTTGTACTCCGTCTCGATCCATTGGGGCGAGAGGACGCCTGTCTGCACGCGGAACTCGTCGACGATGCCTTCCATGAGATCGAAGTGGTTGCCGAAGAGAGGGCTGGCGATGCCGACTTCGCCGAGAATCTGCCGGCCCCGGTAAGCGCGCCCGCCCGGGCCGCCATGCAGGACGGGCGGCTGCTCCACGCCGTCGTAGTAAAAGCGAATGGTGTCCGCGACCCCGTCCATGGCCCAGACGTAGTGATGCAGCAGCGTGTCTGGCAACGGCGAGGGGCCCCAGGTGTAGGCCCCGCCGCCAGCGAAGTCCGGCACTCGTTGCTGGCTGTTGCGCTTGGCCGAGAGATGCCAGAAGCCCTCTTCGGCGGAGAAGGCGAAGTCGGCGTCCTCCGGGCGCAATTGATTCCAGCAGGCGAACCAGGCGCTGATGGTGAAGCTGCTGTCGGCGGATTGGATCGCATCGCCGTCGATCCAGTGGGTGGTGCCGTTGAAGCGCCAGGCCTGCCCCACCGCACCACCAATCGTGTCGTTGCTCGTGTACTGGGCGCCGGCGTGGGCATCGTGGCCCCACGAACCGTGATCCCGTAGCACGCCGGCGCCGGGATCTTCGGCGAAGTGGTACACGCCGAGGTAAGCAGGCGACCAGACGCTGCCGTCCGCTGCGGCCAGCGTCGTGTCGGGGTTGCCGTAGTAGAGATAGAACTGGCGCTCCGCCTTGGAGAGCACCGGGGCGCGGAACCACACCTCGGCGTCGTGCCGCGTCTCGTTCCAGGAGGCGATCTGCCGGCTGAGCACGGTGACCCCATCGCCGGCGGTGACGACAAGGTCGCCCCCTCCCGGCTGGGTCTTGTCGAACACGGTCGTCTCGTCGGGTCCGAGCTGGAGGAGGACGGGGAAGTCGTCGAAGCCGCGGTTGCCCACGATCCGCGTTCCGGAAACGGTGATCTTCGTGCGGTATCTCCAGCGCACGTCGAGCCAGGCGTCCGGAAGATCGTCCGTCCCGGGGACGCCCCGCGTGGGGTGCGGCCCGCTCCAGCTCGCGGCAGCAGCCCCGAGAGCGAGGAGCAGGAACGAGGCACGGCGAGACGGTCGGGGGCGCACGATTCCTCCCGGCGTGGCGGCCTGCCGCTTGCCCGAGAGGCGCGACAACCCTCTCGGCAGCGTGGCGAAGCTGCCCATCCTCTTTTCGCACCGCGATGGTGGGTGGATGAATTAGACACCATGGAGGCAGAGCGAGACAACCGGGCCAAGCGCGGACCGTGACGATGGGCTTGGCGCTGCACCGCCCTCATCCTGGGCTTGGCGCGGCGCTGGACATCTGCCAAGCTGTGGCCATTCCGCCCACTGGCGCACCTCGAGGGCGCTCCCTCCAGCCACCTTCTTCCCGGGCAGGCCCGCAATGTCCCAGCAGGCAGCGTCCACCGGACCTGCAGGTCCTGCGGGCAGCACAGCGCCGCGGCCCGGCGGCGCTTCTCCAGGCCCGCGGGCGGGAATGCATCGCCGCCTCACGGTGAACTCCATCTCGAACGTTTCCTGTTACTTCGTGTCGCTCGTGGTGTCCTTCTCCCTCACGCCCTTCATCCTCCGCAGCCTGGGGGATTCGCTCTACGGCTTCTGGGTGCTCCTTCTCTCCTTCATCGGCTACGCCAGCATCCTGGAGATGGGGGTGCAACCGGCGGTGGTGAAGCTCGTCGGGCACTACAAGGCGAGAGGCGACATCCCCAAGCTACGCGAGCTCCTGAGCGCCGCCCTGTACTTTTTCCTCGCCGCTGGCGGCCTCGCTGGCCTGGTGCTGGTGGCGGTGGTGCCGCCTCTGGTGCCGCGCTTCGTCAGCGATCTGGCCCAGGTGCCGCACCTGCGCTGGCTTTTCGCCGTCCTCGCCGCCGACGCCATCGTCATGTTCATGACCTATCTGTTCGCCGGAATTCTGTACGGCTGGCAGATGTACTACGCCAAGAACCTCATCGACATCGGCACCTGGCTCACCAATGCGCTCCTCCTCGTCCTCTTCCTGCGCCCTGGGGGCATCCTGACCCTCGCCGCGATCAAGCTGGCCACGGATCTCGTCGCCTTGAGCGCCATCGTCAGCGTCTGCCGCAGGGTCTTTCCAGAGCTCCGGCTGCAGCGCGGCGCGGTGCACCAGGGCTCGTTCCGCGAGCTGCTCGGTTTCGGCAGCCGCATCTTCGTCTCTGCCACCACATCGCGCTTGGCGACCCATGCACAGCCGATGATCATCAGCTCCGGGTTGTCCGCGGCGGCGACGGCGTTCTACTCCTTCCCGGCGCGACTGGTGGACTTCGGCCGGCAGATCACCTGGGGCCTGACCACGGGCTTCATGCCGCTCTTCAGCGAGCTGCACAGCCTGGAGGAGCGGGCGCTCCTCGAATCGGTCTACTTGCGCTATTCGCGCTACGTCCTTCTCGCCATGTTGCCGATCCTGGTGCTCCTCTTCGCCTTCGGGCCCCCCTTCATCGGCCTCTGGCTCGGCCCCGAGCATGGCCCGGCGTACGCCGAGCGCGGCCGCGTCGTGCTCTACTTGCTCGCGGCGGCGTCCCTGGTGGAGAGCCTGCAACCCTTGCTGTGGCGTTTCTTCATCGGCGTCGGCCACCTCGACTTTCTGGTGAAGGTCTCGGCCGCCACCTCGGGACTCGTCATCCTCACGGGCATCGTGCTGGTGCAGCCCCTCGGCATCGCCGGTGTCGCCGTGGGGGTGCTCCTCGGCGCCGTCCTGGCTCAGGTGGTGTTCGCGCACCACACCTGTCGGTTCCTCCACCTTTCCTTGCCGGCTTTCATCCGGCGTGTCCACCTGCAGCCATTGCTGGCCGGGGGGATCGGTCTGGGGGTGGCGCTGGGAATCGCGCGCGCCATCGGGACGGGCTCGTTGCTCGCCCTGGCGGCAGGGGCTACATCCACCTGCCTGGCCTACGTGGCCATCGTGTGGCTTTTGGCGCTGCGACCAGAAGAAAGGCGCTGGGTAGCGGCACGGATACGTCGGCGCCCTTGAGGTTGAAGACCCCTTCGGGTGTCGGAAACCGTTACACTCGGCCCCCGTCAAAATTGTGTATCTTGAATCAAATCAACGAATTGACTTTGGGTATGCGGCTTGCGCAATGGCCCATGCGCTCGGTAGTTTATCGGTACTTCTTGGAAGAAGGATTTCAGTATGAAACTCAGGATGAGGCAAATCGGGCTCGCTCTTGGCCTCCTGGTGGCCATGGGCAGCGCTGCGCACGCCGTCCCGGCGTTGCAACTCTATATTGAAGGGGCCACTTACGACACCGACTCGGAGAGCTGGGTCGTCTCGTCGACCGATTTCAGGCTTTGGGTGATCGGGGACGTAGGCCACACAGGCACGATCGAGAATGTGCAGCTCACCGCCGCCTTCTTGACCTCGGAAATCGGGACAGGGACTATCTCCCTGACCCAGACCACGAGCAGCCTGGTGACCGACCCCTCGATCTCTTCCGCCCCCTCGCTGGTCGCGGGCGTCGGCGGCGACGGCACCCTCCCGGTCATGAGCGACGGGCATACGCTCCCGAGCCACGGGATTTATGGCACGGGAACGAGCTTCCAGCAGTGGGCGCTCGGCGACTTCGCCTTGACCGACTCGCCCATCGGGGACTTCAGCAACAACTTCCCGACGACCTTCCCCGACCAAGGGCAGATCAACGTATATCGAGTGGTGATGACCGGTTACACCATGGTCCACTTCGACGCCTTCAATCACGTCGAAGGTGCCAACCATGCGCTCAAGGCCCCATTCTCGCACGACGCTACCGCCAGCCCCGTTCCAGAGCCAGGCTCGCTCATGTTGCTGGGAGCAGGGCTCTTGGGATCGACCCTCGTGTGGAGGAAGCGGCGCAACTGAGGTCACTCCAGGCCACTGGATCCAGCGTACTCCACGATCTGTCGGTCTAGGCGACAGTTGGGTTGCTGTTCCGGTGTGATGCTGTGGCTCCAGCGTAACTTCTGTCATCACTGATATCTACCGAGCAAGGCCGATGGCGTCACGAGGATCGTGGCGCCATCGTGCCGCTTCGAGCGTCGGGGAAGTTGCCACAACCGACAGTCCTGCCGAGAAGTCCATCCGGGGCAAGTTCCCAAAACCGCGACATTCTGTCTGGAGAGGGCTCACGAATGGTAGAATTACAGGAGCTCCACAGGGCTGACGCCGGAGGATCTCGAATGACCGACTCGACGGGTGGGCATTTCCTCGCCCACAAACGGCCCGTCCAGGGTGCTGCGCTCCGGGCCCTCGGCGCTCCTCCGGAGCGCTGCCACGGCCGTGGGAGGCTTCTCTGCCTCTGGGCTACCGCCACGCTTCTTTGCTTCGCCACCACGAGCTGGGCCGCAGGAACTCTTCTCTTCGCCACCAAATGGGGGAGCCAGGGGACGGCCACCGGCCAGTTCAACGAGCCGGTCGCCCTCGCCGTGGGCACAAACGGCAACGTCTACGTCGCCGATCGGGGCAACCACCGCATTCAGGTCTTCTCGAACACCGGCGCCTTCGTCACCGCCTGGGGGGATTCGGGCACGGGGAACGGCCAGTTCAACTCGCCTCGCGACGTCACCGTCGCTGCCAACGGCGAGGTCTACGTCACCGATTTCTTCAACAACAGAATCCAGGTTTTTTCGGCCGCGGGAGCGTACCTGCGCCAGTGGGGCACGTCCGGCACCGGCGACGGGCAGTTCAAATCGCCCCGCGGTGTGTGCGTCGACGAGAGCCTCCACGTCTTCGTCTCCGAGGACGGCTTACCGAACAAGCGCATCCAGAAGTTCACCAGTACCGGCGGCTTCCTCGGCAAATGGGGAATGCTCGGGACCGCGGACGGCCAGTTCCAATCGCCCCGTGACGTCGCTGTCGACGGGAACAGCCAGGTCTACGTCTCCGACGCGCTCGCCAATCGAGTGCAGAAGTTCACCAGCAACGGAGGCTTCCTCGTCACCTGGGGCACATCCGGCTCCGGGAACGGGCAGTTCCAGTTCACCGGTGGTGTCGAAGACGACGGTGCTCGTGTCCTCGTCATCGACACCAACAACCACCGCCTGCAAATCTTCGGCGCCGGCGGCGCCTTCATGGACGCCACCGGCAGCATGTGTCGTCTCTCCGATGGCTCCGGGTGCGTGGATCCCGATGGCACGGGCGGCCTCGCCCTCGGCGACGGGCAGTTCTACTTCCCCCTCGGCGTTGCGGTCGCCGCCGACGGTGCCGTCTTCGTCGCCGACAGCCAGAACCACAGAATCCAGAAGTTCACCCGCGCCCCGACGAGCAGCACCGGTTCCGGCTTCTCGGCGCTCACCGCCTTGTCGGTCTCGCCCAACCCCTGGCGCACCTCGACCTCGTTGCGTGTCGGCCTCGCGGGCCCCGATCTGGCGAGCGGCGGCGACGCCCGCCTGGCGGCGCGGATCTACGACAGCAGCGGCCGCCTCGTCCGCGAGCTCTTCACCGGCTCGCTGCCGGCGGGGAACCACACGCTCGGCTGGGACGGCAGAGGCGTCGACGGCAGGTTGGTGCCACCAGGCGTCTATTTCGTGGACGTGCAGGTGAACGACGCGCCTTCCCGGAGCGTCAAGATCGTGCGCTTGCGCTGAGCTTCGCGCTCTCGCGTGCCTGCGCGCCGAGATGCAGCGGGACGGCGGCTGCTTCCTGCTTCACGCCGCTTTCGTCAACCGACCCCGTTGCATCGACAGCACCAGCAGTGCAATCCCGATCACGACCCAGCAATCCGCCAGATTGAAGATGGGCCAGACGAGAAGGCCCAAGTCGTAGGGTCCGAGGAAGTCCACGACGCCGCGGCTCCAGAGCAGCCGGTCGACCAGATTGCCGATCGCCCCACCCACCACGAGGACCACGCCAGCAGCCCGCCAGCGGCTTGCGGCGGGGTTGCGGTGGTAGACCATCAGGAGCCAGGCGAGGACGAAGAGGGAAAGCAGGATGAAGAGGGGGCGCGACGCCGGTCCCAGGTCGAGACCGAAGGCGGCGCCACGATTGAAGCTGAGGGTGAGCTTGAGCAGGCCGCCCCAGGCGACCTCGGTGTGTCCGCGCTCGAGGTTCTCGAGGGCCCAGCGCTTCGTGGTCTGGTCGAGGAGAACGAGGACACCAGCGCAAAGAACCAGCATGCTCCACTTGCGCAGCACGGCGCTCCTTCACGGTGGTGCCCGAAACCGAGCCCGCCCGCGAGGCGAGCGGCCCTGCCAGGGCGGCATGCTACCATGCCCTCGCCCGAACGACGCCTCCTGATCGGAGCGCGCGGCAGCCATCCATGTCTTCCGAGCCACGCGAGATCGAGATCACCTTCGTCGTCCGCTCGGACGACCCCCTGGCGGTCGTTGCCCGGCTGGAGAGCCTGCAAGAACTCGCCGGCCACCGGTTGCGCCTCGAGCCACCCCGGCGCCTTCACGATCGCTACTTCGATCTCCCGGAACGACGCCTCCAAGCCCGCGGCTACGCCCTCCGCCTGCGGCAGATGGAAGACCGCTTTCTTCTCTGCCTGAAGGGGCGCGCCCGCGACCGCGGCGCCGTGGTCGAGCGCCTCGAGATGGAGGGCCCGGTGGCGGATTCGGCGCTCTGGAGCCGCGTCGGTGCCGAGCTCGGTCGCGACTGGCCTGCGGCTCTGGGAGGAAGCGACGGGCCTCGCCGTGCTGCCGATCCAGTGGCGGCGCTGCTGGGCGCCGGCTTCCTCCTCATCCAGGACCGCGAGACCCTGCGCCGCCCGCGCCATCTCTTGGCGGCGGGGAAGGATCCGGTCGCGGAGCTGGTCATCGATACCGTGACGTATGTCGCGGCCGGAACGCCCATGCGTCACCACGAGGTGGAAATCGAGGCCGGGCCCGGAATGGAGAGCCCGGCGCTCACGCATCTCGGTGCGGAGCTGCGCGCTCTCTTCCCTGCCGAGCTGCAACCGTGGCGTCCGTCCAAGCTCCGCACCGGCCTGACGTTGGAGGCGCTGGCACGACGCCACGGGCCGCAGACGCTCGTCGGCGCCTCTGGCGACCTGACTGCACGCGCTTACGCTCTCCTGCAGGAGCCACTGCATCGGGGAAGGCCCGATCACACCTAGCCACTCTTCATCGAACGAGAACCGATTCGACAGAGAAACTTCTCGTGCAATGGTGTGCCCCCGTGATTAGGCTTTGCTCGTCAAACGTGGATAGAGGCACCGACGCCTCGGCTGGAACGCTTAGCACGCCAAGGCGGTCGCCTTTGGCGCGCGCACTGGAGGTCTCCCCGGCTACAAACCTGGCGCACGGGCGAACATGACATCGATCGTGCCGGCCGTTGTCACCAGGTTGTCGTTCCCCTCGGGACTCGCGGCGAATCGTGTCACGGGAACTCCCGGTGGATCCGACGGTGGGGCGTTCCGCGAGGTCGTCAGTGCGGGTGACCGTCGAGGCCGGCGGGCACGGGCAGACGCAGCATCTGGAGGAGTGTCGGGGCGAAGTCCACCGTGCGCAGGTGCCCCGACCAGGAACCAGGTCGCACTCCGGCCCCCAAGAACAGCATCGGCACCTGCCGGTCCGGGAGGTAGGGCGAGCCGTGATCGGCGCCGGCCTCGCTCCACGTCGCCCAGGATTGCAGGCGCGCCTCGACGCCGTAGACGCCCAGCGTTCGCCGTCGTGCCGAGGAACCCAGCGGCGCCATCGGGAAACGCCCCGCATAGTAAGAGTGGCGGAAGAGGTCGAGGAACGAATCTCCTGGCGCCGAGAACATGACCTCGGTGTGCGTGAATGCGGCGGCGACGTAGGGACAGCGCACCACGCGTGCCGCGGCGAGCTCCTCTCGGGCGGCCCCCGTCCCGTCCAGCGCCTGCAGATCGGCGAACAACGAATCGACGCTCGCAAGATCGAGGACCTGCACGGGCACGCCGTCTTCGCGCCGGTCCGCCGCCGTATCGGTCACACCATGGTCGGCGGAGAGCCCCACGAGCCAGCGTCCTTTCCCTACCACCGTGTCGAGGCTGGCGAAGAACTCTCCCAGCGCCCGGTCCAGGCGGAGCAGATGATCGAGTTGTTCGAGGCTGAGCGGACCGTAGCGGTGGCCGATGCGGTCGGTCTGCGACAAACCGAGAGCGAGTAGGTCCGGCGTCGCGTCCTTCCCGAGCGCGCAGGAGCGGACCGCCTCCTGCGCCAGCGCCAGCGTCGCTTCGTCCAGCGCCGGCGTCGCCAGCCACCAGGTCCAGAAATCCTCCGTTGCGACAGCGAAGGCATGAGTGAAGGAGTGGAGATCCGCTGCTTCCTGCGACGATCTCGCCGCTTCAGCGCCGCCACTGCGCTCGTGCGGGTCCGCTGCCGGCAGCGCCGCGGCACCGCGGGCGCGGGAACGGAGGCCGGCCGGGACGGTGCAGGTCCAGGTGGAGTCGCGGCAGAAGCCGAGCCAGGGCCCGTGCTGGAAGCGCTCCAACCACTCCGGATAGTCATCGCGATAATAGGTGGAGGTGACGAAGCGGCCCTCGGCGCGGGAGAACCAGTACACGTCGCCGCGGCCCTTGCCGGCGAGCAGGATCGCGGAGCGATCCTTGCCACCGAGGGCGACGACGCGGGCATGCTCCCCGGCCGCCCGCAGCCAATCGGCGAGCCCCGGCACCTGCAGATGACGCGGTGAAGCTCCGATCGCGGCGGCACCGAGGATGCGCGTGCTGGAATCGGCGACGCAAGGAACGACGACGACGTGGCCGTCGCGGCTTTCGCACCAGGCGTTGTCCACGATCCCGTGCCGGGAAGGATGGACACCGGTGGCCAGCGTCGCGTGCCCCGGCGCGGTGTCCGTGATCGCGTGGTCATGCACGGCAGCGGTACTGCCGCCACCCTGGTCGAGCAGGCGGCGGAAACCACCGGTGAAGCAGTTGTCGTAGCGCCGCAGCAGATCGGCGCGCAGCTGATCGACGACGATGACCACGAGAAGCCGGGGCGGCTCGTGCCCTGCCTCGCAAGCGAAGAGCAAGAGCAGAGAGGCGAAGAGGAGAGCACGGCGCAGCAGCCGGCGGCCCAGGAACCGGCAGCTTCGAGGCATGCCACCTCCTGCACTCATGCGAAGCCCCGGACCGGATGCACCGGCCCGGGGCTTGGCGCCAGAACCCAATCCACATCCGGCCTCAGCCGCGGCCGCCGAGCAACTCCACTTCGAGACCGGCTTCCAGGGCCTTGCCGATGCGCTCGTGCGCTTCCTGCAAATGCGCCCGCGTGTAGGGGTCCAGGTTGGTCCCCGCACCGAGGGCCCGTTCCAGCCGGCCTTGCAGGTCGCGCAGCTGCACCCGCGTCACCGCCCGCGCGTCCGCCGGGAGGCGGGCCGGCGGGTGGGCCAGCAGATCGGTCATCCGGTCCACATACAGTCGCTGCAGGTTGCGCCGCATGCTGGTGACGTTGCGCGGCTGCGCTCCCCACGTCTCGCTCCACACCGAGCGGGTGATGTTGTCCATCAGCTCCGGAATAGAAAGCGTGCTCTGGGCGCCGAAAACGGTTTCGCCGTCCACCAGGCGCTGCAGGCGCACCGGGTTGGTGAGCTGCTGCAACACGCCGCTCTGCACCATGAGCACGAGCTCGTGCAGCGGGTAGTCGATGCGGCCCATGATGGTGTTGTCCATGCCCCAGTGGCTCCAGCGGTTCGACCCTAGCTGGGTCAGGACCTCGCGAGGCATGGCGAAGGAATTCTCGCTGAGCGAGGCCTGGACCACGTGCTCCAGCGCATCCAGCTGCTTGGCCTTGGGCACGATCTGATAGGGCGGCCGCGCCTGCGGATCACCCACGTGATCGCGGTTCACTTCCTGCCCGCCGACGTACTTCACCGCCGGGGCCAGGGCTTGCAGGTAAGCGACCAAGAGCGTGTTCAGCGCATCGGTCAGCTCATAGCGCGGCCGATCGTCGTAGAGCACGACCTGAGGCAACCGTTCCCAGATGCCGCGGATGAGATGCGTGCGCTCCTTGCTCCAGCCCAAAGGATCGTCGCCCAGATCCCACACGTTCACCGTCGGATCGAGCGCGGGGATGCCGCCGGCGTCCTCATCGGTGCCGTACTGGTGGCCGTCTTGCGCCACCTGCCGGGCCAGCGAGGCGGCCTTCTCCGCATCCGGCGTGTAGCCGTAGGAGATGGCCCAGAGATCCCAGGTGCCCACGGTGGGCGTGTAGTAGTTGCCGTTGGGCTTGCCGTCGCCGGAGATGTTCGCCGCCGGGTACTCCATCACCGAGTTCACCAAGCCGTGCTCGCCGGTCCACACCCGGTCGTGCAGCCGAGCCATGGGCGTATCCGTGGAGCCGCGGAAGTTGTGCCGCAACCCGAGGGTGTGCCCCACCTCGTGCATGGTGACGAACTTGAGGAACTCGCCGATGAACTCAATCGGCACCGGCTCCTGCGGCGTGATGACACCGCGCAACAGCAGGTCCGCCCGCATCATGGCCATGTGCACCGACAGCTGCTCGGCGAAGCCGGCTTGCTCGAAGTTCGGCCCGGTCGGCGGCGCCGCCGTCTCCTCCATGCTGAGGATCTGCTGCAGCGTCCGCGAAGGATCGGCCACGGTGCGCCAGGTCTGACGGGCCCACTGAGCAATGGCGGCATCGAAGAGGATGTCGGCGTCGAGGATCTCACCGGTTCGTGGATCCACCACGGAGGGGCCGATGGCGCCGTAGCTGCGGACGTCCGTGGCCACCCAGCGGATCGTGGCGTAGCGCAGATCCTCAGGGTCCGCGTCCCGGGGCAGCAGGTCGGCGCGCATGGCGTTCTCGAAACCCGCGGCCTCGAAGGCCCGATTCCATTCCTCGACCCCCGCCTGGATGTAGGGGCGGTACTCCGGCGGAATGCTCGGATCGAGGTAATAGGTGATGGGCTTCTTGGGAATGAACAGGTCGCCGCGCTTGCGCTCCGGCTCGAGACGCCACTTGCGCACATAGCGGGCGAAGAAGTCGTGCTCCGGCTGGGCGAAATCCTTCTGCGCCGTCAGGAAGTAACCCATGCGGTCGTCGGCACGCCGCGGCGTCATCGGCTCCTCCGGCAGCGGGGCCATGACGCAGTACACCGACAAGGGGATGGAACGGCCGTCAGGCACTCCGTCCCAGTCCACCGGTTCACCGGGCCGGAAGCTGAGCTTGGCGCGCACGTTCACATTCTGCGGGAACACCTTGACCTGCTCGATGAAGCTCTTGTCCGTCTCCAGCTGCGCCGGCCCGCGCTGCCCCGGGACCGGGGAGAGGGTGAAGCGCAGGACTTCGCCGACGCCGGAAAGGTCGGAGAGGAACCACTTCTGCACATCGATGAGGAGCGCCTTGTCCTTGTCACGGATGCTGACGATGTCCGCCGACGCCAGGACGGAGGAGCCGAAGGCGAAATCCACCATGCCTTTGTAAGGTTCTTCACTGGCGGTGAAGCGCGTCGGCTTCGCCACCAGGAACAGCTTGTCGCCGTGTCGCTCCAGGGCGACGACCACGGCCTCCCAGTTCAGCATCGTGCCGCCGATGAGCCAGCCCGATCCCACGCCCTGAGCGAGGGTGAAATTCAGGATGAAGTCTTCATCCAAACGCTTCTCGGGCACGGCGAGGAGCAGTTGCTCCGGCTTCTGGTAGATGTCGAAGAAGCCCTCGAGGAACTTCGCGTCCTCGGTCACCTCGGAAAAGTCCTTGAAGGGGCCTTTCTTCTTCTCGGTCTGTTCTTTCTTGGCGGCGTCGCCGCCTTCTTCTTTCTTCGGTTTCTTCGCCAGCGCCGCTTCCGAGGGAGCAAGCAGCGCCAGGATGGCGACGAAGACCATGAAACGCTTCACGGCCGGGGACCTCCACAGCAGCGGCGAGGAGTGTTGGGGAAAACGCCATGGGTCCTAAGCACCCTGGCGCCCTTGATCCTACTACACCCTGCGGCCAGGCGTCAGACCTGGCGCCGGCGCCAGAGGCCGCGCCGGAAGACCGCCACGCCGATGACCGCGGAGAGCGAATAGGCCAGGGCGATGGCCCAGAACACCCCGTGCGGCCCGAGCCCCAGGGTCCGGGAGAGGAGCCAGGCCACGGGGAGCTGGAACAGCCAGAAGGCGACCAGGTTGATCCACGAGGGCGTGGTGGTGTCACCGGCGCCGTTGAAGGCATTGGTCATCACCATGCCCCAGGCATAGAAGACGTAACCGTAGCTCACGATCCGGAGAGCAGCAGCCGCCGTCGGCAGCACCGCCGGATCCTGGGTGAACAGCGTCACGATGCGCCGCGACAGGAAGAGAAAGACGAGCGTGATGGTGCCCATGAGGATCATGTTGTAGACCCCGGTGAGCCAGACGGCGCGGGCGGCGCGCTCGGGATTGCGGGCCCCGAGATTCTGTCCGACGAGGGTGGCCGCGGCGCTGGAGAGACCCCACGACGGCATGATGACGAAGATGACGATGCGGATGGCCACGACATAGCCCGCGAGCGTCGCGCCGCCGAAGGTGGAGAGGACGCGGACGAGACCGATGTAGCTCGCGGTGGCGATGAGGAACTGACCGACGCCGCCGACGGAAAGCCGCAGCAAGCGGCGCACCACCTGCGGCTGCAGACGCAAGTCGGTTCGGGTGAGCGCCAGGTGCGGCCCCGCTCTAGCCAGGCGGGAGAACAGGTAGAGCACTCCGGTGGCGCGGCCGATGTTCGTGGCCACGGCAGCGCCTTCGAGCCCGAGCCTGGGAAACGGTCCCAGGCCGAAGATGAGACACGGATCGAGAAGCATGTTGATGAGGTTGGCGACCCAGAGCGCGCGCATCGCCTTGGAGGCGTCGCCGGCGCCGCGGAAGACGGCGTTGCCGACGAAGAGCAGCACGACCCAAGGAATGCCGGCGTACACCCAGCGCGTGTAGCCGCTGCCGGCGGCCACGGTGGCGGCGTCGGCTCCCATGAGCCGGAGCAAGCGCGGCGCTGCCAGCACTCCGAGAAGCGCCAGCAGGCAGCCGAGGCAAGCGGCTACGCCCAAGGCCTGCACCGCGGTCGCGGCGGCGCCGCGCCGGTCCTTCTCGCCGACACGACGCGCCACCAGCGCCGTCGTCGCCATGCCGAGGCCAACGGCGATGGCGTACACCACCTCCAGGAGCGATTCCGTCAATCCCACCGTGGCCAGCGCCGCGGGCCCCAGTCGGGCGACGAAGAAAGCGTCGGTCAAGGCGAAGAGGGCTTCGCCGAGCATCTCGAGCATCATGGGAACGGCGAGGAGCAGGATGCCGCGCCCCAGGGGGCCGGAGGTGAAATCCATCTCCGTGCCGCGGAGCGCTTCGCGCAGGGAGGCGAAGAAGCCGCCCTTGCCGGTCCTCTGCGTTGGTGTTGCCTGCATTGCGCCGACTCCGAGGTGCCATCCGCGCGTTCGTTGTGTCCGCTCCAATCCAGCGTCGCCTGGCGCGGCGTGAACGTGTACTGTACTGCAGCCCCGTGGGATCGAGGTGGGGATGCTCGGCGCTCTCGACCGGCGACAGCTCCATGTGCTGCTGCTCTTGACGCTGGTCAACTTCATGAACTTCGTCGACCGTCAGATCGTCGGCGCCATCCTGCCGCTCTTGCAAGGGGAGTTCTCGCTCTCCCATTCCCAGGCGGGGCTCCTCGGCACCGTGTTCGCGCTGATGCACTCGTGCTTCACCTTGCCCCTCGGCGTTCTGGCGGATCGCACTTCGCGGAAGAACGTCATGGCGGGCGCCGTTCTCTTCTGGAGCGGCGCGACCTTCGTCACCGGCCTGGTGCACTCGTTTCGCGCTTTGCTCGGCGCCCGTGCCCTGGTCGGTATCGGCGAGGCAGCGTTCACGCCCGCCGCCACCGCCATCATCACCCGCAGCTTCCCCGCCGCGGTCCGCGCCCGCGTGCAAGGCACCTTCAACGCCGGTATGTTCATCGGCGGTTGTGTCGGCCTCGGGCTCGGCGGCGTGCTCGCCGCCCGGTTCGGCTGGCGGCCGACACTCTTCATCGTCGCCGTGCCGGGTATCTTGCTGGCGGTGCGGATCGCCAGGCTCCGCGAGCCGCCGGTGGCCGCGGCGGTCGGCGTCCCCTGGCGCGAGATCCTGCGCTCCGCCGCCTACTGGGAGGCCCTCGCCGGCGGCTGCTGCGTTTCCTTCGGGGCCTACGCCCTCATCTTCTGGGGCACGACCTTCGCGGTGGAGAACAAAGGTCTCTCCTTGCACGACGCGAGCGTCATCCTGGGAGTCAACTTAGGGCTCGCGGGGGTGCTCGGCATCGTCGCCGGTGCCTGGCTCGCCGATCGGCTGATGCGCCGCGTCCTCTGGGGGCGGGCCTTCGTCATCGTGGCCGGTCTCCTCCTGGGCGCACCGTTCCTCCTCTGTGCCGTGCACACCTCGAGCAAGACGCTCTTCCTCGTCTCCTTCTTCCTCTCCGGATTCTTCCTGAGTTGGTATCACGGGCCGCTGACGGCGGTGCTGCACGACATGACCCCGGAGCGAGCCCATGCCACCGCCATGGGTCTGTACAACGCCATCGTGCACTTGTTCGCCGTGACCTGGGCGCCTTACGCCACCGGACGCCTCGCCGACCACTACGGCCTGACCACGGGGATGGACATCGCGGCGGGGACATTCTTCCTCGGCGCCCTCGGCTTCGTCGCCGTCCTGCTCCGGATTCGCCGCGCTTCCAAGGCCGCCACTGCAAGTGCTAATCTGCAGAGCCCAACGGACTTCGAGTCGCTCTCGGCGGCGGCCACGCGGCGCGAAGCGCAGTGAAACCACCCCGGGCGGGGGCCAACGACGCATGAAGCCCAGTCGCGACACCTTCTCCACGCGTACGACCTTCGCGGTCGGCGAGCGGCAGTACAGTTTTTATAGTTTGCAGCGGCTCGAAGCCGCCGGCTTCGCCATCGCGCACCTGCCGTATTCGCTGCGCATCCTGCTCGAGAATCTGCTCCGCTGCGAGGATGGACACACGGTGCAGCACACGGACATCGAAGCCCTCGCCCGCTGGCGGCCCGGCACCACCGAGGAGCGCGAGATCGCTTTCATGCCCGCGCGGGTGATCCTGCAAGATTTCACCGGCGTCCCCGCGGTAGTGGACCTGGCGGCGATGCGCGACGCCCTGGCCGACCTGGGTGGTGATCCGCGCCGCATCAACCCCTTGCTGCCCTCGGAGCTGGTCATCGATCACTCGGTGCAGGTGGATGTCTTCGGCACCCCCACAGCGCTGCAAGAGAATGCCGCGCTCGAGTACCAGCGCAACCGCGAGCGCTACGCTTTCCTGCGCTGGGGGCAGACTGCCTTCGACAGCTTCCGCGTCGTGCCGCCGAACACCGGCATCGTGCACCAGGTCAATCTGGAACACCTGGCGCGGGTGGTCTTCGCCGAGCAGACCGGGGAGGGAGCCGTGGCCTATCCCGATACGGTCCTCGGCACCGACAGCCACACCACCATGATCAATGGTCTCGGCGTGCTCGGCTGGGGAGTCGGCGGCATCGAGGCCGAGGCCGCCATGCTCGGCCAGCCCGTGCCCATGCTCATCCCGGAGGTCGTCGGCTTCGAGCTACGTGGCGCCTTGCCCGAGGGCGCCACCGCCACCGATCTGGTGCTGACAGTGACGCAGATGCTGCGGGCCAAGGGTGTGGTGGGCAAGTTCGTCGAGTTCTTCGGCGACGGCCTGGACCACTTGAGCCTCGCCGATCGTGCCACCATCGCCAACATGTCACCGGAGTTCGGCTCCACTTGCGGGATGTTTCCCATCGACGCCAAAACGCTCGACTACCTGCGACTCACCGGCAGGAGCGCCGAGCGTGTCGCTCTCGTCGAAGCCTATGCGAAAGAACAAGGTTTGTTCCGCAGCCCTGGTGCGCCGCCGGCGGAATACGACGAGCGGCTGGATCTCGATCTGAGCAGCGTCGGGGCGACCTTGGCCGGACCGGGCCGCCCCCACGATCGCGTCCCCTTGGCGCGGACGAAGGCGGAGTTCGCCCGCGCCCTGCCGCAGATGCTGCCGGCAGCGACGGCGACCGCCACGCTGCCCCTGGAGCAGGCGCTGGCGTCCCGGGTGCAAACCCGTCTCGGGACCGAGGAGGTCGAGCTCGGCCACGGCGCCGTTGTCATCGCTGCGATCACCTCGTGCACCAACACCTCGAACCCGTCGGTGCTCATGGCCGCCGGGCTCCTGGCCAAGAAGGCCGTGGAGCACGGCCTGCAGGTGAAGCCATGGGTGAAGACGAGCCTGGCCCCAGGTTCCAAGGTGGTGACCGAGTACCTGACCGCCTCGGGCCTGCTGCCGTACCTCGAGAAGCTGCGCTTCCATGTCGTCGGCTACGGCTGCACCACCTGTATCGGGAACAGCGGGCCTTTGCTACCCGAGGTGGCGCAGGCCATCGATACTGGCCGGCTGGTGGCGGCGGCGGTGCTCTCGGGCAACCGCAACTTCGAGGGTCGAATCAATCCGCTCGTGCGTGCCAACTACCTGGCGAGCCCGCCGCTCGTGGTGGCCTACGCCCTCGCCGGTCGCATCGACGTGGACCTGCAGAACGAGCCCCTGGGTCGGGACAAGAACGGGCGCGACGTGTATCTACGCGACCTCTGGCCGAGCAACGCGGAGATCCAAGCGGCGGTGCAATCCACACTTCGACCTGAGATGTTCGCGGCGCAATATGCCGACGTCTTCACTGGCGACGAGCGCTGGCGTGCCATCCCCGTGCCCGAAGGCAGCCGTTTCGCCTGGGACGCGAACTCCACCTACGTCCGGCGCCCGCCCTATTTCGACGCTCTGCCGCGGGAGCCCCAGCCGCTCGCCGACATCGAGGATGCCCGCGTGCTGGCGCTCCTCGGCGATTCGGTGACGACCGACCACATCTCGCCGGCCGGGTCGATCCCCAAGGACATGCCGGCGGGGCAGTACCTCCTGGAGCACGGCGTCGCTCCGGCGGACTTCAACTCCTTCGGGGCCCGGCGCGGCAACCACGAGGTCATGATCCGCGGTACCTTCGGCAATGTTCGCCTGCGCAACGAGCTCGCTCCCAACACCGAAGGCGGTTGGACCCGGCATTTCCCCGACGGCAAGGTCACCACGATCTACGCCGCTTCCCTCCGTTACCTCGAAGAGCACGTGCCCCTCCTCGTCGTGGCCGGCAAGGAATACGGCTCCGGCTCGTCGCGCGACTGGGCCGCCAAGGGAACCGTCTTGCTCGGCGTGCGCGCCGTGCTCGCCGAATCCTTCGAGCGCATCCACCGCAGCAATCTCATCGGCATGGGGGTGTTGCCACTGCAGTTCGCCGACGGCGAAACGCGCCAGAGCCTGGATCTCACCGGCGAGGAGGTCTACGCCATCCGCGGCATCGCCAGCGATCTGCAACCAGGGAAGCGCCTGGAGGTGGTGGCCACGTCTCCCAGTGCCGACGATCCGCCCAAGCTGTTCGGAGTAGTCTGCCGCATCGACACGCCTCTCGAGCTGGAGTACTTCCGCCACGGCGGCATCCTCAAGTACGTGCTCCGGCAGATGCTCTGAGCTCGAACTCCGGAGGCTCTCGCCCTTGGTACCTCTGAAAGGCGGCCGGCGCTCCCGGCGCCCGCCGGTGCAGACCGCGGACCCGGAGCACGGCGAAGAGGCGCCACGCTCGGGGCCCGGCGGTGCAGCCGCTGCCGGGCCGGTGGACCGACGGGCGGCTCGCGCCAGCGGCCAGCGCCGCGCCCGGCGCGATCAGATCCTGCGCGCCGCGGAGAGGGTCTTCGCCGAGAAAGGCTTCCACGCCGCGAGCATCAGCGATGTCATCGACGCCGCCGGGATCTCGCGCGGCACCTTCTATCTCTACTTCGACAGCAAGCGGGTGATCTTCAGCGAGCTCCTCGACTCGCTCGTCCAGAAGCTCGCCGCCTGCGTCCGACCGGTGGACCTGACCGAAGGCGCCCCGAGTCCGTTGCAGCAGTTGCGCGCCAACGTCACCTGCGCACTTCGTGTGGTGGCGGCGAACCAGAATCTCATGGGCGTCCTCTACCGCTCCGGACAAGGTGTCGACCCGGACGCCGACCAGCAGGTGGCGGCCTTCACCACGAGCATCATCAGCCTGATCCGCCGCGCCTTGCGGCGCGGCCAAGAGCTCGGCGTGGTGCGGAGCCTAGACGACGAGCTCGTCGCCCCCTTCATCTTCGGCGGGGTGAAAGAGATCGTCTTCCAGGGGCTGCAGTCCGGCCACTTCTCCAAGCGCGATGTCGGCCCCATGGTGGACGAGGTGCTGCGCTACAGCATGCAGGGCTTCCTCCGCACCTGAGTGCGCTCCTTGTCGCTTCGCTCCCTTCCGCCTCAGTTCCTTCAAGCCGTGTTTCTTGCTTTTGAGTTCCCCGACCGGAGAGCTGCCCGAGTCGCCCCTATAAATGTTGCCGACCTGCTTCCAGGCGGCCACCCGCCTTCAGGTCCCATCGGGAAGTCTCCCCGATTTTTTAACTTACTTAGTTTGAATGGCTTACGGTAGAGGTCCGGGCTTGCATTGGACTGACATGTCAGTCTAGCATCCCCCTCGTCCGCGTTTGCAAATGATTCTGCATGGCGTTTGTACGGAACGAGCCCGCGTGGATGGAGCGAGATCGGGCCGCCTTGCTCTTTTTCCGGCCGCCCTATCCCTCGGGGCGCAGCATTAGGGAGGATGCCGTGGCGACGGCGATCGAGCATTACACAGCATACAAAGCTCGTCCTTTCACCCGGGAAGATCGCGACAAGGTGACGATCCTCTTCGGGGGACTGACCTGGAAGCACGAACGCCTGGTCCAGGGCGCCTTCCACAACATGGGCTACAAGGCGCAGCCGATTCCCAACATCACTCGCGCCGATCTGGATGCGGGCAAAGAGCTCATCGACGTCGGTGCCTGCTGCCCCACCATCTTCACCACCGGCAGCTTGGTGAGCCACCTCAAGTCCGAAGTCGCCCTCAAGGGCCGCGACGAGGTCGTGAACAACTACCTCTTCCTCACCGCCGGCGCCTGCGGCCCCTGCCGCTTCGGCCAGTATCACCAGTCCTACGAGATGGCACTGGACGGCATGGGCCTCCGCGACTTCCGTTTGCTGCTCCTCGATGACAACCAGATGGATCAGGGTGCGCACAACGGCGGCGGTCTCGAGATCAACCTGCCCTTGAGCCTCGGCCTGGTGTGGGCGGTCCTCTGCGCCGACGTGCTCACCGACATGGAGTACGCCATCCGGCCCTACGAAGTGACCCCCGGACAGACCGACGCGGTCATGAAGGAGAGCGTCGAGATCCTCTATGAAGCCTTCCGCCAGCGGCCGCTCAAGGGCAAGAAGTGGGGCTCTCTCGCCTGGCACTTCACCACGCCCTACTTCAAGGACGCGCTGCGGCAAGTCCGGAAGAAGTGGGACGCCATCGAGGTCGACCGCCTGCAGGTCAAGCCGCGCGTCAAGGTGACCGGTGAGTTCTGGCTCCAGACCCACGAAGGCGACGGTAACTACAACATCAAGCGCTGGCTGGAGCAGGAAGGGGCGGAGACCATTCCGCCGCCCATTGCCGTGTGGTTCGACTATCTGCTGCGCACGCCGATGTGGCGGATGGAGAAGAAGAAGCACCTGGACAAGAAGATTCCGATGAAGATGGCCATGGTGCGCCTCTTCGGGAAGCTCTACAAGGGCAACTACAACGCCTTCCGCAAGGCTCTCGGCAACGTGCCCAACCAGCTGCCCGATCAAGAGGAGCTGAAGCAGCTGGCGTCGCCGTACTTCCACCACGAGCTGCGCGGCGGCGAGGGACACATGCTGGTCGGCAAGGCCATCTACTCGCACCTGCACAAGAAGGCCCACATGATCTGCGAGCTGTCCCCGTACTCGTGCATGCCCAACACCATGTCCGTGGGCGCCATGGCGAATGTCCTCGGCCGCTATCCCGACCTGCTCTACGCCCCCATCGAGGTCAAGGGTGACGCCGAGGTCCATGCTCTCTCGCGCTGCCAGATGATCCTCACGGAGGCGAAGAAGCGGTCGCAGAGCGACTTCGAGGAGGTGCTGCAAAAGACAGGGCTGAGCCTGGAGGCGCTGCGCCGCATCGAGGCGCGCCATCCCGAGCTCTGCCGGGCCACGACCCGCATCCCGCACGCGGGCTACGCCGGCACGGCGGCGAACTACGCCCTGCACCTGGCGAAGCGAGGTCGGGCGTGAAGTCCATCGCCCGCATCCGCACCGAGGACACGAGCGCCCGCGTCGTACACCTCGACGCCGAGGCGACGAAGTCGGTAGCGAACGACGCGACGTGCGGTGC
>Ga0075418_10001137_pt1 | contig 29827 bp, 20 predicted proteins | sample SoiMetdeltSBSDD2_FD_81776 | JGI IMG/M metagenome (GOLD analysis project Ga0075418, IMG submission 81776) | Bulk soil microbial communities from a Populus tree surrounding site in Tennessee, USA - Soil MetaG P. deltoides SBSDD2 | ecosystem: Environmental > Terrestrial > Soil > Tree plantation... | reverse complement strand
TCGTTGGCCGTCACCAGCCCGTGCAAGCGGATGATCGACGCGCGCCAGCCAGCGTAGCTGTCATAGGCGTTACGGAAGAACGACAGTCCGTTCTGGATGTTGCTGAACGCCGTCGCGGTCTGCGTGACGTCGCCGAACTTGATCTGCCCGGCGAACAGCCGCGGCGCCTGGATCAGCCACGGCGGCAGGACGATGAGCTGGCTGATTGAAAAGTTCCAGCCGAAGAAGCGGATCATGCGGTTGATGTAGCGCTTGTAGTTCGACACCACCGGTTGGAATCGCCGATGCAGCTGCAACCGCTCCGCGGCTTCGCCGCGGTAGAAGGCCACCGATTCCGCGGCATCCCGCAACCGCACCAGGGCGTAACGGAACGCGGCGTTGTACTTCTCGTTGTTGAAGCTCAGCCAGATGATCGGGCGGCCGATCCGGAATGCGACGATGGACGCGAGGAGGACGTACGCGAAACCGATCCAGAACATCGCCCTGGGCATGGTGACGCCGAACAGCGTCAAGTTCCCGGACAGGCGCCACAGGATCGCGGTGAACGAGATCACCGAGACGACGGCGTCGATCGCGCCGAACAGCAGCGTGTTTCCGGTGGTGTTGTTCGGGGTGTTGGGCAGCGGCCCGACTCCGGCGGTGAAGATGTCGATATCGGACTGGATGCGCTGGTCAGGGTTGTCGATCCGCTCGTCGATGAAGCGCCCGCGGTAATACGCCTGGCCGGTCAACCAGTCACCGGTCAGCCGGTCGGTGAGCCAGACCCGCCAGGCCAGCATGAACCGCTGCATCATGAACAGGTCGAGCATGACGCGGGCGATGTGCACGGTGGCCAGGATCGAGAAGATGCCCAGCGAGGTATAAAAGCCGTGCTTGCCAGATTCTTTGACCGCTTCGTCGCCTGCGCCGATGCCGGTGAACGCGGCCTGCGCCGCCGACATCATGTCATTGCCCTGATAGCTGAACAACACGTTGAGGCGCACCCCGACGATCACCGACAGCAGCAGTGCCGCCAGCCACAGCCACACCTTCACGCTGTGCGGGCCGGTGAAGTAGGCGCCGGTGATGCGCCAGAACTGCCGGCCCCACGTCGTATAGCGCGCAATCAGTACCAGCACCACCAGGGTGCACACCGCGGCGATCGCCCACGCCCTGGCGATCCAGATCGCCGAATCGAACAGCGCGCGCCCCCAGTCGATCGAGAACGTAAACAGATCGTTCACCAGTGACTTCTCCTACCCCGGGGATCTCCCGTACTGGCAACTCTGCACCACATCATCGGCGTGGTTCCAGGCCCGCGACGTCGTCCGCGCCGGCGGCGTTGCCCGCATAGAGCAGGGTGGTGTGATCGAGGCCCAGCAGGGCGTACAACCGGATGGGGTCGCTGACCGCCTGGCGGGTCAGCCCTCTGGCGTCGGGCGCGCGGCCGCCTCCGTTCCCAGTCCGACGTGGCTGTGACGCGTCAGCGCACGAGCAAGCAGGGCGGCAAGGCCGGCTCCGCACGCCACACCGGCTAACTAGCCGGACCCGTCGAGGCCGGTGGTCGCTGCGAGGACACCGAGGAGCGCGAGCAGGCAGACGAAGCCGCTGAGCGGGCCGGTCGGGACCCGGCTGCGCACTTGACCAACCCGACGCACTGTGGCTCCGTATCTCAGGGGTACGAACAGTCATACGGTAAAGGCGACGCTTCGGTTCATCCGGGCGGGAAGAGGAGTATGCGGGTGCCTACGGAAGCGCGCGCGTTCTGGATCCTCGAGCCCGGCCGGGGCGAGATTCGCACGGTCGCGCTGCCGGAGCCCGGCCCGGGCGAGGTGCTGGTGCGCACGCTGCGGTCGGGGTTGAGCCGCGGCACCGAGGGACTGGTGTTCCGTGGCGGAGTCCCGCAGAGCCAGTACGACGTGATGCGGGCACCGTTTCAGGAGGGCGACTTTCCCGGCCCGGTGAAGTACGGCTACCTCAACGTCGGCGTCATCGAGCGCGGTCCCGACGAGCTCCAGGGGTGCACCGTCTTCTGTCTCTTCCCCCACCAGACGGCGTACGTCGTGCCTGCCGACGCCGTGGCAGTGGTCCCCGACGAGGTCCCGCCGGAGCGTGCCGTCCTCGCCGGCACGGTGGAGACCGCGGTCAACGCCCTGTGGGACGCCGCGCCGTTGGTCGGCGATCGGATCACGGTTGTCGGCGCCGGCATGGTCGGGTGCTGCGTCGCCCGGCTGGTCGGTGGCGTGCCGGGAACGCAGGTGACCCTCGTCGACGTGGACGACACGCGTGCGCACATCGCAGCCTCCCTCGGCGTTGGCTTCGCGCTGCCTGAGCACGCCCTCGGCGGTCAGGACCTGGTGTTCCACGCCAGTGCGACGTCGGCCGGACTGCAGCTCTCCCTGGCCCTGCTCGCTGCGGACGGCATGGTCGTCGACCTCAGCTGGTACGGCGACCAGCCGGTCCAGCTGTCCCTCGGTGGCGCCTTCCACTCCAGACGCCTCGGCATCCGGGCCAGCCAGGTCGGCGATGTCGCGGTGGCCCGGCGCGGCCGGCGTACCACGGGTGAGCGGCGCGCGCTCGCACTGGACCTGCTCCAGGATCCGGCCTTCGACGCACTGCTCACCGGCGCATCGACGTTCGACGAGCTGCCCGACGTGATGGCCCGACTGTCCGACGGCCGGCTCCGCGCGATCTGCCACACGCTGACCTACGACGAAGGGTAGGGCCGATGTTCAGTGTCACTGTTCGCGACCACGTGATGATCGCGCACAGCCTCCGCGGCGAAGTGTTCGGTCCCGCTCAGCGCCTTCACGGAGCGACATTCATCGTGGACGCGACCTTCTCCCGGGTCGAGCTCGACTCCGACGACATCGTGGTGGATATCGGCGGGGCCACCGAGGTGCTGCGTGACGTCCTGGCGGACCTCAACTACCGCAACCTCGACGAGGTGCAAGAGCTCGCGGGGCGCAACACAACCACCGAGGTCCTCGCGAAGCTGATCGCCGATCGGCTCGCCGGCCGTGTCGAGGGCGGCGGGCTCGGGGACTCCGCGAGTGGGCTGGCCCGGATCGCGGTAACCCTGCGCGAGTCGCACATCGCATGGGCGAGCTACGAAAGATCGTTGTGAGCGAGGTGCACGTCGTGGTCCCCGACGGAATCGACGACCCGCGGCGGCCGAGCGGCGGCAACGTGTACGACCGCCGGGCCTGTCGCGGGCTTTCCGCGCTTGGCTGGTCGGTCCACGAGCACACTTCGCCCGGCCGATGGCCCCGGCCCGACGGGCAGGCCCGGGCGGGTGTGGCTGCGGCGCTGGCCCGAATGCCTTCCGGCGCACTGGTACTCGTCGACGGCCTGGTCGCGTCGGTGGTGCCGGAGGTCCTGGAGCCCGAAGCCGGTCGGCTCCGCCTCGTCGTACTTTTGCACATGCCGCAGGACGAGCCGCGCGAGGTCGCGGCGCTGTCGGCGGCGTCCGCGATCGTGGCCACGAGCCAGTGGACCCGGCAGTGGCTGAGCGACAACTACTCGCTGCCCAGCACTCCCGTGTACGTCGTGCCGCCCGGCGTCGACGCAGCCAAAGTGGCAGCGGGTACCCCGTCTGGTGGGCGGCTGCTCAGCGTCGGCGCCGTCACCCCGGTCAAGGGCCATGACGTCCTGCTCGACGCGTTGGCCACGGTCGACGACCCCGCCTGGCGATGCGTCTGCGTCGGCGCGCTGGACCTCGACCAGGAGTTCGTCGCCCGCCTGCGATGGCTGGCCGAGGACAGCGGCCTCGACGATCGGGTGTGCTTCACCGGCCCGCTCACGCACGACGAGCTCGACCGCGCGTACGCAGAGGCGGACGTCCTGGTGGTGGCCTCGCGCTGGGAGTCTTACGGCATGGTCGTCACCGAGGCGCTAGCCCGGGGGCTTCCGGTCATCGCCGGGGAGGTCGGCGGCGTGCCTGAGGCCTTGGGCCACGCAGCCGATGGCAGCCGGCCCGGCCTGCTGGTCCCGCCCGGCGACCCGCAGACTCTCGGGCAGACGTTGAGTCGCTGGCTTGGTGACCCCAGAGAGCGCGAGCGGCTCCGCGCGGCGGCCCGGTCCCGGCGACAGAGACTCACGGACTGGGCGCAGACCTCGCGCGAGCTGTCGGCCGTGCTGTTCGAAGTCGCCCGGTGACCGGATGAACCAGCAGCAGGTGACCCTCGTATGACTGTCGCGGGATATACAGCGAGGAGATCGGAGGCACCGCCATCAGCCGAAGCATCTGGACATGGGCACGCCTGGCGGGCGGCGCCGCGATCCTCGCCGTCCTGGTCTGGCGGGTGGGCGCGGGCCCGTTCGTGGATGGGGGTCCTCGACGCCGAGGCGTAAGGCACGGACTGCCCGTCGACTTCTGAGCTGTCATCTCGGCACCACCAACAGATCCTGGTGGTGCACGGTGATAGACAGGTGGCCGGCGGCTGCCTCGGCCAGGCGTCGCCTTGCATACGACGGAGCATGGGCCCGCAGCTCGGGTCGCTGCTCGCATGCGCCGGCCAGCCAGCCGGTGAACCACGCGGCCGCGAGAGCGGCGTGACCCGGGCCGAGCCGCCACGGGCTCGGGCGGACCAGGACTTCGCGGCCCAGCCGGGTGAAGCTGTCGACCGCGGCGCCGACCGCGTCGGGACCGAGCAGCTTTCCGACGCTTGTGGTCCGTCGCTGGTGGGCGTTGAACGCGTCTCTGACGCTTTGGTCGAACGGCTCGGCCGGCGTGATCTCGACGCGGCCTGTGACGCTGAGGGCGATCAGCACCGGGCAGTCCGCCCCGGCACAGGTGGCGACGAGTCGTTCGAGCTCGTCGGCGGTCATCGTGTCCAGCAGCGCCGACGCGGTGATGAGAGCTGCGCCCGCCAGCTCCGCGAGCTCCATCCGGGTGATGTCGCGCCGACGGGCCTCCATCGTGACCGGCGTGCCGTCGGAGGCCCTGTCGGGCGGGTCTGCGGCAGCGAGCGTCAGCAGCTCGTCGTCCCTGTCGTACATCACCCAGTGTTGGGGTCCGGGCAGCCGCACCGCGAGCCAGTGGGCCATCGACCCGGTGCCGCAACCGAGGTCGTGAATGGTCGCCCCGCCGTGGGTCGGCAGGTACGACCGGACCTTCTCGACGAGCTCGGACGCGCGGGCTGCCGCGTCGGCCGGCTCCCGCAACCTCAGCCACTCGGAGCTGGCCCGCACCGGTTCGGTCGTCATGCCGCCTCCGCCAACGCCTGACCTCTCACGAGCCGCTCACCTCGCCCTCCAGGTGGCGCGCGAGACCCGCCTCACGCCGACTGCCGCCTCATGCCCAGCGCGATGCCGATGCGTGCCCAGGACATGCCGCGGTCGCGCAGTTCGCGCACGCGATCGCGAAGTCCCGCTTCGATATTCGTCGCCGATGTGGACGCGATCCGTTCCAGTAGCTCGTCCTCCCACATCAAGGCCCACTCCGATAGCGACGGCGGCTCGGCGGGTACGGCCTGGCCGACGACCGCAACACACTTGTCGACGTAGGCGTCATAGATGCAGATGCCTGCCCGGCGATGAGCGTGGCAACCCCCACCTGGGGGAGAACACCGACTTCGAGGACGACCGCGTCGGACCCAGCCTCGCAATCAGCGACGCCGCCGCCAAGCAAATCATCGAACACAAACAGCATATGCGGGAACGCTTCCCGGACACAGTGCTGGCCGACCTTGCGCTACTGCCATGAGCCGGCATGTTGGCGCCGTGGTTCACCGATCCGGCGAGGTGGCGGCCCTCCCTGGCCGCCTTGCCATGGCCCTCCGGCCCACGACGCAGCGTACGGCCAGGCAGTGAACGGTTGTCAACCCCACGTCGTGGATAACGTAAGCGGACCATCCCATGGCCGCGCGAGCGGAAGGACTTCTCTACACCAAGGGCCAACACGCCCTCGCCCTGAAAGGGCTGACACTGCAATGAGATCAACGGTTATCGCGGTGGCGATTCGGCTGGCCATCAGCGCCTCGCTCGCGGTCAGCGGCGTCATTCACGCATACCTCTATGTCAACGGCTACCGCGACATCCCCATCGTCGGCCCGGGGTTCTTGGGGCAGGCCATCGTCTTTTGTGTTCTGGCCCTGCTGATCCTCGCCGGCGGACCGGATTGGCTGCGGTGGGTCGCGGGCGTGCTTTCCGCCGGCGCACTGGTCGCGTTCGCGCTGTCGCGCACGGTCGGGCTCTTCGGATTCGCCGAACGGGGATGGAACCCATCACCGTACGCGGCGGTCAGCGTGATCGCCGAAGTGCTCAACGCGGTATTCGTTGCGGCCTCTGTGCTGAGCAGCCGCACCAAAACCCCATTACCCTAACAGCGCTCACACCAGGCCGCGGGTGTGTCAACGGCACAATCGTTCGCTCAACCAGAGCATCGATCAGCTTCACCGATCCGCCGGAATCGTTGCCACTGTGCCGTTCGGGCAACGCGAAGGCGGGCGGGTGATCCACGTCCCGGCGGTCGTCTGGATTAGCTCACCGAGCACGGCTTGAAGCCAATGACGTTGGGCATCAATACCAGTAGCGGCGGCCACCGACTGGGCGGCCCATTCGGCCTAGTACCAACAGCACGAGACCGATGACGAGGAGGATCCAGCCGATAGTGGCGATGATTCCTGGCACAGGAAGTAGGTAGCCGACGAGGATGAGGATGACACCGAGAACGATCACGGATTCGGCTCCTTCCGTGCGTGAACCACCCGCGGCATACCCCGGGAACCGACTGCCGAAACGCGCGACCAGGCAACGGGCCGCCACCCATACGGGGATAGCAGGCCGCAGTCGGTCCGAAATGCCCTGTCTTACAGCATTTTTGCAGCTATCGCCCAGGTGCACTACAGGTTGGTCACACCTGGGCGGGCATCGGAACATCTCATGCAACACACAATTCCGAGGGAGATCGGTATGCTGCCCGGCGGGTTACGCCGACCGGTTCCACACCATCGCCACCGATTGACCGAAACCTGCCTCACCGAAGCTACTGCGCCGAGCCGGGCGGATCCTGGGTCTCGCCGTCGCTGACGCAATCAGCCTGTTCGACCCGAGCGTCATTTCCGTCTGCGGCCAACTCGCTTGGAACTGAAGAGAACCTCTCGCTGGGATCCGCGAAATCGTTTACCAACTGTCGCTACCCCGGGCGACCCGTCATCTTCAAATCGTGCGCAGCCAACTCGATCCTCGCCCGGGCTTCTCGGACTCTCGGTACTCCTGTCGGAAGAAATCTTCTCCATTGAGCGGTCGGCATGCTGGCACAACTCGCGGCTCCGGTTGGCGGCAGTTGGGTGTTTCTGGTTCGGCATTGTCGAGCAGCGGTAGACCAGCAAACACCATCGGCACGACGGCCAGCTACGTGGACATGTTGGACTCGCCAACAACTCCGGCGTAATTCCCAGGTACTTTCGCGGAATCTGCCGTGCTTTCGCGTAACCCTACGCAGGTCAAGCCGCATTTCCGCAGGTCACGTCACGGGTTCGATTCCCGGCAGCTCCACCGAAAGGGCCGCAGAGATGCGGCCCTCACTTCTTCGTTCAGTCGCGCGCAAGGATGGCTCCGAGTCGCCGTTCCAGGTCGACGTATGCATCGTCGCCGACGTCGTAGGTCACCTTCGATATCCGTCCGCCGGTAAATGAGAACCCGGGCGAATACTCGGTCGATACGGGGTCGGCGCTGTCACGTCCGACGGCCACGCCCTCGCCGCACAGCGCGTAATGGCCGCTCTGTGTTCGGAAGTCCGCCTTCGCGACGGCCTTGTCGTCGATGTAGAGGATCATCGTCCCGAGTACCTCGAGCTTCTCGCTGATCGAACTCTTGGCAAAGTCAACTCCCACAACATGTTTCCCCGACACGGGCGCGGGGCAACTCAGCTTCTGCTCCGGCGCGATGCCGAGGAAGTTGTAGACGAGGTTCAGCTGGCCGTCCTTTACAAATAGCGTGTATCCGCCGAAGCGGGAACCTTGCGAGACGATCACGCCCTGGGTCGCCTTCGTGAACTCGACCTCGGCGAGGATCTTGAATGATGCCCCGAGCGTTCTGGCGGCCGAGGCCTCCGGAACTTCGCTCGTGTCGGGGTAGTAGGTATAGCGACCGTCCTCGGGCGGCGTCACTTTGTACTCCAGGGCGTGAATCCCTTCCACGCCATAGTCGTTGAGGGGCAGGGCGTTGTTGCTTTTCGCTTCGGCTAGCCACATCTCGGACAGCTGCTTGACCTTTTCGGGATGCTCGGCTGCCAGGTCGTGGGCCTCGGAGCGGTCGACGTCGGTGTGGAACAGTTGCCAGCGGTCGTCGTCGAAGGCGCCTTTGTTGATCATGGGGCCGTGTTCGGTGGACACCTTCCAGCCGTTGTGCCACAGGCCACGTGTGCTGAGCATCTCGTAGTACTGCGTTTCCTTGCGGGTGGGAACCTCGGGGTCGTCGAAGCTGTAGCGCATCGACACACCGGCTATGGGCGCCTGCCGAACGCCATCCACCGCGTCGGGCATGGTCAGACCGCAACATTCGAGGATGGTCGGGACGACGTCGGTGCAGTGGTGGTACTGGTCCCGTATTTCACCGCGGGCCTTGAAGCCTTTGGGCCAGTGGATGACCATCGGGTCGGCCGTGCCACCCGCATATTGGGAGTACCGCTTGAACATGCGGTATGGCGTGCTGAACGCGACAGCCCAACCCGTCGGATAATGGTTATAGGTCTCCGCAGAGCCGAGTTTGTCGATCATGGCCAGGTTGGACTCAGTGTCGTCGGGATATCCGTTGAAGAACCGGTTCTCGTTGACCGACCCGTTCGGGCTGCCTTCACCCGATGCGCCGTTGTCGGCGCAGTAGAAGATCAGCGTGTTCTCCAGCTGACCGGATTCTTCGAGATAGTCGATGATTCGCCCGATCTGGACGTCGGTGTACTCGGAATAAGCGGCGTAGACCTCGGCCATCCGGCTGAAAAGCGTCTTCTCGTCTTCCGACAACGACGCCCAGGGGCGGACACTGTCGCCCTCGATGAATGTGCCAGGCGTCATCGGATTGAGTTCTGTCAGTTCGGTATTGGGTGGCAGCACGCCTTTTTCGATCATGCGCGCAAGTACCCATTCCCGGTATGCCTCGTAACCGTCGTCGAATTGGCCCTTGTACTTTTCGATGTATTCCTTCGGGGCGTGGTGTGGTGCGTGGTTGGCGCCGGGGCAGTACCACATGTACCAAGGCTTGTCCGGTCGTGATTGCTTGGTGTCACGGATGAAGCCAATTGCCTTGTCGGCGATGTCCTTCGAGAAGTGGTAGCCGTCCTCAGGCGAGTACGGCTGCTCGATGAAATGGTTGTCCTCGATCAATGTCGGATACCACTGATTGGTTTCGCCGCCGATGAAGCCGTAGAACCGGTCATAGCCGAGACCCAGCGGCCAGTGCTTGCGGTTCGCGCCGACGTCGAAGGCATCGACCGGCACGTTGTGGTTCTTGCCCACCCAGAAAGTGCTCCAGCCGGCATCGCGAAGCACCGTCGCGATCGTCGCGTTTTCAGGCGGAATGTGCCCCGAGTAGCCCGGAAAGCCGGCCGCGGACTCGGCGATTGTCCCGAAACCGTTCTGATGATGGTTGCGGCCGGTCAACATCGTCGAGCGGGTCGGCGAGCACACCGAGGTGGTGTGCCATTGCGAATACGTCAGCCCGTTCGCTGCCAGCCGGTCGAGCGTGGGCATGCTGATTCGTCCACCATAGGCAGACCACGCCGCACAACCCGTGTCGTCGTAGAGGATGACGAGCACATTCGGCGCGTTCCCCGGAGCCTTCGGGTCGAGAAAGGCATTCCAGTCTGGCGTGGAATCACGGATGTCGAGTTCGATCTTGCCGTTGAACTGCCCTGCCATGATCACTCCTCATGCGGGTCGTCTAGGTGCGTTGTACGTTCGGTGACTTGTACGTGCCGTCGAGCAGTGACTGTGTCGGCACGTAGATCCGGGCGAGTGACTCGACGTACTTCTCGTTGGCGAGCCTCGCGGGAACGCCGGCTGCGTTCGCAAGGTCGGGATGCGAAGGGGTGAATGGTGTGGCCCTCGTCACCAGCCCAACGCTAGAAGCCTCGCCCCCACCAGGTTCTCATTCGACATTTTCCAGCGTCACCGCCGCGTGCTCTCGCGGACTGATCTCAAGGCGGCAGATTGGGCGGCAGGTGTTGACGCCGTCAACATCTTTCCTGTATCCGCAGGTGATTTCCCGTACTTTTGCGTCGTTTCGCGTGCTGAAGTCCAGTATTTCCGCAGGTCAACTGCATTTCAGTACCGGTTTCGATTCCCGGCAGCTCCACTACTAAAGGCCCAGGCCAGGGAAAGATTCCCGAGCCTGGGCCTTTCTACATCGACGCACCTATCAACAATCTGGGCTCGCCGACATGAACCTGCACGGAGCCTTCGAACCGCTGGACGAATACGCGGAGTAGCCGTGGCTAGATAACGCTTCACGCTGAGCTTCGAGGTCATCTTTTGCGACGTTGCGAGCTATGTACTGCCCCCTTGTAAACGTCATATTTTGCCATGGAGAAGGACCTGCGAAGCCTCATTTGGACTCGTCGCGACACTGGACGAGTTCCGAAAGCTCGGCCTGACCAGTTTCAAGAGCAAGCAAGTCAGCTTTGGGATCATCTGCTGCGGGTCCGCGTCCCCTCCGATCACGGGGCGCATGATCTTGCCCGACTGCAGCAGGTCAGCGCGTACATGCCGCGTAAGGTTCGACCATGAACGTCGGGGGCGGGGCGCAAAACATCCACTATGCCAAGAGCGGCGATCTGAACATTGCGTTCTCGGTGACCGGAGAGGGGCCCGACCTCGTCGTCGCGCCGGGCTTCATCTCGCACCTCGACATCATGTGGGAGGAGCCGTCGGTGGTCCACTTCTATTCGCGGCTCGCCTCCTTCCGGCGCGTCGTCACCTTCGACAAGCGGGGCACTGGCCTCTCGGATCCGGCGATGCACGCGCCGACGTTGGAAGAGTCGGTCGATGACCTGCGCGCGGTCATGGATGCGGCCGGATGTGAACGCGCCGACGTCTTGGGCATTTCGGAAGGTGGCACGATGGCGATACTGATGACGGCCAGCCATCCCGACCGCGTGAACGCGCTTGTCTTATACGGCACGTTCACCCGCCTGCTCCGAGCGCGCGACTATCCGCTCGGCGTCACCGATGAGCAGCTGTCGGCGTTGGTCGAGCTCAGCGCCAAGGGCTGGGGTGAGGGCGTCGGACTCGGTGGATGGGCTCCGAGCCGGCGCGGCGACGCCGACCTGCGGCGGTGGTGGGCTCGGTTGCAGCGGGTGGCCGCCAGCCCGGGCATGGTCCGCAACATATTCGCGCTCTATCCGCAGCTGGACATCCGCGAAGTGCTGCCCGCGATCCAGGTGCCGACGCTCGTGCTCCACCGCCGGGACGACCGGATGGTGAGCATCGAGATGGGTCGCTACCTCGCCGACCGCATCCCCGGGGCCAAGTTCGTCGAGCTCGAGGGCGCCGACCATCTGTTCTTCACGGGCGACGCCGACAGCTTGCTCGACGAGATCGAGGAGTTTCTCACCGGTGTCCGGCCGCTGCCTGCGGTCGAGCGCGTCCTGGCCACTGTGCTGTTCACCGACATCGTCGACTCCACGAAGCGAGCGGTCGAGCTCGGCGACGAGCGGTGGAAGGAGCTGCTCGGCAGGCACGATGCCCAGGTTCGGCGCCAGCTCGAGCGCTTCCACGGCCGTGAGGTCAACACGACGGGCGACGGTTTCCTCGCCTGGTTCGACGGACCCGCCCGCGCAATCCGATGCGCCACGGCGATCCGCGACGTGCTGCGGGGATTGGGCCTCGAGGTGCGGGCGGGTGTGCATACGGGCGAGGTCGAGCTGCGCGACGACGACATCAGCGGTATCGCCGTCCACGTCGCCGCGCGCGTGGCAGCAGCGGCCGGGGCGGGCGAGGTGCTCGTCTCGCGTATCGTCGTCGACCTGGTCGCCGGGTCGGGCCTTAGCTTTACCGCTCGCGGCGAGCACCCTTTCAAGGGTGTGCCGGGCGAGTGGGCGCTGTTCGCGGTCGAGGGTTGACGCGGTCGGGCTGCGAGTCCCACCTGGGTTACGGCTGGAAACCGACCGTGGCCTTGGCGAGGGGAAAGTGTCACTGCTCAACCCTCACGCAAGGGCAAGACGATGATGACCGCCGTGATGGTGACCTACGCATACGACGAAATCGACCAGGCCCGAGCCGAACTGAACGTGGTCTCAAAATAGCCGGGAGCTAGCTTTGCCAGTCGTTGGAGCCGTCGTTTCCGGTGTAGGTGCCGCCGCTGGAGTTTTGCACCACGATCGGATCACCGGCGTTGAAGTTGTCGAAGAACCATTTCGCGTTGGCGGGGCTGATGTTGATACAGCCATGGCTGACGTCGCGCTTGCCCTGGTCGTCCACTGACCATGGAGCGCTGTGTACGAAGTCGCCGCTGTCGTCGAAGCGGACGGCTAGCTCCACCGTCGTCCTGTATCCGTACGTCGAGTTGACCGGGACCCCGTAGGTCGAGGAATCCATCACTACCGACGGCATCTTCTCTTGGACGTAGTAGGTGCCGTTTGGGGTTTGGTGGCCGCCGGCGGTCATACCCATCGACATCGGGATGGTCTTCTCCACGGCCCCGTTGCGGGTAACGGTCAGTTGGTGCGTGGCGTCGTCGGCCGTGGCCACCAGCGTGTCTCCCGTCTGGAAGCTGGACACTGTGCCGCCCGCGTCGACGGTCACCGCGGTGTGGGCGGGCCAGAAGTTCAGCGGGCGCCAGCGCAGCTGCGTGGGCGTCATCCAGTAGAACTTGCCGGGAACCGGCGGGACCGAAGAGACGCGGACGGCGTTTTCGGCTGCGCCGGCGTCATCGACCAGTCCGGGGAAGTTGATGATGATCGGCTGGGCCACACCCACCGTCGAGCCGTTGGCAGGGGCGATCCTCGGCGGCCCGAATGGCGCCGTGCCGGTGAACGGTGTCGGGTCCTGCCCCCCAGCGGGGCCCGCGACAACTGGTACCGCCAGCGGGTCAGGGCCAGGCGGCATCCCAGGGACGGGCGGCGCGACAACCCCCGGTTCGCCGGGAGCCGGATTCGGATCCGGATCCGCCAGCGCGGGACCCGCACTCAGCACCAGCACCCAGCCCAATATCGAAGCCGCTCCTGCTGTCTTCAGAGCGGCGAAGAGGCTTCCCCTCGTCCAGCCCGACATATGCATCCCTCCAGTCACTTTCTGGAAACAGTGTGTCGCATAGCGCCCAGGCCAGCTATCTTTTCCGCCGCCAGCGGCGGTCCGCAACTACTTGATCGACCCCAACGCAGTGGTGTTGCGGCAAGCCGAGGGCCGGGGTGGGTATGCGCGAACTGCCGAGGACTGCACCTCACGAGGGGCTGTGGGTTGTGTATGCGCTGCGCGCGGCGTTTGCAGGAACAGGCAGTTCCTCGATGCCCCTCGTGAAGCTCATCCCGCGTGTTGATGTCATCAACACCTTTCGCGTAGTCGCGGGTCATTTCGAGTGCTTTCGCGTCGTTTCGCGTAGCCAGATTCAGCGTTTCCGCAGCTCAGCGCGGGGGTTCGATTCCCGGCAGCTCCACAGAAGGGCCGTAGAGATGCGGCCCTTCTTCTTTGGCGGTCTGTATGACCACCGCGCTGCCGGGTTAAGCAATAGACGATCTGCCAAGCCAGACCCTGGAGGTCGACTATCTGTCAAGATGCAAATCTGTGTGATCCAGCGCAAACACGGTCATGAACTGGCTTGGGCCAGTTGATGCCAAATCCTCTGGTCTAAGGAGCGATCATGTCGCACCCCGGCAGGCATCCGGTTCAGGCTGACACCCAACTCAGCTGCGCGGCTCACCGACGCGCGGCTTTAGTTCGTCACACCGGCATCCAAGGCCGTAGATCGTCTAGGTCACCCGGAGGTTCTCAAAGAACGAAAGCAATGCCGAAATCAGGGACGCTGCTGTCCTTCGGCCTGCTCGCCGTTGTTGGGATCGCGGCGGGTGATCTTATGGCCGCTGGTCGGGCCACCGCCGCGCCGCAAGAATTGATCTTCACCGAGCATGCCGCAACCGACACGGTCACTGACACCGGCGCTAGCGGAGATACCGCCGGTGACGTTCTTACCTTCGCAAACGAGGTGTTTGACGCAGAAGACAGAAATCGCGTCGGCAGCGACCAGGGTATGTGTGTGCGTACCGTCCCAGGCAAGGCGTGGGAGTGCTTCTGGACGCTGTCCTTGGCATCTGGGCAGATTACTGTCGATGGTCCCTTCTACGACTCAGGTGACTCGGTCCTTGCTATCACCGGCGGCACTGGAGCTTTCGGGAACGCTCAGGGCGACATGCTGTTGACCCCGATCGGTACGGAAGGTAACGCTTACAGGTTCACTTACAGACTGCTGTGAGCCCTGTCACCGCCGACATGGTTCGTTCATTTGGCTGACGGAATGCTCGTAGTGGAGGGCAGGTGAGCCCAACATCGACTTCGACCCTGACCGCCCGACTGGCGCGTTGGATTCCGGCAGTCGGATGGCTCGCGTCGTATCGGCTGAGTTGGCTGCGGGTTGACCTCGCCGCCGGTATCACAGTCGCGGCCTACCTGCTCCCGGCCGGGTTGGGCTACGCCTCGCTCGCTGACCTGCCGCCCCAAGCGGGGCTCTACGCGTGCCTGTTTGGCGGGCTGGTCTTCTGGCTGTTCTGCAGTTCGCGGCACACAACCATCTCGGTCACCTCCGCCATCTCGCTGTTGATCGGCTCGACACTGGGCACCATCTCGGGTGGAGACTCGAGCCGGTTCACCGCGCTGGCGGCTGGCACGGCCATCCTCGTGGGGCTCATCGCCATCATCGCCTGGCTGGTCAAGGCGGGCTCGATCATCAACTTCATCTCCGAGAGCGTCATGATCGGGTTCAAGTGGGGTGTGGCGCTGTTCCTCGTCAGTACGCAGTTGCCGAAGTTGTTTGGCACCCCCGCCGCTCACGGCGATTTCTGGGAGAACAGCGGCACCTTCCTGAAGCACCTGAACGAGACTAACCTCGCAGCGCTGACGATTGGCGGCACGGCGCTGGTGGTGCTCGTGCTCGGGAAGCTCTTGGTTAAGAAGCTGCCAATGTCGTTATTGGTCGTGGTGGCCGGCATCGTGGCTTCGCGCCGTCTCGGACTGGACGAGCGCGGGGTGAAGTTGCTCGGCGAAGTGCCGCAAGGCTTGCCGGACCTCGGCCTTCCCGCGCTTCATTGGGAAGACCTGAACGCAATGTTGCCCCTGGCCCTCGCGTGCTTCCTGCTCGCCGCGGTGGAGACGGCCGCCATTGGCCGCACGTTCGCGGCCAAGTACGACCGGCGGCTGGACGCCAACCAGGAATTCCTGGCGCTCGGCGCGTCCAACCTCGCTGCGGGGTTCGGCCAAGGATTCCCGGTCAGCGGCGGCATGTCGCAATCCGTCGTCAACGAGGGCGGGGGCGCGCGAACGCCGCTGTCGGGCGCCATTGCAGCAGTATTCATTCTGGTGGTGGTGCTTTTCTTCTCGCACCTGCTGTCCGCGTTGCCCCAACCCGTGTTGGCGGCGGTCGTGTTGGTGGCGGTGGCCAGCCTGGTCAGTCTGTCCGCCCTCAGGCATCTCTGGCGCAGTGATGGCCGCGAATTCGTCATCGCGATGGTCGCCATGTTCGGGGTGCTGGGGCAGGGCTTGCTGCGTGGCGTGGCCATCGGCGCGGTCATCTCGCTCGTGCTGTTGATTCGGCGCGCGGCACTACCGCCCGTCGCCTTGCTCGGCCGCATCCCCGGCACGCGCCGGTTTTCGGATCGCGAGCGCCATCCGGAGAACGAAACAATTCCCGGCATGCTCATATTGCGCCCGGGCGCGAGCTTGCTTTATTTCAACATGAATTACGTGCGCGACACGATAGAGGAACGTGTGCGGGCGGAACAGGAAACCAAGCTAGTCGTGCTGGATCTGTCCGAAGTGTCGATAGTGGACATGCACGCCGCGGAGATGCTGGCGGGCCTCGCTGGCGAACTCGCCGCGAAGGGCATCAAGATCCAAGCCGTGGAGGCGCACTCGCAGGTGCGCGACCGGTTGCGCAGCGAGGGACTGAACGAGAGATTCGGCGGGATCGAACGGTTGCGCACCGTCGCCGACGTGGCGGACGATTTTCTGCGAGGGGGTCTCGGCCAGGAAGATGTCCACGTCGCGCTTGGTGATCTAGGCGCTGTGCCACGGCCGGGTCGGACTGCCAAGCCAGCAGCAGGCGCTGACCAATCTCGCGATCGTCCCGGCCGTCAAGGCTGGAAACGCCGCGGCGATAACGGGAAGCGATGAGCGATCTGGACGTGCGGCCGAGCCTGCTGAGCGAAGCGCTCGATTAACCGCTGGAAGCCGCGTCGTGACTCACGTCCGCAGTACGATGCGGCGATGAGTAAGGGTGGGAAGAAATCGGGCGAGAAGTCGGCGCGAAAGATCCCCAAAAACGTCTACCAAGCCGAACTTTTCCGCCTTCAAACGGAATTTGTGAGGCTCCAGGAATGGGTCCGGGAAACCGGGGCCCGGATCGTGATCGTCTTCGAAGGTCGCGACGCCGCGGGCAAGGGTGGGACCATCAAGCGCATCACCGAATATCTGAGCCCTCGTGTCGCGCGGATAGCCGCGCTGCCGGCACCCACCGAGCGGGAGCGCGGGCAGTGGTACTACCAGCGCTATATCGCGCACCTGCCGGCGCGGGGTGAGATCGTCCTGTTCGACAGGTCCTGGTACAACCGTGCGGGTGTCGAGAAGGTGATGGGATTCTGTACGCCGCAAGAGCATTCGTTGTTCCTGAGGCAGACGCCCATCTTCGAACAGATGCTCATCGACGACGGCATCATCCTGCGCAAGTACTGGTTCTCGGTATCCGACGAGGAGCAACTGCGACGGTTCAGGTCCCGGCACAACGATCCGGTTCGGCAGTGGAAGCTCTCGCCGATGGACCTGGAGTCGATCTTCCGGTGGGAGGACTACTCGCGCGCTAAGGACGAGATGATGGTGCACACCGACATCCCGATGAGCCCGTGGTACGTAGTCGAATCCGATAGTAAGAAGCACGCTCGTCTGAACATGATGGCCCACCTGCTGTCCACGATCGACTACGAAGACGTCGAGGCTCCCGCGGTGGAATTGCCGGCGCACCCGGTGCGGTCCGGCAACTATTACCGACCGCCGCGTGAGCTGTCCACCTATGTCGACGACTACGTGGCCACCCTGGTGGGGGATCCCGAGTGAAGCGCGGTGTTGGCTGTCGCCCGTGTGGGTGGTGTAGGTGAAACTTCGCCCGGCGCAGTGGTTCGGGCCGAACGGTACTACTTGCCAAAGAAGCCGATGTGGTGACGCGCCTCGTTGCGATGGGTCGTGTGACTCACCGGCCGCTCGAGACAAAAGATCTCGATAACGACTGCGGCAGAGGCGACTGGGGCGTGTTGATGATGTCAACACTTTCAATGCATCCGCAGGTCGTTTCACGTTGTTTCACGACGTCAGATTCGGTGTTTTCTTCAACATCCGTGGTTAAGGTCGCCAATCACGGTCTCGTGCAACGCCATCGGGGTGACCGCTGTGCGCGCCTCTCGATGTAGTCGATGGCGGCGTGTGCGCGGTGCTCCAGGCCGAGGCGCGGTGGCGGTGTTGTGGAGTTCGTCAACGCTATTGAACGCCAAATTTTTTCGCGCTTCCGCTTCTCGGCGCTCGGTCTCGTTGTCGGCGATGAGGCCCTCAAGCAGCTGTCGATGAGCGATGCCGCCCCTGCCGCGGCGTCTCGTGCCAGCCGCTTGTCGCTGGCGGGCATGGCGCTGCCGGTGGTCAGCGCGAAGCACGCGCACATCAACGACGGAGGTGTGGCCCGCGACCAGCGCCTGGCGGCGCCCACCGTGGGCCAGCTGCTGGCGGCGGCCGGTGCGCCGCTCCAGCAGGACGACAAGGTGGTGCCCCCGGCGTGGACGCCGGTCATCGCAGGGGCCAATAGCTTGAGCACCGACGACGAGACCGCCACCGAGCGCGACGCGCGCGTTTTGGTGGTGCCGATAACGCTTCTGGAATTCACCTTCGATGCTGAGCGCTCGACGCGGATCCGGCCACGCCCGAGGTCGATGTCTCGCACCCGCAGCGCGGCCACCTCTCCCCACCGGAGCCCTGTCGTCGCGAGCAGCAAAACGATGTCAGGATGCTTGGACTCGCCGGCTAATGCGGACGCCTGCGTGGCGGGCGTTTCCCGCGCGACCGTATACCGGTACCTCGCGCACGATGCGGTCGCGTGAGGTTCGATCCCCGTCAGCTCCACGAAACGGGCCGAAGCTCAGGGGTCCTTTGCTTTGGCGGTTGACGATCTATTGCCGCGCCATCGCAAGATTGAACCGCTCCTCGGCTGTGATCAGGTGGTCGTGGCTGTCGTCGCCGATATCCAGCTGGACCCATTCGATCTCACCCGTGAAGCGGTTGCCGGTCGGGCCGTAGTCCGGCGACGCGGGCGAGCCGGTGTCAGAGCCCACGTCGCAGGCTTCGTCGGCGGAATAGCCCATCGGCTGGGTCTGCTCGACGCGGCCGGAGCCCACGGCTTTGCCGTCGTAGTACAGCGCCACGTCGCCGCCCTTGGCAAGTCCGCCGCCGTCGTACTTGAACTCCATCCGCACCTGGTGTTTCCCTTTCGGGATCGGCTTTTTCGCACTCGTGATGTAGTGCTCGATCCCGAAGAAGTTGAAGCAGTACTTGAGTTTTCCCTCGTGTGCATAGAGCGACCAGCCGCCGACGCTACCGCCCTGGGTGATGATCACACCGTCAGCGCCGGATTCGGGTACCACGATGTTGGCCGTCACCGAGTACGACTTGTTCTTCAGTGTGAGCACACAGTTTTCGCTCACTCTCATCCCGTCGAAGAGCAACTGAGTGTTGCCGCGAATCAGCTGCGGCCTCCCGGCGATGTCGGGGTTGACGCGTTCAAATCCCCGGTCATCGAGTGGCACGACGTTGTACTTGACCGCCTCAATCAGCCAAAGCCGCTGCAGCTCAGCCAGTTTGGCAGGATTTCTCTTGGCCAGATCGTGCGCCTGCGTCCAGTCATCGGGTCCATAGAGCTCCCAGGTGTCGTCATCGAAGGGCGGGGGCTGGTCGGCCTTCCACGGCGTCCGGTGTTTGGTCACCGCCGTCCAGCCCTGGTGGTAGATGCCACGATTGCCGAACATCTCAAAGTATTGGACTTCGTGGGTCTCGGGTCCTGCCCCGTCGCGCAGCATCGGGAGCATGCTGACACCCTCCAGCGGCGCCTGCGCAATACCGTTCACAAACTGGGGCGCGGGCAGCCCCGCCGCTTCGAGGATCGTGGGAGCGACATCGACGACGTGGTGGAATTGGTTGCGGGTGTTGCCCTTCTCCGTCAGGCCGTTCGGCCAATGCACGATCGCGCCGTTGCGGGTGCCACCCCAATGCGACGCCACCTGCTTAGTCCACTGATAAGGCGCGCACAGCGCGTGAGCCCAGCCGACCGCGTAGTGGTTGTAGGCCTTCGGGGTGCCGAAGTCGTCGATCTTGGATAGCAGAAACTCAGTGGTCTCAATGCCCGGCATGCCGTTCAACGTCGTCATCTCGTTGAAGCAGCCGTTCAATGTGCCCTCAGCCGACGCTCCATTATCGCCGATGATGTAGTAGATCAACGTGTCGCCCAGCACTCCGAGATCGTCGATGGCATCGACGAGCCGCCCCACTTCATAGTCGGTCTGCTCGAGAAAGCCTGCATAGAGTTCCATCTGCCGCGCAAGAACTGGCTTGAGTTCCGATGGCATGTCATCCCAGCCGGGGATCTCGTCGTGGCGCTTGGTCAGTTCCGCGTCCTTGGGCACCACACCCAGTTTCTTCTGCTTGACGAGCGTATTGTCCCGCAGCGCATCCCAGCCGTCGTCGAACTTGCCCTTGTACTTGTCGGACCACTCCTTGGGAACGTGGTGGGGGGCGTGCGTGGCGCCCGGCGCGAAGTACATGAAAAACGGCTTATCGGGCATCAGTGCCTTCTGCTGGCGCACCCACGTGATCGCGCGGTTCGCCAGGTCCTCGGTGAGCGTGTAGCCCTCCTCGGGCGACTTGGGAGGCTCGATCGCCGTGGTGCCTTCGTATAAACCCGGGTAGTACTGGTTGGCTTCACCGCCGACAAACCCGTAGAAGTACTCGAAGCCCGAACCGGTGGGCCACTGGTGGAACGGGCCTGCTGGGGAGACCTCCCAGACCGGTACCTCGTGACACTTGCCGAACTGTCCCGTCGAATAGCCGTTGAGCTTCAACGTTTCCGCGATCGGCGCCTTCTCCTTGGGCCGAATGCTGCTGTTCCCCGGAGCGGAGGTGGCCATCTCCGTGATTGCTCCCATGCCCACTGAGTGGTGGTTGCGTCCGGTAAGCATGGCCTGGCGGGTCGGTGAACACAGAGCGGTGGTGTGAAAGCGGTTGAGCTTCAGCCCATTCGCCGCCAATCGCTCAGCGACCGGCGTATTGCACGGCCCCCCGAACGCCGATGACGCCCCGAAACCGACATCATCGATGAGCACAATCAATACGTTCGGGGCGCCCGCAGGTGGCCGCAGCATCGTGATCGGTGGGTACTTCGTGTTGGGATCCTTGGCGTCGTAAGTCGTTAGTCCGACGTGCTTTGGATCGGGAATCGGTAAGTGCTGCCGCGATAACGGCGCAGTTGACGGAACCTCGGCGACCGGCGCCGGTGCGGCCTTCGGGGCTGCTGACTTCTTCGTGCTTGCCTTCTTGACGGGCTTTGCGGTCTTGGATGTCTTGGCCATTGTCGTTCTCCTCGAGAGTGCCGGCCGATACGATGCTTATTGCCGTGCCATGGCAATTCGCGCGTGCGACTGCTTCACTTCGTCCTCGTCGTGGTCCGGCTTCCCGGACACGTCGACGGTCACCTTGGTTATCCTGCCCGTGAACGGGAAGGGTGACGCGTACATCACCGAGACGGAGGATCCGGGATTTCTGCCGACGGCGAAACCGCTACCCAGGCCCAACGCGAGCGGAACGGTCACCGGGAAATCCGCCTGCGCGACGAGTTGGCTGTCGACGAAGAGCTTCGCGATGCCCGGTGTGCCCTTACCGTTCTTCAGGTCGGGGGCGCCGGTCGGTTCGAATTCGTAACGCAATGCGTGCTTTCCGGGTGGCACCGGTTGATCGGATGACACTTGGAGTTCCTCCGCGCCGACGTAGTTGTGCACGTAATGCAGTTTTCCGTCTTGTACGAAGAAGACGTAGCCACCGACATTGCTGCCATGGCAAGCCAATACACCTTCATCACCGGTCTTCAGCTCGGCGTCGACAGTGATTGTGTGCGCGCGGTTGAGGACCTTGGCGGCGACATTCTCGGGCACTGCCTGGGTGCGTGGGAAGTAAACGTAGGTGTCGCGCTCGGCGGCAATCTGCGGACGCTCATCGGCGAAGCGCATCGTGCCGCGGCTGTCGAGTGGCAGCACGTTGTACTTGCCGGCCTCCGTGTACCAGAGCGCGATCATCTCGATGAGCTTCGCGCGTTCTTGGTCGGCCAGGTTCTTCGTCTCGGCCGGATCGACCTCGACGTTGTAGAGTTCCCAGCCCGTGGCATCCAGCTCACGCAGCTTGTCTTCGCTGAGCTCAAGCATGCCGAAGCTCACCGCCGCCTCGGCGAAAGACGTTCCGGGAAAGGGGCATACCGCGCGCCAGCCATCGTGATAGATCGAGCGGTGCGCGAACATCTCGAAGTACTGGGTGTGGTGGTTGGTCGGCGCACCTGCGTCGTCGAATGAGTGCGCGAAGCTCACGCCTTCGATCGGGGATTGCGCGACGCCGCGCAGCTCACTCGGCGCCTCGATGCCCAGCGACTCCAGCACGGTGGGCACCATGTCGATCGCGTGGGCGTACTGATTGCGGATCTCGCCCTTGGCTTTGATGCCGTTGGGCCAATGCACGAGGAATGGGTCGGAGACGCCGCCGCGATAGGTCTCGCGCTTCCACCGCCGAAACGGAGTGTTGCCCGCGAAAGTCCAGCCCCACGGGTAGTGGTTGAAGTATTTCGGCCCGCCGAGTTCGTCGAGCGCCGCGAGATTCTGTTGCAGGTCGTCGGGCACGTTGTTGAAGAACTTGTTCTCGTTGACCGAGCCGTGCGGCCCGCCCTCCGCACTTGCCCCGTTATCCGAGATGACCATGACCAGAGTGTTTTCCAGCTGTCCGATCGCCTCGAGAAAGTCCAGGAGGCGCCCGATCTGGTGATCGGTGTGCTCGAAGAATCCGGCGAAGACCTCCATCATGCGTGCGTACAGCCGGCGCTCGTCGGCGGACAATTCGTCCCATTGCTGCACGTCGGGATCGTGCCGCGACAGCACGGCGTCCTTGGCGACGATCCCCAGTTCCTTTTGGCGCGCGAACACCTTTTCGCGGTAGGCATCCCAGCCGTCGTCGAACTTGCCGTGGTACTTGTCGGCCCATTCCTTGGGGACCTGGTGGGGCGCATGGTTGGCGCCCGTCGCGAAGTAGAGGAGGAACGGTTTGTCGGGCGCGACCTGCTTGAGGTCGGCAATGAACTCGATGGCCTTGTCGGCCAGATCGACGGTGAGGTGGTAACCCTCCTCGGGGGTCTTCGGCGGCTCGACTTGATGGTTGTCGAAGACAAGGTCGGGATAGTACTGATGGGTGTCGCCACCGAGGAAGCCGTAGTACCGGTCGAAGCCGCGACCCAGCGGCCAGCGATCGTAAGGGCCGGCCGCGCTGATCTGTTCCGCGGGGGTCAGGTGCCATTTGCCGACGCAGAAGGTGGCATAGCCATGGGGTAGCAGCATCTCGGAGAGAAAACCGTTCTCGAACGGAATCGCACCGTTCGAACCCGGGAAGCCTGTGGACCCCTCGGTGATGCACGCCATACCGTTGGAGTGGTGGTTTCGCCCGTTGAGCATGCATGACCGCGACGGCGAGCAAAGCGCCGTGGTGTGCATGTTCGTGTACTGAAGCCCGTTCCGCGCGAGCCGGTCCAGGTTGGGGGTATTGATCGGCGAACCGTAGCAACCGAACTGGCCATAGCCGGTGTCGTCCAACACGATGTACAGAACGTTTGGTGCGCCGGGCTTCGAGCGCACCGGTGCAGGCCACGCCGGCGACGACTCGCCGACCGTTCGGCCCATCCGGCCGGGGAACGCACTGCCTGGTTTGTACTCCGTCAAGCTCATCTCGTTCTCCATCGCTTCTGAGGATCCTTCGACGCACTCGCGCTTACGCTGCCGTAAACAAGCCCGGGGTACGTCAAAACGGCCAAAAAGGCGCCGTGCCAACGCAAAACACGAGCGTTGATGGTCGCACCTACCGACGGCATGGTTCAGATCTAATGGTCGGCCCAAGTGGCAGCGTGGAGCTCATCGCGGGCTTCCGCTATGTAGACGGCAACGTTTGTAGGTGGGCAAACCGTCGTGGCCGCCTGGTAAAGCCGCGACGTCGGGCCCGGGACGTTGAAGGTGGTGACGTTCATCGACGGGCGAAGCCGGGCTCCTTGGCCGGCGAGACGCGTGTTAATGGTTGGCCCGATGGTCAGCATGCTGAAGGTCGGAGATGTCTACTCGTGACTATCGACAGCGATCGGGGGTTCCGGTCTGGTGAGGGCTCGCGACTGAAGATCCCGTTGGTACTGCCGCGGTGTCTTCCCGAACCAGCGTCGGCACGAGTGATTGAGAGTGCTCTGTTCCGTGTAGCCGAGCAAGCCCGCGATCTGGTTGAGATGCAGCTGAGGTTCGGCGAGGAATCTCGCCGCCAGGGTCCGCCGTTCGCGTTCGACCAGGTCCTGACATCGCACGCCCTCGGTGGCCAGCCGTCGTTGCAGCGTCCGTGGATGTATCGCGAGTTGGTCTGCGATGGCATCAACGCTGCATTGGCCGGTCGGCAGGAGCCGGCGGGTTAGCTCTGCCACGCGGTCGGACAGCGACGCGGTGCGCGGAAGGTAGTTGGACTCAAGGTATTTCGCCGCAATCCGCCTGGTCTCCGGATCTGCGCTCTCGATGCGTCGGTCGGCCAAGCGGTGGGGTAGCTCGAACCCACACCAGGTCTGGCGGAAGCGCACGCGGCAACCCAGCGTTTCGCGGTACGCCGCGTCGGGGCCCTGCTGGTCGTGCATGAACGAGATCACGTTCGGCCGCGCCTCCGGGCCGCCCAGCAGGCGGATTATCCGTACAGCGATGGCCATGCTGATCTCGTAGGTCTGCACCGCATCGGGAAGTCCCTGTTCGGTCACCTCATACGTAAACGCGAGATCGGCCTGCGGCGTGCGTGGTGCCAGTGTCAGCTTCAACGCGGGCGAATGGATGTACAGGTAACGCGCGATTGCCTCGACGCCGCCGAGCAGGGTCTGCGCATTCCGCCCGATCACTGCGATCGGACCGAGAGTGTGCAGCCCTTGCCAGCGGGACAGGCGTAGACCGAAGTCGGGACAACCCAGGTCTTCGGCACTGGCCTCCAGCATGCGCGCGTACGCATCGAAGGAGATGAACGCGTCCTCCTGATTTTCGACGCCCCGCGGAATCCGGAAACGCGACAAGAACAGCTCGGGGTCCCCGCCGAGTTCCCGCACCAGATCGTCATAGCCAAACAGCGTGGTGGCCCGCAGCAAGCTGCCCAATTCGATCACTCCATGTGTCGGGAAATCACAAAAGTATGTCGGAAATTCTCAATACGCGCCAGGGGCCCCTCGGCCAGTCTGTGTCTACGAGGTCCTGCGAAGACAGCGGGCACGATGCGTGAGGAAAAGATGAACGCACAACAATTCGAAGGCAAAGTCGTCGTCATCACCGGAGCGGGTTCCGGTATCGGCAGAGCACTCGCCCTCAACCTCGCGAAGCGAGGCGCACGACTCGCGCTGTCCGACATCGACACCGAAGGACTAGCTGAAACGGTGCGCCGGGCCGAAGCCCTCGGCGCGAACGTGAAGTCTGATCGGCTCGATGTCGCGGAGCGCGAGACGGTTCTGGCTTACGCCGACGCGGTCGTCGCCCACTTCGGCGAAGTCAACCAGGTCTACAACAATGCCGGCATCGACCACAATGGCGACGTCGAGAAGACCACCTTTAAAGACATCGAGCGGATCATGGACGTCGACTTCTGGGGCGTTGTCAACGGCACCAAAGCCTTTCTGCCGCACCTGATCGCGTCCGGCGATGGGCATGTCGTCAACATCTCGAGTTTGTTCGGTCTGATCGCGATTCCGGGTCAAAGCGCCTATAACGCAGCCAAATTCGCCGTGCGCGGCTTCACCGAGGCGCTGCGCCAGGAGATGCTGATCGCCAACCACCCAGTCAAGGTGACTTGCGTGCACCCTGGGGGTATCAAGACCGCTGTCGCCCGCAACGCGACCGTCGCCGAGGGTGAGAACGCGCAGGCCCTGGCGGAGTATTTCGACAAGCGGCTGTCAATTCATACTCCCGAAATGGCCGCCGAGACCATCGTCAACGGAGTCGCGAAGGGCCATGCCCGGGTTGTGGTCGGCTGGGAGGCGAAGGTCCTCGACGCGCTCGCCCGCATCATCGGCCCGCGGTATCAGCGTGTTACCGCCACATTGGTCTCGCGTTTCGCCCCGTGGGCACGTGACCGAGGCGACGCTCACCATGCCGCGTAACGCCCAGACAACGGCGTCCACTCTTCTACCCGCGCGCAAAACGCCCCGTGAGGACCCTCAAATGAACCTTTCGACACTGCCGGATCTCCGAGCCGCTGACGCGCCCGATGCGCCTGCCGTAGCGGACGACAGCACCGACCTGACCAACACGCAGTTTCTTGAGGCGGTACGCCGGGCGAGCGCGGTGATGGCTGCACACGGAGTGTCTGCCGGGGACGTGGTCGCGATCATGCTGCCCAACCAGGCCAGCTACATCGTGGCGCTATTCGCGGTGTGGCGCCTCGGCGCCACGGTCACCCCGATCAGCCCGACGTCGATGCCGGCCGAGGCCGCCTATCAGATCACCGACGCCGCCGCGAAGGTCCTCATCGCCGACGCGGCGTTTGAGATCGACGCTCCGGTGGTGGCTCTGTCGACCGCGAAGCTGGCGTCCAAGGATGCCGAAGTTGTCGAACCCGTGGAGCACCGCGACGACGTGCTCGCCCTCCTGATCTACACGAGCGGCACCACGGGCCGTCCGAAGGGCGTGATGCTCGATCACGCCAACCTGAATGCCATGTGCCGCATGGCGATCGACGCGTTCAAAATGACAAGCGAGGACCACAGCCTGCTTATCTTGCCGTTGTTTCACGCGAACGGGATCGTGGTCGGCACGTTGTCGCCGCTGCTGGCGGGCGGTCGCGCTACCGTGGCCGGCCGGTTTAACCCGAAAACGTTCTTCGATCGGCTGAAGCGGAGCCGCGCGACCTACTTCTCCGCGGTTCCGGCTATGTACACGATGCTCGCCGACCTGCCTGCCGATGTGCGGCCGGACACGACAGCCGTCCGGTTCGCCATCTGTGGTGCCGCACCGGCAAGCGTCGAGCTGCTGACCAAGATCGAGACCCGCTACGGCATCCCCCTTATCGAGGGCTACGGGTTGTCCGAGGGATCCTGCGCCAGCACCGCGAACCCGCTCGAGGGTAAACGCAAGGTGGGTACCGTTGGGCCCCCGTTGCCGGGGCAGAAGATTCGGATCGTCGACGCCGACAACGAGGACGTTCCGCCGGGTGAGTCCGGCGAGGTCCTGGTTCAGGGACCCAACGTCATGCGCGGGTACCTGAACCGGCCGGAGGAGACGGCGAAGACGCTTGTTGACAGCTGGCTGCATACCGGCGACATCGGACGGTTCGACGAGGACGGCTACCTGGTGCTCGTCGATCGAGCGAAGGACATGATCATTCGCGGCGGCGAGAACATCTATCCGAAGGAGATCGAGACAGTCGTCTACCAACTGCCGGAGATCGCCGAGGCCGCCGTGGTCGGTCGCGCCCACCCGGTGTACGGCGAGGAGCCGCTCCTGTTCGTGTCCCTGAACTCGGGCGCCGCTGCCTCCACCGACGGCATCGTCGAGCACCTCAGCGGGTCGTTGTCGAAATTCAAACTCCCCGTTGAAATCACGATTCTCAACGACCTGCCTAAGAACCCGGTCGGCAAGATCGACAAACCCACGCTGCGGAAATCGCTCGCAGCGATCCACTGATCATCCACGGCCAGACAACCGCAGACCTAGCCTGAACTATCCAGAAGGAGTCGATCATGGGATTCACCGAACCGAACTTCCCGCGGGTTGAGCCCGAAGCCTTTCTAAACGCACCGTTCCTGGAACGCGTGAAGGTCCTAGCCCTGAACTGGGTAGAAAACGGGTACGGCGTGCCCCGGATGGTGCACACGATCTACATCGTCAAGCTCGTGTTCTTCTACGCACTGGGCGGCATCGTGCTAGCCACCGTCACCTCCGACCTGCCGGCGTTCTGGCATGTTTCGGAGTGGTGGAACCAGCCGATCGTCTACCAGAAGGTAATTCTGTGGACGGTGCTGATGGAGGCCATCGGCGTCGGTGGGTCTTGGGGTCCGCTGGCCGGTAAGACCAAACCGATGATGGGTGGGGCTCTTTATTGGGCGCGGCCCGGCACGATCAGATTGCGTCCCTGGCGGCGGGTTCCCTTCACTTCCGGTTACCGGCGGACGTGGTTCGACGTCGCGCTCTATGTGGCGCTGATCGTCAGCGTGATCGTTCCTCTGGTGCTGCCCGGCGTTCCCAGTGAATCGCTGTCGGCAGCGTTGCCGGACAACACATCCGGTCTGGTGAATCCCGTGTTGCTGATTGCCCCGATGGTGCTGCTGGTCTTGATCGGGCTGCGCGACAAGACCATCTTCCTTGCCGCGCGTGGTGAGCAGTACCTGCCGGCGTTGTTGTTCTTCACCGGGCTGCCGTTCCTCGACATGATCATCGCGCTCAAGCTTCTGATCGTCGTCGTCTGGGTCGCTGCCGGTGTCTCGAAATTCGGCCTGCACTTCACCCATGTCATCCCGCCGATGGTGAGCAATAGCCCGACAATGCCGTTCAAGTGGCTCAAGCGAGCCCACTACCGCAACTACCCGAACGACCTTCGTCCGTCGCATCTCGCCACCTTTATGGCGCACGTGCCGGGCACCGTCGTGGAAATCGTTGCCCCCGTTGCGCTTCTGCTCTCACCCTGGCCCTGGCTGACGGTGATTGCGGTGGCGATCATGGTCGCGTTCCATCTGTTCATCATTTCGACGTTCCCGATGGCGGTGCCGTTGGAGTGGAACGTGCTCTTCGCGTACGCGACGATCTTCCTGTTCCTCGGGTTCCCGAACTGGAACAGCTACGGCGTCGCCGACATGTCCTCGCCGTGGCTGACCGTCGCCGTCGTGGCCGGCCTGCTGTTCTTCCCGGTGCTCGGCAACCTGCGCCCGGACCTGGTGTCCTTCCTGCCCGCGATGCGCCAGTACGCGGGCAACTGGGCATCGGCGACCTGGGCGTTTGCGCCGGGCGCCGAGGAAAAGCTGAACAGGGTGACGCGCTCTGCCGGAAACCAGGTCGACCAGCTGGTCGCGTTTGGTTACGAGCCCCAGTGGGCAGAGATCTTCGCGCAGCAACCGATCGGCTGGCGGTCGATGCATAGCCAAGGCCGAGGTCTGTTCTCGGTGCTCGTGAAGAACCTCCCGGATATCGACACGCGAACCGTGCGTGAGGCTGAGGTGGTCTGCAATACCCTGATCGGCTTCAACTTCGGTGATGGCCATCTGCACAACGAGGACCTGATCGCAGCAGTGCAGGACCAGGCTCAGTTCGCACCCGGTGAACTCGTGGTGGTGTGGGTCGAGTCGCAGGCCATCGCTACAAGCAAGGTCCAGCACTACAAGGTCATCGATGCGGCGCTCGGTGTGATCGAGCGCGGCACCTGGAACGTGGCCGACGCAGTGGCCGAACAACCGTGGCTGCCCAACGGACCGATCCCGCTGCACGTGACGTGGACCCGCCCCCTAACTGACCCCCGATTCGGGGCGGCGGCGTGACCACTGCCGTTGTGGTTGGCAGTGGGCCCAACGGGCTCGCCGCCGGCGTCGCCCTCGCGAAAGAGGGTGTGCAGGTGACGGTGGTGGAAGCGACCGACGAGATCGGCGGCGGCGCTCGGTCGAGCGAGGCTATCCTGCCCGGCCTGCTGCACGACCACTGCTCGGCGTTTCACCCCATGGCGGTAGGGTCCACCTTCCTGAACAGCCTCGGGCTGGAGCGATACGGCTTGCAGTGGCGGTTTCCCAAAATCGATTGCGCCCATCCGCTCGACAGCGGCGACGCAGGCGTGCTGTGGCGCTCGCTCGATGACACCGCCGACGGCCTCGGCAGCGATGGTCCCCGGTGGCGGTCGATCTTCGGAAAGCCCTCAGCGACTTTCGATGTGCTCTCCGAGGACATAATGGGTCCGCTGCTGCGAGTGCCCAAACATCCGCTCGCGCTGGCACGGTTCGGGCTGCCCACGGTGCTTCCCGCCTCGACATTCGCCAAGGTCTTCCGCACAGAACGCGCGCGGGCATTGTTCGGTGGTGTTGCCGCACACACGTTTAGGCCGCTTCACTACCCGATGACCTCCGCGATCGGGCTCGGGATCATCACTGCCGGACATCGTCACGGCTGGCCGGTCGCGGCAGGCGGTTCACAATCGATCACCAACGCGCTGGCATTGCTGCTCGGTGATCTCGGCGGCAAGATCGAGACAGGCGTGCGCATCGAATCGGCCTCACAGTTGCCGGGAGCGGACGTGACGATGTTCGACGTCGCACCGGGCGCAGTCAACGACATCCTGGGCGAACGTCTACCGGCCCGGGTCGCGCGGGGCCTCAAGCGTTTTCGCCACGGTCCAGGAGC
>Ga0075418_10001136_pt1 | contig 29847 bp, 34 predicted proteins | sample SoiMetdeltSBSDD2_FD_81776 | JGI IMG/M metagenome (GOLD analysis project Ga0075418, IMG submission 81776) | Bulk soil microbial communities from a Populus tree surrounding site in Tennessee, USA - Soil MetaG P. deltoides SBSDD2 | ecosystem: Environmental > Terrestrial > Soil > Tree plantation... | reverse complement strand
TTCGGTATCAGCGGCTCGAGAATCAACCATTGTTCGTCTGTCAGTTCTTCTCGTCTGGCCATCCACAAAAACGTACCAACGGCCCCTCGAAAAGTACAGAACTATTTATGAAATGAGCTCTAGTGTAGCGACGGGAAATCCAAGGAATTCGCATTATGCCTGCATCACTCTTTGGAATAACGCAGGCGGCCCGAGGCCGAATTTCGCACGCGTCACTGGTCACCGGTCACTGGTCACGATCTTAGGCCTGGCGCCGGTCCAGCGACACTGCCTTGATCAGCGCGTAAACCGGGAGTCCCGGCGCGAGCGCCAGTTGATCGACCGCGCGCCTGGTCACGCGCGAGCGCAGCACGACGCTCCCGATCGAGATCGACACATCCACGACACCACCGCGCTCCGGGCTGATGCCGGTGATGTTGCCGTGAAGCACGTTCTGTATGCTGATCCGCTCCGGCGGCACGAGCGCGATCGATACGTCGCGCGCCCGCACGCGCACGCGTACCGGCTCGCCGACGAGAGCGTCCAGGTTGGTGACTGCGAGCGTCCCTCCATCGAATGCGAGCGTCGCGAGATCGTATTGCATGTCGTGCGCGGCAACGCGGGCATCGATAACCGCCCCGCCCTCGAACACGCCCGCCGCCGGCCGCAAGTCGGGCCGGCCCATCACGTCTTCGACGTCCCCTACCGCCACCACGCTGCCTGCCGCCATCAGCACGACCGTGTCCGCCAGGCGCACGACCTCCTCCACCGCGTGGCTGACGTAAACGACGGGAATCTGCACTTCGTCGCGCAACAGCTCGAGGTAGCGCAGGATCTCCTCCCTGCGGCGCGCATCGAGCGATGCGAGCGGCTCGTCGAGGAGCAGCAGCCGGGGACTCGAAAGCAGCGCGCGGCCTATCGCCACCCGCTGCTTTTCGCCGCCGGACAGGTCGCCCGGGCGGCGTTCCAGGAGGCCTTCCAGGCCCAGCAGGGGCACGATCCGGTCGAGCTCGATGTAGCGCTCCGCAGCAGGAGCCAGCGCCTGGCCGTACAGCAGGTTGCGGCGCACAGTCAGGTGCGGAAACAGCCTGCCTTCCTGGAACACGTAGCCGACGCGGCGCTTTTCTGCCGGAATGTCTATGCCACCGGCGCTGTCGAACAGCACCTGGCCCTCGATCTCGATATGCCCGCGGTCCGGGCGCAGCAACCCCGCGATCATGTTCACGACCGAGGTCTTGCCGGCCCCCGAGCGTCCAAAGAGCGCGGTGACGTGTGCTTCCGCCTCGAAGCTCGCGGCGAGGTCCAGACTGCCTACCCGGCGCTGAACGTCAACCCGCAGCATCAATGCCCTTTGCGGCCTGCGTCGCCCGCCGCGCGAGAATTTCCGACAGCAGCAGCGCTGCCAGCGATACCACTACTGCGATCAGGGAGAGCCGCATCGCCTGCGGATCACCGCCGGGAACCTGCGTGTAGGTGTAGATGGCGAGCGGCAGCGTGCGGGTCTCTCCCGGAATGTTGGACACGAACGTGATGGTGGCCCCGAACTCGCCGAGGCTCCGCGCGAACGAGAGCAGCATGCCGGTGATGACCCCAGGCAGGGCAAGCGGCAGCGTAATAGTGGTCAGCACGCGAAGGCGGCTGGCACCGAGGGTTCGAGCGGCGGCCTCGAGCTTCTCGTCCACCGCTTCCAGGGACAAGCGGATCGCGCGCACCATCAGCGGAAATCCCATCACCGCGCATGCGACCGCCGCTCCAGTCCAGCGGAACGACAGCACGATGCCGAAAGACTGGTCGAGGAACGCTCCTATAGGTCCACGCCGGCCCAGGAGCAGCAGCAGGAAATAGCCGATCACGACCGGCGGCAGCACCAGCGGCAGGTGGACGAAGGCGTCAACGACGCTCTTTCCGTGGAATTCGTATCGAGCGAGCAGGTGAGCCACCACGAGCGCAACCGGAAGGCTGCCCGCCACGCTCCACAACGCGACCTTGATGCTCAGCCGGAGAATCTCCCACTCGTCACTCGTCATGTCCTAATATGGCACGAATCCGTGCCGCCTGAAGACAGCCTTTGCTTCGGTGGACGCGAGGAACTGGAAATATTTCTCCGCAGCCGGGCTCTTCCCCCCAACGAGCATTCCGGCGGGATAGACGATCGGGGGATAGCTCCCGGCCGGGAACGCGCCCACGACGCGCACCTTGTTGTCCACCATTGCATCCGTGCGGTAGACGATGCCGAACGAGGCCTCCCCGCGGGATACGAAGTTCAAGGCGGCTCTCACGTTCTCCGCCCGTGCGATACGATCCGCCACCGACGACCACACCTCCAGTGACTCCAGCGCGGCCTTGCCATACCTGCCTGCAGGCACGCTATCGGGATCCGCCATGGCGAGCCGCCCGCCCTTCAGCAGCTTTGCCAGCGGAAACCTGGGGCCGATAGTGACGGATGCATTGCTGTCCGCCGGCGCGACGAGCACGATCTCGTTGTGCAGAAGGTTGATCCGGGTTCCGGCCTTGACCAGCTTGCGCTTTTCGACATGGTCCATCCAGTCGAGGTCGGCGGAGATGAAGATATCGGCGGGCGCGCCGCTTTCGATCTGCCTGGCAAGCGCCGGACTGGCCGCGTAGGAAATGGCGGCCTTCACGCCGCCATGCGTCTGGTAGCGCGCATCGACCTCGTCCAGGGCGTTCTTGAGGCTCGCAGCGGCGAAGACGACGGGGTTCTGGGCCTGCACGAGCGTCGCGCCCACGACCGACAGAACGGCAGCCGCGATGGGCGGCAAGACACGGGGCCAGATTCGCATGAAAATCAATATGATTGCCTTGGAGACGCGTTATATCCGTGAGGCTATAACGATGGCGCGTGAAGCGCAAGCAGCACGCATTGCCGGGTCAGCGCGTGGCCGCAGGCTTGCGGAGAAGGCGCGAAAACTCCTTGAGGTCGCGCGTGATGGCGGAGGACGCCTTGTCCTCCATGCGCTGGTAGCTGGCGAGGATCTCCCGCCCGAACGCGGTCACTTTGGCTCCGCCGCCGCGCTTGCCGCCCACCGCCGTGGTCACGACCGGGCGGTTGAAACTGCTGTTGATCGCTTCAACCAGTTGCCATGCGCGCCGGTACGACATCCCCATCGCCCGCGCCGCAGCGGAGATGGACCCCGTCGAGTCGATGAGAGCGATGAGACGCGCCCTCCCCGGCCCGATCGCGGGCGAATCCGCAGTAAGCACGCGCAGAGTGAGTCCCGGATAGCGGGCCATATTCCATTCTAGTCCCGGCCGAAGCGCCCCGGCATTCTCCCGCTGCCGCGCAGCCGTAAAGCGGTGGGTCCGGATCCTCAATGAAGCCCGGCTACCGGCCTCTTCGGTTCCACCGCGGGAATGCAAACGCGCCGCGCGACGCCATCGGCCGATGGGACAAGCGCGACCTCCACGTCTACGCCGTAGATTGCTTTCAGGCTTTCGGCGGTGACGACCTCTTCCGGGGTCCCGATCCGCGCCAGACGTCCCTCGTGGAGCATGGCGACGCGATCGGCGCATGCGAACGCCTGGTCGGGGTCGTGCGTGGACAGGAGCACGCCGATGCCGGAGCGCGCGAGATCCTGAACGTGCCGCAGCACCCGCACCTGATTGCCGAAATCGAGGTTGGCCGTGGGCTCGTCCATCACGACTACGCTCGCCTCCTGCGCGAGTGCGCGGGCAATGAGCGCAAGCTGCCGCTCGCCGCCGGAAACCCGCGTGTAGACCGAATCCGCGAGAGCGGCGAGGCGCATGCGCTCGATGGCTGCATCGGCGATCTCCCGATCGTGCTTCGATGGTGAAGAGAACAGGCCAAGATGCGCCGTGCGCCCCATCAGCACCACCTCCCGCACCGAGTACGGAAAGAAAGCGGCATGCGCCTGCGGCACGTAGCTCACCTTGCGGGCGACTTCATCCCGCTTGCGGGCGGCGAGATCCGCGCCGTCCATCAGGATCGCCCCGCCCTGGACGGGCAGCAATCCCAGCAGCGTCTTGAAGAGCGTCGTCTTCCCGCTGCCGTTGGGCCCGAGGAGGCACAGCACTTCCCCCGCCTCCAGTGCCAGCGAGACGTCGGTGCCCACGCGCTTGCCGCGGTAGCCGAAATCGAGATGCTTCGCTTCCAGTTTCACTGCCAGCCCCGTCGTGCCGTCGCCAGCTGCCACAGGAAGAGCGGCGTGCCCACGAACGCCGTCAGCACGCCCAGCGGGATTTCGATGCGAGCCACGGTGCGCGCGAGCGTATCTACACCCAGCAGAAACCCCGCGCCCAGCAGGACAGAAGTCGGCAGGAGCCGCGAGAAGTCCGGCCCCACCAGCATGCGCGCGAAATGCGGAATCACCAGCCCGATCCAGCCGATGACACCGGAGATCGCGACTGCCGCCGAGGTCATCAGCGTTGCCGCCGCGATCACCGTGAACCGGATGCGCCCGGTCTCCACGCCGAGGGCGCGCGCCTCCTCGTCGTCGAGCGACAGCAGATTGATGCGCCAGCGCAGAAGCCACATCGGCAGCAGTCCGAGGATCATCAACGGAAGCGCCGACCACACGTCGGTGGGGCTGGCTGACGCGATGCTGCCCAGCAGCCAGAACGTGATGGCGGGCAGCTGGTTGTAGGGGTCGGCAAGATACTTCATCAGCGCCACACATGCGCCCAGCAGAGACCCGACGACGACGCCGGCCAGCACCAGCACCAGCAGCGGGTCGTGGCCGCGCACGGCGTTGGCGGTGACGTAGACGAGGCCGACCGCTGCAAGGCCGAAAGCGAATGCGAAGCTCTGTATGAGGATCACGTTGAGCGACAGGAAGATACCCAGCACCGCGCCCACCGCCGCGCCTGCGGAGACGCCCAGGATGTCCGGCGACACCAGCGGATTGCGGAACATGTTCTGGTACGCTGCACCGGCCGCTGCGAGCGCCGCGCCGATCACGAGCGCCGCGACGACGCGCGGGCCCCGTATTTTCAACACGACCGTCTGGACAGTAGGATCGAGGCCGGACTCCCCGCCGGTCAACTGCGTCCACAGCAGGCTCGCGAGATCGCCCGGCGCCACCGGGAAACGTCCCACGGAGAACGCGACCGCAACCAGGGCGAGCATGGCCGCGCCCGCACCGAGCAGCGCGAACGCTGATCGGCCAGGCATCAGATACCCGCCAGGGCGGTCTTCAGGAGCTGGTCGAGCTGCGCCTCGGTGGGCGTCTGGTGATAGCAGCGCGTGTAGAAGTCGCGCACGATGGGCCTCAGGTCCTCGGGAAACGCCTGAGGATACAGGATGCGCGCGAGCCAGCGCAGCCCGATCAACCGGTTGATCGACGGCGGAAAATCGATCCAGCCGTAGGGCAGGCTGGGCGACAGGTGGATGCGTCCTGCCTTGATCGCCGGGACACTGCTCCACACGGGGTGGCTGCGCGCGGCGGCGTAGAAATTCGGATCGATCGTGATCACGACATCGGGGTTCCAGCGCAGCACCTGTTCGATCGAGACCTGCACCAGCCCGCCCTTGCCCATCTCGGCAGCGACGTTGACCGCGCCGAGCTGCTCTATGCTTTCGACGTTGATCGACCCGGCGAGCCCGGTATTCAGGCCCTGCGGTCCCCGCCCGTAGTAGACGCGCGGCCGCTGGGAAGCGGGGATCTTCGCGACGCGGCGCGCGATATCCGTTACCGTTTCCTGCGCGTAGCGCGCGAGCGCCTCTGCCCGCTTCTCCTCGCCGGCGATCCTTCCCATCTGCCGGATCGCTTCGGCCATGCGGTCGAAATCCCCGTCGAGCAGCACGTAGGGTATGCCGGTCTGCTGCTGTACCCGGTCGGCCAGCGAAGCGTAGGTGTCGTTCACCGTGCCGTAGTCCACGAGGAAGTCGGGCTTGGCCGCGAGCACGACTTCGACGTTGGCGGTGTTGCCTCGGCCCGTGAGGCGCCCCAAGGCAGGCAGCTCAGCATAGCGCTGGGCGATGAACGGCTTCTCCGCCTCGCGCCACGGAGTCGTCCAGCCGATCAGCTTGTCCGGCGCGACGGCAAAGACGAGTATCCCGGCGGGCGGCCCTGCGGCGTAGATTCGTTCGATCTTGGCCGGCAGCACGGCCTTGCGGCCAGCCGCATCGGTGATCTCGCGCCGGTTCTGTCCCCGGACTGCGCCCGGCAGCAAGGCAGCCAGTGCTCCGCCGAGCACCAATTTCCGCCGCTTCATCGCGCATCACTCGGAGTGATCATTGGCGCAATGTTACGCCCCCTGGTCGTTGGCATTGGGAAAGAACAGCTGCTCGCCGCCGATCTTGTAGTCGGCGATGTTCTTCTGCCCGTCCGGCGAGATTACCCAGTCGATGAACGCCTGTCCCATCTCCTTCTTCACATGCGCGTGCTTCGCCGGGTTGACCAGGATCACGCCGTACTGGTTGAAGAGCCGCTTGTCTCCCTCGACGACGATCGTGAGGTCGCCGCGGTTCTTGAACGAGATCCAGGTCGCGCGATCGGTGAGGATGTAGCCGTTCATCGAGGATGCCGTATTGAGAGCGGGCCCCATACCCTGCCCCGTATCGCGGTACCAGGGCCCCTTCTCTTTCTCGATGTCGATACCCGACGATTTCCACAACGCCACCTCGGCCATGTGCGTCCCGCTGCGGTCGCCGCGCGATACGAACGGCGCGCTGGCCGCCTTGACCTTCTTCAGCGCGTCGAGGATATCCTTGCCGCCCGCGACCGTGGCCGGATCGGATTTCGGTCCGACCAGCACGAAATCGTTGTACATGACCGGGGTACGCTTGACCCCATAGCCTTCGGCGATGAACTTTTCCTCCGCGCCTTTGGCATGTACGAATACCACGTCCGCGTCGCCGCGACGAGCCATGTCGAGAGCCTGCCCGGTGCCCAGCGCAACCACTCGCACCTCGATGCCGGTCTTCTTCTGGAAGGCCGGCAGCAGGTGCTTGAAGAGACCCGATTGCTCCGTCGAAGTGGTGGAGGCGACGGTGATGAACCTCTGCGCCCATGATGTTGGTGCTGCTGCACTGAGCACCAACATCATCAACATGAAACTCCAACTACGGCCGCGGATCAGCTCCATGGCAGTTCTCCTCGTATGAACGCGGCGGCTTCGGCCGACGCGGGTTGCTGAAAAAACTGCGATACCAGCGAGCGCTCGACCAGGCGGCCGTCGGCGAGAAAGAGGATCTCGTCGCCCAGGCGCTTCGCCTGCCCGAGATTGTGGGTGGTCATGATGATCTTGGTGCCGCTCGCGCGGACCTGCCCGATGAGAGACTCGATCTCGCGTGTCGAGCCGGGATCGAGGTTCGCTGTCGGCTCGTCCAGAAAGAGAACCTCGGGTCCCAGCGCCCAGGCGCGAGCGAGCGCGAGCCGCTGCTGCTCTCCGCCGGAGAGCACCCTCGCGGGCCGGTCGGCTACGTTCTCCAGGCCTACGGCTTCGAGTACGTCGCGCGCGCGCAATTGGCGCTCGCGAGGCGAAACCCCGGCGAGCTTGAGCCCGTAAACGATGTTGGCAAGAGCCGAGCGCCGCAGCATCACCGGTCGCTGGAAGACCATCGCCTGGCGCTTCCGGCCATTCGCCTCGCCCTGCCAGGTGATGCTGCCCGAGGTGGGGGCGAACAGCCCGTGACACAGGCGCATCAGGACGCTCTTCCCCGCCCCGTTGGGGCCGAGTATGACCGTGCGTGGCCCTTCGGTGATTTCCACGGAAACCCGGTCGATGATGGTTTTGCCGTTGACGGTGAAGGAAACCTGATCGAGAACGAGGGGCAGCATTGTGGAACCTTACCCGTAGCGCCGCTGGGCGGCTTCCTTCACCCAGTACGCCGCGGCGTTCAAGCCCAGGACCAGCGACAGCAGGACGATTCCCAGGCCCAGAGCCAGCGGCAGGTCGCCCTTGCTCGTTTCGAGCGCGATCGCGGTCGTCATGACGCGCGTCACGCCGTCGATATTGCCGCCGACGATCATGACTGCTCCGACCTCTGCTGCCGCCCTTCCGAACCCCGCCAGCACGATCGTGACCAGCGAGAAGCGCGTGTCCCAGAGCAGAGTCGCAGCGGAGTCGAACTGCCCTGCGCCCAGCGAGCGCAGCTGCTCGTGGTATTCCTGCCAGGCATCCTCGATCACCTGCCGCGAGAGCGCTGCGACGATCGGTACTATCAATATCGTCTGCGCCACGACCATGGCGGCGGGCGTGAAGAGAATGCCGAAATGGCCGAGCGGGCCCGCCCGCGAGAGTATCAGGTACACGAGCAGCCCGACGACCACCGGGGGCAGACCCATCAGGGCATTCAACAGGACGATCAGCGGTTGCCGGCCGGGAAAGCGCGCCACCGCCACGGCAGCGCCCAGGGGCAGGCCGAGCAGGCTGGCCAGCACCACCGCGGTGAGGCTTACGCGGAGGCTCAGCAGGACAATTTCGGTCAGCTTGGGGTCCAGCCCCCCTATCAGCCTCCCCGCCTCACCGGCGGCACTCAGTAACTCGCCCATGGTTCTTTTTATGCTCGGTGGCGACCGTCGATTCCAACCGGGCAAGCCGCTAGAGCGTTGCGTGGCTCGCCGCGCTCGTCATGCGCCGTATCGGGTCGTAGTCGCGGTCCGATACACCGGCAAAACGCGCCATCCGCGCTTGCCTCAAGAGCGCCCGCCCGGCCGGCTCGCGATGCATCGAGAGCATGACTTCCCGCAACTCGCGGCGAAGCGTCACCGGCAGACGGCGGGAGATCACCCAGGGCGGTGCGAGGCTCGGCCCCCAGGATTCGACCACGCGCAGCGAGCGCGACAGTTCGGGGCGCCGCCGCAGCTCTGTCTCGAGAACCGTGCTGTCGATGGCTGAAGCGTCGACTCCCTCGAGCGTCAGACCTTGATCTCGGTCGCCGTGATCGTGTACTTGAACGCGTCCGGATCGAGCTGGTCGAGCACCTTGCCGCCCGTCTCGCCGTTCGTGTACATCAGATACGGGATTTTCGCGGTCATGGAATGGGGCAGCTTGATGTCGTGCGCGGTGTTGTACGCGAGCCAGTTCATCTCCCACGCCCCGAAGAGTTTCTTGCGCATCGCCACCACTTTCGGATCGTTGACCGCCAGGTTGCCCGGAGGCTCCTCCAGCACTACCTTCCTCACGTCTGCAGGATCCACCGGCACCCAGCCGATGCCCCTGGCGAAGAATTCCGCACGGCAGTGTTGTCCCTTGCTGGCGTTGGTGCTGCCCAGACCCATGCTCTTGTAGCCGAATTGCGACGGCGCAACGCGCACACCGTAGACATCGCGCGCCGGTATTCCTACCGAGCGTGCCATTCCGACGAACATGGCGTTCAGGTCCCCGCACTTGCCGCCGAAATTGCGCGTCTCGAGCATGGACTTGATGTCGCCCCACCCGCACCCTTTTACCTTGGGGTCGCGAAAGGTGTTGTCGACGATCCACTCGTAGATCGCCCGCGCTTTCTCGACGTCGGTATTCGCACCCTTGGTGATGTCCCGTGCGGTCTCGCGCACGATGCCGTCGGTCGGGATGTAGATCGTCGAGGCGGTTTCAAGCTTGATCTCGGCCGGCGAAAGCTTGGGCGCGCCCGGGCTGGTTTTCGACACGTCCACCGCGCGGTCGCGCGTGGCAAACCGGCTCGTGACCTCCACCACTGGCGCCTTCTCGCTTTCCTTCCATTCGGCGTAGAGCATTTCCGCGCCGTATTTACCGTCGGTCACGACCTTCATCTGGCCGTTGCCGGTCCACTTGTTGCCCATGGGGTTGTGCCAGTCGCTCTTCGCCGTGAGCGGCAACGGGACCCAGGCGCGGGAAATGCCGCCTGGATTGGCGATCTCCACTTTCGTCACGATTTGGTAGGTGCGCCAGCCGTCGCCCGACTGTGCGATGGCATCGCGTACGGCTCCCGGCATGGCCGTCACCAACGGTGCAGCCATGGTTGCTTGCAGAAATTTGCGACGTTCCATCTGGATCTCCATTGTTGAACCGCGCGCCGCTGGCAGCGCGCCGAGCGGGTGTTATAGCATAACGGGACAATAGGGTGCAGCCGCGGTTTGTCCGGGTGCGGGGCCGGCACCGGGCCGCGGTCAGGGCAACAGTTCGGAAACCCGCCTGACGACGTGCCCGTTCGTCCAATCGAGTTCGCCTGTCACCGTGTAGCGGATGCGGCCGTCGCGCGCGATCAGGAAACTCGCGGGTAGTATGCGTACTTTCCACTCTTTGGTCGCGCGCCCACCCGGGTCCATGAGCACGGGAAAATCGAGCGGCAGCTGGGCGAGGAAGTTGCGAACCCGGGAATCCGGCTCGTCCACGTTTACTGCCAGCACCACGAAAGGACGCCCGGCGAGCTTTTTCTTCAATTGCTCTATCGAAGGCATCTCGTCGCGGCAAGGCACGCACCAGGTCGCCCAGAAATTGAGCAGCACGACCTTCCCGCGGTAATCCGCGAGACGATGGCTGCCGCCGCCGAGGTCATTCAACTGGAGCGCAGGGGCAGGCCCACCGCTCCATGACCGCAAGTCGCCCGCGGCACGCGACGGCCCTGCGAACCAAAGCACGCACAACATGGGAACGCACAGCACGGCGTTTCGAAGTGTCGGGGGCATCGTCGTTTTATACCATCTGCACCGGCACTTCTCCATATAATGATGGGCATCTTCCCCGGCATCAGGCATGACTGATTCCATGAAACCCATCTACCTGGACTACAACGCGACGACGCCGGTCGACCCGGCCGTGCTCGATGCCATGCTGCCATGGCTTTCGACCGAATTCGGCAATCCGTCGAGCCAGCATGCCTATGGCCGGACCGCCCATGATGCGGTCGCAAAGGCGCGCGCTGAAGTGGCGGACCTGATTGGCGCCCACCCCGACGAAATCGTCTTCACGGGCGGCGGCACCGAGGCGACGAACCACGCGCTGAAAGGCGCCGCTTTCGATCCGGACCGTCCCGCGAGCAGGCGCGAGATCGCGTACAGCGCCGTGGAGCACCCCGCGACGGTGGCAGCGGCCGAGGCACTGCGCCGGTTCGGCTTTGGGACGGTGGTGGTCCCGGTGGACCGCCATGGCGTGATCGAGCTCGACGTGTTGAATCGCGGGTTGAGCGAGGCGACGCTCGCCGTCAGTTTCATGCACGCCAACAACGAGACCGGCACGGTGCAGCCGGTCGCCGCAGCCTCCGCCGCCGCGCGGCGGGCCGGAGCGCTGGTTCACGTCGATGCCGCGCAGTCCGCAGGGAAAATACCCGTGAATGTCACGGCGCTCGGCGCCGATCTGCTCACCCTGGCAGGCCACAAGCTCTACGCGCCGAAAGGCATCGGCGCGCTGTACGTCAGGCGCGGCGTGCGGCTGGAACCGCTGATCCATGGCGCGGGACAGGAGTCCGGGCGGCGCGCCGGCACGGAGAACGTGCCCTACATGGTCGGGCTCGGCGCGGCATGCCGCATCGCCGGGGAGAAGCTCGCGGCAACGGCGACGCGCACCAGTTCCCTGCGCGACCGGCTCTGGGCCCGGCTCGCGGCGGGGCTGGGCGAGCGCGTGGTCTTGAACGGTCATCCCACGGAGCGCCTGCCGAATACGGTAAACGGAGGTTTCGTGGGGCTCATCGGCGCCGAGCTGCTGGCCGCGGTACCGGAAATCGCGGCATCGACCGGTTCCGCCTGCCACGACGGCAGCGTGAGCATCTCCCCGGTGCTCGCGGCGATGAAAGTCGAACCGGGTATCGCAGGCGGCGCCGTGCGGTTGAGTCTGGGACGCCATACAACCGAGGCGGAAATAGACCGTGCCGCGGACCTGCTCGTCGAGCGCGCGCGCCAGCTGCTCTCGTTCAAAGACACCGCGCCGCGCAGCGCTGCAGCCTGACGGCCGGTGGGCTAAAATGCAATGCCGCACCGTCGAGTGCGCGCATCGAGGAAAACGCTCATGAACGAACCCGTTACCCCGAAGCATGCCATCAGCTGCGTGGACGATTACGATCCCAATTCGATGCCCGTCGCGAAAGCGCGGGAAGTCATAGCCCGCTTTCTCGATCCGATCGCCACGGTCGAGCGTGTGAACGTGCGCGCCGCGCTCGGACGCGTGCTCGCCGAGGATGTGATCTCCCCGCTCGATGTGCCCGCCCACGACAATTCCGCGATGGACGGTTACGCGGTGCGCATCACCGACCTGAAGAGCGACGGCGACGTCACGCTGAAGGTCGCAGGCAGCTCTTTTGCCGGGGCGCCGTTCAAGGGAACGTTGAACGCCGGACAGGCCGTGCGCATCATGACGGGGGGCGTGATGCCGCCCGGAGCCGACACGATCGTGATGCAGGAGCACGCTACGGCGCAAGGCGACCAGGTCACCATCGGGAAAGGTCACAAGAAGGGCCAGAACCTGCGCAAGGCGGGCGAGGACCTCGCCGTCGGGCAGGTCGCGCTGAAGCGCGGTCTGGCGCTGCGACCGGCCGACATCGGGCTCGTCTCGTCGCTGGGCATAGGGGAGGTATCCGTTTATCGCAGGCTGCGCGTGGCGTTCTTCTCCACGGGCGACGAGCTCGTTTCCATAGGCAGCCAGCCGGCGGCCGGCCAGATTTTCGACAGCAACCGCTACACGCTGTACGGCATGCTGCAGCGCCTGAACTGCGAAGTGCTGGACATGGGCGTGGTGCGCGACGATCCGGCGCTCCTCGAGCGCGCGTTCAGCGACGCGGCGGCCGCGGCGGACGTCGTGATCACGAGCGGCGGCGTGTCCGTGGGCGAGGCGGATTTCGTCAAGGACCTGCTCGAGCGGCTGGGCGAGGTGGTGTTCTGGAAGATAGCGATGAAACCCGGGCGGCCGCTCGCCTACGGCAAGATAGGCGGCGCGCACTTCTTCGGGCTGCCGGGCAACCCGGTCTCGGTGATGGTCACCTTCTACCAGTTCGTGCGCGACGCCCTCCTCCGGCTTTCGGGTAGAGATCCAATACCTGCCATACCGACTTTCAAAGTGCCGTGCGTCTCCAGCCTCAAGAAAGCGCCGGGGCGCACGGAATTCCAGCGCGGAATCCTGGAACCCGATGCGCAGGGGAGCTGGAGCGTGCGCGTCACAGGCGAGCAGGGCTCGGGCATACTGCGCTCCATGTCGGAGGCCAACTGCTTCATCATCCTGCCGACCGAGCAGGGCAACGTCACGCCGGGCACGATGGTCGACGTCCAGGTGCTGGAAGGCGTGATCTAGGTGCTCCGCGGCACCGGGCTGGAATGCACTCGGGGCGGACGACGCCTCTTTTCCAGCCTCTCTTTCGACCTCGCAGCCGGCGCGCTGCTGCAGGTGCGAGGCGCCAACGGCAGCGGCAAAACGAGCCTGCTCCGCATCGTTTGCGGCCTGCTCACACCCGATGCAGGCGAGATTTCCTGGGACGGACGCGGGATCAGCGGGCTCGGCGAAGAATACCGGGCCCGTCTCGCCTACGTCGGACACTTGAACGCCGTCAAGGATGAGCTCGACCCCGGGGAAAACCTCCGGTATTCGTCGCAGATCGCGGGCGTTTCCGCGACGGCGGCGGAACTGGACGAGGCGCTACGGACGTTCGGGCTCGACCGTGCCCGCCTGCCCTGCAAGCTGCTGTCACAGGGCCAGAAACGGCGGGCGGCGCTCGCGCGCCTGAAACTGAGCCATCCCCGCAGCCTCTGGGTGCTGGACGAGCCTTTTTCGGCGCTCGACGCAGAGGGTGTGGCGGTCACCCGGTCCCTGATCGAAGCGCAGCTCGCGCGAGGCGGCGCCGTGATGTTCACGACGCATCAGGATGTCGCATTCGCAGGGCACACGCCGCAGCGCATCGAATTCCCGTCATGAACCCGGGGTTGCTCTCGACGACATGCGCCGTCGCATCCCGGGACGTGCTGCTCGCGCTGCGCAACAAATCGGACGTTGCCAACACGCTGCTCTTCTTCGTCATCGTGGCGAGCCTTTTTCCCCTGAGCGTCGGCCCCGAGCCGGCGCTGCTGCGCACCATGGGGCCGGGCGTGCTGTGGGTCGCGGCGCTTCTGGCATCCATGCTGGGACTCGGCCGGCTGCTCGCCGCGGATTACGCGGATGGCACGCTGGAGCAGATCGCGCTCGCTCCCCAGCCGCTGGGCGCGCTGATCACGGCCAAGATCGCGGCGCACTGGCTGACTTCCGGGCTGCCGCTGGTGCTGATCGCTCCCCTGCTGGGTTTGCAGTACGACCTCGCGGGCGAGGCGCTTTCCATATTGCTGGTCTCACTACTGCTCGGTACGCCTGTGCTGAGCTTGCTCGGCGCGATCGGCGCGGCCTTGACGCTGGGCTTGCGCGCCGCCAACGTCCTCGTGCCGCTGCTCGTGCTGCCGCTGACGGTGCCGGTGCTCATCTTCGGCGCCGGCGCAGTCGATGCCGCCGCCGCGGGACTGAGCGCGGCGCCGCATCTATCGCTGCTGGCAGCACTGCTGGCGCTGGCGGTATTCTTCGCGCCGTGGGCGGCGGCGGCGGCGGTGCGCATCGCGCTGGAGTAACGAGAAAATCTACCGCCAGGACGCCAAGGCCGCCGAGAGAACCGAAATTGGAATTGAGTCATGAATTGGTTTAGATATTCGTCGCCTCAGACCTTCTATCCCCTCGCCGGGAAGATGGTCCCATGGTTTCTCGCTGCCGCGGCTGTGCTCGCGGTGTACGGCCTGTACGTGGGCTTCTTCGTCGCGCCGACCGATTTCCAGCAGGGCGAGTCCTACCGCATCATCTTCATCCACGTGCCGGCGGCGTGGATGTCCATGTTCATCTACGTCGTAATGGCGTTCTGGGCGGGCATCGGCCTGGCGTTCAACACGCGCCTCTCTTCGATGATGGCGACCGCCCTCGCCCCGACCGGCGCGCTCATGACCTTCATCGCCTTGTGGACCGGGTCGCTGTGGGGCAGGCCGACCTGGGGCACGTGGTGGGTATGGGACGCCCGGCTCACTTCCGAGCTGATCCTGCTCTTTCTCTACTTTGGCTTCATGTCGCTGCAGGCCGCGATCGACGAGCCGCGCCGCGCCGACAAGGCGGGCGCCGTGCTGGCGCTGGTGGGCGTCGTGAACGTTCCGATCATCTATTTCTCGGTCCAGTGGTGGAACACGCTGCACCAGGGCGCGTCGGTGAGCTTGACGAAGAGCCCGACGATGGCCGCGACCATGCTGACCGGCATGCTGGTCATGGCGCTCGCGTTCTGGATGTATTCCATCGCGGCCTCGCTGATACGCGTGCGCGCGATCATTCTCGAGCGCGAGCGTAATTCGGACTGGGTAAAGACGCTATGAACTGGGGCAGCATAGGCGAATTTTTCGCGATGGGCGGATACGGTTGGTACGTCTGGGGGTCTTACGCGGTTACCATCGTGCTCATCGCCGCAGAGTTGGTTCTGGTTGCCGCACGCCACCGGAACACTCTCCGATTGACCAAGAACGGGTCCCAGGCCAACCGTCGTTAGAGGTCCTGTTTCAAGGGTAATAGCGGACTTCTAAGACCGGAAACGGCCCCGTACGAACGAAAAAACATCGAAATATCAGCAGCACAATAGGGTCAGACCCCAAAGGAATTGGATCGGGCTTTCGCCAGGTCCGCACCCCTTGGTTGAAACCTGAGCTGCGCGGTCTGCTCGAGCGTCAGCATCCTGTTGCGCATGCCCGGTCCCACGACGTCCGGAAACTCGTAGACGTCAATGTCCATGATCTCCGCGAAGGTGCGGTACGCGGAATTGCTGTTGACGGTCTGACCGAAGAAATTAAAGCCCCACGGCGGATAGTCGAGGTCCTGCTCGTTCAACAATGGAATGGCCGCCGTTGCGGCCTGCCAGCGGTCCAGGCCGTCGGCGCCTTCATACACCGGATGGGCAGGGCTTTCGCCGAACATGCGCGTAGGCTTCACCTTGATGCCCAGCCTGGCAGCGTAGGCTTCCTCGTGAGCGAATACGTACGCTCTCAAACCGTGCTCCGAGGTAGTGCCGATGGGGACAATCCGCCCGGTGACCCGGCTCGTCGCGAGCCCATGCAGCTCGGCCAGCGTGCATTTCAGCGTCTCGTCCCTGAGCACCCAGAAGTTGTGGCTCCAGATCCCGAGCCGATAGGAACGCGCTTCGACGACGTAGCTTGCCATACGCAGCGCTAGGGCACGACCGACTCGATCGCTATATTGACGCCCGTCGCGCCCACCTTAACGGCGCTCGTCTGCCCCTGCAGATCCCCGCTCTGCGGCGTGGCGCCGCCCGATTTCGACACGCGCGCGATGACGATCACCTCGCGGAACTTCGAGAGCTTCATCTCCGGGGACATCGCCTGCTCGTCCGAGAGCGTGAAATCCAGCGGCAGGTCTTTGACCTGGCGCTTCAGGATGGCGAGCGGCATGCGCGGCCCCTCCAGCGCGCGCGCCAGTATGAACACCGTATCCGTCGGCGCCGCCTTTGCGGCCACCGATGGCCCCAGGGTAACGCGGCCCCCGATCGTTGCTCCGGAGGCCGGCGCTCCCGGTGCCGGCTCCCCTTCGCTCTTTGCAGCGGGCGCCGCGGGCTTCGCCTCGCCCTTCGGGGTTGCTTGCGCAACCTTCGCATCGCCCTTCAGGCCCGCCTCCGCGCGCGCTTCCTGGAGGCGTTCACTGACCATGCGTGCAAGATCCGAGCCCGGCGGCGCGACGCGCTCCAACCGTTCGAGGTAAGGCAGCGCGCCGCGGTAGTCGTTGCGCTGGAACGCGGCCGTGGCGGCCAGGATCAGCGCCTTCGGGTGATCGGGATCGAGTTTCAAAGCGCGGTCGACCAGAGCAAGGACCTTGTCATCGAATCGCCGGTTCTGGCTCATCGCGAGCGCATCGGCATAGTCCGCGTAAAGCCCGGCATCCTCGACTCCCAGCTTCGCGGCACGCTCGTAGGCCGCCACGGACTCCGCAAATCGCCCCAGCACATAGTAGGAACGCCCCAGCAGGAACCAGCCTTCCGGATCGTCCGGTTGTGCCTGCAGCTTGGCCGCAAGACGCCCCACCATCTGCTCGACCTGCTCCGGCGTCGCCCCCGGCCCGCCGTGGCGCGCCCCCGCGCCCGTTGCTGCTGGCGACATGGCCTCCGGGTTCCCGATCTGAAAATAGAGAACGGCCGCCGCCAGTGGTATGACCGCGCCGACGATTCCCGCCACCCAGCGGCCGTCCGGCAGTCCGGGGTTCTTCGCCGCCGGCTCGTCGACCTCTTCCAGCACGCGGCGCTCGAGCTCGCTCTTCGCGCGCTCGTAGTGTTCGCCGGTGATGGCGCCGCGCTCGAGCTCGGCGTCGAGCTCTGCCCGCTGGTCGCGCAGGACGGCCAGGTTCGTTTGCCGGCGCGGGATACCGTCCTGCGCATGCCGCTTGAGCAACGGCGGCAGCATCCACGCCAGCGCGCCCGCGATCATGGTCGCTGCTATGGCGATGAACCAGCTCACGCGCGATCTTTCTTGCCGTCGCCGGCGAGGAGCGCCCGGGCGCGGGCGCTTTCGGCGTCGGTCAGCGGCTCCGCTGCCTGCCGCCGGCGCCGCACGGCAAGATTGCGCGCGAGAACGGCCGCGCCGATCAGGAGCAGCAGGGCCGGCCCGAGCCAGAGCAGCGCCGTCGTCGCCTTGAACGGCGGGCGATACAGCACGAAATCGCCGTAGCGCTGCACCATGTACTGGACGATTTCACCGTCGGTGCGGCCTTCCGTGATCTGCTCGCGGATCTGGGTGCGCAAGTCCACCGCGAGCGGGGCGTTCGAATCCGCTATCGTCTGGTTCTGGCACACCAGGCAGCGCAGCTGCTCCGCCAGCCGGACCGCGCGCTGCGCGCGCACCGGATCCTGGTCCGTCGGCACGGCCTCGCCGGCCCAAGCCAAGGATAGCGAAACGATTAAGAGAACTATGGAGGCGACGACCTTCAAGGACGCATTGATTTGGGGTCTGACCCCGGTAAGCGGTTGATCTTGAAGCAATCGCATCGGCGGCGGACTGGTCATTGTTTCTGCAGCGTCCGCACGAGCGGCAGTATCTTTTCGTCGAGCGATCTGACGGTTACCGGTCCGATCTGCTTGTAGCGGATCACGCCCTGCCGGTCGATCACGAAGGTCTCGGGGACCCCGTACACGCCGTAATCGATGCCCACCCTGCCCGCCGCATCGGCAACGCTCAGGACATAAGGGTCGCCGAACTGCTTCAACCAGGCCTTGCCGGCGTCCGGCTGGTCCTTGTAGTTCAGGCCGATGACGGGGACCGTGCGTTGCTTCGCGAGCTCTACGAGGAGCGGATGCTCGTCGCGGCAGGCCGCACACCACGATGCCCACACGTTCAGGAGCCACACCTGGCCCTGCATGTCCTTCGTAGAGAACGCGAGATCCGGCTTGTGCAGTTGCGGCAGGTTGAACGCGGGCGCTGGCCGGTCGATGAGCGGCGACGGCACTTCGCGCGGATTGAGCGTGAGCCCGACTGCAAGCAGCGCCACCAGCAGGACGAAAACGGCGAGGGGGACCAGGTATCTCAAGCGGCGGCCTGTCGCGTCGCGGCCGCCGCTTGCGGCACCGGCTCGCGCCGCCGGGCGCCCCGGTAACGGCGGTCCGAGAGCGCGAGGAGCCCTCCCAGCGCCATGATCGCGCAGCCGCCCCAGATCCAGACGATGAACGGCTTGTAGTAGATCCGGACCGACCATGCACCCCCGTCCACCGGCTCGCCGAGCGAGACGTACAGGTCACGCAGCGGACTGCTCGTGATCGCCGCTTCGGTCATCGCGTTCTGCTGCACGAGATAGACGCGCTTCTCCGGATGCAGGGTCGTAACCTCGCCGCCGCCCTCCCGGCTCACCTTGACCGTGCCCTGCGCGGCGCGATAGTTGGGGCCCATGACCTCGCGCGTGCCGTCGAAGCGAAAGACGTAGCCGCTGACTGTCGCGGTGTCGCCCGGCGCCATGCGCAGGTCGCGCTCCACCTCATAGCCCTTGACCAGCGTCACGCCGGTGATGAAGACCGCCACGCCGCAATGCGCCACTACCATGCCGTAGTAGCTGCGCGGCTGCGCGCGAAGCCGGGTGATCAGGGTTCCTCCGCCACCGATGCGCGCCCGTAGATTGAGGACCGCGGTCGCCGCAACCCAGAACGCGAGCAGCAGGCCGAAACTCACGAGCGGCGACCACTTGCCCGTAACCGCCGGCACGATGAGCGCCGTAACCACGCTTACCGCCAGCGCCCAGCGCAGACGGACGGCCAGCTCCGGCAGGCTCGCCTCCTTCCACCGCGCCAGCGGGCCTATCCCCATCAGGAATACCGCCAGCGCCATCAGCGGCACGAACACGGCCTCGAAATACGGCGGCCCGACCGAGATCTTCCCCAGGTTGAGCGCGTCCAGCACCAGGGGATAGAGCGTGCCCAGCAGAACCGCTCCCGCCGCGACCACGAGCAGCACGTTGTTGGCGAGCAGGAAGGATTCACGCGAAACGACCTCGAAGGCGCCGCCCAGTCCCACGCGCGGCGCGCGCCAGGCGAAAAGTGCCAGCGAGCCGCCGATGACGAGCGCCAGGAACCCGAGTATGAAGATGCCGCGCTTCGGATCCGTGGCGAAGGCATGCACGGAGGTGAGCACGCCGGAGCGCACGAGGAAGGTGCCGAGGAGGCTCATGCTGAAGGCGAGTATCGCCAGCAGCACCGTCCAGCTCCTGAAGGCCCCGCGCTTTTCGGTAACGGCGAGCGAATGAATCAGCGCGGTGCCGAGGAGCCACGGCATGAACGACGCGTTCTCGACCGGGTCCCAGAACCACCATCCGCCCCACCCCAGCTCGTAGTACGCCCACCAGCTGCCGAGCGCGATGCCGCAGGTGAGAAAGCACCAGGCGAGCGTCGTCCAGGGCCTCGACCAGCGCGCCCAGGTCGCATCGAGCTTACCGCCGAGCAGCGCCGCGATCGCGAAGGAAAACGCCACCGAGAACCCTACGTAGCCCATGTAGAGCATCGGCGGATGGATCACCATCCCCGGGTCCTGCAAGAGCGGGTTCAGGTCGCGCCCGTCAGGCGCGGGCGGCAGGAGCCGCTCGAAGGGGTTGGATGTGAGCAGCATGAAGAGCAGGAAACCCGTGCTGATGAGGCCCATCACGCCCAGCACGCGCGCCACCATCTCGTCGGGCAGCCCCCTGCTGAACACGCTGACTGCGACCGTCCAGGCGGCCAGCATGAGGACCCACAGGAGCATCGAGCCCTCGTGCGAGCCCCAGGTCGCTGCGATGCGGTACGGGAGCGGCAGGCTGGAGTTGGAATTCGACGCGACGTTCAGCACGGAGAAATCGCTGCTTGCGAAGGACCAGGCGAGGCAGCCGAACGCGATCGCGACGAATACGAACTGCCCCTGCGCGGCCGGGCGGGCGAGCGCCATCCACTCCGGCACGCCGCGCGCCGCGCCGATCAAAGGGAGCGTCCCGAGCGCGAACGCGAGCGTCAGGGCGAGGATGAGGGAGAACTGTCCGATTTCGGGGATCATCTAAACTCCGTGACTCGTGACCCGTGATTCGCGCCTGGCGGACCATCTTGCCTTGTCAGGTCGGGTTCGCTGCATTTTCCGATTACCGGTCACTGGTCACCGGTCACTGGGTTACAACGCTTTTCTGCGCCTTCTTCGCCTGCTCCATCGCATGCGCCGCTTCGGGCGGCATGTAGTTCTCGTCGTGCTTCGCGAGGATCTGCGTCGCGTGAAATACCCCGTCCGTCGTCAATTGCCCCTGCGCCACCACCCCCTTGCCCTCCTTGAAGAGGTCGGGAAGTATGCCCGTATAGACGACCGGAACCGTCCGCGCGGTGTCGGTGACGTTGAACCGCACCGTCAGGCCATCGCTCTGGCGCTTGAGGCTCCCCGTCTCCACCATCCCGCCGATACGGAACGCCTTGCCGTGGGGCGCCTCGTTCGCCAGCACCTGGGTGGGGCTGAAAAAGAACACGAGGTTGCTCTGAAAGGCAGTCAGCACGAGAGCCGACGCTATGCCTAGTGCGGCAAGACCGCCCGCGATCAAGGCCATTCTCTTGTGACGAGGTTTCATCGATGAAGGTAACGCCGAAAACGGCCGCCCGTGCAGGCAACCGACGGGAAAACATGCGAATTATCGCGGATTCAGGGTGGCTTTGGAAATGAAAAAGCCGGCCACGGCCGGCTTTCTTCCGGGGGCGGACCGGGCCTATTTCTGCGACAGCACGTAATCGACCGCGGCCTTGATCTCGGCGTCGGACGCAGCGACCTTAGGGTGCCCCTTGCCGTCCTTCAGCTTGGCGGCCAATTCCTTCGCATCGCCCTTCTTGGCCGCTATGTCCTTGAAGGACGGCCCGACCTTCTTCTCGTCAGCGGCGTGGCATTTGAGGCAGCCCTTGTCCTTCACCACGCCCGCCCCGGACTGCGCAAGCACGGCTCCCGCCGCTATGGTCCCCACAACTGCTACTACAACCCGTAACGTGCTCATTGCATTTTCCTCCTTGAAAGATGGGTATGGCGCCACTGTACAACGTTCCTGCGGCGAATGGGTTGACCGTCCAGCACCGTCCGGGGGCCCTACTGCCACTTGTAATAGTATGAAACCCCGAAGAAATTCACCTTCTGGTTCGGATCTTCCCTCAACCGGCTGCCGTCCGCGTATACCCACGTCGACCAGGTCCAGTCGTTGGTGCTGTAGCGGTCGAAGACATAGTCGAGCCGGATGCCCGAGTTCTTCTGCAGCGCGTACTTCGCGAACAGGTTGAGCCGGGTAAGGCGCGTCGTGATGGCCGGCACCGAGTCGATCGCCGCTCCGGTGAGCGTCGCCTGCTCGTAGTCGTCCTTGATGTCCGTATAGCTCAGGTCGGCCCCGAGTTGCAGCGCGGCACTGGGCTTGCCGCGCAGGCCGAAGCCGACGCTGTCGCTCCTGTTACTGATCGTCGAGCTGTAGGTGGGAACGCCGCAGACGCCGGTCGAGGACGCGCCGACGCAGGTTGTCTGGTCGGCCTTTGTTTCGTTCCAGGTGTACCACGCCGTCGCCTGCCACTGGTCGGTGAAAGAGTACGCCGCATCGAGCGAATAGTTGCGGTATTTGCCCTTCATCGGGCCGATGGTGGATCCGTCGCGCGTTGAGTAGTCGTCGCGGGCCGCGTCGACGTAGAAGCCGAAGGTCAGGGGGTCGACCGGCGTCCAGTTCACCGACAGGCGCACCTTGTCGCGGTCGCGGTCCGCGAGGTGGATGGGCGCGATGAGGTTGCTCCCCACCGCGCCGCCCGTCACCGTGGTCAAGACCCACGGCGAGCCGCCACGCTCGCTATGAACGTAGGACAGCGCACCAGTCAGGGTTTCCGACATCATGCGGCGCAATTCCACGCGATACGAGGTTTCGTCGGTCGTCTCCCGGAAGCTGACGATCCGCACCGGGGAGGTATTGCGCTTCTTTTCCTCGTAGTCCACGCCGCCGGTCAGCCGGAAGTATTGAGGAAGCGCATAGCTCGCCTCCGCCTTGGCTGTGGTCGTGCGTATGGAGCGCGGCTCGTTGGCGCCATCGGTGGTCGTGAGTGCGGGCGTCAGGTACAACAGCACCGGCGTCTTGTCGTCGCGGTCCTCGTAGCGCAGGTTCGCGGACAGCGTGAGCTTCGGTATCGGCGTCGAAACGATGCCGGCCTGCGCCAGCTTCGTGTCGACCTTGCCCATCAGGTTGTTGCCTATGCCCGGCGAGAGGGGAACGTTCACGCCGGTGACGAACGCGTCGTCCTGCTTCGCCTGGGCGTATGCCACCTTGAAGTTGCCCCGCGTGGTCGGCGTAAAGCCGTAGCTCCCCGACAGGTAGAGCTGGTGCGAGTGGTTATCCGGCGGCAGCGCGAGGGGGGTAAAGGTCGATAGCCCCGCAAGGCCCCCGGCAATGTTGAGGCCGTTGTACTGGTTGTTGTACATCGTCCCGTAGTAACCGCCCGCAAGCTGAAGATCGGTACCGGTGTAGTTGATCTTGACGTCGAGCTGGCGGGTAGTGGAATTGATCGGCTCGGGCGTGAACTCGAATTGCCCGAACGAGCCGACGGGCCCAGCCCCTGTCGTCCCGCGCGCGAAGACCCGCGTCCCGTCCTTCTCCTCGTTGCGGAAGCGCACCTGCAGGTCCCAGTTGCCGAACAATATCTTGTCAAAGCCAAGCCCGATGTTGTCGCGCACGGTCTTGAGGTCGGCGCTGGGCGGACTGGTGGGCGGGGCCGGCATCGTGAGATTGTTCGAGCCGATGCCGGAAACGCCGGTAAGAATCGAGTACGGCTCGAGGCGCGGGATGCGGTTGTACTCGACGAAATAGCCCCAGTCGCCCTGCCGCGTGTGCTCGAAGCGCAGTTGCCGGTTGTACAGCCCGACGTTGCGGCCGAACCCCCCCAACCACGTGCCCGTCTCGTCATCGCGCTTCACCAGGCTGAAATCGAGCAGCCCGTAGAAGCCGTCCCTGGAGATGCCGTTGTACTGTCCGAAGCGCCGCCCGTCATTGTCCGCATAACCCAGCCCCGCGCTCGCCTCGCTGGCGGCGGTGTTCAACTGTCCGTAGGGCGCCAGCATCTCGGCCGCATCCGCCGGTGCGAGCGCTGCGAGGAGCGCCGCCGCCATGCCCGTCTTCGTGAATGCTTTGCGCGTATTCATGCCATCCTCCCTGCCCCTACCGCCGGAAAGTCCGCTCGTTGCTGATGTCCGACGGGTTGTTAGTGCCGTGGATCTGGGTGTGGCAGTTCATGCATCCCCGCGCGAGCGTGCTCGCGCTGGTGCTGGTGCCGGTCAGGTTCGCGATATTGCCGCGATGGCTCGTCGGCTCGTGGCATTGCTGGCACAGGAAGGGCGAGCGCTGCCGGAGCAGGTTTGGGTTCGTCGTGCCGTGCGGGTTGTGGCACAGCGCGCAGTTTTCCTGCACAGGCTGATGCGTGCGCACGAACGGCCCGCGCTTCTCCATGTGGCAGGTGTAGCAGGTGTCGTTCACGTTGTCGCGCACCATCATCGCCGGCCCCACCGAGCCGTGCGGATTGTGGCAGTCGGAACAGGCGATCAGGCCCTCCCGTATCGGATGCCGAGACGGCCGGTTGATCTGCACGCGCTGCTCCTTGTGACAGGAGAAGCACACGTCGGACTGGGTGAGCTTGTCGCGCACCGGATCGTGGGCGACGTGGACCTTGTGGCAGGAGGAGCAGGCCACGTCTCTCCGCTCGTGCGTGCTCCCCGCCCAGTGGATGCGCGCGCGGCCCTGGTGGCAGGTCGAGCAGACTTCGTTCTTCTCCGCGGAGGGCATCTTGCTGAAACGCTTCGGCATCGCGTTGGCCGGGCTCTTCAGGTGCTCGGCGGGATCGCCGTGGCACATCGCGCAGCCGACGCTGATCGGGGCGCGGGCGTCGGCCTTGGTGCCATGCTTGCCGGTCCACACCATCAACGCGTTGGCATGGCAGTTGGCGCAGACCTTTCCTTCCCGGATTTCGTCGGCGGACTGCGAGAAGGCGCTGGCCGAATAAATCCACACGGCCAACCAGAGACACGCCGTCGCGAGGAATGGAGCGCCCCAAGTCCTGTGCCTATTCATCATTCCCCCTCAGCCACCGGTCTTCACTCGGACGGCGCCGTGTGCGCGATACCCTTGTGGCAGTCAATGCAGGTGGCCTTACCGTCGAGCACCTGCTGGTGCATCGGCCTCACGAACTCCTGCTGCTTCGCGAGCATCTCGGGCGCGAACTCGTGGCACTTGCGACAGTTGCGCGAGTTGTTGCCCTTGAATTCCTCCCATACTTCGCGCGCCATGCGCGTGCGCTCTTTCTTGAATTTCTCCTCGGTAGAGATGACGCCGCGCATCTCGCCGATCGCGTCCTTGATGCCGGCCTTCGCCTTGTACCAGAGGAGCTCCGGGTAGTGCGGCGGAATGTGGCAGTCGTGGCAGCCGGCATGCACGCCGGTGCGGTTCAGGCCATGCCCGCTCTCGCGGTGCTCCTTCGCAACCCATTGCATCGAATGGCAGGCATTGCTGCAGAACGCGTCGGTCCCGGTCAGCGCGACCATCACCTGGGTGCCCACCGTCGCCGCAAAGCCGACGCCGACGCCGATCACGAGCAACGCCAGCACCGACCAGCGGGTGCTGGGCCGCGTCAGGCGCTGCCAGATTCCACCCGCTGCGTGATCCTTTTCCAGACCGGACTCCCCCTTGCTGTCGCTATTGTCCCGCAAATATCACCACGAGCCATTGCACCTTGGTGCACTTGTTGTAAGAACGCAACGGTTCTGTCGGCCGGGGAACATGGATGGAGCGCTCCGCGCGAGTCGCCACGGGACCTACGCTTGCCTTCGAAGGGGCCAGGTCTCGTTGGCGTGCCGCAGAAGCCCGGGGTCAGTTCGACAGGCCGCGATGAACGTCCGGACTTCGCGTGACGCCCAGGCGTTGCGATAGGCCTGCCACGCGGTTTCCAGCGAGTCCCGCCGCAGATCGGCCGGCGCAAACGGCAGGGCGTTCAAGAGCTTGACCTTGCCGTTGGGCACGACGAGCAGCATCGCCTGCGGGCTCACGAGCCGTCGCTCCATCTCGGTGAGGATATCCCAGGGGTAGATCGAAAGCGCAGTCACCGCGTTGCGCGACTGCGCGTGCTGCCGCAGGGCGAGAACGGCGGCCTGCCATTCCTCGTCCCGGCACGCGATACGGTCCCAGTCTGCCGCCGCGCGGCCTATCCGCATGAGTGGCCCGGTCACGAATGCGCTACAGCCCAGCCCGACCGCCAGATCGTAGGCGTCGACCATCTCTCCGAGATTGGTGCGCGTAGGAGCGAACACGAGCTGCGGCGCGAGCCCGCGGGCAGCCAGGCGCCGGATTGCGGCCGTGGCCGTATCGAAGCTCGAACCCGGACGCACGCGCTCGTGCGTCGCGGCGGTCGCCCCGTCGACCGAAATCTGCACGCACTGGACGTGCAGACCGGCCAGGCACCCGGCGGCAGCCTCGTCGATACGCGACCCGTCGGTCTCGATCTTGAGCGCGACACCACCCGCGGCGAGCAGTTCGAAAAGCTCCCAGCAATGCGGCGAGATCAGGGGCTCGCCGCCGCCGAAGGCGACGTAGGGAATGCCGGAATCCACGATACGCCGGGCGAGCTCCAGCGCCTCCGCCCGAGTGAGCTCGTCGCGCCATGCCCGGTCGGGGCCGGACTCCTCGCAGCAGGTGATGCAGCGTGCCCCACAGCGGTTCGTCAGTTGCCAAGCAAAGAAAAGGGGCGCGCGGTAGTCGTCTACCGCGCGCCCCGGCATTGCGGAATACTGGATGGACTGCTTGCCGTTGCTCAGGTGAAGCGGATGTACGGCTGCGCCATGACCTGCTCGGAGACGTCTTCCATCTTGGGCGTCTCCCAGTTCATGCGCTCGCCCGGCTTGATCTGCTCGGACTGCTTCGCTTCCTGCTCGTTCGTCTTGCCCTTCAGGTTCACGCTCGTGTCACTCATCTGGCCTCCCGGATCCAAAGCTTCCGGGGAAGAGAATAGCAGAGTTCCCGGGCCCCTCCAAGCTCGCCCTCAGGCGCCGCCAGGGGCGGGCATGAGCCACCAGCTGTTCGCGAGCTCGTGACGAGACTCATCGCCGATCGCGCCGCGCGCCGCTTCGGCGATCGCGTCCTCGTGCCATGCCCGTTGATAGGCGGCCCACGCCTGCTCGAGGCTGCACTGCCGCAGATCGGCACAGGCGTGCGGCAGGGCCGCCGCCACTTTCACCCAGCCGTTGGGCAATATCAGCAGCGTTGCCGGCGGCTCCGCCAGGCTCCCGCGCAGGCCCTCCTCCAGGGTAAACGGTTCGTAGCAGATCTCCATGCCCCCGCACGCCGACTCCTGCGCGTAGAGCGCCCGCAGGTCCGACCACGTCTCGTCCGGCGGCGCGACTCGCGGCCAGTGGCGGGCGGCGGTCCCGACCCGCATCAACCGCCCCGAGTTGAAGCGGAACGCGCCCAGCGCGCGCGCGCGCGCGATGACCATCCCGGCCTCGTGCAGGTTCAGCCGGGTCGGCGCAAAAGTCACTTCGAGCGGGAGGCCCGCGTCGCGCGCCGCACGGCACGCGTCGTGCGCCTTGGCGAGCGAGCCGCCCGGACGCTGGCGCCCGTAGACCTCCTGACTGTCGCCGTCGAGGCTTACCTGGATAGAGCGGATCGGCAGCCGGGCGAGCCTCTCGGCGACGCCGGCATCGAACTGCTGGCCGTTAGTCTCGATCTTGAGGTACACGCCCGCCGCTCCGAGCGCTTCGGCCAGCCGGAAGAAATGCGGCACCACCAGCGGCTCCCCGCCGCACAGCATGACGTACGGGACATCGTTGCGGGTGATCTCGCCAGCGATGCGCAGCGCCTCCTCTGCGTCGAGCTCGTCCGCGAGGCGCTTGCCGGGGGCCGAATCGGTGCAGCAATGCAGGCAGGCGAGATCGCAATCTCGCGTGAGCTGCCACGAGACGAAGAGCGGTGCGCGCAGGCTGTCGATGCGGTTCGCCACCACTGCTTCAGGCCCGCGCGAGGATGCCGACACCGAACAGCGTAACGGCCACGAGATAGCAGGCGACGATGGCACGAATCGCCGGCACGAACTGCCGCGGCGATTCGTAGGTGCGCAACGCCGCCCGCGCGCTCGATACGAGCAGTGGCAGCGCCAGCAGCGCGGCAAGACACGCAACGGGGAACACGCCGGCGGCCACGCCGGCCGCGACCGTCATCAGCCCCGCTGCCGAAAGCGCGAGATAGAGCCAGACCCCGCGCCGGCGGCCGAGCCGGACGACGAGGTTACGCTTGCCGACCAGGCGGTCCTGGTGATAGTCGGGAATGGCGTTCACCACGGCGAGCGCCATGATCAGGAATCCCGGAACCAGTGACGCCCAGAAAGCACCCCACGTAAGCGTTCGGGTGTGCAGGTAAAGGCTGCCGAGAACCATCCAGGGGCCGTACGACAGCGCGATCACCGTCTCGCCCAGCCCGCGGTAGGACCAGCGAACGGGCGGCGCTTCGTAGAAGATGGCTGCCGCTCCGCCCAGCAGTGCGAAAGCGAGTATCGGCCATCCCAGCCGCCAGGCGAGGTACACGCCGACCCCAAGCGCACCCGCGAAGGCGAAGGTTCCCATCCAGAATACGGCCCGCGTCACGGGCGGCACGTCGGCGGGATTGAAAATACGGTCGGTCCCCATCTGTGCGTCGAAAAACTCGTTGAAGCACTCCACTCCGATGACCGCCAGCACGACACCGCCGAGTCCGCTCCAGAAGAGCGGTGCGTCGAACTCTCCCGCCTCGGCGGAGGCCCACGCAGCCCCCAGCAGGTAGGGGAGCAGCCCGGCGGAGAGAAAAAAGCGGTAGCGAACCAGACTCAGGACCAGCAGCAGGCGGCGCCAGGGCGACCGGCCGGCCCCGGCATGCTGGTGCGGCGGGACGCTCAGAGATGGACCCACTGGTGCAGCGTCGCCGTCTTGCGCGGGTCCTGCGCGAGGTCGTCCACGAATTTCGCGACGCGCGGGTCCTGCCAGGCACGCTGGAAATGACCCCATATCTCCGCGAGACTCTGCCGTCGCAGGTCGCCGCACACGAACGGCAGCGCGTTGATGAGCTTGACCAGGCCGTTGGGGAGGACGATCAGCAACGCGGCGGGATGGTGCAGGCGGTAGCGCAGCTCCTCGAGCAGCCCCATCTCGTGGAAATAGACCCGCATGCGGCCGCGGTATTCATCGACCTTCGCGTGCAGCACCTCGAAAAACGGGCCGTACTGCTCCTCGCTGGGCGCCATGCGATGCCACGTCTTGACGGCATTGCCGGTGTACATCGTGCGCCCGGTGTAGAAGCTGTAGGCGCCGAGCTCCGCGGCCAGGTCCACCGCAATGCCGATCTCGTGCACGTTGAAGGACGTCGGGGAATAATTGATCTCGATCGGCACGCCGGCGGCGTGCAGGTTTCGTACGCCTTGCAGTGCCAGGTCGAAGTCGCCGCGCACCCGCATGCGGTTGAAGGTCTCGCGCGAGGCGCCGTCGAGGCTCACCTGCACCGCCTTGACGCCAAGCTCCTTGAGGCGCGCGCAGTTCTCAGGCGTGAGGTAGTGGCCGTTGGTCTCGATCTTCAGCTGGCCGTTGCGCCCGCAGACGTATTCCACCATGTCGAAAAAGCGGGGATGGACCATCGGCTCGCCGCCGGAGAACGACAGGTACGGTACTTCGAGATCCATCGTCTGCTCGAGGACCCGGAACACCTGCTCGTCGTTCAACTCGTCGTGGAACGCCTTGCCCGGGCCGCTTTCCTCTATGCAGTGCAGGCACGCCAGATTGCACTCGTTCGTGACCTGCCACGCGATGTAGAGCGGCGCGCCCAGGTCGCCCGATTCGGTCGCAGCCGGCGTGGTCGCGGGTACGCCCGAACCGGCTGCGGGGGCATTTGCCGAAACCGCCACCCGGTCAGTCCTCCACCAGGCCTTTTTGCCGGAGCTCTGCGATGAAGGCCGCGGCCTCCTGTTCTATCGCCTTGCCCTCGTCGTTGAAGCGCTGCTTCAACCGTGCGGGAATATCAGCTTCCGCGCTTCCAGACTGGATCTCCCGCACCACCGCCGTGGCAGTCGGGTTGAGCGTATAGACCTTCTCGGAGCGCGTCTCGAACAGCACGCCGCCGAATTTTTCCTCGCGGAACTTGACGTACTTCGCCAGTTTCATCGGCCGATTATATCGAGGGAACCGCGATCCGGGGGCTCATTGCCCCAAGGTCCAATACCGGTCTCCCCCGCAGACGCGATAATCTTGGATATGCTGGTAATAGTGCTCGGGTTAGAGCAGTATCTGCCTGTTGATCCAGATCAAGCCAGCAGGCCTTCGTGCAGCTGCGCTTTCTGCACGACGGGCGCTTGTGTCAGGGGGGACACTTGACCACGATCAGGCAGGACGATCTCATACAGAGCATCGCCGACGCGTTCCAGTTCATCTCCTTCTATCACCCCGTCGATTTCATCCA